>FWPU01000656.1_pt1 | contig 110792 bp, 94 predicted proteins | sample 2228361 | NCBI WGS metagenome assembly FWPU01 (sample SAMEA103939777, study PRJEB20133) | metagenome | reverse complement strand
TCTTACGCCCAATGTTTCATGAACGTGCAGGATGAACCACTTAGTTGCTGATGCTCGTTCCCACGCTCCTGCGTGGGAACGCCCCCCCTCATCCCGCTCCGTGGCCAATCCCACCAACAGACGCAGAGCGTCGCCCTTAAACGCGCCTGCGCAGGAGCGTAGACGCGAGGAAAACGGTGGAATTGCTCGTTCCCACGCTCCCGCGTGGGAACGCCCCTCTCACCCCGCTCCGCGGCCGATCCCACCAGCAGACGCAGAGCGTCGCCCTGAGACGCACCTACGCAGGAGCGTAGGTGCGAGGGAAATCACGACGCCGCGCAGTCTCATTGAGCAGCAGCCAGTACAGCCCGAGCTGCCTGACGGCGTCGGCGAAACGGTGGAATTCGACCGGCTTGCGCACGTAACTGTTGGCGCCCGACCGATAGCTGGCGATGATGTCCTCTTCCTCGCTGGACGACGTCAGGATCACGACCGGCAGCAACGCCGTGCGCGGGTCGGCGCGCAGCCGCCGCAACACCTCCAGGCCGTCCAGCTTGGGCAACTTCAGGTCGAGCAGGATGACCTGGGGCGTACACCCGACGTCGCGCCCGGCGTATTGGCCTGTCCCAAACAGATAATCGAGCGCCTCCACGCCATCGCGCGCGATGACGATCTCGTTGAGGATGTTGCTCTCCCGCAGCGCCAGCAGGGTTAGCTCTTCGTCGTCAGGATTGTCCTCGACCAACAGGATCGTCTTGCCGTTCATGGCGCTCCTCCGACAGTGAAATAGAACGTGGCGCCGTGTTCCACTTGAGCATACGGCCAGATCACGCCGCCATGGCGGCTGATGATGCGCTGGACGATGGCCAGGCCGATGCCGGTTCCAGGGAACTCGTCCATGCCATGCAACCGTTGAAAGGGCGCGAAGAGTTTGTCAGCATAGGCCATATCGAAGCCGACGCCATTATCGCGCACAAAGTAGATCGGCGCACGTGGATCGGTGATCGTGTTCGGGGTGGCGGGCAGCGACGCCCGCAGCTCGTCCAGCGTCGTCTGCCCAACTTCGATGCAAGCCTCCTCGCGGCGGGCGCTGAATTTCCAGGCGTTCTCCAACAGGTTCTGCAAGGCGATGCGCAACAGCGAAGCATCTCCCTCGACGCTAAGCGGCTGGGCGATGACGAAGCGCGCCCGTCGTTGCGGGTCGCGCGCCTGCAACTCGGCGGCGATCTCCTGCGCGAGGGCGCCGAGATCGACGCGCTGGCGGACAAGCTCGCGCCGCGCGACGCGCGAGAGATCGAGCAGATCATTGATCAACTGCCCCATGCGCTGCGCGGCGTTCTGAATCCGCTCCAGATAGTGTCGCCCCTGATCGTCCAATCGTCCACTGTAACGAGAGAGCAACGCGCTGCTGAAGCCCTCCATGGCGCGCAAGGGCGCGCGCAGATCGTGCGATACAGAGTAGGAGAACGCCTCGAGTTCCCGATTGGCCGCCTCCAGTTGTGCGGTCCGCTCCGCCACCCGCTGCGCCAGCGAGTTGCGTTCGGCCTGCAACTCCTTGAACAGACGCGCGTTCTCGATCGCTAACCCCACCTGATTGGCCACTGGCGCGAGCAACGCCAGGCTCGCCTCCGTATAAGCATCCTCCCGATAGCTCTGCAATTCCAATAGCCCGATCGTCTGTCCCTGGACGACCATGGGCATGTACAGCGCCGAGCGCGGGATGTTCCCATTATCATCGGACGCGCCGACCACGATCGTCCCCGCAGAGGGGCCAGCCGGCATGGTGCGCACGATCTCGGGTTGCTGCGCCAGGACGGCGCGCGCGCGCCCTTTGAGCGGCAGGTCCTCCGCAAGCGCCAGAGGGGGGAAGCGCTGCGGGTCCAGCATGACGCCGTCGCTGCTCATGTATTCGGCCCGCAAGGTGCGCGTGGCCGGATCATACAATGAGATCCCGAAACAGGGACAGTCGACCAGTTGCGACACATGCTCGCGCGCGATGCGATAGATCGTCGGCAGATCGCGCGTCTGGGCCAACGCCAGCCCCACGCGATGGAGGATGACCAGGCGACGGTTGTTCTCGCGCAGCGCCTCTTCCGCCGCCCTTTGATCCTCTACTACGCTGAGGAGGACGCGACGAGATTGATCGGCGTTGGCGAGCAGCCGCTGCAGCTCGGCCTGCGCGGCCGGCAGCTCCTGCTCCTGCCGCTTGCGCTCGGTGATCTCGCGCCCCACGCCGACGACGCCGACGATCGCGCCGCTCGCGTCGTGGAGCGGCGAGAGCGACGTCTGGAAATAGCGCATGCCGTCGGCGCCGGGGGTAGACCAGTCATAGATCACGTACTCCCCCGCCAGCGCGCGACGATTGGCCTCCTCATGTACCGCCGCCGCCTCAGCGCCGAAGAGATCGCGCGCGGATCTACCCAGAAAGAACTCGGGCGTCAGGCCGCTCCTGGCGACCCAAGGGCCGAAGACGCCCGTATGGCGCTGCTCGCGATCGAGCGTGAAGACGATATCGTTCATCGAGTTGACGACGCTGCGGAAACGCTCCTCGCTCGCGCGCAGGGCGTGCGCCGCCTCGAGCTGCCGCTGATAGTAGAGCAGACGCTGCCGCCGCCAGAGCATCCCCAGCCCCGCGCCGGCCGCCGCGATCAAGACGCCGAAGAAAGCCGCCGTCTCGCGCAGGCGCTGCCGCAAAGGGCTATAAGCCTCGGCCGTATCCATGCGCGCCACCAGGATCCAGGGGGAGTTGGGGATGGCCTGCGCCGCGCCGATCACCGGCCGGCCGCGGTAGTCCAGCCCTTCCAGCACGCCGCGCTGTCCCAAGACGGCTTTCACCGCCAGGACATCCGTATTTTGCAAGGGGATGCGCAGATGGAGCGCGGCGTCCGGACGAAAGCGCAGAGGGTTCAGAAAGAGGACATACTCCCCCTCGCGGCGCACGAGCAGGGTCTCGGCGGTCGCGCTGGAGGTGGGCCACCGCCGAAGGTAAGGATACAAGTCAACCTCTGGGTCAATGCTCAGGACGACGACGCCCAGCGGCCGCTGGCGGTCCTGGCTCATGTACAGGGGCACGAGGAGGGCGAGGTGAATGGCGCTCTCATCTGGCTCCTGATGGAAATCCAGAGAGGCGACCTCGCCGGAAGCCAGGACAGCCGTAGCATTACGGGCTAGATGCGAGGGCGTCGGCTCGTCCATCTCGGGGATGGCGAGCCGTTCGACGCCGTCGGCGTCCAGCAGATATATCCGATCGTAGCGATACGCCCGACGCAGGCTATCCAGCCATTCCCGCAGTCGCTGTTCGGCCTGAAGGTCATTCGGGTCTTCCAGGAACCTCTGCGCCAGCTCGGCGAAAACACGGTTCTGGCGAAGCACCTCAGCGTCCGCCAGGCGCCCGGCGCGCCAGGCCGTCAGCTCACTGACTTTGAGTTCGATGATGGCGGTCAATTGGCGCTCGACCTGGGCGCGGAAATGGCGTTCGTAATTGATATACGAGGTGTACGCGACTGCGGCGATTCCCCCGATCAACGCCACAAGAATCAGCACAAAGAGCGTCAGGGCAGGTCGTTCCTGGGCTTCCCGCGCGGCAGGGGATGAGGGGGTCAGGATGGCTCGGACACGGTTCAGGATCTGCGCAGGTCGCATCGGCCGCTCTCGTTGTCCATCATTCGGCGTCAACGCTGGGGTAACGCGGCGGCCGTCCCGCCTGCGCCAGCAGCTCGTTGACCTCGCGCTTCAGGTCGAGGACGCGCGTCTCGCGGCCCAACATCGCCGCGTACCAGCGGCGCAGCTCTTCGACCTGTTCGGTGAGCCTCTGATGCATCTGCTTGCGCTCAGTGATATCATGCATGATCGCGATCAAGGCGCGCGGCGCGCCGCGATCGTCGCGCAGCAGAGACGCGCTGACCGCGGCGGGGAAGCGCGTCCCATCGCGACGCATCATCGTATATTCCGACTCCAGGAAGCCGCCGCGCTCCAGGAAGGCGTCGAAAGCCGCTTCGGCGCGCGCCCTCTCTTCTGGCGCGAACCATTCCAACAGGTCGATCCCCACGATCTCCTGGGGATCCTGGTAGCCGAAGAGATCAGCCATCCGCCGGTTGGCCAGCAGCAGGAAGCCTTCGGGGTCGGCCATCACGACGCCCTCCGGCAGGATCTCCACCAGGATCCGATAGCGCTCCTCGCTCTCGCGCAGCGCCCTCTCGGCGCGAGCGCGCTCGGCCGCCTCGAAGCAGAGGGAAACAAGGGTCGCCATCGTAGCGCAGAAGCGTTCGTCCTCCGGCGTCCACTGGCGCGGCTCTCCCACCTGCTCGAAGCTGACGATGCCGCCCATCGCGCCGTGCACCCAGACCGGCGCGTCCACCAGCGAGTAGATGTCGTGTTCGTCCCAATAGGACGCGGGGATCTCGCGCGTGCGCGGGTCGGAACGCACATCGACGGCGGCAATGACCTCGCCGCGCAGGTGGCACTGCATGTAGGTGGGAAAGTCGGCGCTGCGCAGCGTCTCGCCCGCGCTGTGACGCTGCTTGCTGCGCTCGTAGAGGTCCAGACACTGGATGACCGAGCGGTCCTCATTGTAGCGCCACACGCTGACGCGTTCCGTGCCGATGATCTCCGCGGCGGCCTCGGTGATCTCCGCCAGGGCGACCGGCAGGTCCGCGCGGAAGGCCGCGCCGCGCAGCATCAACCGCAGCAAAAGTTCATTCTGGCGTCTGGTCTGCTGCTCGCGCTCGCGCAGGGCAGCCTCGGCCCGCATGCGGTCGGTGATGTCGAGCGCCATGAACACCACTTCGCCCGCCAGATCGGAGGGATCGACGGCCGCCGAGCTGAGGAATACGTCGATGATCGCGCCGTCTTTGCGCCGCCAGCGGGTCTCCACCGCGCCGGCGCCGCGCTCGGCGAGCTGGCGATACTTCTCGCGCCCCACATACTCGTAGTCTTCAGCGCTTGGGTAGAGGATGCGCGCGCCCTGGCCGATCAACTCCGCGCGCGTGTATCCCGTCATCTGGCATAGCGCATCGTTGACTTCCTGGATCACGCGCTGCTTGACGACGCCGATTCCCGCCGGCGTCGCGCGATCGATCGCCCGCAGCCTGGCGTCCCCGACGCGCGTCCCGGCATCCGGCCTCTGCGCTTCCGGCGCGAGGATGGGCTGCGCCCGACCTGCCCCTCGACCCGCCGCCTTGATCCTGGCCATCGCCCGCGCCTGCGCGATCAACTCCGCCGCGTCCGACGGCGCGGTCAGAAATCCCTCTGCGCCGGCCGCCAGCGCCTGCAAACGGCTCGCGCGATCGTCCTGCGGCGACGTCACGAAGACGAGGGGGATGTGGCAGAGACGCTCGTCGGCCTTCAGCGACCGGCACAGGACGATCCCCTCCTCTCCCAGGGCCAACAGGATCATTGTGGGGTCTTCGACCATTGCCAGCAGCCGCCCGTCGGCGCCGTTCGTCGCTGCCACGACCATGGCTTCGGGCAGCGCCTCGCGCAGGATGGACCGCAAGGCGACGATAACATCTGAATCGCCGTCAACCGCCAGGAGCTTCAGGGGGGAAGCCGCCATCGAGCGCCTCCATGAGGAAATGGCACAAACGACCGCAACGGCGAGGAAGGAATGTGGGCGCAACCTGACTCAAAACAAATACGCCGCTGGGGACCCAGCGGCAAATCCGGGCAAACTTGAGGGCCCAACGACCAACTGAACTGGTACCCCCAGCAGGACTCGAACCTGCGCACCCGGCTCCGGAGGCCGGCGCTCTGTCCACCTGAGCTATGGGGGCACGCCCTTAGTTTACCACACCTGCGATCGGCTCGCAAGACGACAAACCTGGGTATCTGGTCCCTAAGGGAAACGGCTCTGGCTGGTCTCCTGACCAGCCAGGGGCACGGTCAGGAGACCGCGCCGAAACTTTTCGGGTAGTTTTCAGCGTCCGAAAATCCCATCGGGGTAGGCGAAGGCATTGCCTTCGCCTACCCCTCATCGGCAAGTTTTCGAATAGGTTCTAGCTCAGCCGCCCCCGCCCACCGACGAGACACCTCCCTCCGTCAGCGCGCGCGGATCGAGCAAACGATCCAGCTCCTCGGCGCTCAGGCCGCTCATCTCCGCGGCCACCTCCTTCAGCCGTCGCCCTTCGGCGTAGGCGCGCTTGGCGATCTGCGCCGCCCTGTCGTAGCCGATGAGGGGATTGAGCGCCGTGACCAGGATAGGGTTGCGCTCGACGAGGTCGATCATGCGCTCGCGATTGATCGTGAAGCCAGCTACCGCCTTGTCCGCCAGCAGGCGCGCAGCATTGGCCAGCAACGTGATCGACTGCAGCAGGTTATAGGCGATGACCGGCAACATCACGTTCAGTTCGAAATTGCCCGACTGGCCGCCGATCGTGATCGTCAGATCGTTGCCGAACACCTGGGCGCACACCATCGTCACCGCCTCCGGGATGACCGGATTGATCTTGCCGGGCATGATCGAGGAGCCAGGCTGCAGCGCGGGCAACACGATCTCTCCCAGGCCAGCCTGCGGGCCGGAGTTCATCCAGCGCAGATCGTTGGCGATCTTCATCAGCGAGGTCGCCACGACCTTGAGCTGTCCGCTCAGCTCGACGGCGGCATCCTGCGCCGCCTGCGCTTCAAAGTGGTTGCTCGCCTCGACGAAGGGCAATCCGGTGAGGGTGGCCAGCTTCGCCGCCACGCGCCCTCCGAATTCGGGATGGGCATTGAGGCCAGTGCCCACCGCCGTGCCGCCGATCGCCAGCTCGGCCAGCCGCGGCAACGCCCCTTCGACGCGCGCGATCCCTTTCTCGATCTGCGCCGCCCAGCCGCCGATCTCCTGTCCCAGGCGGACCGGCGTGGCGTCCATCAGATGCGTGCGACCGGTCTTGATCACATCCTGGGCGGCGGCGGCCTGCGCAATCAGCGTCTCATGCAGATGACGCAACGCGGGCAGCAACGCCGTCGCGACCTCCAGATAGGCAGCCACGTGGATGGCCGCCGGGATGACGTCGTTGGACGACTGGCTCATGTTGACGTGATCGTTGGGGTGGATGGCCTTCGAGCCGAGGGGAGCGCCCAGGAGCTGCAGCGCGCGATTGGCGATCACCTCATTGGCGTTCATGTTGGTCGAGGTACCGGAGCCGGTCTGGAAGATGTCGATGGGGAAATGGTCGTCCCACAGGCCATCAGCGACCTCCTGCGCCGCTCGTTCGATGATCTGCGCCTTGCTGGCGTCGAGCAACCCCAGGTCGCGGTTGACGCGGGCGGCGGCCAGCTTGATCAGGCCGAGCGCCCGAATGAAAGGACGCGGGAAGCGCAGCCCGCTGATCGGGAAATTGTCGACCGCCCGCTGCGTCTGCGCCCCATACAGGGCGGCAGCAGGCACCTGCACCTCGCCGAGCGAATCGCGCTCGCTGCGCATCTCAACGGCCATCTCTCGCCCCTCCTTGCCGAGTTGGTTTCTCGCGGTCGCAGTCAGTCTGAAGGAGACGATTATAGCCGATGCCTGCTCTTGCGCCAAAGCGCATTTTACCTCAGCGCAGACGACGCCAGCGCCATCACCACCAGTAAGGTCCCTCCGATCATGCCCACCTGCCAGCGATGCGCCTGCCAGAGGCCAAGCAGGCCGCCCGCTGTGGCGCGACCGCGCAGGCCAGGCAACAAAGCCGCGATCGGCAGCACGATGAGAGCGATCAGGATTGCCACGGAGATCGCGCCCTCAACGAGGAAATCGACGATGGCCTCCCCCACCATCGTCGCCGGCAGCGCCCCCGCCTCGGTCAACTCATGCACGCTGCCAGCCAACAAGCGGACCACCAAAAGCGCCAACACCAGGCTGGTCATCCCAAAGAAGCGCCGCAAGTCGATGCGTACACTGCCGCGCGCTAACAGATAACCGAAGAGGGCAGCCAGTGCCAGGCCGATCGCGCCGCCGACGAACTGGACATAGCCAGCCGCCGACGTCAGGGAGAGGGCAGCCAGGAAGATGACCACCTCGATCCCCTCGCGCGCGACCATGAGGAAAGTGAAGGCCAACAACCCCCAGCCGCGGCGCACGCTCGTCTGGGCGGTGATCGTCTCCAGACGCGCCTCGACGACGCGACGCACATTGCGCGCCGCCCGCCACATCCAGAGAACCAGCGTAGCAACCATCGCCGCCGCCGCTGTCATGAGGATCCCCTCGACCAGAGGGTCTTCCACATCAATGCCCAGGCGGCTCAAGCCGAACGCGCCGACGACGCTGGCTATGACCGCCAACCCCAGCCCCAGATAGACATAGCGACTGAGCGCGCCCCAACCATTGCGGTTCAGGTAGGCCAGGATCAGACCCACCACCAATGCCGCCTCGATCCCCTCGCGCAGTGTGATCACCAACGCTTCCATCTCCTTCCCTCCTGATCGACAGCAGAGATATGCCGTCTTTATTGATAATGCGACGCATTCGTAATCGTGTTATACAGCAGCAGGATTTGGCGGCAGTCCCCCTCTTCGCGCCCTCGGGGCAGACGGACGCCCCGCTGCAGGCCACCTCTGTGATTACCGTTGAACACGGCCAACGGATGCCCCGCGCTGAGGTAGACACGCGCTCGCGCGCCCAGGGGAAGCACCGCGGTGTGAGGTTTGTAAGCGTGGAGGATCTGACCATCATCAAGACGCAGGCGATAGAGGTTGAAGGCGCCGCGGAAGAAGCGCTCGACGATGACGCCGTTGCCAGCGGGGTCGAGCTCAAAGTTCACATCGTCCGCACGCAGGGCGATCTCAACGGCAGCGCCGGTGGGTAAGGCCAGTCGTTGCGGGAGCAGGCCCAAGGCGGTCTCGACGCCTTCCACGGTGGCCCGACCTGCCAGGAAGTCGCTATCTCCCATGAACTCCGCCACAAAGCGCGTAGCAGGAGCGTGAAAAATCTGTTCGGGCGATCCGATCTGCTCGATCCGCCCATCACGAAACACCGCCAATCGATCGCCCATGTAGAGCGCCTCCTCCTGGTCATGCGTGACGAAGATCGCAGTGACCTGCCTGGCCTTCAAAATCGCCCGCACCTGCTCGCGCATCTCCTCACGCAGATCGGCGTCCAGGCTGCTAAACGGTTCATCCATCAGGAGCACGAGTGGGCATGGAGCCAGCGCGCGAGCCAACGCCACCCGCTGGCGCTCGCCTCCCGACAACGCATGAGGATAACGACGGCTCAAATGCTCTAGCCCGACCAATTGGAGCATCTCCGCCGTTGTCTTCCGAATTTGATCGGCCGGCCATCCTGCCAACCCGAACGCTATGTTCTGTTCAACGGTCAGGTGAGGGAAGAGCGCATGATCTTGAAAGACCAGGCCCACCTGGCGCTGCTCCGGCGGCGTCATCCTCTCCTTGCTGGCGACGACGCGGCCCTTCAGGCGGATGACGCCATCGTCGGGATGCTCAAGCCCGGCGATCAAACGCAAGGTAGTGGTCTTGCCACAGCCGCTGGGTCCAACCAGCGCCAGGATCTCGCCATGTCGCAAGGCGAATGAGACGCCGTCCACCGCGGGCCGTTGCCTGGGCGTGAACCGTTTCGTGAGTCGCTCAACTTCCAGCATCATTTCCTCAGGATTTGCTCCCGACGCAATAGAAAGGCAAGCGGCGCCGCCGAGGCCAATACCAGCAATAGCGCTGCCGGCGCAGCCTGCTGATAAAAGCCGTCTTCCGCCCAGATCCACACGCGTACGGCCAGCGTCTCGAACCCCGCTGGCCGCACCAGGAGCGTGGCTGGCAGCTCCTTGAGCGAGGTCAGGAAAACCAACGCCGCGCCCGCCAGCAGGCCCGGCAAGACCAACGGTAACGTGATCCGAGTAAAGGTTTGCCACGATGTGCGTCCCAGGGTACGAGCCGCCTCTTCCAAAGAGGGCGCCAACTGGCTCAACGCCGCCTCGCTGGCGCGTGTGGCTTGGGGCATGTAACGCAGAACATAGGCGACTACCACCATTAGCGGTGTAGCATACAGGAATGGCAACAGCCGATTGGCCAACAGCACCAGACTGAGGGCAACGACCACGCCGGGGATCGCGTAGCCCACCTGACACGCGCGCGAGATCAAGCGCGCCAGGCGACCAGGGCAGCGCACAGCGAGCAGGCCAACCGGCAAGGAGAGCGCGACCGCCAACAACGCCGCCAACCCCGCGCTCCACAGGCTGTTCCAGACGAATCCGCCCAATCCCTGTGAACCCGTGCGCAACACGGCAGCCAGCGTAGAAGGATCGAGAAGCGCGGCCACGCTCCAGACGACGAGCACAGCCACCGGGATCAGCAAGCTACCCCCTATCACGGCGAGCACCGCCAGGCAGGCTGGAACGCGCCACCTGCCCAATGACAAGCGCGGCGCGGGCCGCCAGCCGCTCTCTAGCTGCGTGAAGCGGGCCTGGCCCTGCAAACGCAACTCGGTCCATAGGAGCACGATCGCTAGTGTGACAAGCACGCCGCTGAGCGCTGCCGCGGCCGAACGATCATAACGGCCAGCCAGTTGCACGAAGATCGCCGATGAGAAGGTCTCGTAACGCAGCAACGCCACCGTACCATACTCGGCCAACACGTCTAGCGCTACCAACAAAGCGCCAGCGGTCAGCCCCGGCAGCAGCGCAGGCAGCGTCACCTTCCACAACGCCTGCTGCAGGTTCCGCCCCAGCGTGCGCGCCGACTCCTCTAGCGTCGCATGGAGGGAGCGAAACGCCGCACCGCTCAGCAGGTAGACATATGGGTAGCTGAACAATGTTAAGATGAAGGCCGCGCCCCACAATCCCAGGGGGCTGGGAGTGGGAATCGGCTGACCGAACAGTCCTGCCAGCAGTTGCGGGATCAGCCCCCCGCGCGGGCGCATCAACGCCAGGTGTATGATCGCCCCAATATAGGGGGGGATAGCCAGCGGCAGCGCCAGCATCCACCGGAAGACATTGCGGCCAGGCAGATCGGTGCGCTCGGTCAGCCAGGCCATGCTGACGCCGATCACGAGCGCGCCAGCCGTCACCACAGCGGTCAACAGCAGTGTGTTGCCCAACAGCCGCCCCATGCGCGCCTGAAGCAGCCGCTGCCAGGTTTCAGGATCGGCCGCTGCCGCACGCAGCAAGATATAAACCAGTGGGATCGCCGCAAAGAAAGCCACCATGCCGGCGAAGAGCAGCAGCCAGGGGTTGATGCCCGGCCAGCCCCATCTGTGAACCGGCAGGACTGAGACCGTCCGACTGAGGCGCATTTACGGCAGGCCCACCTTCTCAAGCAGGGCGAAGGTAGCGTCAAAGGAGCGCGTGGCCTCCGCTATGTTCACGTCCGCCAGCCGAAAGTCGGTCAATGGCTGCACCTCCGGACGAAGGGCCACGCCAGGCAACAGGGGATACTCGTAGTTTTGCTCGGCAAAGAGCTTCTGCCCCTCAGCCGAGACGAGAAAGTCGACGAACGCCTGAGCTGCTGGAAGATTGACGTTGCGGTTGACGATCGCTACGGCGGTCGCGTTGGTCAACAATCCCATCTGCCCCTCCTCCTGATCGGGAAATACGACGCCGACCTTACTGCCCTCCGCCTGTTGCAGATAGAAATAGTAGTGATTGACCAGGCCGAGCGCGAATTCGCCCGCGCCGACCGCCTTGCGCACGTCCGTGTGACCTCCGAAGAAAGTGGTCTGATTGGCGATCAACCCCCGTAGCCATGCTTCCGTAGCCGGCTCGCCGAGCAGTTGAAGCATGGCAGCGACCTGGGCTTGCAGCGAGCCATTGGTCGAGCCGGCGGCCGCGATCTGTCCCCGCCAACGGGGATCTGTCAATTCCAGAAGCGAGCGCGGCGCGGCATCCGCCGCCACCAGGTCAGTGTTGTACATGATCACTCGCGCTCGTTGCGTAAGCCCGATCCAGAGATGGTCAGGATCGACGAACTGGGCCGGCAATTGTTCTGCGCCTGTGGGTTGATAGGGTTGGAATACCCCCTGGCGCGCCAACGCCTGAATGGTGAACAGTTCGGTGGTGATGAACAGATCCGCCTGCGGATTCTCCTTCTCCTCGAGCAAGGCATTGGCCAACTGGCTGTTGCTGCCAGCTTTGAGCAAGATTCGGATGGCCGGATAGCGCGCCTGGAAAGCATCGATCACCGGCTGGATGAGCGGTTCAGAGCGGCCTGAGTAAATGACCAGCTCGCCGCCCAGCGCGGGCGCTCCAGGCTCAGACGTCGCGGGCGGCATCTGGGAAGGAACAGGCAAGCTGCAGGCGGGCAAAGCCAATAGCAGCACCAGGAAGATCATCGGCAGGGTTCGAGATAACAACACCACTCACCTCCACGAAGCGCTGACGCTCTTTATTGATATTGCGACGCATTCGCAATCGTGTTATACTGTAGAAGGCGCTGGCGCGCGCGTCAAGCGCTCAAGGTGCGAACCCGATCGTTGCGTCCGCAAAGGACGCTTGCACCCTGGTTGCAAGTCTCCTAGAACCTGTCCGAAAAGTTTCGGCGCGGTCTCCTGACCGCGCCCCTGGCTGGTCAGGAGACCAGCCAGAACCGTTTTTCGGACAGGCTCTTGGTATGGGGAGAGCATGATCAGCCTCGCCATGCAACGCTACCTGGCGGAGATCTTTCGACTGCAGCAGGATTCGGCGGCGGTCCCTCTCTCTGCGCTCTCGGAGCAGGCGGATGCTTCGCTGCAGGCCACCTCACGCATGTTGCGTCGCCTCAAGGAGGCCGGCCTGATCGTGCACACCCCCTATCAAGGGGTGCGTCTGACCCCAGCCGGCGAGCGCGTCGCCCTGTTGGGAGTGCGGCGACACCGCCTGGTGGAGGTCTTTCTGGTCCAGGTGATGGGGTTCGGCTGGGAAGAGGTCCATGATCTGGCCGATGAGCTAGAGATCGGCGTCGGGCCGCAGCTCGAGGACCGCATCGACGAGCTGACCGGCCATCCCCGGCGCTGTCCGCATGGCGAGCCAATCCCCTCGCGCGAAGGAGTCCTGCCTCCCCTGCACGACGTCAGCCTGGTGACGGTCGCTCCCGGCGCGCGTGCGCACATCAGCCGCGTGCGCACGCATGACCCCGCTCGCCTGCGCTATCTGGCCGAACTGCAGTTGACGCCCGGCGCTCCTCTGCAATTGTTGAGCTGCGCCCCCTTCCGCGGCCCACTGCGCATCCGCTCGCGCGGCCAGGAGCACTTCCTGGGATATGAGCTGGCAGCCGATCTGTGGGTGGAACTGACCTGAGGAAACGCGCCTATGGCTCGCGCTCTTTACCTGTGTCCCATGTCCGAGGCGCATCAGGCATGGCGTCGCGCGGCGGCGCCAACCGGGATCGAGCCGATCCTGCGGCATGACCTCACGGCTTCCGACATCCCCGACCTGTTGCCGACCGTTGATTTTCTGATCAGCGAACGCGCCGCGCCGATCGACCGCGCTGTGATCGCTGCAGCTCCGCGCCTCCGCCTGATCCAGCGCATCGGTTCGTTGACGTACGACATCGATCTGGAGGCGGCTCGCGCCGCCGGGATTCCCGTTGCCAAATGGCCGTTGCGGTCCTGCATCAATGTGGCGGAGCATGTGTTGCTGCAGATGCTGGCGTTGCTCAAGCGGGCGCGCGGCCTACACGCCGCGGCTGTCAGTCGGCGCGTTTGGGGGCGCGAGCCGCGGCGCACGGATGGCAACACCTTCGCTTACAACTGGACAGGGCAGCGAGATATTTACAGCTTGTGGGGAGCGACCGTGGGGATCCTGGGCATGGGGGAGATCGGGGTCGAGCTGGCGCGACGACTGCGCGGCTTCGAAACGCGCGTGCTCTATTTCAAGCGCCGTCCCTTTCCCACCTCTGTCGAGGCGGAGCTGGACGTTCACTACGCTCAGCCAGCCGAATTGATCGCCGCCAGCGATGTGCTGGTGAGCCTGCTGCCTTACTCAGCGGAGACCGACCACTTCCTCGACGCCGAACGGCTCGCCTGGCTGCGGCCAACCGCCGTCCTCGTCCATTGTGGTTCGGGCAGCGTCATCGATGAGCAGGCGCTGGCCCAGGCGCTGCGCGCCAAGCGCCTCTTCGGCGCCGCGCTCGACACCTTCGAATGGGAGCCGCTCCCACCCGACCATCCCTTGCTCGACCTGCCCGATGAGACGAACCTGTTGCTGACCCCTCACATCGCGGCTGGCGACCCGGCGCTCTACCGCGACGAGCGAAGCCACTACTATGACAACTGCCTGCGCGCCCTGGCGGGCGAACCGATCCTGCATCGCGTGGCGTAGGCGCGTCCATGCCGCAACCGCCCTCTGTTTGGCCGGCACAAATCATTAGACTTGTTGCACAATAGGGCTTTGGATCATCGCCGCTCCACAACAGGACACAGAAAAACGCCGATCTCGCAGATTTGCTTCATATTCAGCGTTTATCTGCGTGAATCAGCGTCCCCTTCCCCACGATCCTTATTGCGCAACAACCCTATTCTAATCTGACATTATACCTTCAGATCGGCAATGCCGCATGTCTGGAGCAAAACGTCGCTGAGCGCCCGTTTGGCTCGCGCCCCGCAAGAGGAGAACGTTGTCCGCTCAAGCCTGTTGCAGGCTGGCCTCCGGCGGCCTGGACTTCATGAGCACTGTCCAGGCACCGCGTTGCAGCGTCTCGTCGCGCTGATTGAGGAGCGCCACCTTGAACGTGACATAGCCGCCGCCCAGCCGCCGCATCGGCCGCAACTCCTGTACGCTCGCGCGCAGGCGAATGGTGTCGCCGATGCGAATGGGGGCGCGAAACTGCCACTCGTTGATCTCCATGAAGGCGATGACGGTATCCTCCATGAACCCCAACCGCACAGCCAGGCCAGTCGCCACAGAGAGGCCGAGCAACCCATGCGCGATGCGCTCGCCGAACGGCGTCGCGCGCGCGTATTCGGCGTCGGTGTGGATCTGGTTCCAGTCCCCCGTGAGGGCGGCAAACGCGACGATGTCGGCTTCGGTGATCGTGCGCCCCACGCTTGTCACCTCGTCGCCGACCGTGAACTCCTCGAAGTACAGCCCCCGCCGCGGGGCAAGGCGGCTATGCTCGCTCATCGGCCTTTCCCCTCCTGATCGTCTTTCTTCTGGCTCTCGGCCATCGCCCGCGCCCGCTCCAGGATGTCTGCCAGGGCGCGCGTGCCGATCAACGCCATCAGCCCCGGCCAGATCAGCACTGCCAACACCGGCAGCGCGAAGCAGATCGCCGTCAGCACCAACGCCAGCAGCCCCACCGTCAGCGTGAACAACGGCTGCGCCAGGACCAGCACCGCCGCGTTGCGCAACACCATCAGCACCTTCGGCTCCTTCTGCTCGAAAAGCAGGGGAAACAGATAGAGTTGCGCCGCCGCCCAGAGGATCAGCGCGTAAATCCACAAGATGGCGATGAAACGCGGCCACCCGTCGATGCGCGCGTAGAACCAGAGGTTGAGGGTGAAGGTGATCAAAATGAAGATGTTCACGACGCCGACCTTGAGGCTGGGCCAGAAGAAGTCCTTGAACGCCTCTTTGAAGAAGCCGGAGTCGACCCGTTGCTCGTGCGCGATGCGATGCCCCAGATAGCACAGCCCAGCCGTGGCCGGCGCCAGCGGGATCACCAGGATGAAGGTCAGCCACCACAAAAGATTGAGCGGCACGAACAGAAACATCTCTTCATAGAAATCGCGAATGCTCGAGCCGATGACGCTGAGTGCTCGCAAGGGAACCTCCTCCGTTCGAATCAGATCCTGTCGATGGCCAGGCTCGCGCCGCGCGCTGGCCGCTCGCCGCCAGCGAATCGCCTATTCGGACGCCCCTTTGGCGGCCGCGGCCTCGGCCAAAAGGGCGGCGGCGCTCTCCTCCCCCGCCGCCGATGGGGTCCCCAGCATCGCCGCCAGCTCGCGCACGCGCTCCGTCCCCGTCAGTTGCCGCACATGGGTCAACGTGCGTTCCCCTTCGACCGCCTTGCTCACATGGAAATGCACGTCGCCGTAGGCGGCCAACTGCGGCAGGTGGGTGACGCATAATACCTGATGGCCCTCTGTCGCGCCGTCGGCGCGCACCAGCCCCCACAGTTTGCGTCCCACCACGGCGCCCACGCGCCCGCCGATCCCCACATCGATCTCATCGAAGATCAACGTCGGGGTCTCGTCGGCGCGGCTCAGCACCGCCTTGAGCGCCAGCATCAGACGCGCCGTCTCGCCGCCCGAGGCCACGCGCGCCAGCGGCCGCAACGGCTCACCAGGGTTCGCTGAGATCAAGAACTCCACACGATCTAACCCCGTAGCGTCGAAGGCGATGCGTCGTTCGCCCACGTAGGCGCCATCCGCGGCGTCCTGCCACTGCAGGTCGACGCAGAAGCGGGCGTGCTCCATGCGCAGGTCGTCCAGCTCGCGCTCCACGGCCGCGGCCAGTCGTTCTCCCGCCTCTCGCCGCGACGCCGACAGCCGCTGCCCCACCTCGCCGATCGCGCGCAGCAGCCGCTCCTCCTCCTGCTCCAGCTCGGCGATGCGCTCCTCAGCGTGGGTGATGCTGTCCAGCTCCGCCTGCGCGCGCTCGCCAAAGGCGATGATCTCCTCGATAGAGTCGCCGTATTTGCGCTTGAGGCTATGGATCAGCTCGAGCCGCTCTTCGACCTCGGCGAGACGGCTCGGGTTGAACTCGACGCGGTCGCGGTAGCGGCGCACCTCGCGCGCGAGGTCGGAGAGCTGGTAAGACAGCTCCTCGACCTGCTGCCGCAGGGGATCGATCGCGGGATCGATGCGCGCCAGGCGCGCCAGCGCCTGCGCCGCCTGTCCCAGCAGGTCGACGGCGGCCATCTGTTCCTCGCCGCCCTCCTCGATCGCCCGCGTCGCCTCGGCAGCCAGGAGCATGATCTGCTCGGCGTTGGCCAGGCGACGGCGCTCGGCCTCCAGGGCCTCATCTTCTCCCAGCTCCAGGCGCGCCGCGGCGATCTCCTGCGCCTGATACGTCAGCAGGTCGATGCGACGGGCCAATTCGCGCTCGTCGCGGCGCAGAGCAGCCAGGCTGGCGCGCGTCTGGCGCGCTGCGCTCACCAGCGCCGCCATTTCGGCGCGCAGCGGCCCATGCCCCGCGTAACGATCGAGCAATTCGACGTGCTCGCGTACGCGCAGCAGGCTGAGATGATCGCTCTGGCCGTGGATATCGACCAAAAGCTGGCCGATGGCGTCGAGCAACATGAGCGAGACGGCGCGTCCGTTGACGCGGCAGATATGGCGCCCGCCGACGCGAATCTCGCGCGCCAGGATCAGCTCGTCGTCATCGCCCTCCAGCCCTTCGGCGACAAGCAGCGGCTCGACGGCGGCCCGCCGCGCGCCGAGCCGGAAATGCCCTTCGATCTCGGCGCGATCGGCTCCGGCGCGGATCATCTCCGCGGCGGCGCGCCCTCCCAGGAGCAGGCTGACCGCGTCGATGATGATCGACTTGCCGGCGCCCGTCTCGCCGGTGAGCACGTTCAGCCCCGGCCCGAAGCGCAACGACAGATCCTCGATGATGGCGAAGTTGCGGATGTGGATCTCGACGAGCATAGAGAACGCCTCAACGCAGGCGCGCGTAGACGGTGCTCAACGCCAGGCCGACGAAAAGGAGCATGGCCAGGTTGAGCAGAGGGAACACCCCCGTCATCAACAACAGCGCAACGTTGCCGGCCAGCGCGCCTGCGAGCGCGCTGGCGCTGGCGACCAGCCACAAATAACGGCCGCGCCGTCGCCCTACCGCCTTGCGGATGATCTCGCTGAGGAGGCCGCCCGCCGCCGGCCCCGTCAGCAGGGCGATCCAGAAGCCGAAGAAGCCGATCGAACCGGCCAACAAGCCTGTGATCGGCGCGGCGACCAGGGCCACCCCGAAGCTCACAACGGCGGCGATCGCGAGGTCGAGAGGGGTCGCCGTATAGAACGACGATTGCACCTGGTTGATGCATTCCTTGCAACGGTAGCCGACGTCGGTCAGCCGCACACAGTCCATGCACATCGGCCGGCCGCATTTGTTGCAGCGCAGCAACGTCTCGCGCGTGGGGTGGTTGACGCAGTACATCGGCTCGGGATCGGCTACGGATGCCATCGCAGTTTGTCCATCAGCTCACGATAAAAATAAGTGCGTTCGCGCAGGCGGACGAAGCGCGCCCGATGGGGGCTGGCCGTCACCTCGACGCGATCGCCGTTGTCCAGATCGACGCGAAACTGGCCGTCGATCGTCAAGATCGTCTCGTGATCGCTCTCCACCTCCAGTCCGACAGCGCCCCCCGGCGGCAACACGATCCCACGATTGAGGCTGAGGTGAGAGGCGATGGGGATCAGCAACATGGTCTCGATCTCGGGCGGCAGGATCGGCCCGCCGCAGGCCAGGGCGTAGCCGGTGGAGCCAGTGGGGGTCGACACGATCACGCCATCGGCGATGTAGGTGGTGAGATAGCTGCCGTCGATGTGCGTGATGATGCGCACGATGCGCGCCAGCTTGCCGCGCGCCACGACGACATCATTGAGCGCCTCGTAGTGGTGACGATGGGGCCGCCGCGTCGAACGGTGATGGACCGTCACGTCGAGCATCAGGCGCTGCTCCAGCCAGTAATCGCCGGCCAGCACGCGACGCAATGGCTCCTCCCATCCTTCGGGCTGCACCTCGGCCAGGAAGCCGAGTCGGCCCATCTTGACCCCCAGGATGGGGACTTCTAGGCGGGCGCCCACGCGCGCGGCGCGCAGGATCGTCCCATCGCCCCCCAGCGTGATGAGCAAGCTGGTCGTATCCAGATGAGGGATGATGTCGGCTTCCTCCCAGGCCGAGGCCAGCCAGGGCGTTCCGTCGTGGGCGCGGATGAAGGCCGCCATCTCCTCCGCCAGCGCGAGCGACTCCGGCTTGCGCGGATGGTGCAGGACCCCTATGCAGCATGTCGCGGCGGATGGTCGACCTTCGGTGAAAGCGCTCTCGGCTGGCAAAAGGCCCTCCGCGTTCTCTGCTGTCGCTCAAGCCAGATGCGCGCGCAGCCAGTCGATGAGATCCGCGCGCGCCACCGCCTGTTGGGAGCTGCTGCGCAGATCGCGCACGGCGACCACATCCGCCTTCACCTCATCTTCGCCTAAGATCAGGGCATAGCGTGCGCCCGCGCGGTCGGCTGCCTTCAGTTGCGCCTTGAGGCTGCGTTCGCCGAAGCTGAGGCGAGCAGCCAGGTCCGCGTCGCGCAGATCGCGCGTCAGCCGGAAGGCAGCGAGACGCGCTGCGCGGCCCAGGTAGGCGACGAAGAGCGCTGGCTGCGGCAGCGGCTTGGGAGCGATCCCCTGTTCCTTCATGGTCAGGATCTGCCGTTCGATCCCGGAGCCGAAGCCGATCCCCGGGGTTGGCGGGCCTCCCAGCTCCTCGATCAGCCCGTCGTAACGGCCGCCGCCGCACACCGCCGCCTGAGCGCCGATGCCCTCCGCGTAGACCTCGAAGACAGTCTTGGTATAGTAATCGAGGCCGCGCACCAGGCGATGGTTGAGCGTGTAGGGCAACTCGATCGCATCGAGGTGGCTGCGCAGGTCAGCGAAATGGTTGGCGCACTCCTCGCATAGATGTTCGCCGATCCGCGGCGCGCCAGCGATGATCGGCTGACAGCCGGGGTTCTTGCAGTCGAGGAGGCGCAATGGGTTGCGTTGCAGGCGGCGCCGGCAGTCGTCGCAGATCGCCGCAGTATGTTGGTTATAGTAGGCCACCAGCCTGGTCAGATAGCCGGGACGGCAACGGGGGCAGCCGGTGCTATTCAACTGCAAGGCCAGGCCGCGAAAGCCCAGCCGGCTGAAGAGGTGCCAGGCCAGGGAGATGACCTCAGCGTCCACAGCGGCGTCCTGTTCGCCGATCACCTCGACATTGAACTGATGGTGTTGACGATAGCGGCCGGCCTGGGGTCGCTCGAAACGAAAGATAGGGCCGATCGAGTAGAGCTTCACCGGCTGCGGCCGCACGTGCATGCCGTTCTCCAGATAGGCGCGCATGACGCCAGCCGTGAACTCGGGCCGCAACGTGATCTCCTCGTCCCCCTTATCGCGAAACGAATACATCTCCTTATCGACGATGTCGGTCCCCTGGCCGACGCCGCGCACGAACAGGCCGGTCGCCTCGAAGATGGGGGTGTCGATCTGTTCAAAGCCGAAACGGGCTGCTGTGGCGTGGATCTCGTCGATGATGGTGCGCCAGTAGGGCCACTCTTCCGGCAAGATATCGTGTGTGCCTCGCGGTGCCGTATACAACGCTTCCCTCCCAGACGGAATGCCCCGACCAGGGCGGCGCCCCGGCGCGGCGACCTCATTATAGCCGATTTGGCCGACGCAGCAATCTGCTGCGATGCAATCGGATGGTATAATCCTGCGCAAAATCATGGTCAGGGGGTGGACAGCAGGGTATAGTCAACAGGTAAAATGAGCGCTGCCAGTTCAACGGAAGCGCTCGGCCGCTGAAAACCAACAGATGGTGATTGTCGATCCTCGACGTAAGCGCCTCGTTGCGTCGTAACGTCGCCTGTGTTCCCCCCAACCAAGCAGAAGCGGCCTCGCCTTTTCTGGCGCGGGCCTTTGGATACCTATCGCTCGCATCACGAAGGAGGAACCACGATGAGCCCGACGGTCCCCAGCGATCTTGAGATCGCCCAGGCAGCCAACCTGAAGCCGATCCTGGACATCGCCGCCGCCGCTGGCCTGGATCCTGAGGATCTAGAGCTGTACGGCAAGTACAAAGCGAAGGTGCGCCTGGAGGTTCTGGAGAAGTTCCGGGATCGCCCTCAAGGCAAATACATCGACGTGACGGCCATCACGCCCACGCCTCTGGGCGAAGGCAAGACGACCACCACGGTCGGCCTGACGCAGGCGTTGGGACGCATCGGCAAGCGCGTCATCACCTGCATCCGCCAGCCGTCGATGGGGCCAACCTTCGGCATCAAAGGAGGCGCGGCGGGCGGAGGATACTCGCAGATCGTCCCCATGGAGGATTTCAACCTCCATCTGACGGGCGACATCCACGCGGTGGCCGCCGCCAACAACCTGCTGGCCGCCGCCATCGACGCGCGCATCCTCCACGAAGACGAGAACTCGGATGAGCAACTGGCCAAGCTGGGGTTGAAACGCCTCGACATCGATCCTTATAGCATCACCTGGAACCGCGTGGTCGACGTCAACGATCGCGCGATCCGCAACGTCATCATCGGCCTGGGGGACAAGACCGACGGGCGCCCCCGTCAGACCGGCTTCGACATCGCGGTAGCCTCGGAGGTGATGGCCATTCTGGCGTTGACGACCAGCCTCAAGGACCTGCGTCAGCGCCTGGGCCGCATCGTCATCGGCCTGAGCAAGTCGGGCAATCCGGTCACCGCCGAGGACCTGGGGGTCGCCGGCGCGATGACCGTGATCATGAAAGACGCCATCAAGCCCAACCTGATGCAGACCCTGGAAGGGCAGCCGGCTTTCGTGCACGCCGGGCCGTTTGCCAACATCGCCCACGGCAACTCGTCCATCCTGGCCGATCAGATCGCGATCAAGCTGGCCGATTACGTGGTCACGGAGTCGGGATTCGGCGCTGATATCGGGATGGAAAAGTTCATGGACATCAAGTGTCGCTACTCGGGCCTGACGCCCAATTGCGTCGTGGTGGTGGCGACCATTCGCGCGCTCAAGATGCACGGCGGCGGGCCGCGCGTTGTGCCGGGCCGTCCGCTCGATCCCGCCTACACCACCGAGAACCTGGAGCTGCTGGAGAAAGGGGTGGCCAACCTGGCGCGCTGCATCGAGATCGCGCGCACCTTCGGCGTGCCGGTCGTCGTCGCCGTCAACCGCTTCTCGCATGACACGCCCGCTGAGATCGACCTTGTCCGACAGGCGGCTGAGCAAGCTGGCGCCGAGGCCGCGGTGATGGCCGATCACTGGGCGCAGGGCGGCGCGGGCGCGATCGAGCTGGCCGAGGCAGTGGTGGCTGCCTGTGAGAAGCCGTCGAACTTCCAGTTCCTGTACCCTCTGGAATGGTCGATCAAACAGAAGATCGAGACCATCGCCACGCGCATCTACGGCGCGGACGGCGTCGACTACGATCCCAAGGCTGAGAAGCAGATCGCCGCTTACGAGAAGGCCGGCTATGGCAAGCTGCCCATCTGCATGGCCAAGACGCATCTCTCCCTGAGCCATGAGCCATCCTGGAAAGGGGTCCCCAAGGGCTTCCGCCTGCCTGTCCGCGAGGTGCGCGCCTCCGTGGGCGCGGGCTTCATCTATCCGCTGTGCGGCGAGATGCGGACGATGCCCGGGCTTCCTTCCAGGCCAGCGTTTATGGCTGTGGATCTCGATGAGAATGGGCGCGTGGTGGGGTTGTTCTGACGAGTGACGAGTGACGAGTGACGAGTGACGAGTGACGATTGACGAGTGACGAGTGACGATTGACGAGTGACGAGTGACGATTGACGAGTGACGATTAACGATTGATGCGTAACGATTGACGGGGAACGATTAACGATGGAGGAGTGGAGCGGTGGAGATTCTGGCGGTGGTGCAAGGAGAATATGGTCGACGGATTGTGGACAATGTGCGCGCGTTCGGGCCAGCGGAATGGCAGGTGGCGATGTGGGAGGCGCCGCTGTCCCTCTCGCTGAACGCAGCCATGGACGACCCGGAAGCATTTCTTCCCGAGACGCTGGCGCCGGCCGACCTGATCCTGTCGCTGGGACAGACGCCCGCGGTGGCCGTCCTCCTGCCCGACCTGGCGCAGAAGGTGGGCGCGCAGGGGGTGATCGCCCCCATCGACCGGGAGGAGTGGCTGCCATCCGGCCTGGCGCGCCAGGTGGCGGTATGGCTGGCAGACGTAGGGGTGACGGCGGTCTTCCCGAAGCCGTTCTGCTCGCTGACCGAGGCGCAATATAACCTGCGCGGCCACACGCAGACGTACAACCATTCCCCGATCGCCGCGTTCGCGCGCTGTTTCGGCCGGCCCGAGCTGCGCATCCAGGTGGGCGCCGACGGCAAGACGATCGAAGAGGTTGAGCTGCTGCGCGATAGCGCCTGCGGCTGCGCGCGCGCCGTGGCGCGCGGCCTGGTGGGCGCGAACGTGGACGAGGCGGCGTATCAGGCGGGGATGCTCCACCATCACTTCCCTTGCCTGGCCAGCATGGGCATCGATCCCGACTTCAACGACACCCTCATGCACGTCTCGGGCGATATCCTGCGCGACCAGGTACAGGAACAGGTCAAACCGTATCGCACGCCTCCCGTCTACCTGCGTCCTCCGGGACGAGTCGAGACCGCCCCATCTTCCTGAGGATCGCGCCCAGACGGACAGGATAGGCGCCTGATAGGGAGGGAACCCGTGGAAAAAGTCACGCTCGATATCCCAACGATGTACGGCGATCATCACGTGCTGGCGGTGCATGGCATCCTGGCTGGCCTGCGCGGCGTCCAGCGGGTGTACGCCAGCGCGGCCTTCCAACAGGTGACGGTGGAATTCGACCCGGCGCAGATCGCGCTGGAGCAGATCGAGACCGCCCTGACCGAGCACGGCTACACGCCCGGCGAGCGACCGGCTGTCGCGCAGCTTCCGACAGGCCGCCATCTGCGTTATGTCACGGCGCATGGCGCCGCCCAGGATGTGGTGCGCTTTACGGTCGGGCTGAACAACGATCGCCCGATCATCCCCTGCCTGGGCTTCGAGCCGCGGCCGATCCGCGGCGAGCATCCGGGCGATCACGAGTGAGCCAGGGCCGGCGGGGGCCGCCTCTCCCCCAGCCCCCGTCGGCGCCCCTGATCACCACCATGCCTGGCCGATCGGGGCTGAGCGCATGAGTTTGAGGAGAGTATCGTATGGATAAGGGACGCAAGAGCACCGAGATGAGCAGGGATCCCGCCGCCCAGGAGATGCTGGAACGGGCGAGGGCGTTGGGGATCGACACCGCGTTCAGCCGCGCCGATCTGATGGTCCCCTGCAACATCGGCGGCGCGGGCATGTGCTGCAAGAACTGCGGCATGGGGCCGTGCCGGCTGACCAAGGATGGCATGACCGGCGTCTGCGGCGCCACGATCGACACGATCCAGGCGCGCAATATGGCGCGCGCCATCGCCGCTGGCAGCGCCTCGCACTCCGACCATGGACGGGATCTCGCGTTCACCCTGCTGGCCACTGCCAAGGGGGAAGCGCAGGGCTACGAGATCCGCGACGCGGCCAAGCTCTTCAACGTCGCCCGCTACATGGGAGTGCCCACCGCCGGCCGCAGCGTCAAGGATGTCGCCCTCGACGTGGCCAACGTCGCCATCTCCCAGTTCGGCCAGCAGCAAGGGGAGTTGATCTACATCAAGCGCGCGCCGCAGAAGCGACAGAAGATCTGGCGGGACCTGGGCGTGGCCCCGCGCGGCATCGATCGCGAGGTGGTCGATATCCTGCACCGCACCCACGTCGGCAACGATCAGGACCCCGAGCACATCATGCTGGGCGCAATCCGCTGCGCCCTCGCCGACGGCTGGGGCGGCTCCATGATGGCCACCGACATCTCCGACATCCTCTTTGGCACACCGGCGCCCCAGGTCAGCCAGGTTAACCTGGGAGTCCTCAAGCGCGACGAGGTCAATATCGTCCTCCACGGCCACGAGCCAACCCTCTCCGAGATGATCGTGGCCGCCTCGTTACAGCCCGATCTGATCGCCTACGCCCGCAGCAAGGGGGCCAAAGGCATCAACCTGGCGGGCATCTGCTGCACGTCCAACGAGACCTTGATCCGCCAGGGGGTTCCCTCGGCGGGGAACTTCCTCCACCAGGAACTGGCCCTGATCACCGGCGCGGTCGACGCGATGGTCGTCGACGTACAGTGCATCATGCAGGCGCTGCCTGACATCGCCAGCCGCTTCCACACGCGGTTCATCACGACGTCGCCGAAGGTCCAGATCAAAGGCGGCATCCACGTTGCGTTCAACGAGCACAAGGCGCTCGACCAGGCGCGCGAGATCGTGCGCATGGCCATCGACGCCTACCCGGAACGCAAGGAGGTGGCCATCCCCGCGGTCACTGAGGATCTGGTGCCAGGGTTCTCGCATGAGTATATCAACTACATGCTGGGTGGCAGCTACCGCGCCTCCTTCCGCCCCTTGAACGACGCGATCATCGCCGGCCGCATCCGCGGCGTGGTCGCCAACGTGGGCTGCAATAACCCGCGCGTGACCCAGGACGAGACCCATTATCGCGTGGTCACGGAGATGCTCAAGAACGATGTGTTGGTGGTGGAGACGGGATGCGGGGCTTTGGCGAGCGCCAAACTGGGCTACCTGGTGGGCGAGGCGGCGATGGAGTTCGCCGGGCCGGGGCTGCGCGAGGTGTGCGAGGCGATCGGCATCCCGCCCGTGCTGCATATGGGATCTTGCGTCGATAACTCGCGCATCCTGACCGTGCTGACCCAGATGGTCCAGGAGGGCGGCCTCGGCGACGACATCAGCGACATCCCGGCGGTGGGGCTGGCGCCCGAATGGATGAGCGAGAAGGCGCTGGCGATCGGCACCTACGCTGCGGCATCCGGCGTCTACGTCATCTTCGGCGTCAACTCGCCTGTGGGAGGCATGGAGCGTGTGTCCGGCAGCACGGATGTCGAGCGCTTCATGAGCGAGGGATACGAGCGGCTGTTGGGCGGCAAGATGGAGTTCGTGGAGGATCCCGACGAGATGATCCGCCGCACGCTCGCCCACATCGACAGCAAACGCGCCGCCCTCAAGCTGGCCGAATACGATCCCAGCCGCTTCGGCAAGAGCGGCGACCGTCGGATGGCGGAGCTGATGGCGATGTCGCCCGAAGAGCGGGCCGCCGCCCTCTATGGCGTACCTGCATAGCCAGGAGACGCGCTCCACGGCGCGCCGGCCTGATTCGCATCCGGCGCGCCGCCGAGTTTGATCTTCACGGTTTGGGAGCAATATGCCATGAGCCGATATATCGCGACCCGAGCGATCCGTGGGGCCAACCTGATCGTGACAGAGGCGGAGGCGATGTTGCAGCGCGCCCTGGCCGAGAAGGGACCGGAGACGCCAGTAGCGTTCCCCAACACCGCCTACTTCCTGCCCGTCATCCTGGGGATGACAGGGATCGAGGTATCCAGGCTCGGGGATCTGGTCCCGGTGCTGCAACGCGCGCGCGAGCTGCTCCATCCGGTGCCGCCCGACCATCGCTGGACCCCCTACTTAGGAGAGACTCTTGACTGCGGCATGGCCACGCTGCTCGCTGAGGAGACGATCGAGGCCATCCGCTTCGTCTATAAGCTGGAGCCGCAGCGCATCGCTGGCTTCCATGTCGTCGCCGCCGGGGCCGCTGGCGGCTCGTTCACCAGCCCGGAGTTCACGCCGCCCGCCTTCCCGCCGGCGCCCGCGCCAGGAGCCGGAGGCTTTCTCAACGGGCCGATCGATGACGTGCAGTTGCGCACCTGGGGCATCCAGTTGGTGGACGGCCGCATGCCCGGCTTCGCCGCCATCGTCGGCTGCGCCAAATCGAACGAGGTGGCGGTCAAGATCGTGCGCGAGCTGCAGCGCCGCAACATCCTCTGCTTCCTCTCCGGCAACGTCAACGGGCGTTCGATCATCCACCAACTGCTGGAAGAGGGGGTCGAGCTGGGGTACGACACCTACACCGTCCCCTTCGGCCTCGACACGATCAGCGCCATCTACGCGTTGGGCTTCGCCACCCGCTCGGCGCTGACCTTCGGCGGCCTCAAGGGCGGACAGGCGCGCGAGATCCTCCTCTACAACAAGAATCGCGTCTTCGCCTTCGTCCTCGCCCTGGGCGAGGTGGACGACCTCAAGTACGCGACGGCGGCGGGGGCGATCAACTTCGGCTTCCCCGTCATCGCCGATACGGTGATCCCGCAGATCCTGCCCACCGGCATCACCACCTACGAGCACGTCATCTCGATGCCCTTCAACGAGATCCCCGGCAAGGACGACCTGGAGCGCGCCGAGCGCCTGGTGCAGAAGTGCATCGAGGTGCGCGGGGTCAAGGTGCGCGTGACCGAGGTGCCCATCCCGGTGCCGTATGGCTCCGCGTTCGAGGGGGAGGTGGTGCGCCGCAAGGACATGCGCGTCGAGTTCGGGGGCAAGAACTCGCGCGCCTTCGAATATCTGCGCATGGCCGACTGGGACGAGGTGCAGGACGGCAAGATCACGGTCGTCGGCCCCGACTTCAGCGACGTGCCCATGGAAGGGTCCATGGACATGGGCATCGTCATCGAGGTGGCCGGCCGCAAGATGCAGAAAGACTTCGAGCCGGTGCTGGAACGCCAGGTTCACTACTTCATCAACGGCGCTTCGGGCGTCCAGCACATCGGCCAGCGCGACATCACCTGGATCCGCATCAGCAAGGCGGCGGCCGAGAAGGGCTTCACGCTGCGCCACTTCGGCGACATCCTGCACGCCCGCTACCATGCCGACTTCGGCGCCATCGTCGATAAGTGCCAGGTGACGATCTACACCGACCCCGAGCAAATGCGCGTCTGGCTGGAGCGCGCGCGCCAGGCCTACCAGGAGCGCAACGTCCGCCTGGCCAACATGACCGACGAAAGCGTCGACACCTTCTACACCTGCACCCTCTGCCAGTCGTTCGCGCCGACCCACGTGTGCATCGTCTCGCCCGAGCGGTTGGGGCTGTGCGGGGCCTACAACTGGCTCGACTGCCGCGCCTCGTACGAGATCAACCCCACGGGGCCGAACCAGCCGATCCAGAAGGGCGTCGTGCTCGACCGCGAGAAGGGCTACATGACGGGGGTCAACGAGGTCGCGCAGCAGTTGTCGCAGGGCAAGGTCAGCGAAGTCGCCATGTATTCGATCATTGAAAATCCAATGACAGCGTGTGGATGCTTTGAGTGTATTGCCATGATCATCCCCGAAGCTAACGGCGTTATGGTGGTCAGCCGCGAGGATCCGAGCATGACCCCGGCGGGCATGACCTTCTCGACCTTGGCGGGCATGGCGGGCGGCGGCCTGCAGACCCCCGGGGTCATGGGCATCGGCAAGTACTATCTGACGAGCAAGAAGTTCATCTCCGCCGACGGCGGCTTCAAGCGCGTGGTGTGGATGTCGTCCGTGCTCAAGGAGACGATGGCCGAGGAACTCAAGGCTGTCGCCGAGCGCGAGGGAGACCCCGATCTCATCGATCGCATCGCCGACGAGCGCGTGGCCACCACCGTGGACGAGCTGCTGCCCTGGCTGGAGGAACACAACCACCCGGCCCTGACGATGCCGCCGCTATTCTGAGACGTGGAGGGTTCTGTATGCCCGAAGTATCGATCCCCAAGGAGAAATGGTCCGGACGCGTGCGCGCCATCACCCTGGGCGCGACCGCTGCGGAAGGCGGCACGCGCAGCCATACGGTGACCGTAGGAGGGGAGACGACCCTCCCCTTCCTCCATTTCGAGGGCGAGATCCCCAACCGCCCCGTGGTCGCCATCGAGGTCGTCGACCGCCGCCCCGCCGATTGGCCAGCGCCGCTCCTGGACGCCTGGGGCGACGTGGTCAATGATCCGGCGACCTGGGCCAGGACGGCTGCCGAGCGCGGCGCCGATCTGATCCTCCTGCGCCTGACCGCGACGGACGCGGACGGCCGGCCCGCGACCGCCGCCCACGCGCGCGCTGTGGTGCGCAGCGTCCTCAGCGCCACCGGCCTGCCGCTGATCGTCTTCGGCCCCGGCCAGGCCGACCTCGACAACGAGCTGCTGGTAGCCGTCGCCGAGGAGGCCAAGGGGGAGCGCCTGGTCCTCGGCGTGTGCGAGGACAAGAACTACCGCACGATCGTCGCCGCCGCGCTGGCGCACGGCCACCTGGTCGACTCGCGCACCCCCATGGATGTCAACCTCTCCAAGCAGCTCGTCATCCTCATCCATGACATGGGGTTGCCCCTCGAGCGCATCCTGCTCGACCCTACCACCGGCGCGCTGGGCTACGGCATCGAGTACGGCTATTCGGTGATGGAACGCCTGCGCCTGGCCGCCCTGCAGGGAGACAACATGACGCAGTTGCCCATGCTGGTCACCCCGGGCGAGGAGGCGTGGCGCACCAAAGAGGCGCGCGCGGGCGAAGGGGTGCCAGCGGCATGGGGCGACTGGACAGAACGCGCCATCAACTGGGAGGCGCTGACCGCCATGGCGCTCGTCCATGCTGGCGCGGACGTCCTCGTCATGCGCCACCCCGAAGCCGTGCGTCGCGTCCAGCAGGCCATCAGCCGCCTGATGGTCCATTAGGAGGATCGGGTGCCTGAAGAAGAGACGACGACCGAACTGACCCTGGAAATGTTGGTGCAGAAGATCAGCGATTACCTGCAGGCTTACCATAACGGTTCGGTGGAGATGGTGAGCTACAGCGATGGCGAGATGCGCGTGCGCTTCGGAGGGCACTGCGCGGGCTGTCCGCACATGCAGGCCACTCTGTCGCAGGGGGTCGCCCGGACAGTCCAGCATTATTTCCCCGAGGTCACGCGCGTGATCGCTGTGCCGTGACCGGAGCGCGCCGCGAACCAGGCTCTGTCGGCTGGTCCACGACGAGGCGCGCCGGCGCGGATGCCTTCATCTTCGATCACGGGCTGAGGAGGTACGCATGGCCCTGAGCGGTTTGCAGATCTACAAGTTGTTGCCGAAGACGAACTGCAAGGAGTGCGGGTTCCCTACCTGCATGGCGTTCGCCATGAAGCTGGCGGCCAAACAAGCCGAGCTGAGCGCCTGTCCCTACGTCACGGAAGAGGCCAAGGTGCAGCTCGAAGAGGCCTCGGCGCCGCCGATCCGCCTCATCACTTTGAGCGCCGATGGGTACAAAGCCGAAGCCGGCAACGAGACGGTCCTTTTCCGCCATGAGAAGACCTTCTATCACAAGACCGGCCTCTTCGTGCGCGTGCGCGATATACAGCCGGCCGCTGAGGTCGAGGCGCTGGTCCAACAGGTGCGCGACTACGCCGTCGATTACGTCGGCCTGGCCCTCAAACTGGACGGCATCGCCGTCGAAGCGGCGTCCGGCGATCCCGCCCGCTACGCGGCCGCGGTCCAGGCGGCGCTGGGCGCTGGCCGTCCGCTGATCCTCCTCGCCCCCGATCCGGCCCTGGCTGAGGCTGGCTTGAAGGCCGCCGCGGGCACGCAGCCGCTGCTGTGGGGTGCCGACGCCGGGAACTGGCAGGCCCTGGCTGCTCTAGCTAAGGCCCATAAGGTTCCTCTGGGGGTGCGCGGCAACGGCGACCTGACGGCGCTGGCCGCCTTGACGGAGCAGATCAAGGGCGCTGGCGTCGAGGACATGGTGCTCGATCCCGGCCCGCGCGACCCGTTGGGGTTGCTCACCACCTTCACCCAGATCCGTCGACTGGCCCTCAAGCACAACCTGCGCGCCCTGGGCTATCCTCTGATCGCTTTCCCGGGCGAGGCAGGAGACGGCGCCGAGTTCGAGCCGTTGTTGGCTGCCCAGTGCATCGCCAAATACGCGGGGTTCGTCGTCCTCGACCACTTCACGCCAGCGACAGCCTATGGGCTGCTGGTGTGGCGCCAGAACATCTTCACCGACCCGCAGAAGCCGATCCAGGTCGAGCCGGGCATCTACGAGATCAACAACCCCAAGCCCGAGTCGCCCGTGATGGTCACGACCAACTTCTCGATCACCTATTTCGCGGTCAAGAACGAGGTGGAGGCCAGCGGGCGGCCCGGTTGGCTGCTCGTCGCCGACGCCGAGGGCATGAGCGTGCTCACGGCCTGGGCGGCCGGCAAATTCGACGCCGACAAGATCGCCAAGACCGTCAAGGGGACCGGCATCGAGAACAAGGTCAACCATCGCAAGGTCATCATCCCAGGGCACGTCGCGGTCTTGTCGGGCGAGCTGGAAGAAGAGCTGCCGGGATGGCAGATCCTCGTCGGCCCGCGCGAGGCCGTGGACCTGCCGGGCTTCCTCAAATTGTGGTCGGCGTCGTAGAAGCTCCCTGACAGCCGTGGGTAGCTCGCGATCAGCGATCGGCAGTCCGGCGGACGTGATCGCTGATCGTTTTATGTTCTGTGGTTTCAGGTTCCAGGTATAGGGGGCATGAGCACACACACCGTTCGCTTTTTGCCTTCCGGCGCGATCGCGCACGTTCCCACTGGCGCGCTGATCGCTGACGCGGCGCGCCAGGCGGGCCTCGATCTGCAACTTCCCTGCGGCGGCCAGGGCCGTTGCGGCCGCTGCGCTGTGATCGTGCGCGAGGGGGCCGTGCGCCGTCGCGCGACGCTGCGCCTGTCCCCCGACGATCTGGCCGCGGGCTACGCCCTGGCCTGTCAGAGCGTGATCGAGGGCGATGTCACGGTCGAGGTGCCGCCGCAAGAGCGCATCGAACGGCGCCTGGCCACCGAGAAGATGGCGCGCCGCGTCGAGGCGCCCTTCGCCTACGATTGGCGCATCCATCAGCCGATCCAGCGCTACTTCGTGCAACTGACGCCGCCCAGCCTGGATGATCAGACCGACGACTGGGCGCGCCTGGGACGCGAGCTGGCGCGTCAGCATGGCCTGCGTGGCCTCACCGCCGACCTGCCCACATTGCAGAAGCTGGGCGCCACCCTGCGCGCGTCCGACTGGGCCGTCACCGCCGTCGTCGAACGCGACGCCTGGGACCGCCCCGACGGCCCGCCGCGGCTGGTGGACCTCTTGCCAGGCGATCAGAGCCGCCAGAGCTGGGGCGTCGCCATCGACATCGGCACGACCACCGTCACCGTCTACCTGGTCGATCTGCTCAGCGGCGAGGTGATCGCGCAGGCCGCAGAGTACAACGGCCAGATCGCGCGCGGCGAGGACGTCATCTCGCGCATCATCTACGCGTCGAAGGGCGACGGCCTGGCGGAGATGCAGCGGCTGGTCCTGGAGACGATCAACACGCTGATCGCAGGGGTCGCGCGCCGCCAGGGGATCGCGCCCGCACAGATCCATAAGGCGACGGTGGCCGGCAACACGACCATGCTCCACCTCTTCCTGGGGGTCCCCCCCGAATCGATCCGCCTGGCGCCCTACATCCCCGCGGTCAACGACTGGCCCACCGTGCGCGCCGCCGCCGTCGGCCTCACCATCTGCCCGACGGGGACGGTCGACTGTTTGCCGGGCGTCGCCAGCTACGTGGGCGCCGATATCGCGGCGGGGGTGCTCAGCTCGGGGTTGGCCGAGGCGGAAGGGATGACCCTCTTCATCGACGTCGGCACCAACGGCGAGACGGTGCTGGGCAGCGCGGACTGGCTGCTGGCATGCGCCTGCTCGGCGGGGCCGGCCTTCGAGGGGGCAGGCGTCGAACACGGGATGCGGGCGACGACGGGCGCCATCGAGGAGGTATGGGTCTCCGCCCAGACGTACGAGCCGACGTACCGTGTGATCGGCGGCGGGCCGCCGCGCGGCCTCTGCGGATCGGGGCTGATCTCCCTGCTGGCCGAGCTATTCGTGACCGGCGCGCTCGACAAGGGCGGCACCCCTCGCCTCGATCTGGGAACGCCGCGCCTGCGCGAAGGCCCCCACGGCCCCGAATACGTCGTCGCCTGGGCGAACGAGACCGCGCACGGCCGCGACATCGTGCTGACCAAGGTCGATATCGACAACCTGGTGCGTACCAAAGCCGCCATCTACGCTGGTTTCTCCGTCCTCTGCGACAGCGTGGGGGTAGACTTGCACGAGGTAGACCGCCTGCTGATCGCTGGCTCATTCGGACAGTACATCAACGTCGAGAAAGCGATCCAGGTGGGGCTGCTGCCCGACCTGCCCTGGGAGAAGTTCCATTTCCTGGGCAACACGAGCGTGCTGGGAGCATACCGCGCGCTCCTGCGTCGCGACGAGCGGCAACGCCTGGCCGAGGCGGCGCACAAGCTCACCTACGTCGAACTGTCCGCGGATAACCGTTTCTACGAGCAATTCACCTCGGCCCTGTTCCTGCCGCATACGGATCTCAGCCAGTTCCCATCGGTGGCTGCGACGCTCGGTAAGGTGATATAATGAAGCTGTCCACGCGCGGGAGGATAGCGAGATGACCACCACGATCGCCTTCGCTGGCAAGGGAGGCGTCGGCAAGACCTCGATCGCGGCGTTGTTCATTCGTCTCCTGATCGAGCGCGCCGCCGGCAGCGTCCTGGCCGTCGACGCCGATCCCGCCAGCAATCTTCACCTGGCCCTTGGCCTGCCCCCCGCCCGCAGCATCGGCGACATTCGCGAGGAGACGCTGCAGGAGGCGCAGGGAGGCAGCCTGCCCACCGGCGTCGCCCGTCGCGACTGGCTCGACTACGCCGTGCGCGCGGCCGTCGAGGAGGGAGATCACGTCGATCTGATCGCGATGGGGCGCCCGGAAGGGCCGGGGTGCTATTGCGCGGTCAACCATATGTTGCGGCAGATCATGGACGCCTTGGGGCGCGCCTACGATTATGTCGTCATCGACAACGAGGCTGGCATGGAACACCTGAGCCGCCGCACGACGCAGGACGTCGACCTGCTCTTCCTCGTCAGCGATCCGACCCTGCGCGGCGTGCTGGCGGCAGAGCAGATGGCGCGCCTGGCGGCCAACCTGCAGATTCGCGTGGGACGCGTCTGGTTGGTGCTCAATCGCGTGATGGAGCCGCTTCCGCTCCCCTTGCAGCAAGCCATCGCCGGGACGGGCCTGGAGTTGGCGGCCTCTGTGCCGTTCGATCCCGTCCTCGCCGAGTTCGACGGCAACGGTCGGCCGATCGCAGAGCTGCCGACGACCTCGCTGGCCTATCAGACGACGCGCGCGCTGGTGGAGCGGACGCTGGCAGAGGCCAGACCCTCAGTGGGACAAACGCGCCAGCGGTGAGGGGGAATCCTCACTTCTGCGCGCATCGGGAGGAGAAGACCATGTATATTATCGGCGAAAACATCCACATCATCTCGCCGCGCGTCAAAGAGGCGCTGGCGGCGCAGGATCGGCGCTTCTTCCAGGACCTGGCGGTCAAGCAGGTCGAGGCAGGCGCCCAGGCGCTGGACCTGAACATCGGTCCCCAGAAGAAGGCGGGCCACGAGATCATGCCGTGGCTGGTCGACGCCATCCAGGAGGTCGTCGACGTCCCGCTCTCCTTCGACACGACGAATCTGGCCGCGATCGAGGCGGGCCTCAAGCGCGCCAAGCGCCAGGCGATCATCAACTCGACCTCGGCACAGCCCGAACGTCTGGAGAAAGTGCCGCTTCTGGCCAAACAGTACGGCGCCAAGATGATCGCCCTCACGATGGCCGATGAGGGCATCCCCGTGAGCGCCGACGCCCGCGTCAACCTCGCGATCGAATACCTGCTGCCGCGGGCGCAAGAACTGGGCATCCCCATGAGCGACCTCTTGATCGATCCCCTCGTGCTGACTGTCTCGGGATGCCAGGAATATTGCCCGGAGTGCATCCAGGCCGTGCGCATGTTGAAGTTCGTGGCCGACCCGCCTCCCCTCGTCTCGGTGGGACTCTCGAACGTCTCCAACTCCGTCCCCAACGAGAATCGTCCGCTGATCAACCGCACCTACATGGTCATGCTGATGGCCGCCGGCCTCGACTGCGCGATCGCCAATCCCCTCGACAACGAGCTGAAAGAGTTCATCCGCATCGTCGAGCAGCGCGACGCGAGCACCCCTCTGGGCCGGCTGTTGCTCAAGCTGCACGACGCCATCGCGAACGACACTGAACTGCAGCCCGAGGACGTGGATATGGACGATCCCGAGCAGGTTGCCGTCTATAAGACCGTGCAGATCCTGCTCAACAAGGTCATCTACGCCGACTCGTACTTGAGGTTGTAAGCGGGCGGCGCTCCATCTGCATCACCAAGGGCGATAGGGAGGTTCTGGCAATGAGCGCAACCATCATCGACGGCAAGGCGATCGGCGCCGAGATCCGCGAGGGCGTCAAGCGGGAGGTGGAGGAGCTGAAGGCCAGGCTCGGCCGCGTGCCAGGGCTGGCGACCGTGCTCATCGGCGACAACCCGGCCTCGGCGGCCTATGTGCGCATGAAGGGACAAGCGTGCGCCGAGGCCGGCATCTACTCGGTCAAGCCGACCCTTCCCGCCGACGCCACGCAAGAACAGGTCGAGGGGCTGGTGCGTGAGTTGAACGCCGATCCCAGCATCCACGGGATCCTTGTGCAGTTGCCGTTGCCGCGCCAGATCAACGAACGGGCGGTGCTCAGCACGATCAGCCTGGAGAAAGACGTCGACGGCTTCCACCCCATCAACATCGGCCGCCTGGCCATGAAGGGGCACGAGCCGCTTTTCATCCCCTGCACTCCCTACGGCGTCATGGTCTTGCTCGAACGGGCGGGGGTTCAGCTCGAGGGGAGCCGCGCCGTGGTCTTGGGGCGCAGCAATATCGTGGGATTGCCCGTAGCGCTGCTGCTGTTGCACGCCAACGCCACCGTCACCATCTGCCACTCGCGCACGCGCGACTTGCCGTCGGTGACAAGCCAGGCGGACGTGCTCGTGGCAGCCGTGGGGCGCGCCGAGATGGTGCGCCGCAACTGGGTCAAGCCCGGCGCGGTCGTCATCGACGTTGGCACCAACGCCATCCCCGATCCCACCAAGAAGGCGGGACAGCGCCTGGTCGGCGATGTAGCGTTCGAGGAGGTCAAAGAGGTCGCATCTGCCATCACGCCGGTGCCCGGCGGCGTCGGCCCGATGACCATCGCCATGCTGCTGGCCAACACCCTGCGCGCCTTCAAATTGCAGGAGGGATTGCCCGTGTAACGGGCCGCGCGTGGGCGTCAGGCGGTCGTATCGGCTGACCGATCTCATCTGATGCGGCTTTTGCCGCTCTCTCTGTGCAGCGGAGGCGCTCGCCTATGTCGATTCGCTCTTACCTGCAGGACCATCCCACATTTCTGGTCTGGTCCTGGCAACTCGTGGAGAAGATCTTGCTCTGGATGAAACCGCTCTTCGCCCGCGTGGGACTGGAGCGCTCGTCGGCCATCGTCAAGCCGCCCGAAATGCTCGTCAAGAAGCTGCTGTTCAACTGCCAGGAATGCGGTCAGTGCGTGCTCCACTACACGGGCATGACCTGCCCCATGACCTGCCCCAAGAACCTGCGCAACGGGCCGTGCGGCGGCGTTCGGCTCAACGGCAAATGTGAAGTGAAGCCGGAGATGGATTGCGTATGGGTCAAGGCTTATGAGCGTCTGCCCAAGACCCCGTACGCGCGCGAGCTGTACCGCCTCAACCCACCGGTCGACTGGCGGCTGCACGGCATGGCCTCGTGGGTGACGATGCCGCTGGGCCGCGACCAGGTGAGCACCGGCGTGGAGAGCGAGCCACGCTATGTGACGGAGATCGTGGAGGCCCCATGAACACCCCCCCTGTCGCCGCGAAAGAGAAACCTGCCCTCGTTCATACCGGCCTCAATGGCGCCAGCAGCAACCTGGCCAAAGTGCTGCGCGCCGGACAGTTCGCCGTCGCCGTCGAGGTTTCGCCGCCGGTCGGCCCTAACGTCGGCGCCATCCAGCGCCAAATCGAGACGCTGCGCGGCTATGGCGACGCCTACAACGTCACCGATAACCAGTCGGCGATGATCCATGTCGGCAGCCTGCCGGTCTCGATCATGCTCAAGCAAGCGGGGCTGGAGCCGGTCGTCCAGTTCACCGCCCGCGACCGCAACCGCCTGGGCATCCAGGCCGACCTGCTGGGCGCCGCCGTCTTCGGCATCAACACGGTCGTCGCCCTCAGCGGCGATCATCCGATCTGGGGCGATCACCCGCAGGCCAAGGCGGTGTATGACATGGACTCGATGAACCTGATCCGCATGATTCGCATGATGCGCGACCACCAGGTCTTCGAGAACGGCAAAGAGATCCCGCGGCAGGCGCCGGATTTCTTCATCGGCGCCGTGGAGAACCCCTTCGCGCCTCCCTTCGAGTACCGGCCGATCCGCCTGGCCAAGAAAGTGCTGGCGGGAGCGCAGTTCATCCAGACGCAACTCATCTACAACGTGGCGCGCTTCCGCGAGTTCATGCGGCGCGTCGTCGATATGGGCCTGCACGAGAAGGTGTACATCCTGGCCGGCGTGGGGCCGATCCGCTCGCTGCGCGTGGCGGAGTACATGGCCAAAGAGGTGGCGGGGATGGAGATCCCCGAATCGGTGATCGAGCGCTTCCGACCGCTCTCGAAGGAGGACCAGGAGAAGCTGGGCATCGACCTGGCCTGCGAGATCGCCCAGCAAGTGCGCGAGATCGAAGGGGTGGCCGGGCTGCACATCATGGCGGTGTCATGGCCAGCCGCCGTGCCCAAAGTGGCCAGCAACCTGGGCCTGTATCCGCGGCCGGTGATCGGGGAGCCAGCGCCAGCGGCCGCCTGATCCCGTAAAGGAAGACTGAATGGCGATCGACACCGGCTTGCAGGGACGGGTCGCGCTGATCACCGGCGCAAACCACGGCATCGGCGCGGCCACCGCGCGCGCGTTCGTTGCAGAGGGCGCAGCGGTCGCCATCCACTATCTGGATGTCCCGCCAGGCCCTCCGCCCGACCTTCCTTATCAGCCCCTGCACATCCACAAAGGTCGCGCCGCCGCCGAAGCGCTGGTCGCAGAGATCGTCGCTGGCAGCGGGCGCGCGGCCGCTGTCGCGGGGGACCTGGCTGACCCCGCCGTCATCCCCGAGCTCTTCGATCAGGTCGAGGCCCTCCTGGGTCCGGTCGAGATCCTCGTCAACAACGCCGCCCACTGCGAGGCGCCCGACACGACGTTCACCGCCTCCGCCGGCCTCATCGACCGCACCTTCGCGGTCAACGTGCGCGCGAGCGTCCTGCTGATGGCCGAGTTCGTGCGCCGCTATCAGGCGCGAGGCGGCCGCAGCGGGTGCATCATCAGCCTGAGCACCGACGCGGCCCAGACCTTCGCGGGACAGATCGCCTATGGCGCCAGCAAGGCGACGATCGAGGCGTTCACGCGCAGCATCGCCATCGAGGTCGGGCCGCTCGGCATCACCGTCAACGCCGTCGCCCCCGGCCCCGTGCAGACGGGATGGATGACGCCCAACCAGGTCGCCGCGAGCATAGACGACATCCCGTTGCGCCGCGTCGGGGAGCCAGCCGACATCGCCGACGTCATCGTCTTTCTGGCGTCCGACCAGGCGCGCTGGCTGACCGGCCAGGTGATCAAGGTCTCCGGAGGGCACGAGATCTGAATGCACAAGGAGCCGCGCCTCCTGCGCATCGGTGTCATCGGCTGCGGGCCGATCGCCCAATTCGCCCACTTCGAAGCCTGTCGCAAGGCGCGCAACGCCGAGCTATACGCCATCTGCGATGTGGCCCCTGACCTGGTCGCGCGCATGGCCGCTATCCACGCCCCGCGCGCGGTCTACCACGACCACACGGCCATGCTGGCCGACCCCCAGGTCGAGGCCGTGATCGTCGCGACCGCCGACCAGTTCCACGTCCCTCTGGCGATGGAAGCGCTGGCGGCGGGCAAGCATGTGCTCGTCGAGAAGCCGCTGGGGGTGACCGTCGAGGAGTGCGAGGCGTTGTGCGCGCGCGTGCGTGAGACCGGGCGCGTGCTCCAGGTCGGCACCATGAAGCGCTTCGATCCTGGCATCGCCTTCGCGCAGCGCTTTATCCGCGAGGAGATCGGCCAACTGCTGGCGCTCAAAGCGTGGTACTGCGACTCGGTCTACCGTTACACCATGACCGACAACCTCCAGCCGATCCCGGTGCTGAGCGAGCAGGCGCGACGGCCAGCCGGCGATCCCAAAGCGGATCGGCGCCGTTATCTTCTGCTCACCCACGGCAGCCATCTCCTCGACACGGCGCGCTTCCTGGGCGGGCCGATCGTCTCCCTGCGCGCGCGTCGCGTCGAGAAGTTCGGCGCCTACTGTTGGTTCGTCAGCGTCGACTTCGCCGACGGCAGCGTGGGACACCTCGACCTCACCATCGCCGTGCGCATGGATTTTCACGAGGGGTTCCAGGTGTACGGCGAATTCGGCAGCGTCATCGGCAAAACCTATCTGCCGTGGTTCTTTAAGGCCAGCGACGTCGAATGTTTTTCGGTCCGCGATGGGCAGTACCATCGGCCGCTCGGCGCTGACGCCCACTTTTACAAGCTGCAGGTGGAGGGCTTCGCCGAGACGATCCTGACGGGCGCGCCGCAACAGGGCGCGACGGCGGAGGATGGGACCGCCGCCGTGCGGGGGCTGGTCGCGATCGCCCGCTCGGCGGAGAGCGGCCGCACGATCCGACTGGAGGAAGTCACGGGAGGGGTCTGATGCAGATTGGCGTCATGGCCAAGCATCTGGCGCGCCCCACGCTGGCGGAGACGCTGGCCGCCGTGCGCAGCTACGGGATCCACAGCATCCAGTTCAACTTCGAGTGCGTCGGCTTGCCCACGCTGCCGGATGAGATCGCCCCCGAGCTGGCGTCGCGGATTCGGCAGGAACTGGCCGCGCAGGATGTGAGCATGGCCGCCGTCTCCGGCACCTTCAACATGATCCATCCGGATGCTGCGCGCCGCGCCGATGGGCTGCGACGCCTGCGCGTCCTGGCGGCGGCCTGCCCGACTTTGGGGACTGCGGTGATCACCCTGTGCACGGGCACCCGCGACCCCCATCACATGTGGCGCCGCCACCCCGATAACGACACGCCCGAAGCGTGGCGCGACCTGCTTGCGGCGATGGAGCAGGCCGTCGTCAGCGCCGCCGACTACGGCGTCACCCTCGCCATCGAGCCGGAGGTGGCCAACGTCGTCGACTCGGCCAGCAAAGCGCGTCGCCTGCTCGACGCCATCGGCTCGCCGCATCTCAAGGTCGTCATCGACGGCGCGAACCTCTTCCACGCTGGCGAACTGCCGCGCATGGCCGCGATCCTCGACGAGGCGTTCGCCTTACTCGGCGGCGACACCGTCCTGGCCCATGCCAAGGACCTCGACCGCGACGGTGAAGCGGGCCACCTGGCGGCGGGGACCGGGCTTCTCGACTATGATCGATACTTGCGCCTGCTCAAGGAGTGCGGCTACGACGGCGCGCTGATCCTGCACAGTTTGGAGGAGCGCCAGATTCCCGCCAGCGTCGCCTTCCTGCGCGCGCGCCTGGCCGCCCTGGGCTGAACTTGTCTCGCCGAGATAAGAACCTGTCCGAAAAGTTTGACACGGTCTCCTGACCGTGCCTCTGGCTGGTCAGGAGACCAGCCCGAACCGTTTTTCGGATCGGCTCTAAGGTCTGGCCCGCACTGCCTCGCTAACGGCAAGGGCCAGCGAGGGCCTACCACACAATCGCCCGTCAGGACGCGGGAGATCGCTGAGGGAGCCTGTCCGCCTCCACTCCCTGCCCCACATATTGGTCGAGGAGAGCGACCAAGCGCTCCAACTCCTCTGGCAACACATAGGCGTTGATCGACAGCCGCATCCAGCGTCGGTCCGGATTGTGGCTGACCAGGATGCGATGCTCCTGCCATAGCCGCTGCCCCAGGTCGGGCGGCCCGTTGTGGGAGATCGTCACCAGGCCAGCGCTGAGGTCGGCGGCGCGCGGGGTGTGGAGCGTCACGCCAGGGATCTGCGTCAGCTCGTCTTTGAGGCGCGCGACCATGGGCGCGATCGTAGACGTGATGTCGGCAGGGTCAAGGGCCTGGATACGCTGGGCGGCGATTTTGAGGGCTGGATACAGGGGCCAGGGGCGCGTCCCGTACTCGAAGCGCCGTCCGTCGTCCCACGGCTCGAAGATCAGTCCTTCCAGATCGTAGCGCGCGGTCGAACCCCAACCGACGAAGATGGGCGCGACGGCGGGCAGGCGATCGCGGCGGATGTACAGGAAGCCGGTCCCCTGGGGGCCGCACAGCCATTTGTGCCCACAGGCGGCGTAGAAATCGCAACCCAGCGCGTGCACATCCACCGGCAGTTGGCCGATCGTATGCGCGCCGTCCAGCATGATGAGAACGTTATGGCGTTGTCCCAGCTCGCAGAGGGCGCGCGCTGGCAGCAGGACGCCGCTGATGCACGAGAGATGGCTGGCGTAGATCAGCCGTGTGCGGGGGGTGATTAGCTCCTCGATACGTTGCAGGATGCGATCTGCATCGTAGGCCCCGGGCGCCTCGGCCAGGCGAACTACTTTGACGACGATCCCCAGGCGATTGCGCAGGTTGAGCCAGGGCCCGGCGCCGCTGGGATGCTCTTCGTTGGTGATGATCACCTCATCGCCAGCCTGCCAGGTCAGCCCGTTGGCGACGATATCGACCCCCTCGGAGACGTTGCGCGTGAGCGCGATCTCCGCCGGGTCTGCCTGGACGAGGCTGGCCACGGCCCGGCGCGCGGCCTCATACTCATCGTACAGATCGCGAGTGACCTCGAAGGCGAAGGGGCCTTCTGCTTCCAGGCGCCGATACCAGCGCACCAGCTCATCGGCGACAGGCCTGGACAGCGGGCCGTAGGTGCCACAGTTCAGGTAAGTGCAGCGCTGCAGGACGGGAAGTTCTGCGCGTAGAGCGGCGATGTCCATCTTTTCCTCGTTCACACAAGATAGCGGGCGGCAACGATGTCCACCCGCCTTCAGCGTGCAGATGATACAACTGCGGCTGCGAACAGCCAACTTTGCTGAGGGCTGCGGTGATGGACCGCGGAGCGGCCCGGGCTGCGTTCCCACGCGGGAGCGTGGGAACGAGACGGACGAGACGATCTCGCGCCTGCGCTCCTGCGCAGGCGCGCTGCGCAGCGACGCTCCGCGTCGGAGGAGGGGTATCGGCTCTGACTGGGGCCGCGGAGCGGCGCAGGTGGGGTTCCCACGCGGAGCATGGGAACGAGACACAAAGGGGCTCGCGCCTGCGCTCCTGCGCAGGCGCGCTGCGCAGCGACGCTCCGCGTCGGAGGGGGGCATTCGCTCTGCACGAGAGCCGCGGAGCGGCCCGGGAGACGGCGGTTGCCGCCCATCCACTTCCATAGAGCAGGGATTCGAGGTATACTTGCGCCCCAGTGATCGCGCAGGGTGTATCCCTGAATTTCATGTGTACGCCGGCGCGACCGGCGCAGAAAGGAGACCGATGTCGCAATTCAACGGTTTGAATCTCAGTTTGGGCAATCTGTCACGCCTCTCGCGCGCAGTGACGCGCTCGATCAGCGCCGAAAACTTCACCGGCGAGAAGGGCAAAGGGGGCATGGCCACTTCCGGCACCGGCGCCATCGCGGCTCGCGAGCTGGGGCAGGGGTGGAAGGTTTCTCCCAGCATCAACGTCGCCGGCAACGCCACCGTTGCCCTGGCCGAGATCGAAGGGCCGGGCGCGATCCAGCAGATCTGGTTGACCGTGCATCCCCAGTTTTGGCGCCGCCTCGTCCTGCGCATGTACTGGGATGGCGAAGAAACCCCCAGCGTCGAGACCCCGCTCGGCGACTTCTTCTGCATGGGTTGGTGCGAGCGCGCCAACATCGCCTCGCTGGCGGTGTGCGTCAACCCTGCGGGCGGCTTCAACTCTTACTGGGAGATGCCATTCCGCAAGTCGGCGCGCATCACCATTGAGAACCTGGGCGACGACGAGGTGCGCGGTTTCTATTATCAGATCAACTACACGCTGACCGACGTCCCCGACGACGCCGCTTACTTCCATGCCCAGTGGCGCCGCAGCAACCCTCTCCCTTACATGCAGGACCATGTCATCCTTGACGGCGTGCGCGGCTGGGGCCACTACGTCGGCACCTACATCGCCTGGGGGGTTCACAATTGCGGATGGTGGGGCGAGGGGGAGATCAAGTTCTTCCTCGACGGCGATAGCAAGTTCCCCACGATCTGCGGCACCGGCACTGAGGACTACTTCGGCGGCGCGTGGGATTTCGAGCAGCCGATCGGCCAGTACTGCGTCTTCTCCTCTCCCTACAGCGGCCTGCCGCAGGTGATCAAGCCAGACGGCCTCTACCGCTCGCAGCAGCGCTTCGGCATGTATCGCTGGCACATCATGGATCCCATTCGTTTCACGCAGGATCTCAAGGTCACTATCCAGGCGCTGGGATGGCGTTCGCCGATGAACGGCCAGCCGCGTTATCTGCCGTTGCAGGATGACATTGCGTCGGTCGGCTTCTGGTACCAGGCGGAGCCACATGCGCCCTTCCCGCAACTGCCGGACCGCAATTTCCTGGAAGTGATTTAGCCGGCAGATGCCCTCTCGCCGCTCGGTCTCGATACGGGCTGCGCCGCGGCGTCTGGATACACAGCTTCGTCTCCGGCGCAGCCCTACTCGACCGGCGGCGCGCCGATCGAGTGGGACGCCAGCATCGTCCGTATCGAGATCGGCCAGTCGGGCTTTGTCCTCGCTGCTCGGTCTCGATACGGGCTGCGCCGCGGCGTCTGGATACACAGCTTCGTCTTCGGCGCAGCCCTACTCGACCGGCGGCGCACCCATCGAGCAAGAAACGCCGGAAAGAGGGAGCACGTGGACGATCGAGCGCGTCGCTTGCTGGCCGCTACCCGCCTGCATGTGGCGGAGGCCGACTATGTGCTCGTGCGGGCGCCGTCCTCCGCATACGCGACGATCCTCGGCGCCCTGGCGGGCAGTCAGCCCACCTCCTGCGTCGGCGTCGTCTGGTCGCCAGCGGAGACGACGGCGTTGTTGCCTCTAGAAACCTGGAGGGAGATCGCCGCAGCGTTCCCCGCGGTTTTCGCCGCGGCGACGGTGGAGCCGGGGTGGCGGCTGATCACGCTCGAACAGACGATCGACCTCGCCGTCTCCGGCTACCTGGCGCCTCTGGCGCAGGCCCTGGCCGCGCGCGCGATCCCGCTGCTGGTGCTGTCGGCGTTCTCGACCGATCACCTGCTCGTGCACGCGGCCGATCTCGATGCGGCGCTGGCTGCGCTGCACGAGGTGATCGAGCGCGCCGCGCGCGGAGAGGGCTTGTGAGCCAGACAAAGGACCTATCCGAAAACCGCATCGGGGTAGGCGAAGGCACTGCCTTCGCCTACCCCGATGTCCTATCTGTGAGTTTCCGGAAAGGCTCTAAGCCACCCGGCGCACCGGCACCCCACGCTGGGCGAGGTAGTCTTTGACCTGAGCGATGCTCAGCTCACGATAGTGGAAGAGGGAGGCGGCCAGGGCGGCCTCGGCGCCTCCTTCGGTGAGCGCATCGTAGAAGTGGGAGAGCGCGCCGGCTCCCCCCGAGGCGATCACGGGGATCGAGACCGCCGACGAGATCGCCCGCGTTAAGGGGATATCATAGCCGGCCTTGGTGCCGTCCGTGTCCATGCTCGTCAACAGGATCTCGCCAGCGCCGCGGCTCTCCGCCTCGCGCGCCCAGGCGATGGCGTCGCGGCCGAAGGGGATGCGTCCGCCGTTGATGTAGACCTGCCAGCGGCCGTCGGCCTCGCGGCGCGCGTCGATCGCCACCACGATGCACTGCGCGCCGAAGCGGCTTGCCCCCTGGTCGATCAGATCCGGGTTGCGCAACGCCGCCGAGTTGATGCTCACCTTGTCCGCGCCAGCCTGCAACAGCGCCGACATATCATCGAGCGTGCGGATGCCGCCGCCCACCGTGAACGGAATGAAGACCGTATCGGCGACGCGCCGCACCATGTCGATGACGATGTCGCGCCGTTCATGAGAGGCGGTGATGTCAAGGAACACCAGCTCGTCGGCCCCCTCGGCGTCATAGATCTGCCCCTGCTCGACCGGATCGCCCGCGTCGCGCAGGTTGAGGAAATTCACCCCCTTCACCACGCGGCCGTCCTTGACATCGAGACAGGGGATAATGCGCTTGGCTAACATCGTTCATTCCCTCGCCTCGGCCGATGGCGCCAGGATGCCCAGGCGCTGCGCGGCCAACAAGACGCCAAATTGCAGTGAGCCATCTTCGTACTCGCCAGCGACCACTCCTGCGAGCACCTGGCGGAAAGGGCGTCGGACGACGCGCAGCTCTTCCTGTGGATCGAGATGCGGCCCCTCCGCCAGAGGACGCAGGTCGCGCGCCAGATAGACGTGCGTCGCCACGCGCAGACTGCCGGGATAGGGGATCATCTTGCCCAGCTTGTCGATGCGCGCTGCTGTGAGGCCGGTCTCCTCCTCCAGCTCGCGACGCGCGCCGGCCGCGGGGTCCTCATCAGGTTCCAGCCGACCCGCCGGCAGGTCGAAGATGATGCGCCGCAGGGTATGCCGATACTGCTGTGTGAGCAGGATCTGCTCGTCGTCGGTCAACGCCACCACAGCGACGGCGTCGGATGGGCTGCTGGCGATGTAATAGGCCATGCGGCCCAGGCGCGGATGCTCGATCTGCTCCTCGATCACCTCGATGAACCAGTTGTGAAACAGCACCCGCGAGGAGAGTATACGCCACGGTAGAATGGCAGCCTCTTCGTTATCTGGCATCGCCCCACCTGTTACTTCGCCGGCTTTCTCAACCCCACCTGCGCCGCTCCGCGGCCCTCGCCTAGAGCCAACGCCCCTCCTCCGACGCGGAGCGTCGTCGCCAAGCGCACCTACGCAGGAGCGTAGGTGCGAGACCCCTTGTGTCTCGTTCCCACGCTCCGCGTGGGAACCCCACCTGCGCCGCTCCGCGGCCCTCGCCTAGAGCCAACGCCCCTTCTCCGACGCGGAGCGTCATCGCCAAGCGCACCTACGCGCGAGAGCCTTCCTCGCTCAGCTCAAATCCTCAGAGAGGGCAGCCCGCGTCTCCTCAGAGAGGACCGCTCTGGCCTGGTAGAGCGGATGGTCGATCACGATCGCCGCCGGCTCGCCGCCGCGGCGGAAGGCCTCCTGAGCGGCTGGCGGCAGGGAGAAGCGCAGATACTGGATCGAGCTGATCCCGTCTTCCCGACATCGCCCCGGCTCGAACCGGGCCGGGATCACGAAGCGATCGCCGATATGCAGCGCCACGTGACGATCCAGGCCGACGAGTTGCCGCAGCAACGCCCGCAGAGCCGCGCGATCCTCGCAGGCGACGAAGAGCGTAGCGCTCAACTCGCCGTCGTCGGGGATCAAGCTATTGTAAACGGCCACCTCCTGGGCGATCTGCTCCTCATCGACCAGCCGTTCAATGCGTATCATTTCCTGGATCTGAAAGAGCGCCGTGGCGCGATTCTCGAACACCAGGGCGATCGCATCTCCCACCTCCACGCGCCGTCGTTGCGCGAGCGCCACGACCTCGGCGCGAAAGGTCGGCCGTCGCTTCTCGTACTCCAGGATATCCCACGTATCCTCAACTTTCAACTTTTGCACCTTCGTCTCCACGAAGCCAGCATTACCCTAGCCCATAGGCGTCGCGCAGCACGATCACAGGATGGAGCGCTTTCTTGCCGGTCCCCTCCAAGATGCGCAAGGCGGCCAAAGGACAATCAGAAGCCACCGTCGTAGCGTTGGCTTTCTCGATCGCTTTCATGAGCTTGCCAGCCCACTGCAGCGAGAGATCATGATGTTCAGCCGTCATCCCCCAGGTGCCGTCCACCGCCGAGCAGTGATCGACCAATTGCACCGGCGCGCCGGTCAAGCGCAACAGGTCGCGCGATTTATAGCCGATGTTTTGCGCCTTGAGGTGACATGGCAGATGATAGGCGATCTTCCCAGGCTTGCGGGCGAACTCCGTCTTCAGCTTGCCATCAGCGTGCAGCTTCATGAGATACTCGCACAGGTCATAGGTGTTCGCCGCCACCAGTCGGGCGTCCTCCGAGTCGATCAAGAGGGGATACTCCTGTTTGAGCATGTAGCTGCAGGTCGGCCCGGGAGCGACCACGACATATCCCTCACGCACTGCCGGCGCCAGTCGAGCGAGGTTGCGTCGGGCGTTTTCGGTCGCAGCTTTGACGTCGCCGACATCGAGGAACGGCATGCCGCAACACGTCTCATATCCCTGGATGACGGCCACGCCGTTGTGCTCGAGCACCTGCACCGCCGCGATGCCGGTCTCGACCTCTGAATATTCGACGCTGCAGGTGGTGAAAAAGGCGACCTTGCCGTTGACACCGACGCCGGCCGGCGGAGTATGGCGCGCCAACCACTTGCTGAAAGGCTGCCCCCCGTACATGGGCAAGGGCCAATCGCGATGGATGCCGACCGTCTTCTCGATCATCACGCGCGCTGCGCGCGTCCGGTTGACACGGTTGAAGACCGGCGCCGTCGCGCTGCCCAGTTTGCCGATCAAATCAGGATTGCCGATCAGGCGATCCTGGATCGGGATGCCTGCCCGACGCGCGTGCACGGCCTTGGCCCGCAGCATTAGCCGCGGGAAGTCGAGCATGAACTCATGGGGCGGCACATAGGGGCACTTGGGGAAGCAGAGCTTGCACTCATAACATAGCTCCACGACCTCATCGATCTCCGCAGACGTCAGGCCAGCGACCTCCTGATCTCCATGCGCATCGATCAGCTCAAACAGACGCGGGAACGAGGGACAGAGATTGAAGCAGAGGCGGCAGCCGTGACAGATATCGAACACGCGACGAAGCTCCCGATCCAGGGCAGCCTCATCCCAAAATGCTTCCAGGCGAGGGTTGAATGTCATAGAAGGCTCCCTTGCCGCGACCTATGCAAACCGCAAGCGAGGCTTTAGCCGGTCCAGCGCGCCGTAGGAGAGACCGGCTAAAGCCTCCACGCCAGGGCCACGCGAGGCGGCTGTCCACCACCTCTGCGCGCTTCGCGTCCTCAGAGGATCTGTCCCTTGAGCGTTGATGGTGAAATTCACCGCCGAGGCGCTGAGGCCGCAGAGTCTTTTTGGATTTCTCGGCGTTTCTCTGCGCCTCTGCGGTGCAAGAACAGCCCATCAACACTTGACAGGATGGCTCACCGTCCTCACGATCCAGCAAATATCCTGCGCAGGTCTCTGGACAGAATCAGGGGAGCGGCGCGCTGCCTACTGCGCGGCCTGAAGGTTGTTGAGAGCCTGCTGGAAGCGCATAGCGTGCGATTTCTCCGCCCGCGCCAGCGTCTCAAACCATGCGGCGATCTCGTTGAAGCCCTCGGCCCGCGCGGTTTTGGCGAAGCTCGGATACATCTCGGTGAACTCGTAGGTCTCGCCAGCTACCGCCGACCCCAAGTTCTTCTCGGTGTCGCCGATCGGTTTGCCGGTCACCGGATCGCCGACCTCCTCCATGAACTCGAGATGGCCGAACGCATGGCCGGTCTCACCTTCCGCAGTGTCACGGAAGACGCCCGCGATGTCCGGATACCCCTCGATGTCCGCCTGGCGAGCGAAGTACAGATAGCGGCGGTTCGCCTGAGCCTCGCCCGCAAACCCTTCCTTCAGGTTCTCCAAGGTCTTCGTCCCTTGCAGCGACATGGTACGCCTCCTTGATATGAAGTGGATGATGCACCAATGGATCCCCTCCTCCAGGCTGGCCTGAGAGCGACGAACGCCCACGAGGAGGGTCCCAGGGTTGCCGGATCAATGGCCCTGGCAGGCAGAACAATAGCCGTCGAAGATCACACGCGACGTCACGATCGTAAACCCCGCGCGCGCTTCCGGCGCAACCTCCAGCTTCGCGCCCTGGTCGTGAAGGTCGATCAAGGCGTGACAGCGCAGACAGTGCAGGTGATGATGAGGGGTAGGATCAGCATCGTAACGCGTCTTGCCGTCGCCGAGATCAATCTCTTGCAGTTGGCCGAAAGCTACCAGCTCATGAAGCGTGTGATACACGGTGGTGCGCGAGGTGCCGCCGAGGATCGCCGCGACCTCCTGATAGATCTGCTCGGCAGTCAGATGGCGTCGGCCGGTTGCCAGCGCCTGGAAGATCAGCCGGCGCTGCGGTGTGATCTTCCGACCGCGGGCGCGGAACGATTCGATCATGCTCGCCAGTGAGGACATGGGAAGGCCTACTCTACACTGATTGCAAATTAGCTTCGATTATAGGCTAGACCAAAGAGGCTGTCAAACAGCCTGGCGCCATCGGGTGCGTTTCAGTCTGGTGGCGGGTTATAGGCCTGCCGCCAGCGCTCATCAAAGTCGTTGGGGTGCGCCAGAGCACGCGAGCGTCTCACAATCCTCTGGATTGTGGACCGGTACCGGCTGCGTCGCCATCGAGGGTGTCAGAGAGCGCGAGCGTCTCACAATCCTCTGGATTGTGGGACGCGACACAACCCGCGTTTGGGCATGCCAACGCGCGAGCGCGCTCGTAATAGAGGGGCGCCTCCTCTCCGCGTCGGCGGTTTTCTGCCATAAAGTGCAATCCTATGACCAGCGTCGCAACCCGACCTTGATCTGTTCTGGCAGGTTGAGTTGCTCCGCCAGCCGATCCACGAATCGTCTATCGTCGGCCACGGTCAGCGGATCAAGCTCGATCGCTTCCAGGATCGCCGATAGCGGCGGCGCCGCCCGATCGATGGCGCGCTCCAGCGCCAGGCCGGACTCTCCTTCCACGAAGTGGGTTTCCAGGGCGATGCCCTCTGGCTCCTCCTGCTCCAACATCAAGAACCAACCCGGCTCCCCCCGCGCCACTGGTCCGACCTGGCCGTCCGGCGCCGACCTCTCCAGTTCGGTCGCCAGCTCGGGCAGGCGCCCCAGCGCGTCGCGCAACCGATCGCGCGCCTGGCGCAGCGTCACCTGGCCCACCGCCGGATCGCCCTCCGCGGCCGATAGATTCAGCAGGCGTGAGCGCTTGCCCACTTTCCACTGCTCTGTCCACGCGAAGCGTCGCATCAGCCCCGGCGTCCCCAATCGCGGCGCGCCGTCGATCACAACCAGGTGGATGTCCCCCTCGCCCGCGCCGATCAGGTGAGCGTAAGGGTCGTCCCCTCTCCCCGCCACCACGAGGAGGTCGGCCCGCTTGCCCGCCTCCAGGGAACCAAGTTCCTTCTCCCAGCGCAAGATGGCGGCGGCGTTGCTGGTCGCCATGGCCACAAGCTCGCGGTCGCTGAAGGGGTTGCCCGTCGCGTCGCTCACCAGCCGCGCCACTTTCAGCTCGAAGAGAAGGTTCTTGCTGCCGCTGGGCGACCAGTCTGAGCCAAGCCCGATGCGCAGGCCGGCGTCGCGAGCGGCGCGCAGGTCGGCGGTCTGGCCATACAGGAGCAGGTTGCTCAACGGCGACCATACCATCGACGCGCCGCGCTCGGCCAATACGCTGAAATCAGTTGGCTGCAGGCCCACGCAGTGGATGCCCGCCAGCGCAGCGTTGACGGCCCAGGCGCCGCCGGGCAGCCGCAGATCCGTGAAGCGACGACGGGCGCTGGCGTCGGTCCCTTCGCTCAGATGCAACAGCAGGCAGGTGCGCGTCTGTAGATGTTGCCAGAAGCGTTCCACATTCACCGCTTCGACGTCAGCGATGCGCGAATCGGCTTCAGGCAGCGCCGCTTCATCGGTCTGCTCGACGTTGCGCACCAGGCCGCGATAGTAGCGCTGGATGCCCTGGTTGCTATAGAGGGCGATGCCCTGGGTGGTGGTGACGCCGCTGAGCAGGCATTTGCCCTCGACATAGCGGACGACGGCGGCGACATATTCGGGCAGGCTGCCCAGCACCTTCATCGGTCCACTGATCAACTTGCGATAGTCAGGCTCGCGCCCCCACTGATCGCGGTTGCTGTAGCGCCTGGGCACGCGCCAGGGGGGCAGGGCGTTGTAGCTCAAATGGTTGTGTAACTCGATCAGGCCGGGATAGATCGTGCCCCGCGTCTTGTGGACCGGCGCGCCCCTGAGATCGAGCGGGATCGGCGACCCCTGAGACACGACGGCGGCGATGCGCCCCTCGCGAACGTAAAGGATCCCGCGCTCGTGGACGGTGAAGGCCGGATCCATGGTAACGATACGGCCCTCCAGCCCGTAGGTCAGCGATCGTGGCAGGTTAGCAGCTCGTTCAGGCATCGGATTCCCTCCCGGGAGCGATCCAGATCAGTGTGTGGCGATCGTCGGGGTTCGGCCGGCTCACACAGTTGTAGCGCCTGGGGTTGGCTGCTCGTCCCCAGGCGTCGTTGCCCATCCAATCGGGCAGGCCGAAGGGCAGGTCGCGGGCGGGGATGCGGACGTAATCGGACTCGAGGAATTTGTCGCCGTAGTTGGGGATCGTCGGATCGCCATCCGCGTCTGGGGTGATGATGGCGCGTAACTGGGTGACCGCGTCGCGCCAGGCGTCGAGCAGCTTCCGCTGATCGCGGCTGCTGGGGTGAGGGAGGGGAAAGACGGGCAGGGCGCCGCGGCCCGGCCACAAGCTGACGGCGTTCTGCGCATGCATGCCGAAGGCGATGATAGCCCGGAGCTGCGGCCCTTTGGCCTTATCGAACAGCTCGTTGCGCCAGGCGAGGTGAGCGGGATCTTTGAGGACTGTGGCGCCGCTGAACGACTTGCCGGGATAGAGGGCATAAGCGAAGGCGTTGAGGCACAGATACGAGCGGGTCAGGCCGATCTTGGCCAGCAAACCTTGCACGCGCTGGCCCGCGTCGCCGACGAGGGTGCGCAGGGCGACCCGCTCGGTAGGTCCGGGATCGGATGCCACGCAGAGGACGCGAGCGCTGCCGTCGAGACGGCCGCGGTAAAAAACCGGCCCCCAATCGTACCAGAAAAGCTTGCGGTAGGGGGCGTAACTGGGAAGTCGCGCCAGCAGTTCGGCGATCTCCGCCGGCGGGCCGGGGTCGAACTCGATCATCGCGATGTCTCCTCGGGGGAAGTTCGATCGCTTCGTCTTGTGAGCCAGGAACCAAACTGCTTCCTGATCGATCGAGTGCGGAAATGCGCCCAACAGACAACCCAGTATATCATATCGATGGTAGAGACGTTGCATTGCAACATCTGGTAGAGACGTTGCATTGCAACATCTGGTAGAGACGTTGCATTGCAACATCTGGTAGAGACGTTGCATTGCAACATCTGGTAGAGACGTTGCATTGCAACATCTGGTAGAGACGTTGCATTGCAACATCTGGTAGAGACGTTGCATTGCAACATCTGGTAGAGACGTTGCATTGCAACGTCTCTACCGTATAATAGGGGCCATGATCCTCGATCAATTCAACCTGACCGGCAAAGTCGCGTTGGTCACCGGGCCCGGCACGGGCCTGGGACAGGCGATCGCCCTCGCGCTGGCCGAGGCCGGCGCCGACATCGTGGGCGTCTATCGCGAATCGTTCGCGGAGACGCAGGCGCGCGTGGAGGCGCTGGGACGACGCTGGCTGTCCCTGCCCTGCGACCTGGCCATGGCCACGCCCGCTGACCTGCAGAAGCTTGTCGCTCAGACCGTGGCCGGGTTGGGACGGCTCGACATCGTGGTCAACAACGCGGGCGTCATCCGCCGCGCCCCCGCCGTCGATTACAGCGAGGCCGCTTGGGACGAGGTGATGCAGGTCAACCTCAAGGCGGCCTTCTTCCTCTCGCAGGCGGCCGCGCGCTATTTCCTGACGCGCGCCGACGTCCCCGCCGGCCGCGCCCGCGGCAAGATCATCCATGTCGCCTCGGTCCTCTCCTGCCAGGGGGGCATCCTGGTCGCCGCTTACACGGCCAGCAAGAGCGGCCTGGCCGGGCTGACGCGCCTGCTCGCCAACGAGTGGGCCGCGCACGGCATCAACGTCAACGCTCTGGCGCCAGGGTACATGGTCACGCGCAACACCGAGGCGCTGCGCCGCGACCCGCAACGCAACGCGGCCATCCTCGCCCGCATCCCGGCCGGGCGCTGGGGCGAGCCAGCCGACCTCCAGGGGGCGGCGGTTTTCCTGGCCTCGGAGGCCTCGAATTACGTCCATGGCGCCCTCATCCCCGTCGACGGCGGCTGGCTGGCGCGCTGATCGGCCTCGCGGTATGTGCCAACTCCCGGCGACGCGCCGACGCTTCCCTTCCTGGCTCCCTGCCGTCCTTTTGCTCGCCCTGGCCCTTGCCCTGCGCGTCTACCGCCTCGGCGATCAGGAGCTGCGCGGCGATGAGGCCTTCGGCTACTTCTTCAGCCTGCGCCCCTATGCCGACATCGTGCGCGCGACCCTGCGCCTGCGCGAGCCACATCCGGTCGCCAGCTATTTCGTGCAACACGCGTGGCTGGAGTGGGCCGGCCACAGCGAGTACGCGCTGCGTTTCATCAGCGCCTGGTGCGGCGCAGCGGCGACGGCCCTGATCTATCGCCTGGGACGACAGTTGGCGTTGGGAAAGCGGGCTTCCCTGGTGGGCGCGCTGCTCCTGGCGATCAGCCCCTACGCCATCTGGCACAGCCAGGACGCGCGCATGTATACGATGAGCCTGGCGCTCACCCTGGCCAGCACGATCCTGGCGATCGCCGTCTGGTGGGACGGCGGGAGACGCGCCTGCGTCGCCTACGTGGTGGTGAGCTGGCTGGCGCTGCATACCCACTACTTCGCGGCCTTCGTGGCGCTGGCGCAGAACCTGGCCTGGCTCCTGGAGCGCGTGAGGAGCCGGCGGTCCCCCTTCGAGCTGGGGCGACCGGCGGGGCGCATCGGTCTGGGGACGCCGCACGCGGCCTGGCTCGCGTCGCAGATCGTCCTGGCCCTGCTCTATGCGCCCTGGCTGTTCGCCGCGTGGGGCGCGCTGACCACCTACCCCGGCGCCGCCGATTCTCCTTCCCTGGTTGCGATGGGGTATCGCTCGCTGAGCGTCTTCGCGGTAGGAGAGACCGTCCCGACGGCGCAGCGCATCGGGTGGGCTGGCCTGGCCGCTGGCGGAGCGCTCGTCGGCGCGATGAGCCTGGCGCGCGCCGGCCGCGTCGGACAACGGGCGCTCATCGTGCTGACGCTCTACCTGCTGATCCCTCTGCTGGCGACATGGGCCAGCGCGCGCTCCCGGCCCATCTTCAACGAACGCTATCTGATCGCAGCGGCGCCGCCATTCTATCTGTTGCTGGCGGCGGCGCTCGCGTCGACTACAGGCTCGCGGAGCTTGTTGCGGCGAACGCTGGGCCTGGGCCTTGCGCTGGCGCTGCTGGTTGGCGTGGGCCTCTCTCTCGATCGCGCCTATCACGACCCCGCCTTCAGCAAGACGATCGGCTGGCGCGAGCTGGCGACGACGATGCAGCGCCTGGCGGCGGGTATGCCGCTCGCGCAGACGCGGCTGGCCGACAACGCGCCCGACCCGACCCTCTGGTATTACACCGGCCCCTTGCCCCACCTCACCCTGCCGCCAGCCGCTCAGGATCGCGTCGGCAGCCAGCGCGCCGTGGCCGAGCTGGCTGCCGACGATGTGCGGCGCGTCATTCTGGCGCGCAAAGGAAGCGCAGGGTGGGACGCGTCGGACATCGCCCCAACGACGCTCGCCGAGGTGTACACCTTGGTCGCGGAGGCGCCCGTGCGCGATTGGACGGTCCAGGTCTATGTGCGTCCGCCCGCGACGCTGGCGCCGGTGGGAGAGCGCTTCGCGAAGGATATGATCCTGGCCGCAGCGGCGGCCGAGCCGCTGGCCCTCTCTCCGGGCGGGGTCGTGGCGGTGCATTTGTGCTGGCAAGGAGAGCCGGAGGCGCTGGCTGGCAGCGAGAAGGTCTTTCTGCACCTCGTCGATGGGGAAGGCAGGCTCGTCGCGCAGGACGATCGGCCGTTGGACGGAGAGATCGGGTCGGTGAGAAGCTATGGGATTCGGCTACCCTCGGAGCTGGCGCCCGGTCGCTATCGCCTGGTGGCTGGCCTCTATGATCCCGGGCAGCCCGGCGCGCCGCGCCTGCTGACGGAGCGTGGTCAAGACTCCGTGGTTCTGGCCGAGTTGATCGCGACGCCTTAAGACAGGAGCCGCTGGCCCTCGCCGATCAACGCGTCAGCGGCGAGGGCCAGCGGCTCCAGATCGTTCATGATGGCAGCGGTTACGGGCAGCGCCAGCGCACCTGCTTCTCGGCGGGGCCGATGTCCCACGCGGTGATGTGCCAGCCGAGATCGGTTTGCAGCAAGATATACGTCTCCGACGGATAGTGGTCGATCCAGGTAGAAGGGACCGTCCCCTGCGCGCCGCAGTCGATGTTGGCGGCGAAGGTCCAGCGTTCGGCGGTGGACACGCGCACCTGCTGATCGCCCGCGAAGCCGGCCTGCCGACATGCGAGCAGCTCCCAGGTCGCGCGCAGGTTGACGACCCCGCGCACGCCGTTGCGCTGATAGCCCCTCATTTTCTCCGCCTGCGCCTGCGCCTCACGAGCGGCGCCTCCCCAGGCCTGGCCGAGGTCGGCGGCGCTGAGCGTTCCCTCCATGTAGCGCGCCTGCGCCAGGTTGGCTGCCATGATCGCATTGACGATGCCCGGATCGCAGTCGCCAGGGGGGCCAGCGTAGACGGTGGGCGTGGGCGCGGTGGTGGGCGTGGGCGGCGGCAGCGGTGTGTCTGTGGGAGCGGGCGGCGGCAAGGGCGTAGGCGTGGCGGTGGGCAGCACGATCGGCGTGGGGATGTTGGAGGGGGTTGCTGTGGCCTCGGCCGGCGTCTCTTCCGTGAGCGCGGGCGTTTCGGCGGCTGCGACGGCAACGGTGGGGGTGATTGCATCGGCGGCCAGGGCCTTGAGCGGCTGGAATGTGTCGGCCAGCAACGCGAACGTCAGCCCAGCCGCCAGCGAGACGACGCCGATCCCGCAGACGCCGATCTTGGCGCCGCGCGACCAGTAAGCGAACCAGCTCGCCGCGCCGAACAGGCTCGCCACCAGATCGAGCAGGGCTGGGAGCAAGAGCAGGCCGCCGAGGACGATCAACACGATCCCCGCCATGTCCTGGAGCGGCATTGCGACCCTCCTTGCGATGCACGGGCGACGAATTACGTTATGTTACGTAGAGACGTTGCATTGCAACGTCTCTACTATCATGATTATCACTATACTCCTGACTGGCGGGCGCGTCAACTTCTTTTTCCATACTATTGGTCAACGCGCAACTGCTATAAAAGCGCGCTACTTTTCTGGAGTTTGGACTACATGTACGGGCCGATGCGGCTCTCTAGAATGCGGTCGGCGGGCAGGTCGTCGAGTTGCAGGTACCACGCCGCTGCCTGCAGGATCGCTTCCTGGGGGATGAGGCCCACCAGCTCGCTGCGGCGGATGGTCACGCCGTAGCGTTCCGCCTCACGGCGCACCAGTTCGACCACGCGCGGCAGCGGCGTGCGGCGAAAATCGGTGAGGTTCATCGTCACCTGCGCCCAGCCGTCCACCTCGACCCCCAGCGCTTTGACATAACGGAGGCCGCCGCTGGAATGGCGCACCGCGCGGGCGATGGCGCGCGCGATGGCCACGTCGTGGGTGTTGAGGAAGATGTTGAAGGCGATCAAGAAGGGCCGCGCGCCGATGATGCAGGCGCCGGCTGAGCCGACCCGCTTCGGCCCGAAGTCGGGCGCGCGCTCAGGGTCGATAGCGATCGCGGCTTTGAGCTGCTCGTACTCGCCGCGACGTACATCGGCGAGATTGACGCGATCGGGGCGCGTGGCAGCGGCCTCATAGAGGAACACGGGGATGCCCAGCTCGCTCCCCACGCGCTCTCCCAGCCGCCGCGCCAGGGCAACGCAGTCCTCGAGCGTGACGCCGCGCACCGGCACGAACGGCACGACGTCGGCGGCGCCCAGGCGGGGATGCGCGCCGCGATGCTGTTCCATGTCGATGAGTCGGGCGGCCGCGGCGATCCCCTGAAACGCACCTTCCCACACAGGTTCTGGCGCCCCCACAAACGTGATCACGGAACGGTTATGATCGGCGTCGCTGTGCACATCGAGCACGTGGACGCCGGCGACCGCGGCGATCGCCTCGCGGATGGCCTGGATCACTTCAGGACGGCGTCCTTCCGAGAAATTGGGGACGCACTCTACGATGGGGGAAAGCGTGTGATCGAGTGATGTAAGAGCCATTGCCTTCGCTCGCTGGATTGTATTTTGTCATGAGCGCCTGGACCCATCGCTCTATGCCCTGCGGACGACGAGGTTGAGCACGCCCAGGAAGCTCGCGGCAGCCACGATGTGGAAGATGATCAGGATCAGGTAGTTAGTCCCATTGCCGCCCATTGGCATCGCCGACGGGTTGGCCGCGCCAGCCAGGTTGGGCAAAATGGACACAAAGAGAGCGGTGACCCCAATCATGTTATAAGTTTTGAGCGGATGGGCGCTCCAACGGTTGACCAACGCCAATACCCCGACGCCGATCAAGGTGAAAGCGACCGTGAACGTGATAATTGAGCCTAGGCCGAACGGCTGAAAATCGGGCGCGAGCGGCAGCAATGCGCCAAGGATGAAACGGACGATGATGTTCGCTACGACGGCCGCCAGAACGGCGGCGCCTCCAGCTCTGAGAAGTCGTGCGGTGGATAAATGGGTGTCAGTGGAAGCAGACATTCGGCACCTCCAGCGTAAGCGATCACAGGTTCCATGTCACTGATGTACGATCTGGTCATTACCGATCGATTTCAGGCAGGCGCTGCTGAGACCAGAAATGGAGGATGGTTTTTCTGGGTTCATTATACGCGCAGCAGGCGCTCCAGGCGAGCCGCTCCTTTGGACGGCGCCGCTGCAAGGGGTTGTCAGTGAACCAGATCGCGCACAATTGCAACGGGCGCCCTGCCAGGTCGGGTGTATTTCAGTTTTTTGGAAGAGGTGGCGCCCCTGATCGCTCATTCGCCATGCTGTATGTGTGGCCGTATCGCAATCCTCCGGATTGCGCTGCGCCGCGCCCCGGATTGTGATACGATCGCGTGCTCTGGCGCACCCCAACGCGGCCGTACCGCAGTCCTCCGGATTGCGCTGCGCTGCGCCCCACAATCCAGGGGATTATGATACGATCGCGCGCTCTGCCACACCCGAACGACTTTGGTGAGCGCTGGCGGCAAGCCCATCACTCGCCACCAAACTGGAACGCGTCCTGCCAGGTCGGCATGCTTGCCGCGCCCTGGTCGCTATGTTAGAATCGCGACCTATCGCGCGCTCCGACTGCGAGCGTGGGGGCGCAGATGGACGTTCTGAGTGCCGAGGAGGCGCGTTGTCCTGGCTTGCTCAGCCTCTGGGGCCATCGTTCATCCTGGTGGGGGGAACGGTTGCCCTGCTCTTGCTCCGCTGGCTCCCCTGGCCTCAAGCCAGCGCCTGGGGCGCTGCTTTGGCCACCCTGGCAGGGATGGCGGCGCTGGTCGCCTTGCGTTCGCCTTCCGCCGCGATCCTGGCCGGGCGCCCCTGGTCTTCCCTCCTCTACGACGTCGAAGGCGGGATCGCGTGGCAGGTCAACGCCTGGACCTGGGCGAGCGGGGCGCTGATCCTCCTCTTTTTGTTCGTGGTCATTCTGTTGGGATGGGAGCGACGGGAACGCCTGTCTGGTTATTATCGCGCCGCTGACCTGGCGCTAGCGGCGGCAGCGCTGGCCGTCACCTTTTCAGCCAACCTGTTGACGCTGGCCAGCATGTGGGTGGTGATGGAGTCGGTGGCGCTGGCGCGGCTGACGATCGAGCCGACCTACGAGCCGGAGACGGGGCGCATGGGGCTGAGCGCAGCCAGCGTGTTGCTGATGGCCCTTGCCTGTGCACTGTCGGGGCCGGCGCTGCTGACGGTCCCCTTCGCCGCGGCGCCGCTAACCCCTCTGACGCAAGCTCTCCTGACGGCAGCGATCGCGTTGCGCGCGGCGGTCTATCCCCTGCATGGATGGCTCACGCATAGTCGTCTCCCCACTTCTTCCGATCGCCTCATCGTCTATCTGATCCCGGCGACGACCGGCTTGTGGCTGCTGGGCCAGATCAACTCGACTGTGGGCATGGCGTGGATCGGCGAGCCGCGGTGGCTGGTCCTGATCATCTTCTCGCTGTTCGGCAGCGCCGTCACCGCCTGGGCGGAAGCGGATCCGGGCCACTCGCTCGACCTGGTCTACGCCAACCGCGCCAGCGCGATCCTGTTGGCGCTGAGCCTCTGGCCCGGCCAGGGCGCGCTGCCCCTGGTCGGCGCCCTGCTCTCCTTCAGCCTGGGGTTGGGTCTCTTTCTGGTCGCTAAGCTGGCTTATCAGATGTGGGGAGCTCAGTGGCCGCGTTTCCTGGCGGTGCTGACGTTGCTGGGATTCCCGGCGACGGCTGGCTTCGTTGGCCAGGTGTGGTTCGCCCGCCTGGCTCCGCCCGCGGGCTTCCTGGTTCTCTGGATGGTCACGGTCCTGGCGGATAGCCTGTTACTGGCCACTTTGCTGCGGGGCTGGCGACGCCCCTCCGAGCGTCTGGTCCAGGGGGTGTCTGGCCAGGCGGGACGCGTCCTGATGGCGGCCGTCTTGATGGCGGTCCCGCTCGCGTTCGTCGGCCTGCAGCCTACGACAGCGCTGCGCCTCATCGGTGTGGCCGTGCCTCCTGCCGGCCTGCTCTCGCTGGCGTTGAGTATGTCTGCCGCGGTCTGGGCGCGCCTGCTGATCGTTCCGGCGTTGGCCTTCTGGTTCGTGTTCGAGCAGCAGCGCATTTCCGCGCAATGGCGACATTTGCAAGCGGGCCTGGCTCGCCTGGCGCCGCTGGATTGGATCTACAGCCTGATCCAGACGGCGATCCTGACGGTCCAACTTCTGTGGCAATCTCTGCTGCGCGTCGTCGAGGGGGATGGCTATTTGGGCTGGGTGATGCTGACCTTGTTATTGATCTGGCTATTGTTCCGGCCTTGAAGGGCGACGAGGACGATATGCAAGAAGCAGCGTCGTTTTTGAATGGCCCTCTGGGAGTGTTTGCGCTCCTCTTGTTGACGGGCTTGCTGCTTGTGGTCGCCGACTGGCGGCTCATGGTGCTGGGGATCGGCCTGCAATCGGTGTTGCTGGCGATCCTGGCGACGCGCCATTCGCCATTCGAATGGGCTTTGCTGCGCATGATAACGGGGGGCCTGGTCGCGATCATGTGGTACCTTTCGGCGTATGCGATCGACTGGGGAGGGCATCCCATCTGGTGGCTCTCCTGGCGCTGGCCGCCTCTTTCCGCGCAGGGCGCCTTGCGCCTGGTGATGGTCCTCTTCGTGGCGATCTTGCTCTGGGTCACGCGGCCGTGGCTGAGGTTGGACGGAATCGATCGTGACCTGGCGCTGCTGTGCGTCTGGCTGGTCGCCATGGGGCTGCTGGCGCTCTCCCTGGGCAATGAGGTGCTCACCGCCGGGATCGGGTTGATCTGGTGGCTGGAGGCGTTTCACCTGTACTACCCGTTCCTCGAGCATAACTTGATTGTGGAAGGGACGGTGGGGATGCTCAAACTGGTCGTCGGCCTGGCCTGCGCCTACCTGATCGTAGCGCAGCGGGAGACCGCGGCGGCGCAGCCAGAGGCCGCGCGGATGCAGGAGCAGCTATGACGGCCGGCCCTGCCCTGATCCTGGGAGGGATAGTCGTGTTGGCCGCCCTCGTCTATCCCTTACGCGCCTGGATGCGGCTGGCGGCGTTCGTAGCCGCGGCCGCGGCGTTCGCGTTGGCGGTGTGGGGCCTTACCCTCTCGCTCGATGAGGCGATCACGATCGGCGGGCGTACGATCATGCTCGGCGAACCGCTGCGCGGCCTCGGCTATACTTTGGCAATCACCGAGCTGGAGCGCCCGCCCTTCGTGATGCTCAGCCTGATCGCGGCGGTGAGCTTCATCGGGATGTGGTTGCAGCAGGCGGAGAGATCGTTCCTCTCCATTGGGCTGATCCTGCTCGCCCTGTGGATGGCAACGATCATGGTGCAGCCAGCGACGGGGGCGCTGTCTCTCCTGGCGCTGGCGAGCTGCCTGGCGGCCTTCGCTCTGCCGCGCGCGCCGCGCACGGCTTTCCGCCAGTTGTGGTGGCCCCTCGTCGCCTATCCTTTGGGCGCGATCGCCGCCTGGCACGCCCAGGAGGCCGCCTTCGCCGTCGTCGATGTCGAGCATCTTCAGATCGCGGCGCGCTTGATGGGGCTGGCGCTGCTCGTGTTGTTGGCCCCCATCCCGTTGCACGCTCCCGCCGTTTCGCTGCTGGCCGACGCTCCCCCTCTGATCGGCGCCTTCCTGCTGCTAGGCTCTCAGGTCGTCGTTTTGCACACGATTTGGTCGATTTTCGTGGAATGGCCGTGGATGGCGCAACAGATCGAGGTCAGTCGCTTCCTGGCGATCGCAGGCCTGGCGACGATGCTGTGGGGCGCGCTGGGAGCGATGACCGCGGACCGCGTGCAACGGCTCTGGGCGTACGCTGCCCTCCATGACTGGGGTGTGCTTCTGCTCGGCCTGAGCCTGGGGGCGCCGCTCGAATGGCGGACGGCGGCGGTCTTCTTCGTCAGTCGTAGCGTGGGCGTCTGTCTGAGCGCCTACGGCGTCGCCAGCCTGCGCACGCGGCTGCCTGGGGACGATTGGGTGGCCGTCCAGGGGCAAATGCGTCGCCTGCCCTGGACGGCGCTCGCCATCCTGGTGGGCGGACTGGGATTGTGTGGGTTCCCACTGACCGCGTCGTTCGCAGCCCGTTGGGGGTTGTCGCAGACGTTGCTGATCACAGAGCCGGTCTGGGCCTTGCTGATCGTCGCGGGCCAGCTAGGGGTGGCGCTGGGGTATCTTCATCTGCTCCAGGCCTTCCTGGCGCCGGCTCCCCCGGAGGCGCGCCCGGCGCGCCGTGAGACGATCGCCGGGGTAGTCTTGCTGACTTTCGGCGTCTTCTTCTCCGGAGTTCTGGCGCTGGCGCCCCAGTCCACCGATGGCATCGTGCAGACCATCACCGGCCTCATGCGCGGGCTTGGCCCGCTGCGCTGATTTGGAAGCGATCTGATAGATTCTGATAGGCAATGCTGGCTAGACTGGCTGTGGTGTCCGTCGGTCGGCCTTTGTGATCGCCCCGAGGCGTCAGGCGCGGGGCTTTTTGTTGATGGGAGGAGATGTGCCTTCATCGCGGTTGAGCGGGTTCTACAAGTTGAGCGTGGAGGAGCGCACGCAGCAGATCGCGCAGTGGGCCAACCTCGACGCGCAGGAAACGGCGTTGCTGCGTCAGGGCCTTTCCCTGGCGCAGGCCGATAAGATGATCGAGAACGTCAGCGCGCTCTACGCCCTGCCGCTGGGCATCGCGACCAATTTCCTCATCAACGGCCGCGACTATCTGGTCCCCATGGTGATCGAGGAGCCATCGGTAGTGGCAGGCGCCAGCTTTGCGGCGCGACTGGCGCGCGCGGGAGGAGGCTTCCAGGCGGATAGCGACGAGGCGCTCATGATCGGGCAGATTCAGGTCCTGGGCGTGCGCGATCCGGCCGCGGCGAGCGCGGCGATCCTCGCCGAGAAGGCGCGCTTGCTCGAGCTGGTGAATCGCATCGATCCGGTGATCGTCAGCCTGCATGGCGGCGCGCGCGATCTGGAGGCGCGTGCCTTGCCCGAAAGCCCCGTCGGTCCCTTGCTCGTCATCCATCTGATCTATGACTGTCGCGACGCCATGGGGGCCAACATGGTCAACACCGCCTGCGAGGCGCTGGCGCCGCACATCGAGGCGATCACCGGCGGGCGCGTGAATCTACGGATCCTCTCCAACCTGGCCGACCGTCGCCGCGCGCGCGCGCGCTGCGTGATCCCGGCGGTGGCGCTGGCCACCGAGGACTGGGACGGGCCGACCGTGGTCGAACGTATCGTCGAGGCATACGCCCTGGCCGCGGCAGACCCCTATCGGGCGGCGACGCACAACAAGGGGATCATGAACGGCGTCGACGCCCTCGTCGTGGCCACGGGCAACGATTGGCGCGCGATCGAGGCGGGCGCGCACGCCTACGCGGCGCGCGCGGGCCGCTATAGTTCCCTCTCCGTCTGGGAGAAGGACGCGGCGGGCGATTTGGTGGGGCGCCTGGAGATGCCGATGGCGCTGGGGATCGTGGGCGGCGCCACACGCGTCCATCCGACGGCGCGCCTGGCCCTGCGCATCCTGGGCGTGCAGACGGCGCGCGAGCTGGCCGAGGTGGCGGTCTCCGTCGGCCTGGCCCAGAATCTGGCCGCCCTGCGCGCCCTGGCGACGGAGGGCATCCAGCGCGGGCACATGGCGTTGCATGCGCGCCAGGTCGCCATCGCCGCGGGCGCCGTCGGGGACGAGGTCGATTGGGTTGCCGAGCGCATGGTCGCCGAGCGCGTCGTGCGCGTCGATCGCGCGCAAGCCTTGCTCGCCGAACGTCGCATCCAGTGAGGAAGTCGCATGTTCAAACCGTTACGACCGGTGGGGATCGTCGGATACGGGGCCTATATCCCTCGCTATCGGCTGCCTGCGACCGAAGTGGCGCACGTCTGGGGCGGCAATCAAGGGGGGTTGCCTGTCGTCGAGAAGGCTGTGCCGGGCCTCGATGAAGATACAGCGACGATGGCGATCGAGGCCGCGCGCAATGCCCTGACGCGCGCGGGCGTCGATCCGGCGCGCCTCGGCGCGGTGTGGGTGGGCAGTGAGTCGCATCCCTACGCCGTCAAGCCCACTTCCACGATCGTGGCGGAGGCGATCGGCGCCACGCCGTGGATGCTGGCTGGCGACTGGGAGTTTGCCTGCAAGGCGGGCACGGAAGCGATCCAGGCCGCCATTGGCCTCGTCGGCTCGGGCATGGCCGACTATGCGCTGAGCATCGGCGTGGACGCCGCGCAAGGACGCCCTGGCGACGCGCTCGAATACACCGTGGGCGCGGGCGGCGCGGCCTACGTGTTGGGGCCGGCGGCGGAGAGCCTGGCGCGTATCGAGGGATCGCTCTCCTATGTCACAGACACGCCCGACTTCTGGCGGCGGTCTCACGCCCACTACCCCAGTCACGGCCAGCGGTTCACCGGTGAACCAGCTTATTTTCATCACGTCAGCGCGGCGGCGCGGCAGTTGCTGGAAGAGCTGCGGCTGACGCCAGCCGACTTCCGGTACGCCGTCTTCCACCAGCCCAACCTCAAGTTCCCGCAGCGGGTGGCGAGCATGCTCGGCTTCCGGCGCGAGCAGATCGAGGCAGGCCTGCTGGTCGGTCAGATCGGCAACGCCTACGCGGGGTCGTCGTTGATCGGATTGTCGGCCGCCCTGGATGAGGCGCGTCCTGGGGATCGGATTTTGGTGGTCAGTTTCGGCTCGGGGGCGGGCAGCGACGCCTTCTCGTTGATCGTCGCTGAGTCGATCGAGGAGCGGCGGACGCGTGCGCCGCGCACGCGTGAGTATCTGGCGCGGCGACAGGCGATCGACTACGCGACCTATGCCCGCTATCGCAACATCTTGATGATGACCTAGGGGAAGACGGGTCTTCGCGAGGGAGGGAGACCATTTTGATGCGTGAAGTAGCGATCATTGGCATCGGCCAGACGCCGGTCGGGGAGCACTGGGAGCGTTCGCTGCGGCACCTGGCGCACGACGCGGTCAAGGAGGCGCTGAGCGATGCGGGCGTCGAGCGGCCGGATGCCCTGTATGTGGGCAACATGCTCTCCGGCGAGTTGGCTGGCCAGGAGCATCTCGGCGCGCTGATCGCCGACTTTGCGGGCCTGCGCGGCATCGAGGCGGTCAAGATCGAGGCGGCCTGCGGCTCGGGCGCGGCGGCGTTGCGCATCGCCTACATCGCGGTGGCGGGCGGGTTGCACGAAGTCGTTGTCGCTGCGGGCGTCGAGAAGATGACTGACAGCCCGTCGGAGGCGATCACGTCGGCCCTGGCGATGGCGGCCGATCAGGAGTACGAAGCCGGGCAGGGGGTGTCTTTCGTCGCTCTCAACGCGCTGCTCATGCGGCGCTACATGTACGAGTATGGGGTGTCGCATGAGGCGTTTGCCGGCTTTGCCGTCAACGCCCATCGCAATGCCGTCGGCAATCCCAACGCGATGTTCCCCAAGGCGATTACGCCGCAGGCATATCACGAGGCGGCCATGATCGCCGATCCCATCAACCTGTTCGATTCGTCGCCGATCTGCGACGGCGCGGCGGCGGTGGTGCTGGCGCCGGCCGACAGCGAGTGGGCGCGGCGGGCGCGCCAGATGCACGGCGTAGCGATCATTCGCGGCTCGGCGGTGGCCACGGACGCCGTGGCGATCCATGACCGGCGCGATCCTCTGTTCTTGCAGGCGGCCTATCTGTCCAGCCAGCGCGCGTACGCGCAGACGCGAGTCACGCCGGCCGACATCGACCTGTTCGAGCTGCATGATGCCTTCAGCATTACGGCGGCGCTCTCGCTGGAGGCGGCGGGCTTCGCGCCGCGCGGCGAGGGGACGCGTCTGGCGGTGGAAGGGGAGATCACGCGCGAGGGGCGCATCCCGATCTCGACGCGCGGGGGATTGAAGGCGCGCGGGCATCCCGTGGGCGCCACCGGCGTCTATCAGATCGTCGAGGTCGTTCAGCAGCTCACCGGCCGCGCGGGCGCCAACCAGATCGCTGACGCCCGTCTTGGCATGGCGCAGAACATCGGCGGCAGCGGCGCTACTGTCGTGACGCACATCCTGGAGGCGGGAGACTGATCGCTCCAGGGGCGATCAACTCTAGCGTGAATGCCTCATGGTCGAGAGGTGGGGCGAGCTTCTCGGACGCTGTCAAAAACTATCAAGGGCTGAGAGCAGGATCATGGCCGCGCAAATTGGTAGATCCTGAGAGGCGGCGGCGAGTACAATGAACGGAGCTTACCTGTGAGGAGGATCCATCCCTATGCACGTAGCGCGCAATTGGCGGGTCAGACAGCAGCGTTACCGCTTGATCGGCGAGCGGTGTGAGGAGTGCGGCCAGGCTATCTTTCCGCCGCGAGACACGTGTCCCCATTGCGCCGAGCCGGCGCAGACTCCCTATCCTTTGAGCGGGCGCGGCGAGGTGTACTCCTACACGGTCATGTACGATGCGCCGCAAGGATATGAGGCGTATGCTCCCTACCCTGTCGCCCTGGTCAAGCTCGCAGAGGGTCCGATGGTGACGGCCCAGCTCACCGATGTTCGCCCAGAGGAGGTGGAGATCGGCATGCCGGTCGAGATGGTCACGCGCAAACTGACGGAGGAGGGGCCGGAGGGGCAGATCCTCTACGGCTACAAGTTCCGCAAGCTCCTGCACGAGGCGGTATAGACGCCCAACGCGTCGGATGGCGTTCGACCGAAGCAAGAGAAGCTTCGACTCATCAGAAAAGGCATCGCCAGGCGATAAACGTCGCCTGGCGATGCCCTTTCTGGTCTCCACGCAGCGCGCAGTATCAGAGGGTCGTCTCGGATCCATTTTGCGGCGATGTCTGTGAGTATCCTGTTGTAGCATCGCGCGAAGCTCTGATCAACATGCTATTCCAAGGATGCATATATGAGGAGGCAACCATGGCCAACAAGACTCTCGTCCAACCCTACCTGGTAGACGATGCCACAGATGGTCTGACTTATCAGGTCATAGGCCTGGCGATGGCTGTGCACAATGATCTGGGGCCAGGACATCGCGAATCCACTTATCATAACGCCATGACGCAACGTTATGCTGACGCGGGCCTGGAGGCCAAGAGAGAACCAGAGTTACCGATTTATGACGAGAACGGCGCCCGAGTTAATTTCTACCGTCCTGATCATCGTGTAGGCCCAAACCTGTTGGTTGAGTATAAAGCGCACCGTTACCCGCTGACTAACGATGAGATTGCGCAATGTATTGACTATCTTGCTGCTTCTGATTGCGATGTACTGCTTTTATTTAATTTCGGTCGACGTCGTCTGGAATGGAAGCGAATCTTTCCACCGAAGCATATCAAGGAGCACAGAACAAGAAAATGTCAACGAATGGGGAAACGAATAAGCTAATTTGACTATTTGGTAGGAATCTCCCGAAATGAAGGTGGATTTTCCTCGAAGTATTTCCAGGAGCAAGGAGAGAAAATGTCGGGGAATTGGTAAACAAATAAGCTGGTTTGACTATTTTGGGTAAAGTTATTCGTTAATTCGTTACATATTCGTTGACGTGTTTTTGTTTTGAGGGAATGACTGGTTGTCGGTTGACTTTCCGTCCCTCATTCATTATACTGGCGCCATCTGTCGCGCCCAGGCCTTGTCTCCTGCTGGGCAATCGCTGCGCCGTTGTATTCTGTTCCAGGAGGTCCTCTCTGTGTTCGAGCTGAAGCCTGACTACGAGCAGACCAAGCGCCGTATCGACGCCTTCTGGCACCGCGAGCTGATCGACCGTCCGGTCGTGCAGTTCAGCCTGCTGAAGCCGCCCGAGGAGCGCGTGCCTCTCCCCCCCTCTCACCATGCCACCCCCGCCGAACGCTGGCTGGACGTCGAGTACCAGACGGCGCTGGCCGTGGCGAACCTGTCCAACCACGAGTTTCTGGGCGACACGCTGCCCGTTGTCTACCCGAACCTCGGTCCAGAGGTGTTCCCGGCCTTCTACGGCTGCCCGATCCACTTCGGCGACTACGGCACGAGCTGGACAGACCCCATCCTGCATGATTGGTCCGAAGCCGATCGCTTGCAGCTCGATTGGAACAGTCCCTGGCTGGCCAAGTTGCACGAGATGACCGACGCGCTGCTGGAAGCTGGCAAAGGCAAGTTCATCGTGGGGATGACCGACTGGCATCCCGGCGGCGACGCCGTCGCAGCCCTGCGCGATCCTCAAAACCTGGCGCTCGATTTGTTGGAACATGCCGACGACGTCAGGCGACTGCTGAGGCGTCTCGAGGCCGATTATTTCAAAGTGTACGACATCTTTTATGCGAAACTGCGCGCCGCCGGCCAACCGATCAGCTCATGGCTGACTTTGATGCACGACGGCAAGTATTACATCGTCTCCAACGACTTCTCGGGCATGATCAGCAAGAAAATGTTCGACGACGTCTTCTTGCCCGGGATCATCAACGAGTGCCGTTTCCTCGACCGGTCCATCTATCATCTGGATGGCCCCGGCGCGCTGCATCATCTCGATTCCTTGCTGGAGATCAAAGAGCTGCACGCGGTGCAATGGGTGTTCGGCGCTGGCCGCGAAGGATTCCACCGCTGGGTGCATGTCTACAAGAAGATTCAGGCCGCTGGCAAGGGAGTCGAGGTGATCTGCGACTACGACGAGCTAGACCAGGTGATGGAGACGCTCGATCCCCACGGCCTGTACCTGATGGTCAACCACGTCCCCAGCCGCGAGGCCGGGCTGGACATGCTGCGGCGCCTCGAGCGATGGGCCGCGGGCAAGAGTTAGCTCGACGACCCTGTGCGCTTGACGACGACCAGCGCCTGATCATCGTACGCGGGCTGGCCGCCGACGAATTCCGTCAGGGCCTGGGCGATCAAGTGCACCAGGTCTGCTGCTGGCTTCCGGGCATGGTCGGCGACCAGACGGGCCAGCCGCTCTTCGCCGAACTCGGCGCCAGCGGCGTTCAGCGCTTCGGTGATGCCGTCGGTGAAGAGGACGATCACGTCGTCGGTCGCGAACGTCAACTCGTATTGGGGCAGCCGGATCTCCGGGACGGCTCCCAGCGCGATCCCGCCCCGCGCCAGCGATCGAACCTCGCCCGTGGCGTGGCAGTAAAAGAGCGGCGGGAGATGGCCGGCGTTGCTGTACGCAACCACGTCGCAGTCCGGCTGTAAGACGAGATAAAAGACGGTCACGAACATGTCGGCGCGCGCGTCGGCGACGATCAGATCGCTGGCGCGGGCGAGGGCGCGCCCCGGCGCGCCCTTGTCGATCGCCATCGTGCGGATGAGCGTGCGCGCCAGGGCCATGAACAGCGCCGCCGGGACCCCTTTGTCCGAGACGTCGGCGATCAACACCCCCCAGCGGCCCTCCGTCAGTGGGATGAAGTCGTAGAAGTCGCCGGCCACGGTGAGCGCAGGCTGCCAGTGGGCAGCGATCTCCCACCCCGCGATCTGCGGCGGCCCCTCGGGCAACAGGCTGGCCTGGATGCCGCGCGCGACCTCCAGCTCGCGTTGCAGACGCTCGCGCTCGAGCGCCTGCTCGTGCAGCCACGCCCCCTCGATGGCGACCGCCACCTGATCCGCCAGGGTCTGCAACACGAACAGGTCGTCGCCCGTGAACGCGTCGGCGTGGTTGCTCTGCACATCGAGCACCCCCAGCACGCGATCCTCCACCATCAGCGGCACCGCCAGCTCGGCCCGCGTGCGGTCGAGCGCGCCATGCCGCGCGACCAGGTAACGCGGCTCCTTGCTGACATCGTTGACGAGCGCAGGCTGTTGCTGCGCAGCCACCCAGCCGATGATGCCCTCTTGCCCCACGCGCAGCCGATACCCTGCCTCGCGCCAGGCCGCGCTCTGGCGATTGGTGCTGGCGCGAAAGACGACGTCGCTGCCATCAGCGGCGGTCGTGAACACCTGCACATGATCGTAGCCGAAGCTGGCCTGAATGCGATCCACCACCTGCTGAAACAGTTCTTCGAGGTCCATGATCGCGGCGACCTGGCGGCTGACCTCGCTGATCGTCTCGAGCTGCAGGGCGCGCTGACGGGCGCGATCGTACAGCCAGGCATTCTCGATGGCCGTGGCCAGAACGCTGGCGACCGATGTCAGCGCGCGCTGGTGGTCGCTGGTGAAAGACTGCGTCTGTCGACACTCGACGGCCATCAGCCCGACCAGATCGCCCGTGGCCAGGAGAGGAAAATAGAGGCCGCAACGGATGTGCTCGCCGCAGAAAGGTGGAAAAGGCAACGGCTGACGCGCGCGATCGTGGGCGAGGACGGGATCGGGATTGCGCTGCATCCATGCGAGGATCGCAGCGTCGTCGACGACCTGCGCGGGCCGGCGCTGCCCTTCGACCACCCAGATGATCCGGTGAATCGCCCGGCTCTGCGCGTCGACCAGCTCCAACACGAAATTGGAGGTATCTACGATGCGTCCAGCGTATGTGTACGCAAGCTCGCATAACACGCTCACGTCCATCTGCGCCTGCTGGATCTCACGGCTCAGCTCATTGATCAGGCTCAACTCGGCCACGCGCGCGCGCTGTCGCGCTTGCGTCTCCACCAGACGCTGGACGACGAAGCTGATCCCGATCAAGGTCAGGATCAGCAGGACGAACAGCGCCGGATCGAGCGCCCGATACACCGCTGCGATCAGCCATGAGATGGGGAGAGGGGCCAGCTCCGCCAGCAGCGAGGCCCACAAAATACGGCGCAGGAACTGTTCGACCGCCGCGCGGCCGCCGCTGAGCCAGATGCGCACCGCCCATCCCAGGTGATCGAGGCTGAACCAGCTCGCGTAGAGAGCCCCCAGCGCAAGGGCCAGAGGCAGATTGAAGGTTAAGGGAGGATGGAGGCCTCCCAGCGCGCCATAGATCGTCCCGCTGGTCAGGCCCATGAGCGCCTTGAGGCCCGCGTTGAAGAGGGCCGTCTCGCGACGTTGCGGCGCGCGCCAGGCCCCCCAGGGACGCCGGAACAGAAGGTACAGGAAACTGCTGAGCGCAGCTACCCAGGCGCCGACGGCCGAGCCGTAGACGAGGAGCGCCGCCAGATCGATCATGCCCCCTAACCAATGCGTGGTGTCGGCCAAGGGGCGACGGGGGTCGGACGCCGTCGCTCGCCCCATATCCTCGAAAACATGGAACCCCAGGCGTTTGATGATGAGCGAGAGCGCGGTGAACAGCAGCAGCGGAAGGATGTGCGCGCCCCAATCGACGCCCCAGGAGGCGACGATCAGCAGCCCGATCCCGATCCCCCCTACTCCTAAGCTGTACCAATGGGCCAGCGGATGCTTCACGGCGCGGCTCCTGTCGCGTCGCCAGCCGATTGCAGGCGGCGCTTGACCATCCGCAACGTGTTGCCGTGTTCGGCGCCGAGCTCGAACTCCACCTCGTCCATCAGACGGCGCATCAGATACAGCCCCAGCCCGCCGATCGCGCGATCCTCCAAGGGAGCTTCGACATCGGGAGGGGGGACGGCCGCCGGGTCGAAGGGAACGCCGCGATCGCGGATCGTGATCGTGCAGGCTTCCGGAGTGCAGGAGACTTCGAGGTCAATCGTCCCTCCTTCGACGCCCGCGTAGGCATAGGCGATGATGTTGGCGCACGCCTCATCGACGGCCATCTGAATATCATAGCTCTCTTGCTCATCGCGACACCAGGCTGCCGTGGCGCAACGAATGAAGTCGGCGATGCGGGCCAGGTTGGCGGCGTCGGCGCGCACTGTGAGACGATCGCCCTCGCAGTTGGACATCTCTTCTCCCTGCAATCGAAAGGGCCTGGGAGGATCGCCCCAGGCCCTCGCTCACCCCTTGCGGGTCATTTCAGAAGCTGCCAACTGCCTGAACCAGGTCGTCGTAGATCGTGAAGATCTGGGTGAACCCCACCAGTTCGAAGGTCTTGCGCACCGGATCGTGGAGGTTCGCCAGGCGCACGTCGCCGCGGTTGAAGCGGCGTGCGGCCTTGCGTGCGGCCAAGAGCACGCGCAGTCCAGCGCTGCTGATGTATTGCGCGGCGTCCATATCGACCACGATGTTGAACTCGCCGCCATCCATCACCTGGCGCAGGGCGCTCTCCAACTGGGGAGCAGAGTTATGGTCCACGCGCCCGTTGACGCTGAGGACGGTCACGCGCTTGAGTTGCTGAGTGGTGATCTCCATCGACAATCCTTCTGCCTGCGGCGAATCAAAGGAACATGCGGAACCGATGGGCGTATTATACGCGCCTTTAGATGAACCCGGAAACTCGCTTCTATTGTCGGCGTGCTGGCAACGGCGGCTTAGCGGGCAGCTCCGGTTTCGCCGGAAGCTCGGGCATGGCGCCGCCAGGACGCGCTCCCAACGCCTGCTCTAGATCGCTCAGGCTGGCCTGCGCCTGTCGCGTCTGCCCACGCGCGAGTTGCGCCGTCACAGCGTTGACGGATTCGGCAAGGTCTTGAAACTGCGCGCCGTCGTGCGCGCTGAGGCCGGCGCTGACGTTGGCGCCCATCTGCGCGATGCCTGCCAGCTCGTTGGCGGAGACCTTGCCGTCGCCAGCGGCCTCCCGTACCAGATCCACGTATTGGAAGGCGCTCTGTAGCGTCTCGGGCAGGGTCGATGGGATCGCGTTCGGCGTCACCCCCAACGCCGCCTGCGCCCGTCCTTCGATCTGTTGCGGCCAACTGGTCGCCCACGCTTGCGCCTGAGCCTGCGCCTCGGTGGCGCTCGCCACAGCCGCCTGCGCCGCGCTCTCGAGCTGCGCGATCGTCTCCTCTGTTAACTCTAACCCGGCCGCCAGGGTCTGATCGATCCCTGCCAGCGAGGCGGCGATCGCCTCCAGGCTTTGGTTCATGGCCTCGAGGTCTGCTTCAATCTCCTCGAGGGCGCCAATTGTCTCGTTAGCCAGCTCGCCGTAAAGGTCCGCGTAGGCTGCGGCCAGCTCCTCGGCGTAGGCGATCGCCTGCTCGGCGCCCTGGATGTATACCTCGACCGTCTGCACTTCCTCTTGCGTGACGACGTCATCGGCGGCGGCCTGCGTCGAGGCAGTGGAAGCCTGAGCGGTAGCTGCGATGGCCGTCGCCGTCGCTTCTTCGATGAGGGCCGCCAGCTCCTCCTCAGTCATGGCGACCGTGTCCATGGGCGGCAGCGTGGGCACGGGGGTGGACGCGGTCGCCGGCGGCGCTGTAGGGGATGGCAATGGCGAGGCCGCTGTAGGTTGAGCGGCGGCAGTGGCTGCGACCGCAGCCTCAATGGTGGCTTGCAGGGCAGCCTCGGCTGCGCGCGTGGCCGCCACCGCGGCGTCGATGGTCGCCTGCACGTCTTGCGGCGACGTAGTCGGCGCCTCGTTCGGGCGGCCGCGACATCCGGCCAGGCCGCTTACGAGCGCCAGCACGAGCACGGTGCAGACCAAATGACGTGGCATCGCGATCTTCTCCTTTCGCTCCGATGACGCCAGCCCCGCTGAAGCTGGCTGCACGCTCGCCAGACGATCGCCCCGCCGCAGGGAGGAGGGCTACCGATCGCTCCAGCGCTGGACCGGCTTCTGGCTCCCAGGCTCTGCGTGGGAGTCAGAAGCAGAGGTACAGAAACGCGCGTGTGTGAGCGCAACGGCGCCGCTCACAGGAAATAGCGTTCGCGGGCGCGCTGCTGCTCATAGTCGCGCCGCGCCGCCCGCACTGCTTCGCTCTCTGACACCTCCGCCACCGGCACGTCCCACCACGATTCGTACCCCGGCACGCGCTGCTCGCGATCGACCTCGACGACGATGACCGTCGTGCGCTCGATCGTCCTGGCCTCGGCCAGGGCGGCCCGCAAGCTCGCCAGGTCGTGGGCTTCGATCACGTGCGCGCCCAGGCTGCGCGCGTTGGCCGCGAAGTCGACCGGCAGATACTCGCCGTCGAGTTGCCCTGTTTGGGGATTGCGATAGCGATAATGCGTGCCGAATCCCCCGCTCCCCAGCGACGCCGACAGCCCGCCGATGCTCGAAAAGCCGTGGTTGTTGAGCAGAAGGACCGTCAGTTTGTAGCCCTCCTGGATCGATGTGATCAAGTCCGCCGACAACATCAGCCACGAGCCGTCGCCGACCATCACATACACCTCGCGTTCGGGCGCCGCCATTTTGGCCCCCAGGCCGCCGGCGATCTCGTAGCCCATCGTCGAGTAACCGTATTCGAGGTGATAACCCTTCGGATCGCGCGTCCGCCACAGCTTGTGGAGGTCGCCGGGCAGGCTGCCCGCGGCGCAGAGCACCACATCCTGGGGGCGGGCGAAGTTGTTGACGGCGCCGATGACCTCGCCCTGCGACAGCAATGGCCCGTGCTCGAGATGATAGATGCGCTCCACCTCGGCGTCCCACTCGCGGCGCAGTTGATCGACCCACGCTCGATAGTCGGCGCCGGTGTCGTAGTCTCCCACCAGCGTCGCCAGCTCCTCCAGTGTCACGCGCGCGTCGGCGGTCAGCGGCAGCGCGGCGTGTTTGTAGGCGTCGAACTCGGCGACATTGATGTTGAGGAAGCGCACGTCGGGGTTCTGGAAGGCGGTCTTGGACGCGGTGGTGAAGTCGCTGTAGCGCGTGCCGATGCCGATGACCAGGTCGGCGTCGCGCGCGATCAGGTTGGCCGCCCGCGTGCCGGTGACCCCCATCGCGCCCACGGCCAGGGGGTGATCGTATGGCAATGACCCCTTGCCCGCCTGAGTCTCCGCCACGGGGATGCCGGTCTGGCGTGCGAAGCGGTCGAGGATGGCGGTGGCCTCAGAGTAGATGACCCCCCCGCCCGCGATGATCAGCGGCCGACGCGCCGCGCGGATCATCTCCGCGGCGCGGCGCAGCAACGTCGCATCGGCGCGCGGGCGCGGGATCGTCCACACGCGCGGCGCGAGGAGAGCCTCCGGGTAGTCCCACGCCTCAGCTTGCACATCCTGCGGCAACGCCAGAGTGACCGCGCCAGCGTCGGCCGGCGAGGTGAGGACGCGCATCGCCTCGGGCAGCGCGGTGATCAGTTGATCGGGCCGATTGATGCGATCCCAATAGCGCGAGACGGGCTTGAACGCGTCGTTGACCGAGATGTCCTGCGAGTGCTCCCACTCCAGTTGCTGCAGCACGGGCGCCACATTGCGACGCGCGAAGATGTCGCCGGGGAGGATGAGCACGGGCAGGCGGTTGACCGTGGCCATGGCCGCGCCGGTGACCATGTTGGTGGCGCCAGGGCCGATCGATGAGGTGCAGACGAAGGTGCGCAGCCGGTTATGCATCTTGGCGAAGGCGGCTGCGATGTGGACCGACGATTGCTCGTTGCGCACCAGGTAGTAACGAAAGTCGGGATTCTGTTGCAGCGCCTGGCCGAGGCCAGCCACGATGCCGTGGCCGAAGATGCCGAAGACCCCGCCGAAGAACGGCAACCGTCGCCCATCGCGCTCGACGTACTGGTTTTTGAGGAAAGCGACGAGAGCCTGGGCCATGGTGAGACGACGAGTGGACATAACCACCTCCCAACCCCTTCAGAATCCGCCGCGCTCGGCCACGAACTGGAGCGCCTCCTGCTCGTAGGGCATGAAGTTGGCGCAGCCGTGGCGGGTGACGACGATGGCGCCGCAGGCGTTGCCCATGCGCGCCGAGCGATACCAATCCCAGCCGTGCAGGTAGCCGTAGAGGAACCCGCTGCCGAAAGCGTCGCCGGCGCCCAGGATATTGTAAACCTCGACCGGAAAGCCGGGCGCGTCGATGACTTCGCCGGTGGCCAGATGCACGCGCGCGCCGCGCGCGCCGCGCTTCATGACCAGCGCCCGCGGCCCGGCGGCCAACAACGTGGCTACAGCCTGTTCGACATCGCCGGCGATGTGCGCATCCGACACCTGCGACGCGGTCACCGACACCTGCTCGCGCTTGCTGACGACGGCCGCCTTGACCTCGTCCTCCGTGCCCAGCGCGATGTCGACCAGGCGCAGGACCGAGCGCACGACGACGCCGAAGGCGCGCGGGTCGTGCCACTGATCGGGGCGAAAGTCGATGTCGAGGAAGACGGGCACGCCAGCGGCGTGGGCCTGTTCGGCAGCGAAGATCGTCGCGCTGCGGCTCGGTTCCTTGCTCAGCCCGGTGCCGGAGATGAGCAGGGCGCGACTGCGCGTCACCGGCGCTGCCAGCACATCATCGATCGTCAGCTCGATGTCGGCGCAGTTGTCGCGATAGTAGACGAGGGGGAAACGATCGGGCGGCTCGATCCCCAGCACCACGGCGCTCGTGCGATGGCCGGGCTTGCGCGGGATGAAGCGCGTCTCCACCCCTTCCTGTTCCAGGAAGTGCAGGATGAAGTCCCCCACCGGGTCGGCGCCCACCGCCGTCAGCACCGCCGAACGCAACCCCAGCCGACGCGTGCCCACGCTGATGTTGGTCGGACAGCCGCCCACGTAGGCGGCGAAGCTCTTGATCTCGACGAACGGCGCTCCCACGTCGTTGGCGTACAGGTCGATCGAGGAGCGCCCCATGGTCAGGATATCGTAGTCGTATGCCTGGGGGGAGGGGGACATAGGCTTCACCTCGTCAGTGGGTAGAGCGGCAGCCGCGGATCGGGCGCTTTGTAGGTCTGCTTCACCCAGGTGTAGCGCGGGTCATCGGCGGCGGTCAGGACCTGATCGGAGCCAGCGAGCACGTTCAGATAGTACGTCGTATAGCCAGGCGGGCTGGCCACTGGGTGGTACCCTTCGGGCACCAGCATGACCTCATTCTCGCGCAGGAGGCACAGGGCGTCGATCGGCGACCCGGCGCGGTGCAGCGGCGATGTCTCGTCGGTGTAGACGCGTTGATAGGCGTAACCTTCCGGTCGGTCGAAACGGTAATAGTAGATCTCGTCGAGGTCGGCTTCGATCAGGTTGCCGGCGGCGTCGACGCGACGCACATCGTGCTTGTGCGGCGGGTAGCTGCTCCAGTTGCCGCCGGGGGTGTAGACCTCGACGACGACCAGGCGATGGCAGTCGAAGCCGGGCGGGATCATATCGTTGACCTGGCGGGTCACATTGTCGCCGCCGCGCACTTCGACTTTGACCTCGGCTGGCGGGATCAGGCGCGCCGGGTGGTCCTGGTCGGTGGGGACCCAGGCGAGGGCGAACTCGCTGGCGCGTCGGGCGGTGACGGTCAGCTCGCTGCGGCGGGGCAGGTAAAGCGTGTAGGGCAGCCCGGCGAAGACATGCTCGCGTCGTCCTACTTCTAGCCAGCGGCCGCGGTTGCTGACGATGTCGAGCACGCCGCCCAGGATGACGAGAGCCAGTTCGTGCTCGTCGGTGGCGAAGGACCAGGTGCGTCCCGGCGCCAGGCGACGGGCCTGGAAATGGATCGATTGCCAGCCAGCGCGCGCGGGCGTGACTTCGACGATGAGATCAGGGTCGCGTCCGTCCACCTCTTGCGGGCGGACGATCAGGGTCTCGGGCGTGTAACGCATCCACTCCTCTCCTTGGGGGCAAAACGGCGACGATCGTCGCCGGGATCGATCGGACGATGGATATGATACCGCAGGGCAGGGGGTTCGGCAACGGCGCCTGGGTTCCATATCTCGCGACGATCGCGACCCGCGTATTTGCGCGCAGTGCGGATGCTGGCGGATAATGGGCCGACCCGCGCGATGGAAGAAAATGGGGATCGGCGACTGTCCAGGACCTGGCGGGGCCATCCGAGGCGCTCTTGCGCAGACACGGTCCCCGCATTGCCGCCGCTCGCGCCTGGTCAGCGGCGGGCGAACGCTGGATCGCAGGATCCCGTTATCGTAAGGAGGAGGCATGGGCAAGATCCTGGTCACGGGGGGCGCCGGATTCATTGGGTCACACGTGGTCGATGCGTTCATCGACGCCGGGCATCAGGTCGTCGTCGTCGATAACCTGTCCACCGGCAAGCGCGCGAACGTCAATCCCCAGGCGCGCTTCTACGAGGTCGATATTCGACGCGTCGAGGAGCTGGAGGAGGTGTTCGCCGCCGAGCGGCCCGAGGCGATCAGCCATCAGGCGGCGTTGGCGAACGTGCGCGCTTCCATGGAGGACCCGATCACCTACGCCGAGGTCAACATCCTCGGCTCGCTCGCGCTGCTCGAGCTGGCGCGCAAGTACGGCTGTCGGCGCTTCATCTACGCCTCGACCGGCGGGGCTGTCTACGGCGAGCCGGAGTGGGTGCCGGTGACGGAGGACCACCCGATCAATCCGCTCGATCCCTACGGTTCGAGCAAGCACGCCGTCGAGCATTATCTCTATCTCTATCAGCGTCACTATGGCCTCTCCTATGTCTCCCTGCGCTATCCGAACGTCTACGGGCCGCGCCAGGATCCTCTGGGAGAAGCGGGGGTCGTGGCCATCTTCACCGGCCTGATGTTGCAGGGCAGGCAGCCGGTGATCAACGGCAGCGGCGAACAGCAGCGCGATTTTGTGTATGTCGGCGACATCGCGCGCGCCAATGTTCTGGCGTTGGAACGCGGCGAGGGCATCTACAACATCGGCTCCGGCGTCCCCACCGATGTCAACACGATCTTCGCCGAGCTGAAGGCGGCCACTGGCTACCCGGGCGAGGCGCGCCATGGACCGGCCAAGCAGGGCGAGGTGTTCCGCATCTACCTGGACGCGCGGCGGGCTAACCAGGAATTTGGGTGGCAGCCGACGGTCGATGTGCGCGAGGGCCTGGCGCGCACGGTCGCCTACTTTCGTCAGCATCCTTCGTCGTGATCGGGAGGCACGCTATGCAACCTGCTAAGGTTGGTATCATCGGTTGCGGCGCCATCAGCGGCGTCTACTTCGAGGCAGGCAAGGTCTTTGAGGCGTTCGACATCGTCGCCGCCGCGGACCTGATCCCGGAACGGGCGCAGGCCAAGGCCGAACAGTTCGGCATCCCCAAGGTGTACAGCCCCCAGGAGCTGCTGGCCGACCCCGAGATCGAGATCGTGGTCAACCTGACGATCCCCAAAGCCCACTATGAGATCAACCTGGCGGCGCTCCAGGCGGGCAAGCACGTCCACAGCGAGAAGCCGCTGGCGGTCACGCCGGCGGAAGGCCGCCATCTGGTCGAAGTTGCGCGCCAGAAGGGCCTGCGCCTGGGATGCGCGCCCGACACCTTCCTGGGCGGCGGGCTGCAGACCTGTCGCAAGCTGATCGACGACGGCTGGATCGGCGAGCCGGTCGCAGCGACGGCGTTCATGATGTCGCACGGCCACGAGAGCTGGCACCCCGATCCTGACTTCTACTACCAGCCCGGCGGCGGCCCGATGTTCGATATGGGGCCGTATTACCTGACCGCGCTCGTCAACCTGATCGGCCCGATCCGCCGCGTCGCCAGCGCGACGCGCGTGACCTTCCCGGAGCGGCTGATCACCAGCCAACCCAAGTTCGGAACCGTCATCCAGGTCAATACCCCCACGCACATCACGGGCGTCTGCGATTTCGTCAACGGCGCGATCGGCACGGTGATCATGACCTTCGACGTCTGGGCGGCGCGCCTGCCCTGGATCGAGATCCATGGTACGGAGGGGTCGCTGGGCGTGCCCGACCCCAACGGGTTCGGCGGGCCGGTCCTCCTCAAGCGCGCGGGCGCCAGCGATTGGAGCGAGGTCCCCCTGTCGCACGGGTACACGAAACAAAGCCGCGGCATCGGCGTCGCCGACATGGCCTACGGGCTGCGCTCCGGACGGCCGCATCGCGCCAATGGCGACGTGGCTTACCATGTGCTGGAGGTGATGCAGGCGTTCCTCGACTCCTCGCGCGCCGGACGACACATCGAGATCGCCAGCACGTGCGAACGTCCGGCCCCCCTGCCACTGGGATTGCGTACGGGCGTCCTGGAGGAGAAGCAACATGGCCCTGTTCGATTATCCGCTAGAGCAACTGAAAAGCTATCTGCCGCCGCGTGTGGAGCCGGCGGACTTTGACGCGTTCTGGCAGCAGACACTGGCTGAGGCGCGCCGCTATCCGTTGGACGTTCGCTTCGAGCCGGTCGATTACGGCCTGCACCTGGTGGAGAGCTTCGACGTCACCTTCCGCGGCTACGGCGGCCGGGAGATCAAGGGATGGTTGCAACTGCCGCGACTGCGCTCCGGCCCCCTGCCCTGCGTCGTCGAATATATCGGCTACGGCGGCGGGCGCGGCTTCCCCACCGATTGGCTGGTCTGGAGCAACGCTGGCTACGCCCATCTGATCATGGACACGCGAGGCCAGGGCAGCACCTGGTCGAAGGGGGATACGCCCGATCCGGAGCCGGACGGCGCGAACCCTCATCATCCTGGCTTCATGACGCGGGGCATCCTCAGGCCTGAGACCTACTACTATCGCCGCGTCTTCACCGACGCTGTGCGCGCCGTCGAGGCTGCTCGCGCCCATCCGGCGGTCGATGGCAGCCGCATCGCAGCCACTGGCGGCAGCCAGGGCGGCGGCATCGCGCTCGCCGCTGCTGGCCTGGAGCCAGCGATCCGCGTGGTCATGCCCGATGTGCCGTTCCTCTGTCACTACCGCCGCGGGACCGAGATCACGGACAAGCATCCCTATCGGGAGATCGTCAACTACTGCGTCGTCCACCGCGATCAGGTGGACCGCGTCTTCGCGACCCTGGCCTACTTCGACGGCGTCAACTTCGCCGCGCGCTGTCAGGCGCGTGCGCTCTTCTCGGTCGCTCTCATGGACGATATCTGCCCGCCGTCGACCGTCTTCGCCGCCTACAACCACTTCGCCGGCCCCAAGGACATCCGCATCTGGCAATTCAACAACCATGAGGGTGGCGGCGCCTATCAGGTGGTCGAAAAGGTGAAGTTCCTTAACAGCCTCTGGCAGTAAAGCAACCTGCAAAGGAGAAGCTCCATGTCCAAGTCCGCGTTGATCGTATGGGGCGGCTGGGAAGGCCACGAGCCGAAGCAGTGCGCCGATATCTTCGCGCCCTGGCTGCGCGAGCAGGGGTATGACGTCGAGGTCGTCAACACCCTAGATGTGTATCTCGATGCGGCCAAGATGAACTCGCTGAGCCTGATCGTCCCCATCTGGACGATGGGCACGATCACACCGCAGCAAGAAAAAGGGCTGCTGGACGCAGTCGCCAACGGGGTGGGGATCGCTGGCTGGCATGGCGGAATGGGCGATAGCTTCCGCAACAACACCGAGTACCAGTTCATGGTCGGCGGCCAGTGGGTGGCCCATCCCGGCGGCGTCATCGACTATGAAGTCAACATCATCAACCATGACGACCCGATCACTGCTGGCCTGAAAGACTTCAAGATGCATTCCGAGCAGTATTACATGCACGTCGACCCGAGCAACGAGGTCTTGGCGACCACTACCTTCTCGGGCGAGTATGCGTCGTGGATCGCGGGCACGGTGATGCCGGTGGTCTGGAAGCGGCGCTGGGGAAAGGGTCGGGTCTTCTACTCGTCGCTGGGCCATGTCGCCAGGGACTTCGATGTCCCCGAGGCGCGCATCATCGTCCAGCGCGGGATGCTGTGGGCCAGCCGTTGAACTGACCATTCGCCCTTGTTGATCTGGGAAACGGTGGAAACCGCATCTTCGCAATGAAGGAGGCGCTCATGTCCCCTGCTGGTTACCACGGCAAGATCCTGCACATCGACCTGAGCGCCCGGCGCGCCTGGAGCGAAGCGCCGGACGACCGCTTCTGGCGCGTCTATGGCGGCGGCGGATTGCTGGCCGCCTACTATCTCTTGCGCGAGACCCCTGCCCACATCGACGCGTTCGATCCCGCCAACCTCCTGATCCTGACCTCGAGCGTGGTAGCGGGCCATCCCTACGTCGGTTTGGCTCGCTACACGGCGGCGGGCAAAAGCCCTCTCACCAACGGCATCGGCGAGACGCGCTGCGAAGGGCCGTTCGGCGTCGCCCTCAAAGGCAGCGGCGCCGATGCCCTGATCTTCCACGGCGCGGCGGATCGTCCGACCACGGTCCTCATCGAGGAAGGGCGGGTCTCTTTTCACGACGCCAGCGCCTTATGGGGCCGGACTGTCAATCAGACCGTCGATGGCCTGGAAGCGCAGTTCGGCGCCGCCATCCACACGGCCGTGATCGGCCCGGCCGGCGAGCAGCGCGTGCGCTTCGCCAGCATCGTCAGCGAACGCAGCTATCAGGCGGCGCGCATGGGGATGGGCGCGGTCATGGGGTCGAAGCGCCTGAAGGCCGTGGTCATCCGGGGGGACCAGCATCCGCCGGTGGCCGACGCCGCAGCCTGCGCGGCCCTGACGGAGAGCTACGCCGCGCGCATGCGCGACAACTCGCTGACGCGCTGGCAACTGGAGCCGCCTGGCTTCTCGGCATGGGTGCACCTCCATGGCCTCGACGCCGCCCTGTGCGTCCACAACTATCGCGACAGCGCTTTCGCCGGGTCTGACGCCTACGCCGCGCAGCGATTCCTGTCGTACTACCGTCATGACGGCGACTGCCCGGGCTGTCCCAACCGCTGCGTCAAGTTCTTCGGCGCGAGCGACGACGCCGCCTACGACCCACGCGCTGGCGCGATCCATCAGGAGATCACGGGCGCGCTCGGCCCCAACCTGGGGATCGCCGACCTCGAGGCGATCTTCCGCGCCAATGTGTTGTGCAACGACCTGGGCCTCGATCCGACCTCGCTGGGCTTCACGCTCTCCATGGCGATGGAGTGCGTCGCTCGCGGCATCCTCAGCGAGGAGACGATCGGCCTGCCGTTGCGCTTCGGCGAGGCCGAGGCGATGCTCGCCATGCTGCCGCGCATCGCGATGCGCCAGGGGTTCGGCGATGTGCTGGCGGAGGGCGTCCGCCGCGCCGCGCAGCAGATCGGCGGCGGCGCGGAACGCTATGCGCTCCACGTTAAGGGGCTTGAGATGGTGTGCTTCGAGCCGCGCACCCAGACCAACCTGGCGCTCGGCTATGCCACGGCCCCGATTGGCCCCCGCTACGACATCTGCGAGCACGACTGGGACTACGACACCGAAGTGGGATGGGAGCATACGCTGAACAGCTCGCGACCGCTTGGCATCCTGGAGCGCATCCCGATGGATTATCTCGGGCCGGACAAGGTGCGCAACTTCAAGGCGCTGGCCTCGCTGTGGTCGGGGGCGGACGCGCTCGACCTGTGCATCTTCGCGATCGCACCCACGCGCGTGCTGACGCCGCACGAGATGGCCGCCCTGTTGGGAGCTGTCACCGGCTGGAATACCTCCGCCTACGAGATCATGCGCTTCGGCGAGCGCCGCTTACACCTGATGCGGGTCTACAATCTGCGCGAAGGGCTGACCGCCGCCGACGACACCTTGCCAGCGCGCTTCTTCGAGGACGGCATCCAGTTGGAAGGACGTTGGTCGGGGAAACGGCTTTCTCGCGCGCGTTTCGAGGAGGCGGTGCGCACCTACTACCGCATGATGGGGTGGGACGACACTGGCCGCCCGCGCTACGAGACGTTGCTCGACCATCATCTGGAGTGGGCGGCGGCTTTCCTGCCATGACACAGGATGGCAGATAGAGTTACGCCTGATCGTCCTTTGGTGGAGAGACCCTATCCATCGAGACTTGACATGGCGCGAGGATGAAATTACAATGTAATTACATCCTGATTCTGGAGATTTCATCATGGCCACGGTAACCAAGACTCGTATCATCACCATCGGCAACTCACGCGGCATACGGATTCCCAAGCTGCTGCTGGATCATTTGGGGGCAGTGGAGGAGGTGGAGCTGACCATTGAGCAGGATCAGCTCATCATCCGTCCGGTGCGCCATGCGCGCGCGGGTTGGGATGAACAGTTTGCAACGATGGCCGCGGCTGGCGATGACCGCCTGCTCGATCCTGAAAGCTCCAGCTTGACCCGATGGGATGCGGAAGAGTGGGAGTGGTAAAGCGGTTCGACGTCTACCTGGTCGCGCTCGATCCGACCCTCGGCAGCGAGATGCAAAAGACGCGGCCTTGCCTTATCGTTTCCCCCGATGAAATGAACCGGCACATTGCCACCGTGATCGTTGCGCCCATGACCACCCGAGGTCGCGCGTATCCCAGCCGCGTCCCCTGCCACTTTGGGGGGAAAGAAGGTCAGATCGTCCTCGACCAACTGTGCACGGTGGACAAGGTCCGGTTGGTCAAATTCCTCGGCAGTATCCCCGAAGAAACTCAGCGCGCGGTGTTAGACACGCTGGCCAAGATGTTCGCGCCGTGACGGGCAACAAAGTGGTGCGTATAGCTTCCCGATCATTGTCCCACAAACAAAGGCACCAGCCGGAAGCGATCGACGTCGACCAGGCCGCGATCGGTCAGCTTCAGGCTGGGGATCACTTCCAGCCCCAGGAAGGATAGCGCCATAAAGGGATCGGGCATCATCGCGCCGAGTTGACGCGCGGCGCGCGACAGCTCGTCCAGATCGGCGCGCACGCGTTCGATGGAACGGTCCGACATCAGGCCCGCAATGGGCAGCGCCAGTCGCGCCAGCACGGCCTCCCCCTCCGCTACCGCCATGCCGCCGCGCATCTCGACGACCGCGCGCGCCGCGGTCATCATCGACTGATCGTCGGCGCCGAGCACGATCAGGTTGTGATGATCATGCGCCACCGTCGAGGCCAGCGCGCCGCGCTGCAGGCCGAAGCCGTGCACAAACCCTTTGCCGACGTTGCCGCTCGCCAGGTGGCGCTCGATCACCGCGAGCTTGAGCAGATCGCGCTCGACGTCGGCGACCGCCGCGCCGTCCTCGATCTTCGCCGCCTCCACTAGATGTTGGGTGCGCAGGTCGCCCGCGCGCGCGCCGATGACGCGAATCTTGCGGCCGCGCGCGGGCACCCGCAGGTCGACCTGGTCCCACGCCACGTTGATCGACGAGCGCACGGTGGGCTGATGGGGCGAGCGCGGCCACGGCGCCAGTTGGCCATGCACAGCTACGCGCTGCCCGCCGCGGTACACTGCTTCGATGGCCAGGTTGTGGAACGAATCGAAGATGACCAGGTCGGCGCGACGACCGGGGGCGATCGCGCCGCGGTCGTGCAGGCGGAAATACTCTGCGGGGTTGAGGGTGGCCATGCGGATGGCGGTCACCGGCTCCAGCCCGCGCGCGATCGCGCGCCGCACGAGATGATCGATATGCCCCTCCTCGAGCAGGTCGGCCGGATGGCGATCGTCGGTGCAGAAACAGCAGCGCCGGCTGTTGGCTGGCGTCACCAGGGGCAGCAGGTCCTCCAGGTTGCGGGCGTTGGTCGCCTCGCGCAGGAAGATATACAGGCCGCGCGCCAGCTTCGCGCGCGCCTCGGCCACGGTCGTGCACTCATGGTCGGAGCCGATGCCAGCAGCGGCGTAAGCGTCGAGCGCGCGCCCGCGCATCCCTGGCGCATGGCCGTCGATGATCTGGCCATGGAAGCTCGCCAGTTTCTCGACGACGGCGCTCTCCCCCTGGACGGCGCCGACGTAATTCATGACCTCGCCCAATCCCAACACCCAGGGGTCGGCCAGGAGAGGCGCCAGATCGTACGACTCGAGCCGCGCTCCCGCCGTGGCCATCGCCGTCGCGGGCACACACGACGGGGCCATCACGTAGACGCTGAGCGGCCCGTATTTGGCCGACTCCAGCATGTAGCGGATGCCGTCGAGGCCGAGGACGTTGGCGATCTCATGAGGATCGATCATGACCGAAGTGGTGCCGTGAGGGACGACCGCGCGAGCGAACTCGCGCACGGTCACGAGCGATGATTCGACGTGGACATGGCTATCGATGAACCCAGGCGCCAGGTAGGCCCCCTGCAGATCCTCCTCAGCGTGCGCTTCCCGCTCCTCGCCGAGGCCAACGATGAACTGGCCAGCGATCGCCACATCGGTCTGTTCGATCTCGCCGGAGAAAACGTTGACGACGCGCGCGTTGCGGAGGAGCAAATCGGCAGGCTCATCGCCGCGCGCGAATCGCAGCAGGTCCGCCAGATCCATGAAATCCCCTCCCTCCGAAAAGCTTTGGCACGGCCTCCTGACCGTGCCCCTGGCTGGTCAGGAGACCAGCCAGAACCGTTTTTCGGATAGGCTCTAATCAGAAAACGGCCGCCGACGAACACGGGAGGCTACATTTGTCGCTGTTGGGATCGCTGGCGACATGAGGGTCTATCTATGGAATATACCCCCTGTTCCCCTCCAGCCACATGATAGCAGTCATATGCGATTCCCAGGGGGTTTGCGACAATCGGCTTGCCCGGCGACGCGTTGACAGACCTTCGCGCCTGTTGTATAGTCGCGTCGAAACAAGGGCGGACAGGTTCTCTGATCAGGTTCGTCAGAGGCTGCTGCATCGGCGGAGGCCGATGGGGCAGCCGATCCCCGCAGGCTCGCGGATCGCTGGAGATCGGCGCAGTCCCTGGAAGATTCAGGCGACGGTCATCCCATCCACGAGCCGTTCCATTTCAGCGAGGAGGGAGGTATGAAACCAAGCAAGCCGTTCTATCTGCTCACCTGGCTCGCGATCGTGGCCATGCTTGCCGCTGCCTGCGGCCAGACGACGCCACCGCCGCCGGCCGAACCGACCGCCACAACGGCTCCTGCGGCGGCGGCGCCAGCCGAAAAACCCGCCGTCGAGAAACTGAAGGTCGCTTTCGTCTACGTGGCGCCCATCGGCGACCTGGGATGGACGTATGCCCATGACCAGGGCCGCCTGATGCTCGAGCAGGAGCTGGGCGACCAGGTCGAAACCGCGTATATCGAGAACGTCCCCGAAGGCCCGGACGCTGAGCGCGTGATCCGCGATTTCGCCCAAAAGGGATACAAGCTAATCTTCACCACCTCGTTCGGGTTCATGGATCCCACGATCACTGTCGCTCAGGAGTTCCCGGACACCTGGTTCGTCCACATTTCCGGCTACAAGACGGCCCCTAACGTCAGCACGGTCTTCGGCCGCATGTACCAGCCGCGCTACCTGTCGGGCATCGTCGCGGGCAAGATGACGAAGACCAACATCATCGGTTACGTCGCCGCCTTCCCGATCCCCGAAGTGATCCGCATGATCAACGCCTTCGCTTTGGGGGTGCGCTCCGTCAATCCACAGGCGGAAGTGCGCGTGGTGTGGACGAACACCTGGTTCGGCCCGCCCCAGGAGAAGGAGGCCGCCGAGGCGCTGCTCGATCAGGGCGCTGACATCATCGCTCAGCATCAGGACACTACCGAGCCGCAGAAAGCCGCCCAGGAACGCGGCGCCCTCAGCATCGGCTACGACTCCGATATGAGCCAATTCGTCGGCGACACCGTCCTGACCAGCCCCGTCTGGAACTGGGGGCCGAAGTATGTCCAGATCGCCAGGGCGGTGCTGGCCGGCGCGTACCAGAGCGAATCGTATTGGGGCTCGATGGCCGACGGCATCGTCGACCTGGCGCCGCTCAGCCCGCGCGTGCCCGATGACGTCAAGGCTCTCGTCGAGCAGGAGAAGCAGAAGATCATCGCTGCTGGCGTCAACGATACCATCTTCTGCGGCCCGCTCAAGGGCAGCAACGGCGTCGAGTTCCTGTCCGCTGGCCAGTGCATGACCGATGAACAGTTGCTCAACATGAACTGGTTCGTGGAGGGCGTCAAGGGCGATGCGCCCGCGCAGGCTGCGCCGATCCAGGGCGAGCCGGCGCCTCAGCCGATAGCCGCCGCCAGGCCTCTGCCCAAGGTCGCCTTCGTCTATGTTGGCCCTACCGGCGACCTCGGCTGGACCTACGCCCACGACCAGGGGCGCCTCTACATCGAGAAGGAGCTGGGGGTCGAGACCGCCTACAAGGAGCTGGTCGCCGAAGGCCCTGACGCAGCGCGCGTCATTCGCGACTTCGCCGAGAAGGGCTATGGGGTCATCTTCGCCACCTCCTTCGGCTACATGGACTCGGTGATCGAGGTCGCCGCCGAGTATCCGAATGTCATCTTCGAACATGCGACCGGCTATAAGACCGCTGACAACGTCGGCATCTACGATGGACGCGGCTATCAGGGCTGGTATCTGGCGGGCATGGTCGCGGGTAAGATGACCAAATCGAACATCCTCGGCTACATCGCTCCTTACCCCATCCCTGAGGTCGTCCGCAACATGAACGCCTTCGCCCTCGGCGCGCGCTCCGTCAACCCGAACGTCGAGGTGCGGCCCGTGTGGATCATGACCTGGGTCGATCCGCCCAAGGAGCGCGAGGCGGCGCAGGCGCTCATCGATCAGGGCGCCGACGTCATCGCTCGCGAGTCGGACTCGGCGGAGCCGGATAAGCTGGCGCAGGAAAGCGGCGTGTACGCGATCGGCTACAACGCCTACCAGCCGGACGTCGCTCCCGACGCGCTGCTGACGGCGCCGATCTGGAACTGGGGCGTCCTCTACAAGAAGATCGTCGAGGACGTCGCGGCGGGCGCCTGGAAGTCGAGCGATATCTGGTGGGGCATGAAGGAGGGGCTGCTCGATCTCGCCCCCTACGGCAAGATGGTTCCCGAGGACGTGAGGGCGCTGGTCGACGCCAAGAAGGCTGAGATCATCGCCGGCGACTTCGACGTCTTCGTGGGTCCCATTCAGGACAACCAGGGCAAGGAGCGCGTCGCCGCCGGCCAGGTGATGACCGACGAGGAGAAGCGCGCCTTCGACTGGCTGGTCGCTGGCGTGGTAGGCGAGATCCCTAAATGATCTGGTGATGCTCCCGTGGGTTTCCCCGTCCCCGCATGCGAGGGCGGGGAAACCATTGGGAAGAGCGCCTCACGATGATCGACGAGTGGATGGCCCGGCGCGACGAACCCTGCTGAAAAGGATGTTCCTTGATCCCTCCCGACGATCATGATGCAGCGCCAGTCGTGCGCATGACCGGCATCGTCAAGCGCTTCCCCGGCGTTGTCGCCAACGCTGGGGTCGATTTTGAGGTGCGCGCGGGCGAGATCCACGCCCTTCTTGGCGAGAACGGCGCGGGCAAATCGACCCTCATGAACATCCTGGCGGGCCTCTACCGCCCGGATGCGGGCGTCATCGCCCTGCGCGGCCGCCCCGTTGCCATCCATTCCCCACGCGACGCCATCCAGCTTGGCATCGGCATGGTCTACCAGCACTTCATGCTGGTCGAATCGCTGACCGTCGCCGAGAACATCATCCTGGGGCTGCCGCAGCCGCGACTGTTTCTGAACATGTCCGAGGTCGCGCGCCAGGTCGCCGAGCTGTCACGCCGTTATGGGTTGCAGGTCGATCCCGACGCCTACATCTGGCAGCTCTCGGTGGGCGAGCAGCAGCGCGTCGAGATCCTGAAGGCCCTCTACCGCGGCGCTGACATCCTCATCCTCGATGAGCCGACGGCGGTATTGACCCCTCAGGAGACCGAGGAGCTTGGTCGTACGCTGCGCCGTATGGCCGCCGAGGGCAAGGCGGTCATCTTCATCACCCATCGCCTGGGCGAGGTGGCTGCTTTCTCCGATCGCGTGACGGTGTTGCGCCAGGGCAAGGTGGTCGCGACCCTGCCCACCGCCCAGACGAGCAAGGCCGAACTGGCGCGGCTGATGGTCGGCCGCGAGGTCCTGTTCCGCCTGGAGAAGGCCCCGGCCCAGGTGGGCGATGTCGTCCTCGACCTCCAGGGGATCGAGGCCCTGAATGACAAGAACCTGCCGGCCCTGCGCGGCGTCTCTCTGCAGGTGCGCGCGGGCGAGATCGTCGGCGTGGCCGGCGTGGCTGGCAACGGCCAGCGCGAGCTGGCGGAGGTCATCACCAGCTTGCGGCGCGCGACCGCCGGCCGCATGTTCGTCCAGGGGCAGGACGTCACCAATTGTTCGCCGCGCACCGCCATCCAGGTCGGCATCAGCCATGTGCCGGGCGATCGCCTGGGCGTGGGGTTGGCGCCCAATCTGCCGGTGAGCGACAACATCATCCTCAAGGGCTATCGCCAGCCGCCCCTCTCCCAGGGGCCATTCCTCCGCAACGGCGCGATCCTCGCTTTCGTGCAGGACCTCATCGCGCGCTTCCGGATCAACACCCCCAGCCCGGCCACGCCGGTGCGCCTCCTCTCCGGCGGCAATCTGCAGCGCTGCATCCTGGCGCGCGAGATCACTTGCGGGCGCGGGCTGCTGGTCGCCGTCCATCCCACGCGCGGCCTGGACGTGGGCGCCACGGAGGAGGTGCAGCGAACTTTGCTCGAACAGCGCGCGCAAGGCGCAGCGATCCTCCTCATTTCCGAGGATCTAGACGAGCTGCTCGCGCTCAGCGATCGTATCGCCGTCCTGTACGAGGGGCGGATCATGGGCGTCGTCCCCGGCGAAGGGGCGGACGTCCACGCGATCGGCCTGATGATGGCGGGCGCGCACCCTGAGACGGCGACAGGAGGATGAGATGGGGTTCACCCTGCGGCTGGAGAAACGGCTGACCCCCTGGCGCGCGGCGGCGATCCTGGTCCCGCTCGTCTCCATTTTCCTGGCGTTAGCGGCGGCGGCGGCCTTGCTGGCGTTGGTGGGCGCCGATCCCTGGACGACCTACAAGGCGATGGCGTTGGGCGCGTTCGGGGGCAAATACAACCTCACCGAGACGCTGGTCAAAGCCATCCCGCTGATGCTGACGGGCCTGGGCGTCGCGGTCGCCTTTCGTATGCAGTTTTGGAACATCGGCGCCGAGGGGCAACTGGTGATGGGAGGGTTCGCGGCCGCGGGGGTAGCCCTCTTTCTCCCCGAAGCGCTCCCCTGGCTACCTTCCTGGCTCCTGTTGCCGCTCATGGGACTGGCCGGCTTTGCGATGGGTGCCTTGTGGGGGTTGGTTCCCGCCCTGCTCAAAGCGTACCTCAGCGTCAACGAGATCATCACGAGCCTCATGCTCAATTATGTTGCCATCTTATGGGTGGAATACCTTTTCGTGGGGCCATGGAAGGACCCCAAAGGCTTTGGCTTCCCCGGCACAGCGCAATTCGTGGAGGCGGCCTGGCTGCCGCGCCTGGTTGGGCGCGTCCATCTCGGACTGATCATCGCCCTGGTGGCTGCCGTCGTGCTGTGGCTGGTGCTGGCGCGCACCAAATGGGGATACGAGATCCGCGTGATCGGCGAGAACCCGCGCGCTGCGCGCTACGCTGGCATCAGCCTGGCGCGCAACATCATCCTTGTCATGATCTTGAGCGGCGGCCTGGCCGGGCTGGCAGGGTTCGGTGAGGTAGCAGGTATCTCCCATCGCCTGCAGAAGGGGCTGGCGGTAGGCTATGGGTACACGGCCATCATCGTCGCCTGGTTGGGGCGGCTGCAGCCCGCCAGCATCGTCCTCGTCGCGATCCTGCTGGCTGGCCTGCTCGTCGGCGGCGACCAGTTGCAGATCACGATGGGGCTGCCAGCTTCCGTGGCGCTGGTCCTGCAGGGATTGATCCTGTTCTTCGTCCTGGGCGGGAACATCTTCATCGACTATCGCCTGCGTGTGGTCCGGTCGCAAGCGGCGCCCGCAGCCGAGGAGGCGATGGCATGACCCTGGCGTTGCTGGCCTCGATCCTGGCCGTCACCATCCGCGCGGGCACATCGCTCCTCTACGCTACCCTGGGCGAGATCCTCACCGAGCGCTCCGGCGTCCTCAACCTGGGGATCGAGGGCATGATGTTGATGGGAGCGGTGTGCGGATTCGCCGCCGCCTACCACGTCGGCGATGCCTGGGCCGGCGTCATGGTGGCCATGATCGTGGGGGGCGCCCTGGCCCTCATCCATGCCTTTCTGACGATCACGCTGCGCGCCGATCAGACGGTGTCCGGTCTGTCGTTGACCATCTTCGGATCGGGGTTGGCGAGCTTCCTGGGCCAGCGCCTGGGCCCAGACGGCAAGCCGCTGGTCGGGATGATCGGCCCGCAGTTCCGTCGCCTGCCCATCCCGATCCTGTCTGACATCCCGTTTCTGGGCGAGACTCTCTTCCAGCAAGATCTGCTGACCTATGCCCTCTATGTGATCGTGCCGCTGACCTGGCTCTGGCTCTATAAGACGCGTCCAGGACTGCATCTGCGGGCGGTCGGCGAGAACCCTCACACCGCCGACGCGATGGGCATTCGCGTCACGGCACTGCGATACTTCTACACGGTCTTCGGCGGCATGCTGGTCGGGTTGGGCGGGGCGCATCTCAGCCTGGCCTACACCCCCGGCTGGACGGAGAACCTGACCGGCGGGCGCGGCTGGATCGCCATCGCCCTCGTCATCTTCGCCATGTGGGATCCGGCGCGCGCGGTGCTGGGCGCCGTGCTGTTTGGAGGGATCAACGCGGTGCAGTTCCGCATGCAGGCGGCCGGCGCGACGATCCCCGCGGCCTTCCTCAACATGCTCCCCTATCTGTTCACCGTGATCGTGCTGGTGGTCATCACCTGGTGGGAGGCGGTGCGCAAGCGGGTGGGAGCGCCAGCCGCGCTGGGAACGCCTTATCTGCGCGAGGAGCGTCGGTGAGGGGAGGTCAGCCGACCTTCTGCATCTCGCGAAAGCGGTCGCTGTCCATGCGATGCGGCTGCACCTCGTCGGCGAGGATCTCTTCCAGCACACGGTCCAGCGACAGCCGATTCAGGTAGGCGGTGCGCCCCATGATCTCAAAGACGGCGGGCTGGTCCTGGCGCAGCGAGAAGCGCAATTCGAGGGGGTAATAATCTTGTTGGGCGGGCTTGCCCAGGCGATCCTGCCAGCCGCGGCGAGAGACGATGTACCAGACGAATCGGCCCGCGCGATCCTCGTCCTTCGCCTCGAAGTAGATGTCGAAGCGTTTGGCCCAGGGCGCCCATAGCCGCCGCGGCCAGCGCTGCTCGCCGAACGCGGTCAACGCCTCCACGACCATGGGGCTAAGATGCAAAGCCTCCGCCAGCCGGCTGCCGTAAGGCACGCGGCCAGCGAACGGCTCCGAGGGCCGGCGCCTGCTGGGGAACCATTTGCGCCTGGAATGTTGCGCAGGTAGCGATTTCATGTTCTGGCTCCTGAGCGCTATATTTTAGCTTAGACATCGATCCTGGGCAAAGGCGCCTCACCTTATCCTGCTCCTTCGAGCCTTTGTGGAGGCCCAGACAGGCGCAAGATCCTGCGGCAGGAAATAACGGGGAACAGTTACCTGGAGTCGAGCCTTCAGGCGGCCTGGTGGGGTGTGGCGGGCGACCGCCTGAAGCCTCGAATCAATCTTCGGTGAGTTTTGGCGCCAGAACTGGAACGTACCTGATCCTATGCCTGTATTGTCAACGATGCGCGAGGCCATCGCGCGCAAGGAGCTTTTCCCCGCTGGCGCGACCATCGTCGTCGGGGTCTCCGGGGGCGCAGATTCGTTGTGCCTGCTGCACGCACTGCGCGCCCTCGCGCCGGAGATGTCGCTCCGCCTGATCGTCGGCCATCTCCATCACGGGCTGCGCGGCGCGGAGGCCGATGCCGACGCCGCGTTCGTGCGCGAGCTGGCCGCCCAGTGGGATCTGCCCTGCCATATCGGCCATGCGGATGTGCCCGACCTGGCGCGCCGCCACCGGCTGGCGATCGAGGAGACCGCTCGCCGCGCCCGCTACGCGTTCCTGGGAGAGGTCGCGCAGGCGGCGGGCGCTCCCTACGTCGCTGTGGGGCATAACGCCGATGACCAGGCGGAGACGGTCCTCATGCACCTGCTGCGCGGCGCTGCCATCTCCGGCCTGCGCGGCATGTTGCCCAAGACCCCCTGGGGCGAATATCGCCTGTTGCCCGCGTTCGCTGGCGCGATGAGCGCGACGGACTATCCACGCTGGCTAGTGCGGCCGTTGCTGACCATCCCGCGTGCGGAGATCGCCGCCTATTGCGCCGAACAGGGGCTGCAGCCGCGCTTCGATCGCTCCAATCTTGACACGACCTTCTTCCGCAACCGCCTGCGCCATCACCTGTTGCCCATCCTGGAGACCTACAATCCCGCCGTGCGCCAGATCCTGCAACATACAGCGACAGTGATGGCGGACGATTATGCGATCCTGCGCGCTGCGCTGGATGCCGCCTGGGCGGAGGTCGCGCGCCCGGCGCCGGAGGGCGCCCTCGCTTTCGACCGCGCGGCCTGGCGCGCGCTGCCGCGCGGCCTGCAGCGATCTACCCTGCGCGAGGCGGTCCATCGCCTGCGGCGCACCCTGCGCGACATCAATTTCATCCATATCGAACACGCGCTCCAGGTGGCGCGCTCAGGCGAGACCGGCTCCCGGGCCACGTTGCCCCAGGGACTGATGCTGCGCGTCGACTATGAGCAAATCGTCATCGCTGACGCCGACGCGCCGCTGGCGCCCGTGCGCGGCGCATGGCCAGCGATCGCTGCCCCTGCGCCTTTGCGGGTCCCCGGCGTCACGCCGCTGGACAATGACTGGCAGATCGCCGCCCGCCTGGTATCGGCGGACGCATTGCCAGCGGGCTGGGATGCGACGGACGACCCCTGGCAGGCCTGGCTGGACGCGGACGCGCTTGGCCCCGCCCCACAGGTCCGCCCGCGCCGGTCGGGCGACCGTCTGCAGCCGCTGGGGATGGGAGGCCGTTCGACGAAGCTCAACGAGCTGATGATCAACCTCAAATTGCCCGCCGCCCTGCGCGCGACCTGGCCGCTGGTCGAAGGGCGCTGTGGCCTCGCCTGGCTGGTGGGATACCGCAGCGACGAGCGCGCGCGCGTGGGGCCGACGACACGCCAGGTGGTTCACCTGATCTGTTCTCCTGGGCGCCGCGCTCAGGAGTAGGGAGAGGACATGCTTCCTCAAGTGCGCCTTCAGCCGGGCAAGGAACGCCCGGTGCAACACCGCCACCCGTGGATCTTCTCGGGAGCGATTCAAGCTGTGGAGGAAGGCGCGCGCGACGGCGATCTCGTCGACGTTGTCGCCGCCGACGGCCAGTGGTTGGCGCGGGGCGCGCTCAACCGCCGCTCCCAGATCGCGGTGCGCCTGCTCACCTGGCGCGCCGACGAGAAGATCGACCGCGCGTTCTGGCGCGATCGTCTGCAACGGGCCATCGCGGGGCGCGCCGAGCTGCTGCAACGGGCCGATCATGACGCCTGCCGTCTCGTCTACAGCGAAAGTGACGGCCTGCCGGGGTTGGTGGTCGATCGCTACGGCGATTGGCTGGCGGCGCAGTTCTCCACCTTGGCCATCGAACGCGCGCGCGCGACCGTGGTCGAGCTGCTGTCGGAGCTGCTTCGCCCGCGCGGCATCTACGAACGGGCCGACCCGACTGCCCGCCGTCGTGAAGGATTGCCCATCTCGGAGGGGACCATCCACGGCGAGGAGCCGCCGGAGGCTGTGGAGATCCTGGAGGGCGGGCATCGCTTTCTGGTCGATCTGCGCAAAGGACAGAAGACCGGCTTTTACCTCGACCAGAGCCAGAATCGTCGCCTGGTCGGCGCGTACAGCCGCGGCGCGCGCGTCCTCAACGCCTTCGCCTACACCGGGGCGTTCGCCGTCTACGCCCTGGCCGGCGGCGCCGATCATGTCGTCAACATCGACACATCATACGAGGCGCTGCAACTGGCCGAGCGCACGCTGGCTCTGAATGGGTACACGGAGGCGAAGTACAGCCTGATCCAGGGGGACGTGTTCGCCGTGCTGCGCGACTATCGTGCGGCGGGAGAGCGGTTCGATCTCGTGATCCTTGACCCCCCCAAGTTCGCGACAACGCAAAGCCAGGTCGCGACGGCCACGCGCGGGTATAAAGACATCAACCTGCTGGGGATGCAGTTGCTGCGGCCGGGGGGACTGCTGGCGACCTTCTCGTGCTCGGGACTGGTATCGCCGGATCTCTTCCAGAAGGTCGTGTGGGGCGCCGCCATCGACGCCCAACGCGACGTCCAGGTGATCGCCCGGCTGACGCAGGGGCCGGATCATCCGATCCTGCTCAGTTTCCCGGAGTCAGAATATCTCAAGGGGTTTCTATGTCGAGTGTGGTAGATCAGCCGAGGAGCGGCGCCCCTCGCGCCTACGATTTGGGCGTCGGAGCTGCTGTCCTGCGCGAAGGGCGGATTCTGTTGGTGCAAGAGGCGCGAGGCCCTTACGCAGGCACATGGAGTTTCCCCAAAGGAGTGGTCGAGCCGGGGGAGACCGCCGACGCGGCCGCGCTGCGCGAGTTACGCGAGGAAACCGGACTGGAAGGGCGCATCGCTGGCGTCATCGGGCTGCGCACGCGCAGCCGTCCTGATTTCACATCGGTCTTCATCGTTTTTCGCGTCGAAGCCGTCGGCGAGCCGCAACCCGATTACGTGGAAGTGGACGAGGCGCGCTTCTTCACGGCGGAGGAGGTGCGAGCGCTCGACCCGATCTTCCCCCTCACGCGCGTGCTTGCGCTGCGCGCGCTGGAAGGACACGCGCAGTTGCAAGAGATCGAGATGTCTGCCTCATTAGGAGGAGACTACAAGGTCTTTGCCTGAGCGTGGCGCGGGAAGCCGGTGGGGTACGTCGCATTTGGGGCCTGATTCAGGCCTGGAGCACCTCCAGCGGCGCGCCGCAGCAAGGGCAATAGCGAATCGTGCAGCCACAGCTCGGACAGGCGGTGGTGAGCGCGGCCGCTGCGGGCGCTGCTGGAGAGGAGGGGACTGACGACGCGAGGCCTGGCTCCGGTTGCCCCTCTGTGGCTTCTGCGTCTCCTATTGCCGGCAGGCTGGCGGCTGGCTCGGCGGGCGAGGTCGCCTGAGCGTCAGCCGCAGGGGCCTCGGCGGCGGGCGGTTCCAGGCGCGCGCCGCACGTGCTGCAGAAACGCGCCTCGTCGCGGTTGGGCGCTTGACAGTGGGGACAGGTCTTCATAGGGTTCCCTTTCCTCCCAAAATCAGGCAGCCGTTAAGCCGGCCGCCCGAACGGCTTGCAGGTTTCTCGCCTGATCCATTATACCATCTTGTCTGCGTCAATCTGCGTCCCATTTCCAGATCAGAAGGAGACCCTATGCCTCATGTACAACTGTCTACAGGCGAGCCGCAGGTCCTGCCGGTGCGCCAGCAGGCTGCCGTCATCAATCGCATCCTGCGTCGACGCCTCGACACGATCTTGCCCCTCGCCATGCGCGAGGCGGGCATCGACCTCTGGCTGATTTTGTGCCAGGAGGACGACTTCGATCCCGTCTTCACCACCCTCATCCCCATGGATACCTGGTGCCCGATCCTTCAGATGCTCGTCTTCTACGATCGCGGCGAGGCGGGCGTGGAGCGCATCAACATCTCGGGCACCAATACGCATGACCTCTATGATCGCCCTTATCGCGGCCAGAAGGAAACCGAACAGTGGCCCCTCTTGCTCCAGATCCTCAGCGAACGCGACCCGCAGCGCATCGGCATCAACATCGGCGCCGTGCAGTGGGCGGCGGGCGGGTTGACCCACAACCTGTACGAGCAGCTTGTCTCTCGGCTGCCTGGCCGATACGTCGAGCGCCTGGTCTCGGCGGAGGCGCTGGCCACGCGCTGGCTGGCCACGCTGAGCCAGGACGAGATCGATCTCTACGAACATGTCGTCGACGTCGCGCGAGGCCTGATCGCCGACTGTTACAGCCGTCGAGCCATCGTCCCAGGGGTGACGACGACTGAAGATCTGGAGTGGCGCTACTGGCAGCGCTGCGCCGATCAGGGCCTCAGCCTGGCCTTTCGACCGTTCTTTAACCTGGTTCGCAGCCAGGCCGCGCGCGAGCGATTCGGCGCCGACGACCGCGTCATCCGGCCTGGCGACCTCATCCACTGCGATGTGGGCATCCGGTACTTGCGCCTCAACTCGGATCATCAGCAGTGGGCCTACGTGCGGCGTCCTGGCGAGGCGGACGCGCCAGCGGGGATGCGGGAGGTGCTGGCGCAGGCGCATCGTCTCCAGGACATCTTCCTGTCTGAGTTTCGTGCGGGCATGACCGGCAACGAGTTGCTGCATGCCATCCTCGATCGGGCGCGGGCGGAAGGGGTGCCCTCCCCGCGCGTCTACTCGCATTCGTTGGGATTGTTCCTGCACGAGCCGGGTCCCCTGATCGGCCTGCCGTGGGAGCAGGAGCGTTGCCCCGGCCGCGGCGATGTCCGGCTGGCCCCGAATATGGCGTTCACGATGGAACTATCGGTGGAAGCGCCATTGCCTGAATGGGATGGCGAGCCGCTGCGGTTGTCGATCGAGGAGGACGTGGTCTTTACCGCAGAAGGGTGTCGCTTGATCGGCGGACGGCAGCGGGAGTTTTATCTGATCTGAAGTGGGGAGGAGGAAGCGAGTCAGCGAATCAGCGAGTCAGCGAGTCAGCGAGGGAGCGGGTCAGCGAATCGGCGAGGGAGCGAGTCAGCGGATCAGCGAGAAGATGAGTCGGTCGGTGAGTGTCTTCTCGCTGATTCGTTCTCTGTCCTCCCGCTCGCTCTCTTCCTACCCCTTGACCGATCCCAGCGTCAGGCCAGCGATGAACTGCCGTTGCATGGCGACGAAGAGGGCCAGGATCGGCAGGATCGAGAGAGTCGAGGCGGCCAGGATCATCCCCCATTCCACCTTGGCCGTCGATCCTGCCAGCCCTCGCAGGGTTGCGATGCCCACGGGCAGGTTATAGAGCTGCATATCGCGCAGGATGACGAGGGGCCACAGGTAACTGTTCCACGATCCGAGAAAAGTGATGATGGCCAGCGCGCCCAGGGCCGGACGCATCAGGGGCAGCACGATGCGCGTGTAGAGGCCGAATTCGGACGCGCCGTCGATGCGCCCGGCGTCGAGCAGCTCGTCGGGGATCGTGTGCATGAACTGCGTCATCAGGAAAATGCCGAAGGCTGGCGCCATGCCGGGCAGGATGATCCCCAGGTAGCTGTTGATCAGGTTCAGTTTGAATATCAAGATGAAGCTGGGGATGAGCGTCGTCACCCACGGGACCATGAGGGTGCCCAACAGGATCATGAAGAGCGGCTGCTTGCCGCGGAAGTCGTATTTCCCGAAGCCGTAGCCAGCCAACGAGCAGAAGAAAAGCACCAGGCCCGTTTGTGTGACCGCCAGAAAGATCGTGTTGAGGTACCAGCGCGCGTAGGGTCGGGTGAGGAAGAGGTCCGTATAGTTGTCAAACACCCACTCCTTGGGGAGGAGCGTCAATGGGACCTGGAACAGCTCAGGCGTCGTCTTGAACGACCCAGCGACCATCCAGAAGAAGGGAAAGGCGGTCAGAATCGACCCCACGATCAGGATAAGATACAGGACAGCAGCTAAGAGGGCGCGCTCGACGCGATACATGACTTGCCTCTCAATCGTTGCGAAAGATGCCGAACAGGCGCAGTTGGAGCATGGAGAGCGCAAAGATCGCGGCAAACATGACCACGCCGATCGCCGAGGCGTAGCCGAACTTGAGGTTGGCGATCCCTTCATTGTATAGCCAGATGGCGACGGTGGCCGTACTGTTCTGGGGGCCGCCGCGCGTGAGCATGTATGGCTCGTTGAAGATCTGCGCCCCGCCGATGATTGTGGTCACGCCGACGAAGAGCATCACCGGCCGCAGGAGCGGCAGGATCACACGCCAGAAGGTCTGCCAGCGGCCCGCGCCGTCGATCGTCGCGGCTTCTATCAGCTCGCGGGGGATCGTCTGCAGAGCGGCCAGAAAGTAGACGCTGTTGAACCCCACATACTCCCAGGCGATGAGCATGCTCACCGACCAGCGCGCGTACTGGGTGCTCTCCAACCAACGGACGGGCGCGAGGCCCATCATCTCCAACAACTGGTTCAGCAGCCCGCGCTGCTGATTGAAGACCACCAGGAAGACGATGCTGATGGCGATCACGGAAGTGACCGCGGGCATGAAGAAGAGGGTGCGAAAGGCGTCGCGGCCGCGGATGAGGCTGCTGTTCAGGATCAGCGCCAGCGGCAAGGCCATGCCGAAATTGATGAACAGGCTGACCACGATATAGAAGAGGGAGTTGCGCATCGCTTCGAGCAAGCGCGCGTGTTCAGTGATGCGAACGAAGTTGGTCGTCCCGATGAATTCCATGCGGCCGACGCCGTTCCACTTGAAAAATGACAGCACAAAAGCGAAGAGGATCGGCCCCAAAAAGAAGACCACGAAAAGGATGTAGAAGGGCGAGATGAAAATATAAGGAGCTAGTTTGCGCTGGTTGCGCAACCACCAGACAGCCAGGCTCCGTTGAGTGATTGATCCTGTTGCAGTCGCCATCGACGATCCCTCTTCCCCGCTGGAGGAAAGAGCGATCAGCCATCAGCCCGATGACAGCCGATCGCTCTATGTCCTGGGAGTTGGCGTCTCGCCTGGAAATCGTGAGCGCTTAAGCGCCTTCGGCGAGCACCTTGCGTCCCCAGTCGGCGGCAGCTTTCAGCGCCTGTTCGGGCGTCACCTCGCCTTCGAAGGCGAGCGTGATCTGGTTGGGCAGCTCTTGGACTGCCTCGCTGCGCAGCGGATGTTGCCAGAGCGCTCCCGCTTCCTTCGCCGACTCAGCGTACACGGCGCCGGTGATCTGCCCGCCGCAGAACTCGTCGGCGTAGTTCAGGATCTCCTCGGATTCGATCGCCTCTTTCATGTGCGGGAAGTAGTTGATCTGCTGGAAGCGCAGGATCTGGCTCTCTTTGGTCATATAGGTGAAGTGCAAGAGATCGTAGACCAGCGGCACATTCAAAGAGTGCTTGGTGATCGCGAAGCCCGTGCCGCCATAGGAGCTCCCTTTGAAACCGCCGCTCGGGAACTTAGGCAGCAGCGCGACGCGCCACTTGCCAGCCTGATCCTTGAGGTTGGCTTTCATGTAGTAGCCCAGGTACCAGTCGGCGCCGATCACGCTGGCGACCTTGTCTTCCAGGAACGCAGTCGTGGTGCTGGGACCCCAGTAGCCGTCGGCGCCCGTCTTCAGCAAGACTTTCAGGTTGTTGGCAGCATTGACGAGATAAGTCAGCGCTTCGATCGCCTCCGGCGTATCGATGACCAGCTCGCCGTCCTCCGTGAAATAGAGCAGCCCCTGGCGCTGGACCAGCGTGATCCCCCAGCTCGTCCACCCACCCTGGTCGTCGACGATCGAGATATGCATGTCATGATCAAGCAGCTTCCTGCCAGCGGTATAATAATCGTCCCACGTCCAGCTCTCCGGATACTCGATGCCTGCCTTCTCGAAGAGATCAGGGCGGTAGTACATGACGCACGGGCAGAGCGCGCTCTCGACGCCGTAAAGCTTCCCCTGGTAGGTATATGGCTCCCAGCGATAGAACTTGTCTTTCTCTTCGCCGACGAGCGGCGTCAGATCAACGAGGCTGGTCTCGGCGATGTTGTCTTTCATGAAGCTGGGGAAGGCCCCCTGCTCGATGCCGACCAGATCGGGCGCGCCGCTGCCCGCCGCGAGTTGGGTGAGCACCTTGGTGAAGACCTCGCCGTAGGGGATTTGCTGGAAATCGAAGGTGATGTTGTAGTTGGGGTACTGTTCCTTCCAGACGTTGCCGCGCGTCGTGAAGAATTGCACGTAGAGGATATCGTGCGTCCACATGCTGATGGTGATGTCCTGCGGGGCCGCGGCGGCGGGCGCTCCACCTTCAGCCGCTGGGGCGGCGGGCGGCGCAGCCTGAGGGGCGCACGCGGCGGCAACCGCCGCGGCGCTGACGGCAGCGCTCAGGCGCAGAAATTCGCGCCGGCTTACACGAGTAGATGCCATCGTTCGCCTCCTGGAAAAAGTGATTGGGAAAGGTTGACCGGAAAAACCAAGCTGGTCGCCGAAGCCCGGAGAGATGGCTTTGCAGATCGCTGCCACAGCGACCACTGCGACTAAGAACCTTGCCGAAGAGTTTCAGCACGGTCTCCTGATCGTGCCCCTGGCCGGTCAGGAGACCAGCCAGAACCGTTTTTCGGATAGGCTCTAACCGCGCTCCCACTTCTTATGGGCGCCGTCGTATGAAAAGCAAAACGCAAGGAAGGAAGGTGGACTCAGTCTACCCGATCTTGATAGGCTTGTCAACCGGTTTTCTGATCGGCGCGCTCGCGGGTCGAGTAGGGCTGCGCTGGAGATGAGGTCACGTCTCCAGTTGCCATGGCGCCGCCCGTATCGAGACCAGCGGGGAGGGGACGAGGTTGGGAGGGCGCGCGATCTCGCTACGGCCCTGTCGGATCACTCTCCGAGCGGCGCCCAACCAGAGAGGACTACGCGCGACCGACGAGCTTGACGATGGTGACGCCGTCGCCGCCCTCGTTGTATTCTCCGGAGCGAGTCTGCGCGGCCAGCGGATGCTGGGCCAGCCACTCGCGCACGGCGCGCCGCAGCGCCCCCGTCCCCTTGCCATGGATGATACGCACCCAGGGCAGGCCAGCCAGGTAGGCGTCGTCCAGATACTTCTCCAGGCGCGGCAACACTTCCTCGACCGTCTGCCCACGCAGGTCGATCTCGATGCCGGGGGAGGGCGCCATCGCGCGCGCGATGGCCGGCCCCGTCGTGGCCACGTCAGGGGCCGGCGCGACGCGCTCGCGCAGCTCCAGACGGGCCGTGCTCAGGCGCGTGCGGAAGGCGCCGACCTGCACCTCGGCCATGTCGCCGCCAGGGAGCGTCTCGATGACGCGGCCGGTCGATTGCAGGGAAGGGATCCACACGATGTCCCCTGCCTGCAGGCCCCCCTCATCCGTCGGTTGGCGTGCCGGCGCGAGCGATTCCTCCAGCGAACGCGTCTGTTCGGCGCGGCGAGCCAGCTCGGCCTCGGCTTCGGCCAGGAAGCGATCGTGGGTGGTGCCACCCGTCCCCACCAACGCCAGGCGTCGCTTGAGCTGGGCGATCTCCTCGCGCACGGCCTCCAGCTCAGCCTGAGCGAGCGCGCGCGCCTCGTTGATCACCTGTCGTCGCGCCTCTTCGATCTGGCCGAGCCGCTGCTGCAGATCAGCTTCCAGGGCCTGGCTGGCGCGTCGACGGCGTTGGGCGTCGGCCAGGGCGGCCTGCGCCTCATCGCGCGCCTGCTTGATCTCGGCCAGCAATGTGTCTGCCTGCAGCGAAGAAGGAGAAACCAACGCCTCCGCGGCGGCCACGATCGATGGGTCGAGGCCGAGACGGCGCGCGATCGCCAGCGCGTTCGAGCGGCCGGGCAGACCGATGCTCAGCTCGTAGGTGGGCGCCAACGTCTCGATATCGAACTCGACGCTGGCGTTGCGCACCCCAGGTGTGTTGTGCGCGTAGATCTTCAGCTCGGAGTAGTGGGTCGTCGCCAGCGTGGTGATGCGTCGTTCCAACAGATGGGAGAGCAACGCCCGCGCCAGCGCGGAACCTTCCTCTGGATCCGTGCCAGCCCCCAGCTCGTCGAGCAATACCAGCGAACGCTCGTCGGCGGCGTCGAGGATGCGCGTGATGTTCGAGAGATGGGACGAGAAGGTGGAAAGGGACTGCTCGATCGATTGTTCGTCGCCGATGTCGGCGAAGACCTGTTCGAACAGGCTGAGGCGCGAGCCTTCATCGGCGGGGATGTGGAGGCCAGCCTGGGCCATCAGCGTGAGCAGGCCCACCGTCTTCAGCGTCACCGTCTTGCCGCCCGTGTTGGGGCCGGTGATCACCAGGATGAAATAGTCATCGCCCAGGTGCACGTCGATGGGCACGACGGTGGCGGGGTCGAGCAGCGGATGGCGCGCGCGACGCAAGTCGATCGTCGTGCCTGGATGGGGAACGATGGGCGCTTCGGCCTCCTCCTGTTGCGGCGCGCGTCGATCAGGACGGCGGCGCGGGGGCGGCTGGATGGGAACCAGCTCGGGCGACGAGGCTTCGATCACTTCGGCGTAACGGGCCTTGGCGAAGATCAGGTCGAGGGCGGCCAGGGCGTCGACCGTGCGCCGGATGTAGGGCGCCTCGTCAGCGACCAGGTCGGTCAGCTCGAGGAGGATGCGACGGATCTCTTTCTCCTCCTCCAGCTCCTTCTCGCGCCAGCGGTTGTTGTATTCGACGGCGGCCAGCGGCTCGATGAAGATCGTGGCGCCGGAGGCCGACTGGTCATGGATGATCCCCGGGATGCGGCCCTTGAACTCCGCGCGCAGCGGGATGACGTAACGGCCCTGACGTTGGGTGACGATCGCCTCCTGCAGGTATTGGCTGGTCGCCGAGGACGCGACAATGCGGTCGAGCAACGACATCAGCCGTTCGTGGGCGATGCGCTTCTCGGCGCGAATGCGTCCCAAAGCAGGGGAAGCGCTGTCGAGGACCTCGCCGCGCTCGCTGATGCAGCGGCCGATCTCATTGATCAGGTCCTCACAAGGCTCGATGCGAGCGGCGATGTCGGCCAGGTGAGGGAAATGGGCGCTCACGCGCGCCAGCGAACGCTGGATCGTGCGCGCCCGGACCAGGGTGTTGCGGATGTCCAGCAGGTCGGTTGGCAACAGCGCCGAAGCGCGCTCGGCCAGCGGCAACAGAGGACGCACATCGCGCACGCCGCCCAGGTGGATGTCCGACTTCTGGGCGAGCAGGGCGCGCGCCTCCGTCGTCTCCGCGAGCCAGTCGAGCGCCAGGCGCAGGTCGTCGGTGGGCTGCAGGGCCAGCGCCAGCTCCCTGCCGCCCGCGAAGCTCGTGTGCTCGGCCAGGCGGAGAAGGATCTTATCGAATTCGAGGGTGTGTAAGGCTTTCGAGTCCATAGAGAAGAGTATAGCACAGGCGCGCGGCGGCCCCCAAAAGCGGGGGCCGTCCTCGTGCGTCTGCAGTTTTCGGCGAATCTGCCGCTATTCCGTCAACTCAGCGATCCGACGGTTGATGTTCTCCAGCGTCTCCTTGAGCTGGTCAGCGGTGGCCTTCAGCGCCTCTAGCTCCTGCTCGTGGGTTGGCGCCGCTGGGGGGACACCCCAGGCGGGAGCGTAGCCGAATCGCGCCCAGCCAGGCAGGCCTGTGGCGTAGTACATGTTCCTCCATCCACGGCCGCCCCAACCGCTGCCCGCGAGCCGCCTGCCCAATAGCCGGCCGCCGACTCCGGGGTTGGCGAAACCAGGGACGGGATAGCCAGCGCAGTAGCCTGCGCCCCGGCCCGTCATCGGCCCCATCCCCCAAGGTCCCGTTCGATCTCCGCGTGGCATATTTCTCACCCCTTTCTTGATTTGTGTTTAGGATTGTCCTCTTCGTTGTCGATGCCTGGCTCGTCGGCCGCTGCGCACGGCGATCTGCTGCCCCTCCGGCGCTGCGCGGAAGCTCGCGGTCGGAACTCGCGTCGCCTGCCAGGCCCTCCACAGTTCGGGGATCAGCTCGCGGCTGATCCACACGGTGGGACAGGGGTCACAGGGATCACTGACCACTGGCCGCTGCCCTGCCCGGCGGTGACAGGCGTCGCTGCAGGCTGGATCGCCCCTGCTGGACAGACTTCCGCGCAAGCGCCGCAGTCGATGCAGAGATCCGCCAGGATGTGAGCCACGTCCTCCTGCATCGCGATCGCACCTTGCGAGCAGGCCTCGACGCAGGCGGCGCAGCCGCGACATAAGGCCTCGTCCACCCGGTATGGCATCCTCCCTCCCTAGCGCTCTGGCGCTTGCTGCCCATAGGCGGTTAACAAGCGGTCCAGGTCATCGCGCGTGCGTCGCAAACTCTCGATCCACCAGCGCAGGTACTCCTCGCCTGCGGCGGTGACGCGGTAGACGCGGCGGGGGGGGCCTGACCCCGCCGTATCCCACTGCGACGTCACCCAGCCCTCCTGTTCCATCTCGCGTAGCGCCCGATAGACGATGCTGGGATCGAGCGCAGCCCGGTCGAAGCCGAAACGACTCAACTCCTCGACCAGGTTATAGCCGTGGCTGGCGTCCTGACGCAGCAACAGCAGCAAACAGGGTTCAATGAACCGCGTGATGCGCAGCGGGCCGCCATACGGCTCAGCGGCTGGCCCTCCTGCTCTTCCTCGATGACGATGATGCATTCGTTCCCGTGGCATAGGCACCTCAACGATCGTGTCTGTATGGATTATATCACTATAAGGATATTTTGTCAATATGGAAATCCTTGCGATTCGCTGTCACTTTTGTCAAAATTCGTCGTCATTCCCTTCGCCATCGGGTGGCGCCAGGAAAGGTGCGTCGCGCGCGGGGAAAGTGGGGCAAAAATGCCAGAGCGGGAACGGAAAAGCGCTGCGACGTTCTCCGTGCGCAGCGCTTTGTTCGGCGGCTTATGGTTCAGCTACGGCGCGGAACATGCCGTCGGCGAACAGTGGAAATGGCTCTCGATCAGCCGACTCAGGCGGCCAGCGTCTGGATGATCTCCTGGCAGAACTCGGGCAGATCGTCCGGCACGCGCCCCGTGATGATGTTGCCGTCGCGAATCGCGGGCGCATCCACGAATTCCGCCCCCGCGTTCATCAGGTCGTCGCGCACCGCGACATAGCCGGTAGCCCGCTTCCCCCTCATGATCCCCGCCGAGATGAGGACCCACGGGCCGTGGCAGATGGCCGCCAGCAGCTTGCCGCGCCGGTGACACTCGCGCACCAGCTCGAGCGTCCCGGCGTGCAGACGCAGGGCGTCGGGCGAATAGCCGCCGGGGAAGAGGAGGCAATCGATCTCGGCAGCATCGAGCTTCTCAAGGCTGCTCACCCTGTATCGGTTGCCTTCCGCCATGACTGGGATGGGGACGGGGTGGCCGAAGCGCCCCGTGACTGGTTTTCCATCCAGGTAAGGGCGTGGATGAAGCCCCTCGCACACCGGAGCCACCACGATCTCGGCCCCCTCCTCGCTGAGCCTCAAAATGGGATAGAGGAGTTCGACGTCCTCGAACTCATGGGCGACGATGATGGCCACCTTCTTGCCTGTCAGTCGCTTGGTCATCTGTACCCTCCTTAACACGCGACGCGTCGGTTCCGCAAGATTGAGGTTACCCTTTGGCCCGTAAGAATGATGCATGCAGAGGTATCGACGACGGCAGACCCAGTCTCCTTCGCAACTGACCACGACAGCCGCGGGGGTAGCCCACACTCGATCCTAAGCGCCCAGTAGTTGATACTGCTCGACAATGGCCATTGGAGAGAATAGTCGAACATTCGCTTCGATTTTCCGCAGTTGCACTTCGACTGCCTCCGCTGGAACTCCAGTTGGAGCGTAAGCCACATAGAGGACATGGGAGGTCTCAGGTGAAATAGGAGACCGATTATCTTGTCCGTAGATAATTGAACAACTGACACCGTTCGCATCTCTCATGATCATATCGCCCGCACGAATGGCTCTGGAGACCCCATTCATCTGCGTGATATGATCTCCTTCGCGTGATACGTCTATCACAATCGATCCGTGCAGCTTTGCCACATCATGCCCAGCCGTGAGAACGAACGTCTCCATCTCCGCGATGAAGTTCGAGTCAACTAAAGGGGATACATTAGGCAAATCCTTCCCTTTCAAGACGATTGACTCAATCTGAAGCTGCACATGATAGGTCTTGTTGAATCGCTTGTAGTACCGCTCGTAAGCCGACATAACGGGAAGGGACAAGAAATCCTGGCGGGTAAACCCTTGATAGCGGGCTCTCAAGCGTGCTTCCGTCTCTCGCTTTCGATTATCTAGCTCGAGAGAGGGTCGTGTGTTCTCTACACCCGCAAGCTCCAGCAGGCCGATCACGGCCCCGGCGTGTGTGGTTCGCCATTCATCAGTTGCCGAAATCGGAAGCATACAGATTCCCCCTGATTGGCGAGAGAGAAATGATCACAGATGGTCACCCTGAGGCTATTATACTCTGCCAGAGAAGCGTGGGCAATCATCAGGATCTGAACAGCCGCTCTACTTGCAGCGTGAGGCGTCGCAAGCAGGTTGACCGCTCCCCTCAGGTCGCTATACTGGCGTGTACGAGCCGCAGCGGTGGCTCCGTTGCGGCGGCCGTTATTCCGATGGGTTGGAGGAAATGATCTTGGTCGAGGGAACTGACCGGGCCAGAGCTGACGCCGCCGTCGAGCGCAATCTCAAGCGCTTCGCCAGGGCGCTCGCCAGCGAGCACAGCCGCTTCTCACAGGCGCTCTCCGGGATCCCCGACGCCGACCGCGCCACATATGCCTCTCTGCTCCTCAATCGCCTGATGTTCCTCTACTTCCTGCAGAAGAATGGCCTGCTCAACGGCGATCCTGCCTACCTCCAGGCCCACCTGGAGGCCGCAACGCGGCGCGGCCGCGATCGTTTCTACCACGATTGCCTGCTGCCCCTTTTCCGATCAGGTTGTCCCTGCCTCTTTGCGTCTGCTCCTGCCCTCGACGGTTCCCTTTTCCTCCCACACCCGCTCGAGGCGCGCTACAGCTCAGCGCTTCGCATCCCCGACGCTGCCTTCGCCCAGGTCCTGGCTTTCCTCGATCGCTACCTCTGGCGACTGGATGAACGCTCCCCGCTGGGCGATCGCGAGCTGACCCCCATCACACTGGAGCTGCTCAGCGAAAAACAGTCTGGCCAAAAGCAAATTGGGGCCTACTACACGCGCGCGGACATCGCCAGCTACATCTGCCGGAACACGATCCTGCCCGTCTTGCTCACGAAGCTGGCCCAGCATCATCGCCAGGCGGTGATCCCTTTGCCGCTGGCCGATGTCGAACCGTACCTCTCCCCGGCACTGCTCGCGGAGACGCCGCGCGCGCGCGCCGCGCAGGCCGATGATCTGGCGGCTGTGCGCGCGGCCTTCGCGGCCGGGAAGATCGCCGCCATCGACGATCTCGTCACCTACAACCTGGACAGCGCGCGCTTCGTGTACGACTGGCTGGATGCCCTCGACGATCCGGCGATCCTGCACACCTTCTATTTTCAGTGCCTCAAGAAGCTGACGGTGCTCGATCCGACCGCGGGCAGCGGCGCGTTTTTGCTGGCTGCGCTGGATCTCCTGCAACCCCTGTACGCGCTCTGCCTGGACAAAATGGCCCGTTGGCGTGGGCGTCAGGTCCCTGATTTTGCGGATGAACTGGCGCGCGCCGCTGCGGCGCCCAGCCGTAGATACTTCATCCTCCATTGGATCATCGCCCATAACCTGTACGGCGTCGATCTTCAGGAGTTGGCGACGGAAGCATGTCGCCAGCGCCTCTTCCTGCGGCTGGCGGCGGCCGCTGGCGCCGTAAGCCCCGAGCGCTGGCCGCCCGCAACGTTCCACGTGCGCGTGGGCAACGCGTTGGTGGGGTATGCGGACTGGTCGGCCGTCCCGCCCGCCGCCGTTCATGCGTGCGCGGCCGCTGGCGATCTCACGGCCAGGCGAACGGCGCTCAACGTCGCCCTGCAACGCGCCTACGGAGCGACGGACCTCGACGAGTTCGTGCGCACGCATCGGCCGTTCCATTGGCCTCTGGAGTTCGACGCGATCCTGAGAGAGGGAGGCTTCGATGTGGTCGTCGGCAACCCGCCGTATGTCCCCGATCGCAACGCGCGCGTTGCCTACACGATCAAAGGCTATCACACGCAGCCATGCGCCAACCTTTACGCCTTTGTGGTCGAACGCGGCCTTGCGCTGCTGCGCCGGCAGGGACGCCTGGGGATGATCGTCCCCATCAGCTCGGTCTCCACGGATGGTATGGCGGCTTTGCAGCGGTGCTACGAGCCGTACACGCAATGGCACAGCCACTTCGCGACGCGCCCGGGCAAGCTGTTCGCGGGCGTCGATATGAACCTGACGATCACCCTGCTGGCCGCGCCCGACGGCCACGTCCCCACCAGGACCTATAGCACCACCTACATGCGATGGTCAGACAGCGACGAGCGGGAGCGCGCCCAGCTCTTCCAGCGCGTCCGCTACCTGGAATTGCCTGCCGACCTGCGTCGGCGCGTCGCGTGCGTCCCCAAGCTCGGGACGCCGATCGAGATCGCGATCCTGCGCAAGATGCTGGCGCACGGCCATGAGCTGGGGGAGTTCGTCGATCCTCAAGGTCTCCCCATCTACTATCATTCCGGCGGCCGTTACTGGCGCAAAGCGCTGACCTCCCGGCTGTCGTCGCACTACAAGCTGGTGCGCGTGCGCTCGCGCGTTCACGCTGTCTGCCTCTGTCTGCTCAACAGCCAGCTCTTCTACTGGTACTGGATCACCCATTCCAACTGCATGGACGTGGTCCAGCGCGAGGTGTTGCGCCTGCCGGTGTTCGACCTCGAGGCGGCCCAGGGCGATGTTTATCGATCCCTCGGCGACCAGTTGTTGGCCAGCTACGCGGCCAACGCCGTCACCCGTCGGCGCCGCGGCGCGCGCATCTGGGTGGATGAGACGAACTTCGCCGTCGGCGAGGCCAGGCCGATCCTCGACGCGATCGATCGCGCCCTCGCCAGCGATTATGGGCTGAACGACGCCGAGCTGGATTTCATCCTTCACTACGACATGCAGTATCGACTGGGGAAACGCGCCGCGAGGTCAGGGCGCTGATGGATCGGAAGGGGTGGTATTCTCCCGGACCCAGGCCAGATAGCGGTCCAGCCCCTGCCGAATGGGAACCTGGACCACTTCCGGGACCTCATACGAGTGGTGATCGCGTAGGAAAGCCTCGACATCTCCGTAGCGGGCAGTGGTCGTCTTGACCAACAGCAGCCACTCCGGATCGCGGTTCAGCCGCCCCTCCCAGACGTAATAGCTGGTGATGGGCGTCACCTGCGCGCAGGCCGCCAGTCTCCGGGAGACCAGCCCCTCGGCCAGGCGATGCGCCTCTTCCTCCGTGCCAGCCGTCGTCAGCACAATGCAATATTCTTCCATATCGTTCGATCCCCTGGTCGCCCCAACTTGCACAGCCTGCGTCAGCGTCAGTGCGGACCTGTTCGTGCGCCTTTCCCACCCGCCAGCCAGTGCGCGGCTGCGTCGCCAGCGAGCGCTATGGGGAGGCGCTGCCTGCCGCGTCGCCGTCACTCGCCAGCGTTGCGCTCTGGACGCCGTCAGCAACGTTCGGATAGCGGATGGGCTGACCGGCCTGGAGCAGCAACTCGTTCACTTCCCGCTTCAATTCGATGATGCGTCCCTCGCGGTCCAACGTGGCCTTGTACCAGCGCTGCAACTCCGTGAGCTGCTCCTGGATTTTCTCCTCCGCTCGCTTGCGCTCGGTGATGTCTGTGGTGGAGCCAACCATGCGTATAGGGCGTCCCTCCTCGTCCCAAAGCGCCTGTCCCCGGTCGTTGAACCAACGATACTCGCCCGATTTGGTGCGCAGCCGCTGCTCCACGTTGTAGGCTTTCCGTCCCTTCAGGTGGGCCTCTATAGCTGCCTTGATAGGCTCCACGTCGTCAGGGTGCAGATGGGATTCAAATGTGTGAAAGTCAACAGCGAGTTCATCATCCGCATAGCCGAGCAACTCCTTCATGCGGGGAGACCAGTAGAGGGTGTGGTTTTTGATGTCCCAGTCCCATATTCCGTCGTTCGCGCCTTGCACAGCCAGAGCAAATCGCTCCTGGCTGATTCGCAGAGCCTCCTCGCTCTTGCGCAACGCCTCCTCCGCCCTCACGCGCCGGTCTTCGGTTCCCAAAAGAAGGCCCATGAGCACTGTGGCAACCGGATAGATCGACATCACCGGCAGCCAGATGGCTTGGACGACGCTCACGCCGGTGGGCCAGGGAAGAAGCGCCAACTGGCATCCCAACATGACCAGGTGGGCGGCCAGGCCCAAAATATACAGCGCAGGAATCCCGAGCCTGTCCGGACGGTTGCCGTATATACGGCGAAACACGAATCCCACCAGGGAACAACCAACGATTGTGGCCAGCCCGGCCCATACGCCCGCTCCCCCCAGCGAAGCCCTGAAGGCGCCAGCGATGATCGCAGAGATGCCTGCGACCGTCAGGCCGCCAAACAGTCCGGCCATGGACAGCACGATGGACCGCCCGTCGTAGATAATCCCCGCGCTGTAGTGGAAGGGCGTCATCATGCCAGCTACGGCCACTGCCCCGAAGAGAAGCCCCATGTAAAGCCTGAACCACACCCCATTGCGAGCGCGCAGGCGCGAGCCAAAACTGTACAGCGTGGAGAGGGCTACGAGCAGGGCCGTGTTCTGGATCAGAGCGACGTACATGGTTGGCTCCTCCTGAGAATTGAACTGTCTTTTGACGTCAAGAGGTAGCTAACAACTGCGAGCGCAGGCGGCGCGAGCGAACTCCCCCCTGAAACTCTGCAAACGTCTCCTGCCACTCGGACGCCAGCATCGCCAGGATGCCCTCTGCTTCGCCTGGAGCCTATCCGAAAAACGGTTCTGGCTGATCTCCTGACCAGCCCGGGGCGCAGTCAGGAGACCGTGCATGAGGCGTCGTAAGGCTTGCCGTCCACGAATTCTGGCCACGAATCCGCGAATGACCA
>FWPU01000251.1_pt1 | contig 110841 bp, 101 predicted proteins | sample 2228361 | NCBI WGS metagenome assembly FWPU01 (sample SAMEA103939777, study PRJEB20133) | metagenome | reverse complement strand
CCGCTCGCCGTCATTCCCAGAGCCAATGCTAAAAGAAGCGCTAGACTGGCTCCGACCGCTAAGAACTTCCTGCCTCGCATAGAGAAACCTCCTTTTGTGTGATCAGCTCGCTCACAAGAGCCATACGATGTGTAACCTTGTCCGAAAAATTTTTTGTCCGTCTGCTCGCACACCTCCTCGCTATAAAAAACACTTTCAGCGATCGCGTCGCTTTGAGTATAGCACTTTGACGAGATCTCCACATGGATTCGCCAACCTTCCTATGGAGCTATGATACCCCGCCAGGGGTCAGGCGTCAGTAATATATACTACAACTAGGGGGAATTTGAATCACGACAGGCACAGAGAAGCGCAGAAAGCACGGGGAAACTTGCATCGGATTCTCCGCGTGTGCTATAGTGGTGTACCATGAGGACGTATATCTTCGAGGTCGTCATTGAAGAAGACCCCTTCCCTCCCGCGCTCAAGAACGGGACGAAAGATGGTCCGAGCGCTCATCCGCGATGGATTCCGCCAAGTTCGGCACAAGGGTAGCCATCGCTACTTCTATCGAGCACAGGATGACCGACTGGTGGAAGTCGTCTTTCACAAAGAGAGCGATAGGTTTTCGCCTAAGGCCCGCAAGGCAATGACAATGATCGAAGCTGCGGGGTCAAGCGACTCAAGCTCATCCCCACGCGCGATCCCTAAACACATTCCGTGCCTTCCGTGGCCCCAGTGCTTTCCGTGATGCACACGCTATTGCCCCAGCGCAACCTGCACCAGCTGCTTGCCCTCCCCGTCCGTAGCCCATAAGTACTGGCCATCCCAGCTCAAGTCCGCCAGCTGCTCCCGCGGCGCCTCATACTCTGCCAAAACCGTCCCGTCCGTAGGATCGATCTTGTAGATGCTCAGCGTGTCTAGATGCCATAAGAACTTGCCGTCCCAGGCCAGCCCCGTCGGGAAATACCCCGGCGCATCGAAAGAGTCTATGACCTTCCCCGTTATGGGATTGATCTTGTAGATCTTCAACTCATCGGCGTCGGCAACCCACAGCGCGCTGCCGTCCCAGGCCAGCCCTGTGGGGTAGGTCGCCGGCGTAGCGAGCGACTTGAGCACCTTTCCCGTAGAAGCGTCCAGCTGCACCAGCTTCGATTCCACGCCGTCCACCAGCCAGAGCCGACTCCCGTCCCAGGCCAACCCCTCAGGGAGCACCGTCGGGCAGTCAAACGAGCTGAGCACCCGGCCATCGGCAGGATCGATCTTGTAGATCTTATAATTCTCTAGATCTGGAGTGTCCACGACCCACAGGGCTGCCCCGTCCCACGCTATGCCCAGAGGGCTTTGCCCCGGCGCCGGCAGCGACTTTTTCAGCTCACCGCTCTGGCTCTCCACCACTTCGATAGACTTCTCCAGACTGCTTGCTAACCCCTGATCGTCGGTGACGGTCAGCTTCACTGTATAAGTCCCAACGGCACTGTAGACGTGAATGACGGTCGGGCCGCTCTCGCTGGGGGAGCCGTCGCCGAAGTCCCAGAGATACTCAATGATCTGCCCGTCGGGGTCTTTGGAGTCGGAAGCGTCGAAGACGATCTCATCGCCGACTGTGGGGGTAATAGGGCTGAACGAAAAACTCGCTTGCGGCGCCTGCGGCTCGCCCGGCTTTGGGGTATGAAAACATCCGGCCAAAAAGACTGCTCCGACCATCAAGACCCCAGTCAAGGTCCTGGTCATCGTCATCTGTATCAATGAAGGTCACCCCTTTGCACTGCAGTGCTTACGAAATTTTAACACAAAAAAAGAGAGCGATCCCGCACGAGGCCGGGTCTCTCGCCGCCTGTGGGGATCGCTGCGTGGGTATTAGCGTACCAGCAAGAACTTCCGAACGTCGCTGCGCCAGAGCCCATCAGGGCTGAGCACGGTGACCGTGTAGAGATAGACGCCGTTGGGCAACCCGACCAGCTCTCCCTCACCGAGGCGTACCACCGCACCTGAAGCTTGCGCCGTTGCTACTGATACGCCGCTCAGTGAAAAGATTCTTACGGTTGTCTCGGCGATGCCCTGACCGGCTACGCGCACTTCGAGCGTCCCGGCGCGTAGCCGTGCCGTAACATCCCGACTGAGCGCAACACTCGGACGCGCCAGCGGAACGAGAACGGTGCTGGCTTGCTCCAGCTTGCGCAAGCCGGTAGCCACTTGCGCGATATACCGAACGTCCGTGGCATCAATCGCCCCCAGTGGCGGAGCAACGTCGGCGGCTTCTTCTTGCTCTGGGGTCAGCGTCTCCAAGCCCAGAATAAACCGAGCAGCTAGTCGAGCATCGCTGATCGTCACGAGCCCATCGCCGTCCACATCGCCCTTGATCAGCTTGATCGTGATGACCCCGCGGGTGACATCCGGCAAGAGGTCGCGTCCCTCAGCATCGCGGAAGACGTCAACGATCTCGATCCCTTCGATGTCTTCAATGTCGAGGGTGACTGATTCGCCCACGGGGGCGTCGGGGGCTTTGTCCACTTCGATCTCGGCGATCACGCCCTCGTTGAGGGCGGTACGGCCGGGCTTGAGCGTGAGCGTAAACTGCGCCCGACCTTCCAGCGAGTCAATGTTCACAGAATCGACAATATACGGCCCGACACCCTTGATATTGAGCACCTGAACGATCGTGGGATCGAAGGTCAAGGCACCGTCTGGGCCCACTTGCAGCTCGCCCAGCCCCGGCCCCGGCACAAAGCGAATCGAAATGGGCACTCTGGTCTTGCCCACAATCGAGGCCGAGCCGATAATGAGCGTCGGCGGCGGCACTTCGACGACGAGCTGGTTGGACGCAACGACAGGCATGGGCGTCTCAATGGCCGAAGAGATCTCGCCCGGATCGGTCTTGTCGTCACGAGCCACGATCTCGACGCTGGTGCGCAACGTGTCGCCGTCTACCAACCCAACCGGCGCCAAGTCAGCGACGATATAGAAGCGCTCTTCAGCGTTGTCGTTGACACGCACCAAGCGCCGACCGCCATCGCCGAAGACGACCCCGCGTTCCAGATCGGGCGAGTTGACGACATCTAACATCTCGTCTTGCTCGTCCCACCCCGGTGGGGTGCGCGGGCTGGCCCGGAAGAGCCTCAAGCGCAAGATTCTATCGCTGGAGACCGTCCCGCCCACTTTTTTCACAGTAACTGTTCGGATGAGCGTTCCCGCCCCGTCAGGCACGGCATCGCCGGAGACCCCCGGATCGGAGACCAAGAACTCCTGCAAGACGACAGAATCGCCGGGTTTGCCGGTGCGTGCAGGGGTCTCATCAATGACGTCCGTTTCGGCATCGGCCGTTGCTGCCGTGATACGAATGAATCCCGTGGGGACGGGGAGGCCAGCGTCAAAGTTCAAGATGGGAAGGGAAGTGGCGCTGTCAATTCTGGAGCTGGTGACCGGGCCACCGATCAAGCTATCCCCGACAGTCAAGTCGAAGCTGGTGCGCAAGGTATGCCCATCGGGCGCGTCGTTGGCGAAGTCGGCCACCACGAAGAATTGGGCAGAGCCCCCGTTGGGCACCAAGACCAAGAGCTGCCCCGGTGTGCCGAAGACGACCCCGTCTTTCAGCTTGGGCGCATTGACCGCACCTAACAGACGGTCTATCGTGGGATCGAAAACCCCATCACCGTCATCGAGATAGAGCCGTAACGCGATGACAAAATGATTCTCTAATGTTCCTCCGGCGTTGCGAACGGTTACGGTCTCGATGGCCGTCGGGAAACTGTCAGGGGTGGTGTCACCGAAGGGGCCTGGATCAGCGACGATTATGTCTTGGATGACTACAAAGTTCTCCCCAGGATTTGGGCTGGGCTCGGTGTTGCCGGCATCGGCGTTAAACACGTCGGTTTCATCATCGGCCAACGCGACTGCAGACCAGCCCAGCACCAAAATCGGCACCAGCACGAACACCCAGACTATCCTTCCGAATTTCTGTACCATACCCACGCTTGAGGACCTCCCTTCACCAGCGCGCTGCGAAGATGCTCTCAGCATAATCAATGACCTGCCTTCTCAGTTCTTTTCATCATCGCCATTGTAGCCCGTGCCCTATGTTCTGTATGTAACTGCTGTCACGGCGCCAGGGTAGCACACATCACCGTTTCACGACGAGCTTGCGCACTTGCACCGTGCGCTCCGTCCCGTCTCCTAGCTGCACGACGTAGAGATAAATGCCGTTGGCTACGGGACGCCCCGCTCGGTCTTCTAAGGCCCACCGCAGCGTCCCTGAAGACGACTCGGCCTCATAGATTGACCGGCCCAGCATATCGAAGATGCGCACCGACAGCATCTTCTGGGGCGGAGCGGCGAACTCAACCGTTCTGTGAGAGATGCGCACCTGCAGCAGGCTCAGGCGCCTCGCCGTCGCCAGCGGCGGCAGAGGCACTTGCAGACAGTTCATCTCGGTGCGCACCCCGATAGCAAATTCAGCGATCCAGCGCACGTCCGTCACGTCAATGTGCGAGTCATCAGGTTGACAAGGCTGCCGCACGTCGGCGGCCCAACGTGCTTGCGCGTCCAGATCGCGCAGGCCCACGATAAATTCCGCGGCGAGCTTCGCGTCTATAATATCTACGTCGCCGTCGTTGTCGACGTCGCCCTTCTTGCGGGTCGGCGCCGGCGGCTGAGCTGTGACCGTGACCTGATCAGAGTCCGTCGCTCCATCGGGGTCGGTCACCACAAGTTCAATTATATAGTCACCCACGAGATCCGGGGTGAACTTCGCTTGAGCTGTGTCTGCATCCGTTAAGGTCGCCGCGCTTCCCCCGGGCTGGGAGACAAGGCGCCAGTGGAACGCGATGGGATCATCATCGGGATCAGACGATCCTCTGCCGTCGAGCGTCACGAGCGTCCCGACGGTGACCGTCTGATCGGGCCCAGCATTGGCGAGGGGCGGCTGATTGGGCGGCGCCGGCGGCCCGAACCGACTGCCAAAAAAGATATACGCTTCGCCGGAGTCGGGCTTCAGATTTTCTACACCGTCGGCATTCAGAGCACCCAAGATAACCTCAGCTAAGCCATCCCCATCCAAATCCCCAGCGATGGCCGCGCTCCCCAGACGGTCATCGGCTTCAACTCCCAAAAAGATCGCGGCGACCGGCGCGTCTTGAGCTGCGAGGTCAATCGTTGGAGGCAGCGGGTCTTGCCCTAAGAGCAAATACGCTTCGCCGGCGTTGAGCCTCTTGTTCTCCGGCCCGTCGGCCGAGTCGGCTCCCAAGACCAGATCCCAGGAGGGATCGTCAAATGTCGCTCCTCCGATCAACCCGGACGCCACTGCCCGCCCCAGACGATCTCCTGCGTCGGCGCCATAAATGACCAGATCGGAGTGCCCCACGGCTAAGTCATAGACTCCCTGCAACGACGAACCGCCCAACAGCACGTAGACCTCGCCGGCGCCGGGGCGCTTGTTCTGTGGCCCACTGGCGCCAGGCGCGCCTACGATCACATCGCGCCCGCCATCTCCATTGAGATCGCCTAACGCCACAGAGACCCCCAGCGTGTCTCCTGCATCGGCACCGTAGATATGCACATCGGGACGATCTTTCGCCAAGTCAACCCTCTCAGGCAGCGTCGTTGAGCCAAAGAGAATATAGACTTCGCCGGCGTTATTGCGCCCGTTGCCCGGGCCGTCGGCCTGATGGGACGCAATGATGAGATCATCAAAGCCGTCGCCGTTCACTTCCGCGCTCAGAATGATATTGCCCAACTGATCAGTGGAGTTTCGCCCGAAGACGGTCATATCGGCGTCTCGGCGCGCTAAGTCTATGGTGCGGGGCAAGCTGGTGCTGCCAAAAAAGACATAGACTTGGCCAGCATTGGCCCGCTCCTTGCGAGGGCCGTCCGCGTCGGTCGCCCCGACGATCAGCTCGGCGATGCCGTCGCCGTTGAGATCGCCCGTCGCTACCGAAGCCCCGAAGCGATCCCCCGGCGTCTCGCCGTGAATAGTAATATCTTGGTCGCCATCGAAAATATCAATGAGCTTGCTGGGGGTCGGGCGCCCGTAGATCACATAGACCACTCCGGCGTCGCGCCGGCGCTCAGGGAGTCCATCGGGGCCGTCAGCGCCCGCCGCGCCGATAATCAAATCGAGCCGCCCGTCGCCGTTAATATCGCCGACGGCAACGGAGGTGCCCAGCATATCCCCCGGACGAGCTCCTGTGACGACTATATCCGCGTGCGATCTTGCCAGATCATAGACGGAGTCGAGTCCTGGCTTGCCGAAGATCACGTAAACTTTTCCAGCATCGCGGCGGTTGCCCTCCTCGACATCGGCGGCGGGATCGCCCAAAATAAGATCGTTCAAGCCGTCGCCGTTGACGTCGCCGACGGCGATAGAATTAAAGTCGGTGAGAAAATCTTTGGTGTTCGCTCCGAAGATCGTGACGTCCTGGTTGGCATCGGCGATGTCCAACACAACTGAGTTGGTCGCTCCCGCCAAGCTCCCTCCCAGCAACCACAGGGACGGAATCACCAGAAAAAAAACTTTTGCCGCGCGTCGGGCGGTAGCGGGCTTCACGGTAAAACCTCCTTCTCGAATCAGCATCAACACGGTCAACAGTTTCCCCTTGAGCGCAGGCACCAACGATGCTTCGCTCGTGTCTTTCATTTGAGCTCAATTATACCGACTAGGCTGCACGTCTGTATGTGATCTGGATTACCCCTTCATACTGTCACCCTGAGCGCAGGGGCTGTGATTCTTCGCTACGCCCAGCAAGACCATACAAAGAGTGCAATCAGTATCAGTCAATCCCCTGGGCCTTCTGCAAGCGTCCGGAGTAATCAATATAGACCGTCTTCCATTCGGTGTACTCGTCAATGGCTGCCAGTCCGGCTTCGCGGCCGCCGTTGCCGGTGTTCTTGACCCCGCCAAAGGGCAGATGCACCTCCGCGCCGATTGTTCCACTGTTAATATACGTAATCCCTGCTTCCAAATCTTCTAGCGCGCGATGAGCCTTGTTGACGTCTTGGGTATAGATGGACGACGAGAGCCCGTACGCCGTGTTATTCGCAAGGGCGATAGCCTCGTCGTAGTCTTTCGCTCTGACCACCGAGAGCACCGGCCCAAAGATCTCTTCTTGGAAGATGCGCATAGAGGGCTTGACGTCGCCAAAGATCGTCGGCTTGAAGAAGAAGCCCTTGGCTAGGACGCCCTCCTGAGCGATCTCGCCACCGCACAAGAGCTGTGCGCCCTCCTTGACGCCGATCTCAACGTAGCGCGCGATCCTCTCCAATGCCGAACGGTTGACCACCGGACCGACGTCCGTCTTGGGGTCCAAGCCGTTGCCCAGGCGCAGCTTCTCTGCGCGCGGGACCAGCTTGCCCAGCAATTGCTCGTAGACGCCGTCTTCAATGATTAAACGCGAGCAGGCCGTGCAGCGCTGCCCCGTCGTGCCGAAGGCGCTCCAGAGAATCCCTTCGACGGCCAGATCGAGATCGCCGTCTTCTAGGACAATAATGGGGTTCTTGCCGCCCAGCTCTAAGTGCACTTGACTGAGCTTTTCAGCTCCGTATTTATAGATCTCTCTCCCCGTATCAGAAGACCCGGTGAACGAGATCATATCAATCTGAGGGTGCTTACAGAGGGGGACGCCTACCTCGCTGCCTCCGCCGAAGACGACGTTCAAGACGCCCTTGGGCAAGCCGCATTCGTGAAAGATCCTCGCCAGCTCGTAGGCCAAGCGTGGCGTGTCCGAAGCCGGCTTCCAGACGACGGTGTTGCCAGCGACCAGCGCGGGCATGATCTTCCACGTTGGGATCGCAAACGGGAAGTTCCAAGGGGTGATGGCAGCAACGCGCCCGATCGGACGGCGAATGGCCAGACAGTGCTTGCTCGGCAGCTCCGAGGGCGTCGTGTAGCCCAGGAGCCGTCGCCCTTCGGCAGCGATATAGTAGGTCATATCAATGCCTTCTTGGACATCGCCGCGGGCTTCTTTCAGGACTTTGCCCATCTCGCGGGTCATAAGCTGGGCAAGCTCTTCTTTGCGCTGCTTGATGAGAGCAGCCACCTCGAAGAGCAGCTCTCCCCGTTTGGGGGCCGGGACACGGCTCCATTCCCGAAAAGCGCGATCGGCCGCGAGCACAGCTTTTTCGACGTCGCGTCCATCAGAAGCCGGAAACTCGCCAAGCTCGTCGCTCGTATCGGCCGGATTAATCGATTTGAATGTCTTTCCCGTCGCGGATTCGACCCACTCACCGTTTATGAAGTTCTTATAGGGCATTGTTGGGCCTCCTTCTTCTTGCTTCTTGTCGTGGTCCGTTCACATTATACCGCACAGGGATGGTGACAGCAGCGTGCCCATAGTGAAGGGACACAGGTCTGTGGAAAACCTGTGGATAAAGTTGTGGAAATCCTGTGGAAAAGTGCCCCTTGCCTGTGGAAATTGCCTGTGGAAAACTCGGCTGAGGAGTTTTCCACAGGAGTTTTCCACAGGTTTTCCACAGGTTTTCCACAGGTTTTTCCACAGCCCGACATTTGTATAGTATCTTCTGATTTTGATTTTCTCAAAAAGCAAAACCGTCGACTGACCGGTCGGTCGAAAAGTTTTCCACAGGTTTTGCCCCCCTCTACTACTATTACTATATAGAATAAATATCTATAGCTGTAATAGTAGAGTCCCCAGCAAAGCCAACAAACAACGAGGGCGCGAAGTCACCTTCGCACCCTCGCACCGAAACGGCTCTTTATAGACTCAGAGCTTACCCGCCACGGCACTTTCCGCCCTTGCAGAAGAGCACCAGTTGGTTGCCCAATGGCGCTCGCCCGTGGTTGCGGATCGTGTCCGTCCGGAAGGCAGCCAAGCCGTTGCCCACCGTCAACGGAATGTACGGCAGGTGGCTGGCAAAGACGAGCTGCGCTTCGTCAGCGAGTTGTCTCAGCTTCGCCTCATCGGTCTCTTCTGAAAGCTGCCGATAGAGCGCATCCAGTTGCTTCTCCTCGGGCGTCGCGTTCTTGCACCCTTCTCCGGCATCAACGTTCCAGAAATGGAGGTTACCGTCGCAGGTGTAGACATTGATACCGCTAGCCGGGTGGGACCCGCCGGTCAAGCCGATCAAGATGGCTTCATAGTCGCCAATAGTGAGCTGATCTACTAAGGCCGCGAAGTCCTTGGGGACAGCTGTGGCTTCAATGCCGATCTTCTTCAAGTCGGAGGCCAGCAGCTTGATCTGCTCTTCGCGGATAGTGTTGCCGACGTTGGTGTTCAGCTCGAACTTGAACGGGCCGGCCGGGTTATTCTGTGGGCCGAAGTCGTTCTTGAAGTTCGCCGGGATGACGCGGATGCCATCACTACCGGGCTTAATGCCGAGGTCATCCAGGATCTTCGCGGCCTTGGCCAAGTCAAAGCGTTTCTTGGCCTGCTCCCACTTGGCAAGCTGTGCCGGGCTCTGGCCGGGGCGCTCGATATGATAGGGGCTGGGAACGCTGTACTGGCTGAAGATCTCCGTGCCCAACCCCAGGCGGATGTTCTTCACAATAGAAGCGCGGTCGCTGGCGTGCGAGAAGGCGAAGCGCACTTCCTTATTGCCGAAGGCTGCGCGCAGCGTCGGGTTCTTCGCCGTCCAGCTCACCACCCAGAACTCCGTGCCAAAACCGGGAGTGCCGGAGTCAATGTCGTCGTTGATGGGCAGCTTCCCTGCGGCCTTGTCCGACTGCAAGATAGCGATGTCAGCCGCACGTGGGTTGAGAAAGTCCGTCTGGCCGTTGCGGAACTGCTGCAGAGCCAGCTCCTGTCCCTGGGTCGGGGCCAAGATGATGCGGATGCCGGCAATATAGGGCAACTGGTTGCCCTTCTCGTCCACGCGGAAGGTGAAGGGGTTGCGCACGAACTCGACCACCGTGTTGGGATCGATCTTGGAGAGCTTAAACGGTCCTGCGCCCACAATGTCCTGGGGCTTGGTGTTCACCCCGTAGACGTTGTTGAAGTCCTTGGGGCTCTTCTCGACGTTGGGAGCGAGCTTGAGGATGTTCCTCTTCGAGAGAATCTCCACGAAACCCACAGACGGATGAGGGGTATCAGCCGCCGGCTTTTCGCAGCTGAAGCTGATCTTGCGCTCATCAATGACCTTAACTGCCGGTAGGGCTTGGCCGCCCGCGCAGAAGAGCGTGTCGCGGATGCTGGTGGCAATATCTTTGGGATAGACTAAGTTCTCCAGGGTGAAGCGCACGTCCTCAGAAGTGATGGGCGTCCCGTCGCTGAATTTGACGCCCTTGCGCAGCGTGTACGTCACGGTCTTGCGGTCCGGGGTGACTTCGAACGCTTCAGCCAAGGCGCCAGTCGGTGCTTGGAAGGGGCCATCGAGCAGCGTGTCATGGAGACGATTGGTGACCAGCGTGCTCGCGGTATCCGTAGCCGTGATGGGGTTGAGCGTGCGCGGCCGGGCGATAGAAGTACCTGCATAGATGCCCTTGCCGATTTCACCCGCTTGCGGGATCTGCTCGAAGAAGATCTTGATGTCTACTTTCGCGTCCCCTTTGGTGCTGATCTGCAGGACGCGATTGGGGCCAAGGCTCTCTTCGATGCCCACGACGGCCTTGGCACCAGAAGCGACGGACCCCTTCACGTCTTTGCCGGCGTTCTTGATGGTGCGGTTGAGCGCGTCTTTGACTTCGTAATTGATCTCCGCAGGACCCTGGTTAGAGATTTCCAGCTCCACAGCTGTGCGGGACAGGATGGTCTCGTCCGCGGGAGCACCCTGGAAGCTCAGCGTGGCACTGGTCTTCTTGCTGCCGGCAGTCACGGTGATCTCGACGGACTCTTGCTTAGCGCGGTCGAAGGCCGGGACGTTGACCGTCACCGACTGTTTGGCGGCGACAGCGCCTTTGGCCAATTCCGTGCGCTGTGCACGCAGGCCGATGCCGACAACCTTGGTCAGCACATAGGTCAGGTCGCCATCACCGGCAGTGATGACCACGCTCTTGGTCCCCTGAGGAAGACCAATGGTGATGTCTTGGTTCGGATCGAGCTCGATGGGCTTGAAGCCGCCCGCCTGCACCGTGCCGCCTTTGAATTCCGCTGACGCTTCAATGGGTTCCCTGTCCATCACTTTGGGATTCTCTGAGCACGCGGGCTTGCAGGCCTGGGCCCAGCCGACAACTGCTCCCGTGGGAATCAATATAGCCACTGCCAATAGCAACGCAAAAATCTTGAATTTCATCTCTGTCAGTAGGTCGCACTTGTGCGACTCTTCTTTGCCTCCTTTGCTGTGAGCTTCTCCAGCTGGTTCCGGATTCCAGCTGGCTTACCTTGACGACTCTACGATGATGTCTTCTCCCCCGCTGGAGTCCTCCTTTCTTTGCTGATCTTTGTGTGTCTCACATCAACACGATTATAAAGCACCAATGTAAATTTCTGACCATTTTTGGTTGTTTACACTTAGATTACGGCTTCACATGAGCTTTTCGTGATCTTGTGGCCTTTCCCTGGCATCGAATCTTGGACTTGAACAATTTTATCAAGGCGGCCAAGGGTCCTCAAGTGCCAGGAGGGCTCCAGCTCGTTATAATTGTTACTTAATGAACATTGACGGTCTGACAGTCGCCGCGCTGGCTGCCGAATTGGCCGAAAGCCTCCCCGGCAGCCGTTTGCAGGGGATCTATCATCCCCGGCCTAGCTTGATCACCCTTGAGCTGTGGGCCGGAGAAGAGAGAAAGTTGCTGGTCGAGGTTGGCGAGCACGCACGAGTGCATTTGACACGGCAAGAGTTCTCTCATCCAGAAAGACCTTCAGCGTTCTGTATGCTGCTGCGAAAATACCTGCGTAATGGCATTATCATCGGCGTTGCCCAACCCGGCTTAGAACGAATTCTCGATCTGCAGATCAGACATGGCGACGAGTACATCCTGAGAGCGGAGCTGTTGGGCAAACAAACCAATGTTGTCTTATTGCAAGGGGCAAAGATCCTTGGGGCGCTCAAGTCTACCGTTGGCCAGCGATCTTTTCGGCCTGGTGGAACGTATCAAGCGCCCCCCTCTCAGGGCAAACGCGATCCGCGCTCGATGACTCCAGAAGAGTTCTTCTCGCAGCTTGGCTCACAAGAGGGCAACGTGGCTCAAGCACTCTTACAGACCGTAGATGGTATAGGACCACGGCTGGCCAAGGAGCTCGCCCTGCGTGCCGCGCTTGACCCGGCTCAATCTGTATCTACGCTCACTGCCGAGCAACGCCTAGCCCTGTGGCTAGCTATCGGTGAACTCTTTGCAGTGGTCCACACCAAGCAGTTTCGCCCGTGGCTCTACTTTCGCGACGGCACCCCCTTCGACGTAGCCCCCGTCGCTCTGAAGCTCTATGCCAATCTCCACGGTGAAAGCCGCGAAAGCCTTTCTGAAGCACTCGATGAATGCGCACGCGTCCTGACACCAGGGAGCCACTTCGCGCAAGAGCGACATCAGCTCCAGGAGCTCGTCAACGGCCACAGTGCCAAGATCCGTAAGACACTAGAACGCGTCCAAGGAGATCTGGCTAGAGCGCAAAACTACGAACTGATCAAGCACGAGGGCGATCTGTTGATGGCCAATCTTCATCGTCTGTCCAGAGGGTTGCACGAGATTGAGCTGGAGGATTTTCTCGGTGGGGCGAAAAAGATCGTGAAACTCGATCCGGCGCTGGAGCCCATCGAGAACGCCCAGCAGAGATTTGAGCGCTACAAAAAACTTAAAAGAGCCAGAGAGAAACTAGAGGTCCGCTTGGGGGAATTACGTCAAGAACTCGAATATCTCGAAGGCGTGGAGAGGCATCTGCAGCACGCAGAGAGTGCAGCCGATCTTGATGGTATTCGCCAGGAGCTGTGCGTTCGGGGCTATCGGCCTCGCGAGCGTCGCGAGCAACAGAACGAGAGGCCATCGGGGCCGCGGGAGTTTGTCATTCGTGGCTATCGGGTATGGGTGGGGCGCTCGAGTAGACAGAATGACGAGTTGGTGCGCCGCGCCGCTCGAGAAGACTATTGGCTGCACGCACGGGATCGTCCCGGCTCGCACGTGATCGTGAAAAACCCACAGCAGCACGAGATCCCCCTAGAGGTCTTGCAGCAAGCAGCCCAATTAGCTGCGTACTATTCCCAGGGGCGGGATGCAATGAAAGTTCCCGTCAGTTATACTCGAGTGAAGTACTTGCGCAAGGGTGCGCGCCCCGGGCTTGTTATGGTGACCCAGGAAGAGGGTACGTTGATAGTCGTTCCCAAGGGAGATCTGTGATGTCTTTTTCTCTCGATGCCGTTATGGAGTTTGCGCTGGCGCTGATAGCGTTCTTCACTGCCGTTGTTTTTCATGAGTATGCCCATGGGCGAGTCGCCTATTGGCTGGGCGACCCCACGGCACGGGATGCCGGACGGTTGACGCTCAACCCGCTGGCCCATATTGACCCCTTCGGCACGGTGCTCCTGCCGTTGCTCTTGGCCGCGCTGCGCTTTGCTCTCCATGTGGACGCTCCCCTTCTGGGGTACGCTAAGCCGGTTCCCATCAACCCTATGTATTTTCGTCGCCCCTATCAGGGGATGATGCTCGTAGCCATAGCCGGGCCGCTCACCAATCTCGCTTTGGCCGGGATAGGGACGGCCTGCTGGTATGGTCTGGGCGAGCCTATGTGGGAAGGGGTGGCGCGCTTTGTGCTCTATTTTGTCGTGATCAATGTCGTCTTGGCTGTCTTCAATCTGATTCCCGTGCCGCCACTGGATGGCTCGCGCGTCTTGCTCTATTTTCTTCCCGATGGCGGCAAACGCTTGGTGCATCTGATCGAACCCTTCGGGTTCGTCTTAATATTTTTGCTGCTCTATGCAGGCCTGCTCGAGCGTATTATCATGCCCATTGTCTCGTGGATAGAGCTCTTTCTTTTAGGAGGACGCTCTAGTTGAAGAGTTTTCAAAATAATGATACAATAGCTATCCGTCCGCAAGCAGGGCGTTTTATTCGAACAAGATGCTGCACGTTCCGCAGCGAGGTTGATCACATACAGCTATGGAAATATTAAGCGCGCTGGAAATCCCTCTGAAGGTGCTCTTCGTGTTAGTGAGTTTGGCTTTGATCGGGATCATTCTGCTGCAGATGAGCAGGCACTCGGGATTGGGCGGGGCCTTTGGGGCCGGAGCGACCTCGACGGTCTTCGGTCGCGAAGAAGAAGCCGACCCCAAGCGCACGGCGACCACCTGGCTGGCCGTAGCATTTATGGTGCTCGCCTTTGTATTGGCCTACTTCGCGTCCCGGTAGAAAGCACTTATGACTACAACAAATAACAAGCTCATCGAGCTGCGGGACCTCAAGACCTACTTTTACACCGAAGACGGGGTCGTCAAAGCCGTGGACGGCGTCAGCTTTGCCATAGAGAAGCAAAAGACGCTGGGGGTTGTCGGCGAGTCCGGCTGCGGGAAGTCCGTTACAGCCCTCTCTGTGATGGGGCTCATCCCCATGCCGCCGGGCAAGATCTTATCGGGGTCAGTCGTCTACCATCGCAACGGCCACGAGATCGAGCTGACCAAGCTCGATCCCAAGGGCAAGCAATATCGCGAGATCCGCGGCAACGAGATCGCCATGATCTTCCAAGAGCCCATGACCTCGCTCAACCCGGTCTATACGATTGGGAACCAGATCATGGAAGCGATCATGCTCCATCAAAAAGTGGGCAAGCGCGAGGCCCGCGAGCGCGCTATTGCGATGCTCAAGGCTGTTGGTATCCCCTCGCCGGAGCAGCGCGTGGACGAGTACCCTCATCAGCTCTCTGGGGGCATGAGACAACGGGCGATGATCGCTATGGCGCTCAGCTGCAACCCCAGTCTGTTGATCGCCGATGAGCCGACGACCGCCCTGGACGTCACCATCCAAGCGCAGATCTTGGACTTGATAAGAAAGCTCCAAGAAGAATTTCATATGGCGCTGATGATGATCACGCATAATTTGGGCGTGATCGCCGAGATGGCCGATGATGTCGTCATTATGTACATGGGGAAAGTGGTCGAAGAGGCCACGGTCAAAGAGATCTATCACAATCCGTTGCATCCATATACGCACGGCTTGATGGAATCTATCCCGGCGCTCACGCGCAAGAAAGAGAGACTGAAACCCATCAAGGGGATGGTGCCGGACCCATATAATTTGCCCAAGGGATGCCCCTTTGAGCCGCGCTGTCCCGAGGCGATGGACATCTGTCGGACGCAGATGCCAGAACTGAAGGAAGTCAAACCGGGGCACAAAGTAGCCTGTTGGGCCCGCTTCTGAGGTGACTATGGCGACCACACAGAATGGAAAAATGCTCTTAGAAGTGCGCAATCTTAAGAAATACTTTCCCGTGCGCCGCGGGGTTTTGAGAAGAGTGGTGGCGCATGTGAAAGCCGTGGATGGCGTGAGCTTCTTCATTCGTGAAGGGGAGACACTGGGGCTGGTCGGGGAGTCTGGGTGCGGGAAGACCACCGCGGGCCGCACGATCTTGCGCTTGCTCGATCCCACAGAGGGGGATATTCTCTTTCACACCAACGGAGAAGCTGTTGACATCGCGAAGGTCTCAAACCGTGCGATGAAGCCCCTGCGCCGCCAGATGCAAATTATCTTTCAAGACCCCTACAGCTCGCTCAATCCCAGAATGACCATCGGCGACATCATTGGCGAGCCCCTCGTCGTGCATCGCGTGGGAACTTCAGCTGAGCGGGAGGCACGCGTCAAGGAATTGTTAGAAGCCGTCGGGCTGAACCCCCAATATGTCAAGCGGTATCCCCATGAGTTCTCGGGGGGACAGCGACAAAGAATCGGGATCGCCCGCGCGTTGGCTTTGGGGCCCAAATTGATTATCTGTGATGAGCCCGTCTCGGCCTTGGACGTCTCCATCCAAGCCCAAGTGCTCAATCTGTTAGAAGACTTACAAAAAGAGTTCGGCCTGACGTATCTCTTTATTGCGCACGATCTCTCTGTAGTGCGTCACATCAGCGATCGCGTCGCGGTGATGTACTTGGGCAAGATCGTGGAGATGGCCGAGACCGAAGAGCTCTTCCGCAACCCCCGGCACCCTTATACAGAAGCCCTGCTCTCGGCTGTGCCGGTGCCAGACCCCGATTACCAGCGCGAGCGCATTATCTTAAAAGGCGACGTGCCTAGCCCGGTCAACCCGCCCTCAGGATGTTATTTTCACCCTCGCTGTCCCTATGTACAACCGATCTGCAAGGAACAAGAGCCGCCCTTTATAGACATTGGCGGGGAGCATTTCGCCAGCTGCCATTTCTCGACAACCTTGCAGCTGAAGGGCGTGGGAGAGATTGCCGAGCGCCGCTAATGCGTCTGTTGCTGGGCACGAAAAATCTGGGCAAAATCAGAGAGATCAAGCAAATTCTTGCTAATATCCCCGCGCTGGAACTGCTCACGTTCCGCGAGCAGCCCTTCTCTGACGTCTCCGAAGACGGAGCGACATTGGAAGAGAACGCTCGTAAAAAAGCTCAACAGATTGTGTACGAGACGGGGCTGGCCGTGCTGGCCGAAGATTCCGGCTTGGAAGTCCAGGCGCTGGGGGGAGCACCTGGGGTGCAGTCGGCACGCTTTGCCGGGGAGACCAAGGACGACCGGGCAAACATCGAAAAACTCTTAGACGTACTCAAAAACGTGACGGATCGTCGTGCACGCTTTCGTTGCGTCGCTGTGCTGCATCTCGCAGATGGGCAAGAATTTCTGAGCGAGGGCACGCTCTCAGGGTGGATCGCCTTGGAACCGCGAGGCACGGCGGGCTTTGGCTATGATCCCGTCTTTATTCCCGTCGGCTACGATGCTACGCTGGCCGAACTAGGAACCGAGATCAAAAATCAGATCAGCCATCGCCGACGCGCCCTCGAGGGCCTGAAAGCCCAGCTTATGGAGTATTGTCTGTAGGAGGAGTCGGACGCTGGAAGCCTGTTCCGGCCGGAATCCGTTTGCTCACGATCACCGCGGGCTTCAGGCTCTCTAATCGGTCCACAGCTCCCTTTAAGGCTGCTTCAGCTAAGACGGTCGTCGTCCGCTGGAACGATGCGGCTGACAGCCATGACTTGGTCTCCAAAGCGGCCTTAGAGATGCGCAAGAGCGCGCGCTCGCCGCTGGGCAGGCGTTTTTCGGCGATGCGCTGCGTGACTTTTTCTTTGCCGCGTTCGAGCACGATCTCCGTGACGCCCGCGCGCAACGCCGCGCGGATCAGTTCACTGGTCACCGCACTGCCCTTCTCAGCTAGGACAGCTCCGCTCCGATCGGTGATCGGCGCGGCCAGGGTCACTCCGATGATCTCTTCACGTTTGAGGCGAATCTGACGGTTCTCTTCGAGCAAGCGGTCATTTTCAGCTTGGAACTCCTCGTAGAGAGTGAGCTCGTTGGGCAAGAACTGCGAATCCCCCGGCTCTATAATCCGTACATTGTTGAGCATCTGTCGGATGACCAGCTCGAGGTGTTTGTCGTTGATATCTACGCCCTGGCTCTTGTAGACTTTGTGTATCTCTTCTAACAAATACGTTCTGGTCTTGTCCACGCCGGCGATGCTGAGCAGCCGGTGGGGCGAGATCACCCCTTTGGAGAGCAGCTCGCCTCGTTGGACTTTATCACCAATTTTCACCGTGGGCGGATTGGTCAACTCTACAGTTGTCTCGTGGTGATACGAGAGCTCGACTACGTCTTCATCCAGCGATCTGATCGCATCGATCTGAATGGGTTCGTCGCTGGCCAGCGTGAGCGCAAAGAGCGTATCGCCGGCTTCAACCCATTCGCCATCGGCCTTGAGGGCTGCGAGATCTTCCGTGAGCACGAATTCTTTGCCCTCAGCGCGCTGGTAGATGATAATCTGATTTTTGGTGACGATGGCGATGCCGGGGTTCTGGGCGCGGAGCTCAATGGGTTTTGAGCTCGTGGAGAGCTTTTCGTTGACGACTACTTTGTCGCCGGGGTTGACCGACCGGCGTGCCCCATAGGGAAGCTTGTAGCGGACGCGGTTGCCCGTCTCTTTCTCCTTGATGATAATAGCGCGTTCATCGTTCTCCACGACTTCTTCGACTACCCCGTCCACCGTAGACACGACGGGTTCCTCATGGAAGGGTTCAACTAACAGCGTACCTTGGGAGATCTTTTGTCCGTCTTTCACTTTGAGTGCGGCACCCTCGGGAAGAGTATAGATCTGGTCGCCTTCATCGGGATTGAGAATATAAAGTTTCTTCAGGCTCTCGGTCTCCACGATGCGGACGATGCCGCTGCGTGGGCTTGTGCTCTGAAGAAGCTGGCTCACAGGCATCAAGGTGCCCTTCTCTGTCGTGGCGCAGAGCGCTTTGGGCAGGCGAATGCGCTTCTCATCGCCGTATAAGACGGCGCGCAGCCGGCCGGTCTCTGCTGACTGGGTGAGGTCTGTCACAACGCCGCTGATCGGCGCGATCTCACTTTGAGAACTTCGCACGGCCTTGCGCGCTTCAAAGAGCTCTTCGGCACGCGGCAGACCCTGCGTGATATCAATACCGGCCACGCCGCCGGTATGGAAGGTCTTCATCGTGAGTTGGGTTCCGGGCTCCCCGATCGATTGGGCGGCGATGACGCCCACCGCTGTTCCCAATTGTACGAGTTGGTGCGTGCTCAGGTCGTAGCCATAGCATTGTTGACAGATGCCGCGGCGGACGGCGCAGCGCATCGGCGAGCGCACCACTATCTGGGGGCGCACACGGATCTTTTCGATCTTGAGGGCGCGGAGTTTTTCCGCCAAGGCACGGGTGATGGGCTCATCTTGCGAGATGATCACATAATTGGTCTTGGGATCGCGAATATCGTGGGCGGCTTTGGTGCCCACGACGTTTTCGTAGAAGGCGCGATCGCTGGGGGCCAGTTCGGCTTGCAACCCTCCGATGCGCTGAGATTTCTCGCGGTCGAAGACCTCCCCGCGCTTCATCACAGTCTCCCCTAAGAAGACGATATCTTGGGCACTCACACGGCCATAGATGCGCTCTGCGATGGTTTCCATCACCTCGCCGGGTTTGGTGTAATAGAGCGGGTCGATCTCGATGCCGTTGGTGGTCCCGCAGTCTTCTATCTTGACGATCAGCTCTTCAGTAGCGTCCACCAAACGGCGCGTGAGATATCCCGAATCGGCGGTCTTCAGGGCGGTATCGGCGGTGCCCTTGCGTCCGCCGTGCGTGCTAATAAAATATTCGATGACGTTGAGGCCCTCTCTGAAATTGGAGATGACCGGCATCTCGATGATGCGGCCGGAGGGGTCGCTCATGGGGCCACGCATACCGGCGAGTTGCTTGACTTGAGTGCTGCTGCCGCGGGCGCCGGACTCGACGATCATATAGATTGGGTTAAAACGATGTTGGGCCATGTTCTTCATGGTCGCATCAGCTACGCGGTCAACTGTCTCCATCCAGATTTCGATAATCTTGCTCTTGCGCTCTTCGTCGGTGACCAGACCGCGATCATAGCGTTCGTTGATTTTCGCCACGCGCTCCCGTGCTTCTTTGAGGATCGTGCCTTTATCCGGGGGAATCAAGCAATCGCGCACAGCGATCGTCAACCCGGATTTGGTAGCGAAAGAAAACCCTAGGTCTTTCAAGTCGTCCAAGAGCTGCACGGTGCGGTCAAGCCCGAATGTGAAGTAGCACTCCATGATGAGTGCATGGATGGCGTCTGAATCAAAGGTCTTCTGGTAATTGCGCAGAGCCGGCGGGAAGGCGGTGTTGAGCAGGGCCCGCCCCAGCGTCGTGTCTATCAAGTGGCCGTCAAGACGGATTGTGATGGGCGCATGGAGAGAAATAATTTTTTCTTCGTAGGCGCGCTCAGCTTCGGCGAGGCTGGCAAAATACTTGCCCTTGCCCCGACCTTCGGGATCGAGCGTCGAGAGATAATAATAAGCAAAGATCGAGTCTTGCGTCGGCACGCTGAGTGGTTTGCCGTTGGCCGGTGAGAGAATATTTTTCGGCGCGAGCATGATCTCGCGCGTCTCTTGAATTGCTTCTTTCCCCAAAGGCAGGTGGACAGCCATCATATCGCCGTCGAAGTCGGCGTTGTAGGGCCGACAGACAAACGGATGAATCTGGATGGACTCGCCATCTACTAAGATGGGCTCAAACCCTTGGATGCCTAAGCGATGCAGTGTTGGGGCGCGGTTGAGCAGGACCGGGTGCTCTTTGACCAATTGCTCTAGGACGTCCCAGACTTCGGGCATCTCGCCGGAGAGCGCTTTGTTTTTGACGTCGTCAAAATTGGAGATGGCGCTGACGCCCAGGCGCGAGAGAATAAACGGCTTAAAGAGCTCCAAGGCCATCTTTTTGGGCAAGCCGCACTGATGGAGTTTCAGCTTGGGGTTAACCACGATGACGGCGCGCCCGGAGTAGTCCACGCGTTTGCCCAAGAGATTTCTTCGTAAGCGTCCGTGCTTGCCTTGGATGCGTTCGCTCAAGGACTTTAATGGGCGATTGTCGCGCCCCAAGATAGGGTTATCTTTCTTCTCGTTATGGATGAGCGCGTCGACAGCTTCTTGGAGCATTCTCCGTTCGTTGCGCAAGATCACTTCGGGAGCGCCCATCTCTAAAAGCTTTTTCAGTCTGTTGTTTCTGTTAATAATGCGCCGGTAGAGGTCGTTGAGATCGGTCGTGGCGAATTTGCCGCCTTCTAGCTGGACGATGGGGCGCAGCTCTGGTGGTAAGATGGGGATGACATCGAGTACCATATTGTGCGGCTGGTTGCCGCTGCGGCGCACTTGCTGCACGATCTCGAGACGCTTGAGAAGGCGCTTCCGTTTGCCCTCGGTGGGTTCTTGAGCGACTTGTTGATGGAGCTCGGCTTCGAGGGCGGCTAAGTCTAAATTGGCCAAGACGCCTTTGATCCCTGCTGCGCCGGTCTCGGCTTCAAATTGGCCGGGATAGAGTTTTTCATACGCTTTCTTTTCTAGTTCCCAGAGCCGATCACCCACCTTCAGGGGCACTTGCGCGCCCTTCACGCTGGTTACGAGATACACCAAACTGTCGACGGTTTCCACAACTTTCTTGCCCTTCAGATCCGGATAGACGCTTTTGAGAAAATTAAAAGCTCTCTCGGGAAGATACTCTGCTTTCGGCAGGCGCGCCAGGAGCTGGCCTGCTTCCACCTTGTCGCCCGACTGCACGAGCATCTCTGCAGTGCGTGGCACGGGGAACGCTTTGGTCGCATTGGAGAGCTTGATGAGCTTCATCTCCTCGCCGTTCTCGAGCTTGATTTTTTCGAACGAGACCTTTCCGTCGCCTTCGGCAGGGATATCGAAATCGCTTTCTAATGCATAAAAACGTTCAGCCGTAAGCTTTTTCTTTTCGCCCAGGATGTGGAGCTGCGTTCCGTAGATAATATCGCCTTCAGAAAAATCAGAAGAATCGGAGCGTGTGATGAGATACATCTCTTCTTCCAGAGGCGTGGTCTCGTAATACGCGATCTTCTTCAGCGTGGCGCGCTTGATGCCCAAGAGCGTGCTGAGGGGCGAGGAGATGCCCTTCAAATACCAAAAGTGCACGACCGGACTGGCCAGTTCGACGTGGGCCATATTGGAGCGTCGCACATCGGAGCTGGTGACCAGCACACCGCATTTCTCGCAGGTAATCCCTTCGTATTTGCGCCCACGGTATTTCTGGCAGGCGCACTCGTAGTCGTTCTCCGGGCCGAAGATCTCTTCGGCGAAGAGGCCGCCGCGCTCGGCCTTATGGGTTCTGTAATTGATCGTCTCTGATTCAGTGACCTCGCCGCGAGACCAGCTCTTGATCTCATCGGGCGAGGCCAAGCCAATACGCACTTGGGCGATGTCGTCACCGCTGTACACGTCTGCTCCCCCTTCGAAAATGCTTCACGATTTCTTCAGTGTGTGTTGAGCTTACGAACTGCTCGATTCTTGTGAGGCACTGATCTTCTCTGTAGATTTATCAGGCGGTTCTGCGGGCTGCCGCCCGTAATTGGTCGTATAGAATCCTTTACCTTTATACTGAGTTCCTACGCGCGAGGGCACGCGGCGCGCTTGCAGTGCGCCACACTCCGCGCACTCGCGCTGATCCGGACTATCAAACGAATCTAACACACTGAAGCTATGACCGCAGGTCTCGCAGCGATAGCGATACAACGGCATAGGAACCCTCCCTGAAAGCAGTTATAAAACAATGTTGGAAAGAGAGTACACGCAAACTATTGCTGAAAAGCTCCCTACAGAGTTACACCCACAAACCGCCATCGGTCTGACGAGTATAGCACAAACCACCGCGAGCTGCAAGCGGCCGCAGTTGATGCGCTGCAGCTCTCAGAGACCACGAGTGGGTTTTAACGACGTGATCGCTCGCTCTGGATGACCGCGCTCAGGCGCTCGACACTGTGGGCGACCTGGCGATTAATCACTATATAGTCAAAAAGATCGAGTGCTCCCAGCTCGTCCAAGGCTGCCGCGAGACGACGGCGCCGGGCGGCGCTGCTTTCGGTGCCGCGCCTGCTCAAACGCCGTTCCAGCTCTTCGAGAGAGGGCGGCAAGACGAAAATCGCTACCAATCTTCCTGCCAATCGGCGTCGGCGCAATTGGCGGACCCCTTGCACGTCGGCCTCTTTGATTGCATCGCGCCCGCGAGCTAACAGGGCTTGGACTTCTCGTCTTGTGGTTCCGTAATAGTTTCCCGCGTAGAGAGCATATTCGAGAAAATCCCCGGCCTGCACCCGGCGCTCGAACTCGTCTTTCGAGATGAAGCGATAGCGTCCGGCTTTGAGTTCCTTGGGGTTCCGTGGAGGCCGGCTTGTGTATGAAGGCACGTAGACGAGATCAGGAAATCTTTGGCGCACCCGGTTGAGTAAGGTGGTCTTGCCGACCCCAGAGGGCCCACAGAGCACAAAGAAGACGCCGCGCTTCGGCATGGTTCTCACTCGACGTTACGGGCCTGTTCGCGGAACTTCTCGATGAGCGATTTCATCGCGATCACACCGGTAGCGATCTGAGCGTCTTTGGCCTTGGCGGAGATGGTGTTCGCTTCTCGTGCCAGCTCTTGGGCCAAAAAGTCTAATAGGCGCCCAGCGGGCTCGGGGCCGGTGAGCGCTGCTCGTGCGGCTCGGAGGTGCATGCGCAAACGCGCGATCTCTTCCGTAATATCTGCTCGTTCGGTGAAGATGGCCACTTCGAGCTCGAGCCGCCCCTCGTCCGGTTCAATCGCGTGATCCGTCAGCTCGCGCACGCGCTCCAGCAGCCGCTCTTTATATGATTTCTTTACAGCGGGGGCGCTGCGTTCGATCTCGTCCAGTTGGTGCTCCAGCAGAGAGAGTATAGCAGTTAGCTCCTCAGCCAGCAGGCGGCCTTCGCGCTGACGGTGCAGGCGCGTCTGAGCGATGGCCTCACGCAAGGCCGGTTCGAGCTGCTCCCACAGCTCTGTTTCTGGCTCCTCCGATCTTTGCAAAACACCTTCTAACTTCAGAAGCGTGTCTACCGAGAGGCTACTCTCGGCAAGCTTTAAATCTTTGACGAGTTGAGTGAGCGTGGTTACATATGCCAGCGCGATGTCACGGTTGATCGAAAGCGGAGCCAGGCCGCGTCGTTCGATATCCACGCGAACTTCGACGCGTCCTCGCGAGAAGTATTGGCCGATCAGGTCTTGGGCTTTCAGCTCGAGGGCCGGGTGGGCTTCTAGGCCTAACACTTTGAGGTCGAGATATTTGTGATTGAGCGTTTTGATGGAAACGGTGATGGCTTGCTTGGGGTTTTGATATTGGGCGTGGCCATAGCCGGTCATGCTACAGATCATGCTCCAGAGTAATCGAGCGAGGTAGCGTTGTCAAGACCAGAAGAGCCGCGTGACCTTGCCAAAACCCGTAAAATCGGTAAACTATAGAGCGTAATCTGCTCGTTTACTCATCGCCCGCTTCCAGCGGGACGCTTGATTATTGAGACCCCAAAGAGGAGGATCGCTATTATGGCTGTCAAAGCACCTGCCAAACCCGGACTCAAAGACTCCAAAGCCCTTTTTCAGAAGATGGCGAAATACGTCCCGCGCGCCGTCTCGCCGCTCGCTCCGTTTATAATTTCCGAGTCGTGCGGTGCCATCGTGAAAGACCTGGAAGGCCGTTCGTATATTGACCTCACCGGCGGCTGGGGATGTCTCAACGTCGGCCATGCCCACCCGCGCGTCGTCCGCGCCATCCAAGAGCAAGCCGAGAGATTCACCCACACGGATTGCAGTGTCATCATGTATGACGTTTATATCGAGCTGGCTGAGCGATTGGTGCAGCTCGCCCCCGGCCCGACTCCGAAAAAAGCCATCTTCTTCAATTCTGGGGCTGAGGCCGTCGAGAACGCCGTCAAGATCTCCCGTTCTTACACCAAACGCAAGGCCGTGGTCGTCTTCGACGGGGCTTTCCATGGACGCACCTATATGGCGATGACCATGACCCATAAAGCAAAGCCCTATAAAGAGGGCTTCGCTCCGTTCGTCTCGGATGTCTATCGCCTGCCCTTCCCCAACCCGTACCGCCACCCCATGGATTGTCAGCTTTGGGAAAAGCAGTTATTCACGTTGGTCAACCCTGAGGATATCGCCTGTGTTGTCTTCGAGCCCGTCCAAGGCGAGGGCGGCTTTGTCGTCCCACAAGAGGGCTTTGTGCCGTTCTTGCGCGACTTGACAAAACAGCACGGCATTGTTTTAGTAGCCGACGAGATCCAGACGGGCATCGGGCGCACCGGGAAATTTTACGCGTATGAGCATTACGGGATTGAGCCCGATCTCATCACGTTGGGGAAGTCGCTCGCTTCCGGGCTCCCCTTGAGTGCGGTCGTCGGTGTACAGAACGTGATTGACGCGCCGGGCGACAGCGCCATCGGGGGGACTTATGTGGGCAACCCGCTCGCCTGTGCTGCCGGGCTGGCGGTGTTAGACATCGTAGAAGAAGAGAAGCTCTTGGATCGTGCCGTCGAACTCGGTCAGTACATGCGCGAGCGTTTTGTGCAGATGCAACAAAAATTTCACATCATTGGGGATGTCCGTGGGCTAGGCGCGATGGTCGCAGTTGAACTCGTTAAAAGCCGCACCACGAAAGACCCTGCCTCCGCAGAGACTATGGCCGTCGTGAAGGAGTGCTTGGCAAACGGCGTCATTATCGCCAAAGCGGGTCTCTATGGAAATGTCATTCGGATGCTGATTCCGCTAGTCATCTCTGAGGAAGAACTGGCGAAGGGATTTGATATCATCGAGCGTGCGATCGCTAAAGTGTCGCGCTAGAACCTCCCCTTTACAGGGGGCTAGGGATTAGGTCTGTAGAGCTCCCAGGGCACCTCGATATCTTCCTTGGGCAGCTCCCAAATGAACCGCGAGGGCGCGTTAAAGAGCAACGAGCCGTAGAGTGAGCGTTGGCTTGTAAAGGAGAGATAGAGTCGCTCTTTGGCCCTGGTCAGGCCGACGTAGCAGAGCCGACGCTCTTCTTCAAGGGTGCCCTCTTTGATGCTGCGCGCGTGCGGCAGAAGATTCTCTTCCAAGCCCACTAAGAATACATAATCGAACTCCAGTCCCTTGGCCGAGTGTAGGGTCATCAGCGCCACGCGTTCTTGGTCGCCGGAGTACGTGTCGGCCTCTGCAAGGAGCGCGACTTCTTCCAGAAATTCTCTCAGCCCGCCACGATGCTCGAACTCTTTCAGATACCCGATAAATTCTCGAATATTGCCCAGGCGCTCTTCTGAGCCGTCGGCTTGCAGCTCGGTTAAGTACCCCGTCCGGCGCAACACCTCTTCGGCCAGCTCGCTGGGGTTGTGGGAAGAGGCGTACTCCCGGAGGCTTTTTATCAGAGTGACGAACTCTTTGAGACGATTACGTGCCGCCCCCAGGGGCCCATTCTCGTTCAGCTGTTCTATGGCTTCCCAGAGGGAGTGCCGGGCCGTGCGGGCTTGCATTTGCACGGTAGCGATGGTCTTGTCGCCGATCCCCCGACGCGGCTTGTTCAGAATTCTTAACAGACTGAGATCATCAGCGGGGTTAGCAAGAAAACGCAGATACGCTAAGAGATCTTTGATCTCAGCCCGCTCATAAAATTTTAACCCTCTCACGATCTCATAGGGGATATTCCAGCGCAGCAGAGACTCTTCAAGGACGCGCGAGAGCGTGTTCACTCGATAGAGTATTGCAATGTGATTGAGCGAGACGTGCTCGCCTCTCCATAACTCGCAGATCTGGCGGGCGACGAAGTCCGCTTCGTCATGTTCATCGCGCGCCGGGTAGAGATAGAGCCGTTCGCCCTCGGCCCGCGCGGCAATCAATTCCTTGGGCTTTCTCAGTTGGTTGTTGCGAATGACCGAAGAGGCTGCTCTCAAAATCCGTGCCGTCGAACGGTAGTTCGCCTTGAGTTGCACGATCTTGCAGGTGGGGAAATCGTGCTCAAATTTAAAAATATTGGTCGGATCGGCTCCGCGCCAGCCGAAGATAGATTGATCGTCGTCGCCGACCACACAGATGTTTTCGTATTTTTCAGCGAGCAGCCTCGAAAAGACATACTGGGCATAGTTGGTGTCTTGATACTCGTCAATGACGAGAAAGCGAAAGCGATCACGATAGTGATTGAGAATATCCAGTCTCTCTTGGAAGAGCCGCACAGTAAGTCTTATCAGATCGGCGAAATCGAGCGCGTTGCTCGCTTCGAGCCGGCGCTGATAGTGCTTATAGATTCGCTCCAAGAGTTCGAGCATAGAGCTATCAAACATCCCGACCCGACGGCTGACAAACTCCTCAGGGCCGATCAGCTCGTCTTTCGCCCGGTCTATGACGTTGGCCACCAGACCGGGGCTGATGCCCTCGTCGCCGTAGCCGAGTTCTTTGATAGTTTGCGCGAGCGCCGCGCGGGTGTCGTCCTCATCGAGAATTGTGAAATTATAGTTATACGCTCCTCCAAGATGATGAATTTGCTCGCGCAAAATCGCCGCTGCCGTGGCGTGAAAGGTTCTTACCCACGGGGTCTTGTTGGCCCCGACGAGCTTCTCTACCCGTTGTTTCATCTCTGCGGCGGCTTTGTTGGTGAACGTCACGCCCAGTATCTGGCTGGGCGGGATGGTGTGATGCACCATGAGATACGCAATGCGATGGGTAATAGTACGGGTCTTGCCCGACCCCGCCCCGGCGATAATTAAGAGCGGACCTTCAAAATGCGTGACTGCCTCGCGCTGATAGGGATTCAAGTCTCGTAAGATCGTCTCGCTCATCATATATATATTGAGTGCCCGACGTCTGCTCAGGGCGAACGCAGGGGCGCCCCTTTTGGTATCTCGTGAGGCGGATGCTGCACGGCGGAGAGAATTATATCATACGAGCTTGAGGTTGTACTGCTCCAGCTCTCGTGGCGACTGAAAAGGCTCGACGCTGATGCGGAACGTCTCTTGCCCGCTCTCGAAGCGCCAGTGAGCCTGGACGTTGCCGAAGGGCTTGGTGTTCAGATGGCTGGCGGCCACGCGCGCGGCCATCTGAATGATCTGTTCGATCTCGCTGCGGCTCTTCTCCTTCCAATTCGCGCGCACCAGAGCCATCGGGCCGTGATGGCTGGGCAGATAGAGTCTTAGATCTTCTGGGAGAAAGAAGTTCTGCAAGCGGCGCTTCTCTTCGTCATCACGCCCTAAGACGATCTTCACATCGGGTGGGCGCTTGTAATAGAGCGGAAACTCCAACAGCTCTAAAGAATTCACCGTCAGTTTTTCTTCTTTGAGCAAGTCTTCCAGCCGCGGGCCAAAGTAGGGAACGGTGAGTTTGCAGCGCCGCTGCGCCGGAAAATCAGCGACGTCCACGCCAAGCTCACGGGCGAGAGCGCGGATCTTCTCTTTGTCCGAGGCCCGAAACCCCTTGAGTTTCTCCCGGTCAATCAAGCCCTTCTGTTCGGCTATTGTCTCCGGCAAGAGCTTCGCTGAGAGCGGGCGCAGCACCACCCCCTGGGCTCCAGCCAGCTCTGTTACCTTCTCGATCTCCGCGACACCCAGCCCTCGTTCACCGACGACCTCGCCGGTCACGATGAACTCTGCGCCGATCTTTTTCATATAGCGCAGGGCTTTCTTCAAAAGCAAATGACGACAATTGATACACGAGTACTTTAGATTGTAGCCGTTGCCATTTGTCCCATGGGCGATCTTGGCCAGCTCGCGGAAATCTTTTTTGACGTTTTGGCTACGGAACAGCGCGTCGTCAAAGACCTCGTGGGCGATATCTTTCACCGTGCGATGGCTGAAGCCCGTGTCCGAGTTTGGCGAGGGCACGGCTTCATATTCACGGAAGAACGGAGACCGCAGATGGAGAATCCTGACTTCGGTGACGCGTGGGTGTTGCAGGACGAGCTTGGTGGCGACAATGCTCGCCAAGCTCCCCGAGAAGAGAGAAACTGCTTTTGCCACTCCCTAATCCCTCCCCCATTCCCTAGAAGATGTGGTTGACGGTTCCCCTTATATTAGTACACTGGCTCGAGAAGCTCGTACTGGCCGTTTCCGTGGCGGTGGAGGATGCTCAGGCCCCGGCTGTCGGCATCCACGAAGATCAGAAAGTCTTTATGGTAAGACTCTAACTGGAGACGGGCCTCATCGAGCGTCATCGGTTTGCGCAGATAGACTTTGGTATAAATGATATTATTGTCTTCGCTCTGGGGCTCTGTGTTCGCTAGGGCACGTTGGCGTGCCTTCGCCGCCGCCTGGCGGGCCGGACGCTTCTCACGCAGTTGGTCTTTATATTTTCTCAGTTGCTGTTTTAACTTGTCCACGGCCTCATCAATGGAAGCGTACATGTTATCGGACTCGGCGCTGGCTTTGGCGACCTTGCGCTTGATGAGATGGGCCACCATCTCCACGATCTGGCGCTCCTTCTCGACGTCCATAATAATATCGACGCTAATGATGCCGTCAAAATATCGCGAGAGCGCTTCGACCTTGGAGATGGCATACTTGTTGAGAACTTCACTCTCCGCCATATGCCGCTCAGACACTCGGATTTTCATATCTCAATACCACAACCGGTCCACTTGCACGGTTGACCGGATCACACTATAGCACAAAACCTCGAAAAAGTCAAGACAGAGACGGGAAAATCCCGAACTCAAGGGAACTGATTGCATCCGGCTCAGCGCACCCCGCGCCTGGACGACGATGGAGCCCGGACGCGCTCCATTGCCTCGATACGGTCCGTTCGGTATCTTATCTGTTATGCACGAGCTGACACGAGCAGCCCCCTTGCTGCGCCGAGCGACGCTCGCCGATCTGGACAGAATTATCGAGATCGAGCGGCTGTCATTCCCCACGCCGTGGCCGCGGGATTATCTCGCTCATCATCTGGGCGATGACGGTTTTATCGTCGTTGAGCAAGACGGTCGCGTGGTGGGGTATACAGTAATCGGGGTAAAGATCCCTTCGTTTTTAGCGCGTTTGGAGCGGCGGACGCGGGCGCTGCTGACCGGCCATGAGCCAGAAGAACTTCCTCCAGTCGGGCATATCTTGAACGTTGCTGTAGATCCTGCGTTCCGCCGCCAAGGCCTCGGCCAGCGCTTACTCGAGTATGCGCTGGAGTACAGCCGAAAGCTAGGGGCAAGCCGAGTGGAGCTGGAAGTGCGCACGGGGAACGAGACCGCCATCGCACTCTATCAAAAATACGGGTTCGAGATTCGTGAGCTGCTGCCTTGCTATTATAGCAACGGGGAGGACGCGTTTTTGATGGTCAGGGCTGTATGACCGCAGAATGTCTCAAAATGCGCTGCCAGTCGTCCATAGTATCCAGGTCGCATTGAGTCGCTTCTTCTGCAGAAGAAAGCTCCAATCGGGTCGTGTTCTCCCACTGTCTTTCTAGAATTTTCAGGCCGCTCTGATCACCCTGGAGCCGCGCAAATTCTGAAAACAGTTCCCTGGGCAGCGCCACCGGACGCCCCACTGAACCGTGATAGATGGGAAGGCACGGCCTCTTCGTTGCGATAAAAGCCTTGACGACTCGCGCGATCAGATCGCTGGTCATCAAGGGCATATCGCCCAAGAGCACAACAACGCCCGGAGCCTCTGCGGGAAGAGCCTCGAGCGCCAGGTGGAGCGATGAAGCCCGGCCCGCTTGCCATCGGGCGTTATACAGAATTCTGAGTCTCGGGTGCGCGCAGAGTTCGTCCAGGGCAGTCAGGACTCTTTCGTGCTCGTGCCCCACCACGAGATAGACGGGATTAAGCGGTGCGCCTAGGGCTGCATGGAGCGAGTGATAAATCACGGGCCGATGGCCCAAGCGCGCAAGAAGCTTGTTGTCTCCGAAGCGTCGGCCCGCGCCCGCGGCGAGCACCATACCGGGAATGCTTTCGATGGCTACGAATTCCCTCCCGCTAAGACCCCGCGCTTCTCTAAAATCCACATCCCGCTTCTCATATCGCTCCCCAGGACGTATTTGCCGAAGGGATAGACATCCCAGAAGCCGTCGAAGCCATGGCGAAAGCGCGACCGTCCGCCATAGGGATCGAAGGCAACGACTTCTTTGGGCTCCTGCGGGTTGCTGTACTCGAAGACGCGCACCCCATCGGCGTAATAGGCCACGTAGCCGAAGGCCCCATCTATGACCACGTTGTGCGGGATGTTCCCACGGCTGTACTGCCCCAGGAGTTTGATGTCAGCGGGATCGGAGACATCAAAGATTCGCACTGGTTCTCCTGGAGCCTCATCAGTAGTGAACACGAGTTTTCCGTCAGGGCTGGGCCAGATGTTATGGCTGGCGCCGCGACCGTAGTCGTGCTGGGCGATCAGCTTATAGCTCAGTTGTTGCGGGTTCTCTAGGTTCTCAAAATCAATGATCCAAAAGCCCTGGTCCCAAGCGGCAGAATAGAGCCGATTGCCGATCACGGCGACGTCGTGCACGTTCCCCATCAGACGCTCTTCAAATTCCACGGGGCCCAAATCTTTGGGGGCAGCTGGGTCCGTCAGATCGAGCATAAAAAGCTCTCCGGACCCGCGCCCAATAGTGGGTAAGAAACAGACTTTGCCGGCAACAAAGACATTGTGCACTGTGCCGTAGTCGCCGGACTGTACAGTGCTGACTAACTTCGGGTTCTTCCAATCGCTGATGTCATAGATAAGAACCCGGCGACGATCATCGGCGCGCACGAGCCCACAGACGAGAAAGTGCTCATAAAAGTCTACATCCCGACAGTCGCCGCGAATATCGCGAATGTCAATAGTCACGACGTGGGGGGTCTGGGGATCGCTGAACTCGATCAAGTGAATGAGCGATCCGGCGGGCACGCCGGCGAGCGTTCCACGGGCCCACATCCCCGTAGCGTGCCAGGGCTCTCCTCCTACTATGCTGGGAGGGAGCTCGACCTGCTTCACCGGCACCAGCAAAGACTCTTCGGTCTGGGCGAGAGCATGGCGCTCTCTGCTGGAAAGCATAAAGTGCGACGCGGCCAGGGCTCCTAAGCCCAGGCGCAAGAACGACCGACGCGTCAGTTTAGCCATACGGCCCTCCTTTGGGGCGCTCAAAAAGTGTGCTTATTCTAGCGGGGCCTTGAGAGCGGTGCAAGGGCTTTGAATGGGAGAGAGAGAAAAAGTGTCAGACTACGGCGATCTTGTGCTAAAATTCTGCTGGAGAAGACCATAGGGGGCTTGACACCGACAGGGTGTTTATGCTAAGATTTCACAGAACGGGAGCGCATGAGACCTTAAAAAAACTGTCTTCGGGCCGCGAGGCACAGCCTGTGCCCATCCAGAGGGTCCTGCGCCATACGGGGTTCTGTTCTGTAACGAAGGAGGTGGGAACTGAAGATTGAAGGCAGTTTCACACGTTCCACAAGCTCAAGATTTAAACTCTCGCGCGAGGTGATTTGCACATGAAGTCTTGGTGGAAGTGGTGTACGGTTACAGTAGCGGTTGCTCTCTTTGCCGTTTGGGGCAGCCAGGCTCAAGATTCGGGTTGGAATATTCAGTCGGTGGCTAGTGGACCCGATGCCGGCAAACAGCGGGTCTTGGAAATGGACGTGGCCGTAGGCGCTGATGGTGCTGTCTACGTCAGCTACATTGATCAAGCGGCGAATGCAGTCAAACTCATCAAGATGGCGGGCGAAGCTAAGCAAGAAGCTGCGCTCGAGCGCGAGAATCGCGTGGCTGGCACATCAGTAGCGGTGAGCAGCGACAAAGTGTGCGTTGCTTGGGAAGAACTCGGAGACGTCCATGAAATCTGGGGGGCTTGCTGGAACACGGCTGACCTTGCAGCAGCCGGTGAGCCAGGACGTATATCGACCGAAGGGGCGCTGGCAGGTCAGGCAGACGGAGCAGGCTGGGGCGAGTTCGGCCTTAACTTCGATAACACCTTCGCTTCCGACGGGACACTCTATGCTGTCTGGTCTGAGGAGTATTCTGCCCTGAAGGCTGGCAAGTATGCGAACGGGGCCTGGAGTGCCTGCGGCGAGCTGCCTGATTCGACCGAGGTCATCCGCTACCCCACAGTCTATGTGGACAGCGCCGGCGGGGTGTGGGTGGCCAGTGGGGACCTCTCCTATCCTCCTGGCCCGGATGTCTATGTCTGGTACTCCACCGATCAGTGTGCCAACTGGACCCAGAGGGTGAATGTCACCCCAACCGGCCTCTTCAGCGATGGGGCGGGGATCGTGCGCTTGGGCGACAAGATCTACGAAGTGAACGACGACGACGCCGGCGCCGATCCCGGAACGGCTGACATCCATGTCAACACTTGTGATGTCACTGCAGAGGGGCCAGCGAACTGCGTGCGCAATGTGGTCCACAAGCACGGAGGGTTCCCGCACATCGCCACGGATGGCAAGGGCTTGTATGTGACTTCGACCAATGAGAACCAAGTGCTGTTCAGCTACTCCTGCGATGCTGGGGGGAGCTGGAATCCAGCCAATATCCCGAACGGATACAACACTGGGTTCCGCGATCCGGACTTTGGTGCGGCGCTGTCGCGCTTCAGGGTAGCGACGAGCGCAGGGTCGCCCAATGTCTACGTGGCATGGTTCTGGCGCAATGAGGGCCAGAGCAACATCATGCTCGCATCACATCCTAAGCCCTGTCAATAAACCAAAGCTCATGACGGCTGAGGGGCTAAGCTCACAAGGACTTAGCCCCTCAATTTTTGAATCACGGAAGGCACTGAAGAGAATCACGGAAAGCACAGAAGAGCCTCCTTCAGTGCTCTCCGTGTTTTTCCGTGGTTTCAACCACTCCGACAGTCCGCCCCGCGCACCCACAGATCAATGACCGTGATCATGATCTGGTCGCTAATCGGGGTGGGAATATCCGGCCCCACCCGGCTCTGCGCGATCCATAAATCGAGCGCAATGACGATCTCTTGATCGTCAATAAAATTATCGGCGACGTGGAGCTTGGCGATCAAGCACGGAATAGTGCGGGGCTCTTGGGCAACTGTTGCTCCACAGATAGCGATCAACAACACGCCGACGATTGCCCAGCTACGCATACAGCCCCCTCGCTCGTGCCGCCGTCGCTACGCGATCTACCGCGACCATGTACGAAGCTGTCCGTAAATCTGTCCTCTCTCGCTGAGCCATCTCCCAGACGCGATCAAAAGCGTTCACCATAAACCGTCGTAGGCGCTTGTCCACCCGTTCAGGACTCCAGAAGTAAAAAGCCCGGTCTTGCACCCATTCAAAGTACGAAACCGTCACCCCCCCAGCGTTGGCCAAGATATCGGGCACAATCAAGATTCCTCGGTCGTGCAAGATACGGTCGGCTTCAAGGGTGATCGGACCGTTGGCCAGTTCGATGATTGTCTTGGCTCTGATCCGTGAAGCATTTGCTTTGGTGATCTGGTTTTCTATAGCTGCCGGGACCAAAATGTCGCACTCCAGTTCCAGAAGTTCTTGATTGGTGATGGGCTCGGTGTTCTTCGATCTCACAACCGAACCGGTCTTGCGCTCGTGTTCTTTGAGTGCCACTGGGTCTATCCCGCTCGGGTTGTAGACACCGCCCTTGGCGTCGCTGACGGCGACAATCTTTGCTCCGCCCTCTGCACAGAAGCGCGCCATGCTCGAGCCGACGTTGCCAAACCCCTGAATGGCGATCCGTGTCCCCTCTAAGCTTTTCTGAAGCTGCTTGAGCGTCTCTTGGAGCACAAAATAGCCACCCCGGCCGGTCGCCGTGTCACGTCCTTCCGAGCCGCCTAATACCTTGGGCTTGCCCGTCACCAAACCGGGCATGAACATGCTGTTGTGGTGCATGCTAATAGTATCAACAAACCAGGCCATCTCGCGCTCTCCCGTGAAGACATCGGGGGCGGGAATATCTATATCTGGCCCGATGATCGGCGCGATCTCCGCGGCATACCGTCGCGTGATGCGCTCCAGCTCCCCGGTAGAAAGCTCTAAGGGGTTGCAGCGCACGCCGCCCTTGGCCCCGCCAAAGGGAACCTGAGCTACAGAACATTTCCAGGTCATCAAAATAGCGAGCGCTTCGACCTCTTCGAGCGTGACGTCGGGGTGATAGCGAATGCCGCCCTTGGTCGGCCCTAGCACCAAATGGTGCTGCACGCGAAAGCCCTCAAAGTGCTGCACGCTGCCGTCGTCCATCACCACGGGGAAGACGACGATGAGCTTGCGCTTGGGGTAGCGCAAGAGGGTTCGCACGGAGTCTTCCAGCTTCAGGCGGTTTGCCGCTTCATCAAAGAAGTGATGAGCTGTCTCCAACATGCCAATTTCGGACTTGCGTTTGAGTTCCTCGGACATACGCTTACTCAGGCCCTCAGCCAAATCCCTTCACCCTCACGCCATCCCTTCCCCACTCGAGGGAAAAGGGACAGGGGAAGGGGAAGCATCTGGTCGGGGTAATGGGAGAGGGGGATGGGCGAGGGCACCCTACTTCTCGTCCTCCTCTTCTTCGGTTAAGTTTAGATTCTTCTGAATCTCACGCAGCCGTGCTTCGACGCGGGCGTAGATCGTCCCTTCTGGGAATTTCCCCTCAGGGCTTCGCTCACCTGCTTGAAGCCCTGTAAGCAATTCGAGCCCCTCCTCGACGGTCTTGACGGCGTAAATATGAAATTGGCCTCGTTTGACCGCGTCAATGACCTCTGGGCGAAGCATCAGATTATCTCTATTCTGCGCAGGGATGATAACCCCCTGAGTGCCTGTCAGTCCCCGTATCTTGCAGATCTTAAAAAATCCGTCAATCTTCTCGTTGACGCTGCCGATGGGCTGAATTTCGCCCTTTTGATTGACCGAGCCGGTCACGGCTAAGTCTTGCCTGAGGGGGACACCGGCCAAGGCCGAGATGAGCGCGTACAGCTCCGTGCTCGAGGCCGAATCGCCGTCTATTTTCGAGTAGCTCTGCTCAAACGTGATGCTCGCCGAGAGGCTGAGCGGCTGGGCTTGCGCGAATTTTTCACCGAGCCAGCCCTTCAAAATCAAGACGCCCTTGCTGTGGATTTTCCCCGACAGTTCGGCCTCGCGCTCCACGTTGAGCACGCCTTCTTTGCCCGTAAACACGTTGGCTGTGATGCGCGTGGGGCGACCAAAAGAGAAATCAGGCAATTGCAGGACAGAGAGGCCGTTCACACAGCCGACGCGCTCACCCTGGGTGTCTACGAGAATGTCTCCCCGGAGGATAAGCTTGTGAATCTTCTCCTCAATAAGGCTGTTGCGATAGAACTTTTCTTCGATAGCTTTCTCGATATGTTCGGCTTTGACCAGGCGCGCCCCTTCGCGCTCGGCCCAGTAGGACGCTTCGCGCACGATGGTCATCAAATCGCTGAAGCGCGCTGAAAGTTTTTTCTGATCGCCCGTCACTTCGGCGGCGTACTCAGCGAGCCGCGCCAGGGCTGATCGGTGAAAATGCTTGAGCCCTGGGCGCTCCTTGACGCGCGCCGCTACAAACGGGCCCAGCTGTTTAATATATCTCTCATCCCATTCCATCTCGTCATCGAAGTCAGCCTTCACCGCGAACAATTTGGGGAAATCTTCGTCCACCGCCTCGAGGAGATAGTACAGATCGGGGCTGCCAATGAGAATGACCTTCACGGCCAGGGGGACCGGTTCAGGCTTCAAGCCTTCCGTAGTGGTAAACCCCAGCATCGTCGCGGGGTCCTCGATCTGGATGCGCCCACAGCGAACGGCGATCTTGAGCGCCTCCCAGCTGATCCAGTATTTTAACAGATTGTCGGCGTCCAGTACCAGATAGCCGCCGTTGGCCTCGTGGAGCGAGCCGGGCTTGATCATGGTAAAGTCCGCGGTCATCACACCGAACTGCACTCTTCGTTCGATCTTGCCAAAGAGATTTGTGTAGGTGGCGTTCTCTTGCACCACGACGGGGGCACCCTTGGTCTTGCTGTGGTCTACCAAGACATTGACCGTATATCGCCTGAAGAGATCGATCATGCCGGTGGGCAGGGGCACCCCTTGGCCTTCGCCCTCTTGGCTCTCTTTGGGAGGCTCTGCGAACTCCTTGATGTTCTGTAAAATATCAGCTTCGACGTCCTCAAGAAATTCGAGAACACGAGAGTAATTATTGTAGCGGGTCTGCAATCTCTTTATCAAAGGCTTGACGGTGTAGAGCGCAATATCTCTGTCGAGTTCTCCAATTGCTCTCAAGCGTTGTTCTTCGATCTGTTCGAGCTGGCTCATGGCCTCTTGTACGATCTCTTGCAGCTCTTCACGGTGGCGTGCAATTCTCTGGCGGTCTCGCTCCGGCAGGTTGGCGAACGCTTCTTCGCTGAGCGGCTTGCCGTCGAGCAGCGGAGTGGCTTGAAATCCCAGCACCGAGAGCTGAAAGAGAAACCCCCGACGTTGCGCTTCTTGGGCGACGGTACTGGAGACTTTATTGCGCAGTTCATTAAACTGCTCGTCGAGGCTTTGGCGTTTTTTTCGGTATTCTTCGCTATGGTACGCTGCCGGGATGCGCTCACGCAGTTTTTCGATCAAGTCCTCCATGTCGCTGGCCAGCTTGCGCCCCAGTCCCTGAGGCAGAAGAACGTAGCGTGGGCAGTAGGGGTCATCGAAGTTGTGCACATAGCACAGATCAGACGGGGGCGGCTCTTTGAAGCTGATTTTTTTCAGAAATGCTTGCACGATGGAGTTCTTTCCGGTGCCTGGGCTGCCGGCCACATAGATATTGTAGCGAAAATCTTTGATGCCTAAGCCCAAAGCCAGCGCGCGTACAGCGCGCTCTTGCCCGATGACATCGTCCAGGGGCTCGCACTCCGCCGTGGTCTCGATCTCGAAGACCTGTGGGTCACAGCGGCGGCGTAGCTCATCGGGCTGCAAACGACGTGCCATCTAGTCTCCTTTAAGTAGACAAGCAGAAACTTTCGGGCCCTAAAGAATACAAAATCCATCTAGGGAGAGCAAGGCGCGGAAAAATCAGAGGGGAGTGTATCGAGTCGCTAAAAGACGCGGATCTCGGCATCTCCTACGATGGGCACAGAGAGGCGCGGGGAGAAACTGGTCAGTTGACCGCTCAGTTTGAATAGGCCGGCCGGTGTGCCGGGCGGCACGATCAACTCGTAGACAACGGTCAGTGTCTGTCCGGCCTGGAGCCGTTGGGCCCAGAGCCATTGCAGCTCGGCTTTTTTGAACAGTGCTCCAGCGTTCTGGCTCTCGCGCACCGTCCAGTTCGCCGGGGGGTCCTCGTCGAGTCCCAAGCCGTTGACCGTTGCATTGATGCGCAACTGGACGACCACTCGCACCATCTGCCCGGCCCGGACCTGGCTGGCAGGGATGAGGTAGCGTCGCGTGGTTACAGCTGATTCAGCGATTCTCACGATCTTGCTGATTGAGCCTGTCGCGCCGCGGTTATCTGTGACTCGTAAGTTAATGCGCCAATCACCGGCACGATCAAAGAGCCGGCTGGTCGTCGGGGTTGTCTTCACTTCATCGAAGCGGCCATCGCCGTTGAAATCCCACTCGTATTTGACGATAGAGCCGTCGGGGTCTTTGGAGCCTGAGGCGTCGAAGAGCACGGGGGTATTCGTATCGGGGGTTGTTGGGGTCGTCCGAAAATCGGCGCGGGGCGAGGCGTTGCTTTGCGCTTCTGCTGGGGCAATCGCCACCGCGGCTGCCAGAAGTGACAGAACTCTTACAAAGGTTCTCATCGCACAGGCCTCCTTCTGCACACCCTCGCCGCCTGCAACCACCCTCTCTCCCCCCTTCCCCGTTCCAAGGGAGAGGGGCTCTGGGGGCTAGGGGAGCGGTCCGAAGACCGACGCCCCCGTTAACCAATAGGCGACTAGTGTCTGCAGGGTTTTCAGATCAATTTTGCCGAAATCAACCTTGCCTTCTTCTGTTCCGTTTTTATTTTTCACCGGCTTGTCTTCTAGCCAGAAGAAAGAGACAGCGATCTGAATTTGATCAAAACTGATCGTGTTCGTATCGAGCCACAGGTTCACTTTCGGGGTGGCTTTATCGCTGAGATCCATACGGGCAAAGACTACCGGCAGCGGCAGCTTATTGTTAATGACTTTGATCTCCGTCTCCCCTGCGATCGTCATCTCGAAGCTGGGTGAGGCGCTACTGATGTTGCCGCTCAATTTGATCACTTGTGGTCCCATATCTTCAGGGATGGTCAGCTCGTATTCGATGGTGCGGACGGTGCCGGCCTCTAGGGCTTCTAAGAAGACCCACAGGGCTTCACCTGTATCTTTGGGGTCGCGCGAGATACCGCTCTCAGTAGTGATGGCCTTAAACCCCAATGTTTTGGGGAAACGCTCCATGATGACCAGGCCGTTCAAACGATCTGTCGCCCGAATGGTTAGCGTCACCTTGACGCGCTCCCCGGCGATGGTCTCATCGTTTTGGAGGTTGGTATCAATGGTCCGCGTGGCAATTGCCCGCGGCGTGAAGACCCTGACGGATTTGGTCACGCTCGCTTTCTCGCCGTCCGTGTCGGTGACAGTGAGCGTCACGGTGTAAGTCCCATCAGCACTATAGCGATGGACTGGGCTCTGTTCAGAGGCCTGCGTCCCATCACCCAAGTCCCACTCCCACGCAACGACCCCCACGTCGTCGGTCGAACGATCTATAAACGTGACGGGAGTATTAGCCGCCGGATCGGCAGGCAAGATATCGAAATTGGCCGTGGGCGGACGGTTGCGGTCACGCATGACCAATGGGATCGGAGCGATCCCCGGCGTGACCAACCGACCGCGCGGGTCCAGATAACTGAAAAGAGGCTTCAGTGAAGCTGTTCCCGTTTGTGAGCCGCTGACGGTAAAGCTGGCCTCCCAGACGTCGCCGGCGAGCAGGCTCTCTAGTTCCCAGACGATAGTTGTCGAGCCATCGGGGTTTTTCGTCACGCGGTTGGGGGCATTGAACGTGGCAACCCCATAGTTAAGAAGAGCGGGCAACGAGAGAGTGATCTTGATCTGGCGTGCTACGATCTTCTTCCCCAAGGCTTTGGCGATCTCTTGAGAGACGGTGTCATCGAATTTCTCAAAGAACTGCCCTTGAGTGAGCCGGGCCAGCTCGCGCAAAAGAGTCTTATCCGGGTTACGCCCGGTGGCCACAGTGAAAATCGCGACACCGCTCTCAGCAGCGCGTTGGGCTTGTGAGAGCGGCGTGCGCCCGATGTTGGAACGTCCATCGCTGACCAGCACCATAGCCCAGGACGCTTCTTCACGACCATTCAAAATCAGGGTGTCGAGAGCTTTGCTTACCCCTTCGCCGACGGCTGTTTTCCCTAAAGGGCGCAGCAGTTTCAGCCCTGCTCTCACGGCTTCGTGATCGAACGTCAAGGGCACGTCCACACGGGCATCGGTGCTGAACGAGACCAAGCCGACACGATCTTGCGGGGAGAGGGCTTCGACAATGGCTGAGCCGATCTTTTGCATCTCTGTGGTATTGACGGTCGCGGAGCGATCAATCACGAGAAAGAGATCTGTCGGAGCGCGCTCACCTGCGGGGCCGGACGAGAGACGCAACGTGATCGTGCCCTCTTGGTTGACAAAGATTGCCGGTGGAGAGACGTTCACAGTGAGCTGCACGGTAGGTGAAACTACTTGAGAATGCGCTGTCAGCAATCCCAGACAGATCAAGCTCGCTGTGAGGGTGCTCAGTCGTTTCAATCTGGTCATATCGTTCCTCTCCGAGCGGCTGGTGAAAGCTTCAGCCTTAGCGCGTTGCCGCGGGCAACGGCTGGTCTACGGGTGTGTCCGTGAGCCAGTACGAGATGAGTATTTGCAACATTCTAAAATCTATAGTCTTCCCGCAGGTGCCGACAACCTCTTCGTCTTCTAACCAGAGCGCGATGGCCGTCTGGATCTGCGCAAAGCTGATCTTATTGGACAGCGCGGCGTCAATCGCATTCTGCTCGACGTTGAGATGCGAGATAGCTACGGGGATATCGAGACATTCCACGACGTTCACGCTTTGCTCTTTGCCCACTTCAGCTTGAAAATCGGGGGAGAACGACTCGATCAAGCCCTCAATTGTATACTGACTGATGATCTCGTCCATGGGAACGACGACTTCATAGATGACGCTGCGGTGAGAACCGGCGGGGATCTTCTCTGTGAAGATCCACGTGTTCGCCGATTGCTTGAAGGCGGCGCTGCTGCCTTCTAGGGGCTTCACTTCCCAGCGTTCGGGCAATTTTTCCGTCAGGGCCAAGCCAAAGAGATCTTTGTCGGCCTGCACTTCGACCTTCACCCGGAAGATATTCCCGCCTGGGGTGCGCAGATACACTTGGAAGAACGGAAACGGCGTCAGGATCGAGCGCATCGCCGCACCGCCCACCGAAGTCTCTTCTGGGATGGTCCGGTCTACCGGCACGCTGGCCAACTGATGGGCAACTAATTGTTTGAGCGCTTGCAGGTCGAGTGGGGCGTCGCACGTCCCCGGCACGGGGGTGTCTTCTTGCCAGAACGCCACCGCCCGCTGCATCTGATCAAACGTGATCTCTTCAGGCATGCGCAAGTCAACCGTATCCGTTGCCGTGTCTAGGTGTGCGATGGCCACAATCGCGGGGAGGCACGTCACGATAGAGATGCGCGAGAACGGCTCGTCGGTCTCTCCCAAGACGGGAATCTCTTTGATGTCCGGCACGCTGCTGGAGACGCGCCCGACGATGTCGAAATCTTGGGGTAGCGGCCCGCCGATCAACTGATCGGTCTTCGGGATGGTCACGTCGTAGACGATGCGGCGGGTCTCGCCGCTGCGCACGATCGTGGGGAAGATCCATTGGGTTTGGGCGACTTTGAACGTCGCGCCGGAGCTGTCAATGGGGGTGACCTCCCAGTTAGCCGGGAGGTCTTCGTCCAAGCCAAGGCCGCTCATGGACGTTCTGACGGTGATCGTGACCGTCACTCTGAATGTCGTCCCTGGAGCCGCGTGCGTTGTACTGACCGTACGCTGAGCAAAGGCGACTTCTTTCTCTACGGTGATCGTCTTTGTGATCTGTGCGATGGCGCCCTTATCGTCGGTGACGCGCAGGGTGACCTTCACTTCACCGATTTCGGTGAACGTGTGCTGCACTGTTGGTCTATCCGTAGAGATTTCGAAAATGTTGTCTGCATTAAAATCCCATTCGTACTTGACGATCTGGCCGTCGGCGACTTGAGAAGCGCGGGCATCAAATGTCACCGGCACGTTGACGCTGACTACTGACGGGGAGAACGTAAACTCAGCTTTCGGGGGCGCTCGGCGGAAGGCGCTTAGCACTAAGGGCTCAACGGGGCTGGGCAGCTGCAATCTTTCTGGGGAGATCGGATCGCCGCTGAGCACTTGCCAGCCGTCAATGCCTCGGATAAATGTCGGGGTTATGACGATCTCGAACTCATCGGGCAAGCCGTTGATGACCACGCCGTCAGCCCGTTCGGCCAGCCAGCGCCAGGTCATCGTTGCCGCGGGTGGCGTGAACTCGTATGTATCCGAGGCGTCGTCGCGCAAGGTAATTTGTGCTGTCGAGGGGAGACCATCGAAGCGCAGGGTGGCCTCACCGCCGCCGACGTTGCCCGGCTTACTTAAGATAATAATCAAGCTCAGCGCGCGGGTATTGGCGTCGCGGTAGAGAAAGACCAGTGCTTGGTTGGCGACTTCTAAGCCTGTATTGGGCTGATCGTTGGCGAAGCGATAAAAATCAACAGCTGATCCCGCCTGAGTTAAGGGGGTGATCGGTGTGGAAAACGCTCCTTGACGCGCGAGGAAGAAAGATGGCGTTTGCTGTTCGAGGGCTGTTTCTTGGCCTGATCCTGTCACAGCGATCAGTGCCAGCACCAAGAGCCCGTATTGCCGAATGACACGCATCGCGGCCTCCTTCGTAGCTTCTGGTCTCAGTATAGCGGACTATTTCCCCTGAGACAGTGATTCAAATTACCCACTGCGCGCACCTCCCCTTCGCTTGAGCATAGCACAGCTTTGGGCCAAAGGCAAGTGGGCGTAATGGTAATTACAGTCTACGAAGCCTTCGCGCCCGATTCGAGGTCTGGGGAGAAAATCCGAGCGGGCGTTTGTCTGGGGAATGGGTGCGCTCTGTCCGCTTTTTATTTGACAGACCTTGAGCACAGTGTGACAGGCCGTCGCTCCAACCGGCAGCGTTTGATATCGCTCAGTTGGCCTCTCAAAATCAAGAGATTGAAGAGGGCTTTTACGTCTCTCCGAATACGCGCAGGCGCACCGGGGAAATGATCTGTGCGCATCTTGAGGATATCTCCCATGCACTAGTCAGAAGTGATGGGCTACGCGTGCGGTACGGGGCAGCGAATTTCTGTTGCGTCTGCTTCTTCTGGCAATGCCGTGATGATCTCGGGCTGCACCCTAAGCAGGGCGCACTCTGATTCAATGGACTCTTTCATGTCAGCCGCAAGCGTCTTGTAGAACTCCAGCCGGCTTGCGCGTGCCAATGTATCGGCGACAATCCCACCCCAGCGACCGAGATGGGCTTCTAAGAATTTCTTCTGCGCGTCACGGCAGATCTGGGCTTGCTCGAACAGCTTATTCTCAAGAGCCAATGCTTCTTTATAGGTCAAAACGCTCATGAACTCGAGCTCCAAAGCGAGATGGTCTGGGCGCTCGTTCACGGCGATCTCTAAGCCGAACGCCCGATAGAACCCGGCGATATCTGCGAGTATCGGCCCTTGAGCGACGGCACGATTCTTGTCATACTCGACTTCATAGATGGGGCAGAGTATCGTCGTGCGATGGGTGAAGAGCCGGTCGTATTCGCGTTGGAGGTCGGAGCGCCTCGGCCTCCAAAAGCCCTGGGCAAGCTGCGCATAGGTGCGACTGCGCTCTATCTCGAAACGCTCTTGCACGGCTCTCACCCGATCTCCGGCTCCTTGGGCCGCGGATGATAGAGTATCCACACGATGATCCCGCCCACGAGCAATCCCAGCACTCCCATGACAGCCGCCACCCACCCCGGCACCCCAATCACCCGCACGGCTTCTTTGGGCACCGAAGAGACTCCCGCCGGAAGCGCTTCGAGCGTCAGCTCGTGCCAGGTGAGCGAGACGGACTTCCTCGCGCCGCGTTCCCCGCTGGAGCCGTCCCACACAGCAACATTGAGAGAGCTTTGCTGGCCAGCTTCGAAGCTGGCGTCTCCGACAAGTCCGGTGTGCAGCGCCCGCACGAAAGCGACTTTCCAACGCCCGTTCTCCCATACGCCTCTTCCCAGGACATGCTGCAGCTCTTGGTGTGTGAGCGTGCCAAAGCCTTGAGCTATTAAGTTTTCGACAGGTGTCTTGTGATCGCGTTGGGAGCGCCAATTGCCCACATCACGGCCGACGTAGATCCCATAGGGCACCTCCGAGGCATAGGGCGGATAGGTTCTGTCGACGTCGGCCAGGCCGCCCTCGTCAATATCGCGCTGCCACGCCGCCTGCCATTGCCAGATGTTGACAGCGTTGCGGGAGTCTCCCATAAATGGGCTGGGGGTGGCCTCCACGGGGAACTGCACGGCGACAGCATCGCTGAATCTGTCCGTTTGAGCGAGCTCTTGATCTTGGGTGGCGTCGGCCCACTCTAAGAGAAAGGCGATTAGTCGGCCATTATGCAGTGCGCGCACCTGTAGCTCTTTGATCGCTCCGCCGCCGAAGGGCGGCGCGATCTGCTGCGGGCTCAGAGCGATCGTCACGGGCTGGGCTTGGCCCCATATCTGAGCGGTCGGATCAGGGGTCAACTCTTGGTTGACGAACTTGGCGGTCAGGGCTTGGGCTTGTGCGATGAGGCTCCCTAAAAACGCGAGCAAAATCACCAACGCTATGAACCGCAGAGATCGCATTTTTACCATCTGGCTTCTCTCCTTCAGGGTGTATTGTGACGGACGGCTTGATGCTCAGGGTCCTCAAAGGGGCGCACGAACGTCGGCTCTTTGAGCGGAACTTTAATGATCTGCGCGCCCTTGGCGTCGTAGCCGAACGCATAGCCGTCGGCGACTTTAAATCTCTCGATCCAGCGCGGCGTCGCACCGAAGAGCGTCAAGCATCCCAACAGCTGCTCGTCGTTCTTGAGATTTTTATAGAGATTGATGGCGCTCTCGACGTTGGGGCCGAACATCTGTTTCAGATACTCCAAGGGGACGTGCACCGGCGGGATATAGTAAATATTGGGCTCCAACCCTGTCTGGGGATAGAGGGGCAGGGCGAGCTTCTTAAGGTGCACCAAGAAATCTATGGGCTTTTCGGGGTCGGCTTGCTCGGGCGGGCTGATCCAGCCGTTCAGTCTTATCTTCCCAATGCACGTCGTGACGCACTGGGTTTGGAAGCCCTGCTCGACGAGCGGATAACACCCGATGCACTTCTCACTGACACGGGTGACGGCGTTATAGAGCACTTTCTTATAGGGGCACGCGCGCATACACTCCCGATACCCGCGACAGCGCGATTGGTCTACTAAGACGATCCCGTCTTCTTCGCGTTTGTAGATGGCTTTTCTGGGACAAGCCGCTAGGCACGCCGGGTAGGTGCAGTGATTACAGAGCCGTGGCAGATAGAAACACCAGATCTTGTGCGGGAGTGTGAAGTAGTCGCCCTTCTCGACTCTTCCGGCGGGTTCGTCCTCTCCAATATTGGGATGAGCCCAATCTAGGTCATCGGGGAGAAACCCCTGCACGGTCTGACCGGTCGGAGCAGCCTCGAAGACCGTCTTGCCCTGATAGGTCTGTCCGGCCCATCTGTTCACTCCCAGCAGCGAGAGGATTTTGACATCCCAGCCCAAGGGATAGAACCCATAGGGCTTGGTCTCGACGTTGTTCCAGAACATATATTCTTGGCCACGACCGCTCGTCCAGGTGTGCTTGCACGCCATCGTGCACGTTTGACACGCAATGCATTTATTCGTATCGAAGACAGCTGCAAACTGTCTTGTGGGGCGGGACTCTTCGTAGGGGTACTCCATCTGACGATTGATCTGCCAGTTGGTGACGCTCGGCATATTTCCCTCCTGCTTATACGTTCTGCCTACTCGACCTCGATGAAGCCTCCGGCTAAGTATTTTTTCATCTCTTCGCTTTCGTACATTGGGCGATAGCCGAGCTGTGCCGGACGCCACAGGCCGTCGGCTCCGCCCGGCTCGGCCTTGGTGATCTTGACAAACGATTCTTTTGGAGCACCCACGGGGCAGTGAATATCCGGGGCAAAGCCCTGGCCGATGCTCTGCCCAAAGACGTCTTTTCTGACTAAAGAGTCTGTCATCAAAGTAGGGCGCAACCAAGCGCGGGTGCAGCTCTGGTGTCCGCCGTATCGGAACATGGCTTGGTAGTTCGTCTCGGGGTTCTTGGCGAGCTTGTCAGGCCGGGTCTCGTGGGCCTTCACGGTCCCGTATGTCGCTTGGTACATGTTGAACCACATTCTCACGACGCCGCGCGGCGTGCCGTTATAATAGCGTGCTCTTCCCATCAGGCGCGCGATCTTATAGTCGGGGTCATTGGGCTTGGCGCCGCGATAGGGCCGGTCTTCGGGGTCGGCGTCGATCCAGATATAATCTCCGTCCTCGATCCCAAGCTCCTTGGCGTCTTGAGGATTGATATCAGCATAGACTTCACCGACCCAGGGGGTGCGCTTGTCTCTTCTATAGATATCCCCGAAGGGGCCAAAATAGACGGCTAAGACGTCCAAGTCTACCGGGGTCGTGTGCGCCCCGTGGCGGTACTTGGGCGTGATGAAGATAAATTTGAGCCCGTCCTTGACGCGCGGGTGCTGTGACTGAACGACTTCGTCAGGAGTCTTGATGACGTTGCGCACTTGGCGCGTCTCGGTGCTCAGATCGTCGCGCTTGAGCCCATAGTTTTCCGGTGGCGTGGGCTTGAGTGATTCTAAATGCTTCGGCCCTACGATCACGTTGGGCTCGTGGGGAGTGGCATCTACGGGTTCACGATAGACCGGCAGATTCTCCCCGTGCTCAATGAATTCGTGCTCTTCGCGATAGAATTCTAATCGTCCGGTCTTGGTGTACCATGGTTTCGATTCTTGAGTCTGTTCCCAGCCGACGATCTTCGGGTAGGTTCTCAAGAGCTTCAGCATGGGCGTGCCTTTCTTCGCTTGCTCTTCTAACTCTGTGAACTTATATCCCCGTAAGGAGCTGCTCGCGTCGCAGATTCTCTGAAGATACACGTCCACACGATTCTCGCGCACAAAGTGCCAATAATCTCTGAATCGCTGATCGCCCGTCAGCTCGGCGAGTTTTTCGGCGACCCCTGCATATGTTTCGATGTCGCTGCGGGTATCGAAGATTCTGGGCAGGGGTGTACGGGGGAAGACCTGGACGAACGGATTGGTCACCGAGCCGCAGATGTCGGGGTGTTTCAGTTCACCCCATGAATCCACACCGAAGACGACGTCGGCGTATTCACACGACATCGTCCACCACCACTCGTTGACAATGATAGCTTCGATCTTGGGCAGCGTATTGTGAATGACGTCATAGCCCCACTTGGAGTTGCCCAACAGAGAATTACTGTTGGCAAACCACATGAACTTTGTGGGTGTGGGAATATGGGTCTTGCCGGTGAAGAGCTTGTTGCCCACTCTCAAAGGCCGGTCGCCATAGTTATAGTAATGGGCCGACTCGGCCTTGGCGTACGATTTTGTCTTGGCGGGCTTGGTCGGGTCAAGCTCGGTATTGAACGGGTCTTCCGAGACGTATTGCGGCAGCCCGTTAAAGAGCGCCACTCTATAATTTCCAGCGTAGCTGCCGGGGCTGCCGCCGAAGTGTCCAATATTTTTCGTGAGCGCTGCAATTAAAAAGAGCGCGCGATCTTTTAAGTCGGCGTTGAAGAAATGGTTGGGCCCCATGCCGTGTGACAGGAGGGTCGAGGCTTTGTTCGCGGCAATCTGGCGGGCCAGATTGACGATGGCTTCGGATGGAGCCCAACTCACCTCTGAGACTTTTTGCGGGGTGAACTCCTTCAGATACTCGGTGATGAGATCGAAGACCGGTCGCACGGTGATCTCTTTGCCATCGAGCGTCTTGACGGTGAACGAGCCTGTGAGCGCCGGGTCAATTCCGGTGAAGAATTTGCCGACATGGTCGCGGGTGACGACCGCGGGCTCGTTCTTCTTGGTATCCCACACGACAAAATCTCCCCACTCGGCACGAGCTTTCTCGGAGATGTACTGAACACCTTGATTGGCAGTGGGGGTGGGTCTTTCATCGGGCTTGAGCACCTTGGCGTAGTTGGAAAGCTCGGCGGGCTGGTAGTCTTTGATAATGTCAGAAGCCCGCAGGAGCTTGAGCGTGTCCATGCGCACCAGCACTGGCAAGTCTGTGAACGTCTTGACGTATTCTTCGTCATAGAGTCTTTCGTTGATGATAACCGAAGCGACGCCCAGAGCCAGGGCGGCATCGGTCCCCGGACGGATGATAATGACTTCGTCGGCTTTATTGGAAGTCGCTTGGTACTCGGTGGCAATCGTAATAATTTTGGCACCGCGCTGGCGGGCTTCGGTCAGCCAGTGGGCATCGGGCATCTTTGTACAGATCCAGTTCATGCCCCATAGTGTTATGAGTGTGGCGTTCTCAGCCGTGAAGAGATCGAAGTCGACGGTCTGCTGTCCCGTCACCATGGGGTGTCCTGGGGGCAGGTCGGTGTGCCAGCTATAGCTGTCCCAGACGCGGCCACCTAAGGCTTGATCAGAGCTGACATTACGAACGTGAGTGTCGAGCAACGCGAGCATATTGGCGAATCTCGGCAGCCCGTAGATGCGCGTTGCGCCCAAGAAGGGCATCCCGCCGCGCACTTTTACTGTCCGGGTTCCGGCTTCACGTGTCGCTTCGATCATGGCCGGGTCGTAGTTTTGTGCGTGTAGGAGTTGCGCGCCTTCGGGGCCGGAATACGTTTTCGCGATATTCAGCAAGGCTTGTGCGACCAGCCCATAAGCTTCGTCAAATGGGAGCTTCAGCCAAGTATCTTGGCCGCGATTGAAGTACTCTAGCGGGGGTGAGCCCGTGCGGGGGTCGCGAGGGAAGCCGGCCTTGATCCAATCTGAAAACCCTTTGCGGACCCAGACACCCTTCACGCGGCGGTCTCCATAGAAGCGTCGTCCGAGAGAGAGCCCTTTTTGACAGCAGCGCGGCTCCCAGCGCGCTGAGCTCTGATTCCCATAGAGATCGCGTGCGTTGTTGTAGCCGTACGTCGGTCCGATGCGCACGACAACCCCATTGCGCACATACGCTCGCAAGAGACAGTTATGGGTGTCATTGGGGGCGCACAGAAAAGTAAAAGAGCTGTCATAGCGAAATTGGTCTCTGTAAATCTTCTCCCAGTCGCGATTGGGATAGAACTGTAAGGGGTTTTGAATATCAGGAACAAACTTGAACCCTTGCAGGCCCAGGGCGTCAGCAGCCAGGGCAACCCCGGTGATCGTTGCAGTGGCCTTCAGAAAGCGTCGCCGCGAGACCTTCATGCTCGCCCTCCTTGGGGGCTCGTCGTTTTATAGCGTTAGTATGGACTATCTGGAACGTCTCCGTCAATGAGCAAAATCAGAGCAAAAGTTGATGATCGTCAGGTTTCTTGTACAATCAATGAGACGGCAGTTGGGCTCAATCTATGGAAGAAAAAGAAATGGTTGGGCCCCATACCGTGTGACAGGAGGGTCGAGGCTTTGTTCGCGGCAATCTGGCGGGCCAGATTGACGATGGCTTCGGATGGAGCCCAACTCACTGCTGAGATCTTTTCGGGGTTGTTTCAAACTCACACGTGCTGACGACGACGCTTCGCATTTTCTTTTGGCGCCGCTACCACAGCTTCACGCTCGCCCTCCTTAACGCTGAAACGCTCTCTTGCTTATTAGTATCATAGATGAGCACCATGGCAGTCAATGAGCTGGGTCAGCTAAAAACCTGAGCTTCATCGGGAGTTTGCCCATAAGAAGCTGGGTTTATATAATGGGGCTCGCGGCGCCATGAGATTTCTTGCAGATTCAGACTTTCGACTGCTCGCCGAGCAACCCGAATGCTTTCTCCCATCCCTCTCTTCAGAGACAAACTCAAAACTCGCGTCGGCCCAAAATCTGGCCATCGTCGAGATCGCCGGGCGCGACTCCATCGCTGCAGCGATCAAAGCCGCTCAAGAGAGACCGATTGACGCTTTTCTGCCAACGCTCGCTTATAACGGCGCACAATACGGCAGTTTAGAATCCGTCGAGCTCGCGATTGATCTTTTGGCACAGAAGATCGGCAAGAAGAGGGTGTGTGATTTGGCCATCATCGGCTCACCGAAATTTTGGCAAGCGCTCACCGTGCGCTTCGCCGATCTGTTGACCGAAAGATTTGGCTTTTACACCCCCTACGTGGCGTGTCACTTATATATTCACGCCGTCAGAGTGCCCTTGGCAAAGCATCTGAACTGTAAACTGATAATCTCCGGCGAGCGTGAGTCCCACAACGGCGCGATCAAGCTCAACCAAACCCCTTTAGTCTTAGATCGCTACGCACAGCTGACGGCGCACTTCGAGATCGAGCTCTATCAGCCGTTGAGAAAAGTTCAAGCGGGGGCTGAGATCGAAAGGCTCTTGGGCGAGCCCTGGCCCGCCGGGCACAGACAGCTACACTGTATGCTGTCGGGCAATTACAAAAACCCGGACGGTTCTGTAGACTTCGGCCCCGGTCGGCGCTTCAGCGACGAGCAATCTGCGAGATTTTTGGATGGCTATGCGTTGCCTTTGGCGCAAATCTGTCTGGAGAAGATCGTGCGCGGTAAGAGCGTCAACTACGAAGCCGAGGCGGTGAAGATCTTAGAACGGCTATGAGTTGGGGCAAGAAGATTCTTTTCATCACGCTGGACGGCATCGCCGACCGACCCTCGAAGGATTTGCAGGGCTGCACTCCTCTCGAAGTTGCGCGAACGCCCCATTTAGATAGATTAGCCCGAGAGGGGATCAACGGGCTCATGCACCCCCTGAGCCCCGGCGTGCCCATGCCCACCGACGTCGCGCACTATTTGCTCTTTGGCTACCTTCCCCAAGAGCGCCCAGGACGGTCGGTCTTTGAAGCAACTGGCTATGGCGTCTCATTCAGCCCCGATGAAGTGATCTGCTCGACAAGCTTCGCGCTGGTCGCAGCCGAGAGCAATGCCCTCAAAATTATCAATCGGCGTGAGCTTGGGCTGACTCCCGACGAAGGCCAAAGGTTGGTAGAAGCCGTTTCGCACTATCGCACCGAAGAGTTCGAGTTCAACGTCGTCTACACGAAGAAGCACTTCGGGATTTTGAAAATTCGCGGGCCGGCTTCCGATCAGATCACCGACTCCGACCCGTTTTACTCACAATTGCCTGTGGTGGCCATCCAACCCCTCAATGACTCACCAGAAGCAGCCAAGACTGCTGAAGCACTGAACGAGTATCTACGCTGGACATATACTGTGCTTTCCAAGCTCAGTAGCAAAATTAATATTCTGTTGACCAAATGGCCTGGACGCCATAGTTTTCTGATGCCTTTTGCGGAAAAGTACGGGATGCGTGGGTTGTCGCTCTCACCGAAAGAATTTCTGAATGGGCTGGCGAGCTATCTGGGGTTAGAAACTGTCCACACTGGTCCCCTGTACGAAACCTCTCGACATCCCTTGGAGGCTAGCCTGTCGCTCGTGCTCGAACGCCTTGAACAGTACGATTTCGTGCACGTGCACGACCCGCGTCCCGATCTCATCTCGCACAAAAAAGACCCGCAGGCGAAGATCGCTGTGGTGGAGCAGCTCGACGCTGAATTGGAAATTCTGCTCGCCGATCTTCAGCAAGAAGACTGGGTCGTCTGCGTGACGGCCGATCACGCGACGCCGAGCACGGTGGGGGTGGGGAAAGCGATGCACGCGGGCGAACCTGTCCCGATCACCATTTGGGGAGCGCATGTGCTGAAAGATTCGTGCGAGGAATTTTCAGAGCGGGCAGCTGCTCGCGGTGCGCTCGGCTTGGTTTTGGGCAAAGATTTAATGACGATCTTAATGAACTACGCTGACAGATTGGGCAATTACGGCTTCCGGCCGCGGCCGGTGAAGAACGTCGCCTCCTTCCGCCCAAAGCCGGAACAGATCAAGCCGCTCCCGCCGCCCTCTATCTCTTGAGATCGCGGCTGAACTCCTCGTACAGATCTACATCGCCGTTTTTCTCGATCTGCCTGTCTTCATAGGGAGCGCCCAACCGACGGTAGAACTCGTCGGCGATGTCTTTGAAGACACCCGTGACGGTTGCGATGAGCCAATAGCGCAGCGTGCCGAACTGCAGCTTGATCACTGCGAGCGCCAGCCGGGTGCACGTGTAATTGAGCAGCCCGGCGAACGCGGCCTCGTAGTTTTGGGCCTTGGCTTGAGCGACGATTTGCTCAGCTAACCGGTCAATGAGTGGATCGAGGGGACGGCGATCTTGCTGCGTGATATAGGGCATAAAGACCTCTTTCGTTCAGATAGTCGGCGTCACAACACGCGCCGTTTGAATTCGAGCCGTCTCACGAGCCCCTTTTCCAGCGCCTCACGGATGCACTCTGGCCCGTAGGTCAGATAGATCGTGGGGAAAGCAATAAACTCTTCGTTGCGCCTGAAAGTCTTGAGTAAAATATGCCCGCCCGTGCTCAAGATGAGCGTGGCGCTTCGTTCTAAGATATCGAGCCATTCGGCTTGGGCATCCACGTGCTTGGGAGCGTAGCTCTTCCAGACTCCTCCTCCCAGATGCGGGATCTGCGGGGCCGTCGTGGTCGTGAGAATGACCAGGGGCATGGTGGGGATCACTTCAAAGCGCCTCATGGCTTCAAAAATCCCTGCGGCGGGGATGTGCTTCTCTTGGTTTTCAGAGAACTGAAAGACAAAGTGAGCGTTTTCAAAGCGCACATGGCGACGCCTCTTCTGGGCGTCAATACCCTCAATCATAAAAGTATCTTTGATATATTTCTCTTCAGGCACCGGCATCTCCCAAAAGGGAAAGCCCTCACGGTACAGTGCCTCCAGGACGTCTGCGGTCTTTCTCTGTAAAACCCGTGAGTAGGCTACTTCAGGAATGACCTCTATGCCCAGTAAGCCCAGACACTCCTGACGAACCCGCAGGAGCCGTTCGCTCACTTTCCCAGGGCCCGAGTGCTTTTGCAAGATCGCATCCAACTGGTCGAACCGCGCCCGAAACGCCTCGCGATTCTCTTCGGGAGCGCTCTTGACCCGGTTTTGCCCATCTTTCAAAAATGCGGCGTGATCATAGAAAAGACCATCTTGCAAGCTGGGAATGATATCCGGCTGCATAACTTTGGGGTTTACAATGCCAAACTGCACTGTATAGGCCTTCGGGGTGTCCGTTCTGGGAATATAGTTATCATAGGCGCAATTGATGACTTGGTCGCGCCGCAGCCCGGCTTGGTCTACGATTTTAGGCAGAACATAATTCCCAAAGACCTCATCGAAGGGAAGATTTGGAGTCAGGTGCGAGAAGGTACAGATGAGCTCCGTCGCGCCATACAGCTCTTTGAGATGGGGAAAGCGCCGCGGAATATCTCGATGTTCGCGTAGCAAGCGTGCGTTCTCGCGAATGATCTCCTGGACGTCAATACAAGCTACGACATCCTCGACAGGACACCCCATATCGCCCAAGGCTATCAGAGAAAAGAGCGCCCGGCAAGGTGCTCGATGTCCCTTGACGGGCTAGCCCTGATCTGATAAGATATTTCGGCTTTCTCAGGATGTGCTTTCACGGCGTTACAGAACCGACTTAAAGATATATTGAGGTGATCTAGTATTCCCAACGTACGAGCAGCTGAAAAGGCCTTACGAAAGAGCGAGAAGCAGCGCCTACGCCATCTCACACGCAAAGAGGGCATTCGTCAGGTCATGCGGCAAATTCGCAAGCATCTCAGCGCGGGCCAGCGAGAAGAAGCCAAGGCGCTCTTGCCCCAGCTGGCCAAAGCCGCCGACAAAGCAGCGGCACGCGGCACGATCCACAAGAACAAGGCCGCACGCCTGAAATCGCGCTTCATGAAGCTAGTTGTACGTGCTTAAGGCTCCATGGCTCAGAGTGTCATCGCGCGGTCGCTGCTGCACAAGCGCCGCTGGCGTCTCCGAGATTTTTCTGCCGAACGGGCAGCTCAGATCGCCCGTGAGTTCGGGTGTTCTGCTCCCTTAGCGCGTGTATTGGCCGTGCGCGCTCCTGACAACCCGCAAGAGCTCCTCCAGCACAATATAGAGCAATTGAGTTCGCCCTGGGAACTGCTGGGAGTCAAAGAGGCCGTTCACCGGATTGATCAAGCCCTGCACAGGAACGAGAAAATCTTTATCCAAGGGGATTTTGATGTTGATGGCATCACGAGCACGGCGCTGCTTTATAAAGCATTGCGCCGGCTGGGAGCCCAGGGCACTAAAGTGGATCTCTCCAATCGAGAACGAGGGCATGGCCTCAGCCCTGCCGTTATCGAGCGCCTCAAACACGAAGGATTCTCGCTTTTAGTGACCTCTGATTGTGGCATCTCCGAAGTTGAGTTTGTGCAGGGCCTTCAAGAGCACGGCATTGACGTGATTATCAGCGACCATCACCATCCGCCACCGCACCTCCCTCCAGCGCACGCTATTATCAATCCGAAACAGCCGGGATGCGCCTATCCTAATAAAGATTTAGCTGCCGTTGGGGTGGTCTTTCAGGTAGTGCGTGCGCTCTATGAGCAGCGTGGGTTGCCCCCGCAAGCGTGTGAAGAATTTTTAGACTTGGCCATGCTCGGCACGGTGGGGGATTTGGTGCCGCTGGTGCGCAACGGATGCGCTGAAAATCAGCGTCTTGTCGCGCAAGGGCTGCGGCGCATCAGTCAGGGCCAAGGGTGTCTTGGGCTGCGCATCTTAATAGAAAAGCTCTCGCTCGATCCGCAACGGCTGACGACCGGCGAAGTGGGCTATATTATTGTCCCCAAGCTCAACGCGGCTAATCGTGTCGGCGACCCCCGCGATGCGTTTATGCTCTTAGTGACAGCACTCCCTGAAAGAGCCGAGCAGCTCGCAGCCAAATTGCTGGCGTATAACCAAGATCGCCAGATCGCTCAAGATGACTTACTCTACCAAGCCGAAGAGATGCTCCATCAACAGCCGGACTGGCAGAACGAAAGGCTTATCTTTTTGGCTGGACAGTACTGGAACCCCGGCCTTATTGGGCTGGTCGCCTCGGATTTGGCCGAAAAGTATTATCGCCCGACGATTCTCTTGGCCGTGGGGGACGAAGTCAGTCGCGCCTCATGTCGCAGCATTCCGGGGTTTGACATCATGGAAGCTCTCGAAAAACACAGCGAGCTCTTTGAACGCTATGGCGGACACTCTATGGCCGCGGGGTTTTCGATTCGCAACGAGAAGCTCCCTCTCTTGAGAGAGCGCCTGTGCGCCTACGCTCGCGAGGTGCTGCGCGATCTGGAAGGCCCCCTGTACGAACTCGAAACGGAGCTCGCCCCGGAAGAGATCACACTGGCAACGCACGCCGATCTCTTACGCTTAGCGCCCTTTGGCATGGGGCATCCCACGCCGCGCTTTCTCCTGCGCTCTGCCCGGATTGTGGAACTGCGCACGGTGGGCAACGGGAGTCGCCATCTGAAGCTCAGAGTAGAATCTGGGGGAAGAGAATTTTCGGCCATTGGGTTTTCGTTGGGGGAGTTTGCGTACAATGTCGGGCGTGCGGGCACGGTAGGGTTGGCATTCAAGCTCGGCTGCGATACCTGGACGGGACGCCCCCAAGTGCAGCTAGAGATCGAAGATATGCTAGAGCCCTTGATTTAATCCAAAGCTATCCGGGCAGCTTTCAACAGATAGACCTGAACGATAAAGAGCAAGATGGCGCTGGTACGACCAAAGCGGCGTGGTTCTTGGAGAAGCCGATAGAACCATTCGAGCCCCAGTTGTTGCCATCGCTGAGGGGCGCGCCTCAAGCGCCCAGCCCACACATCGAAGCACCCACCGACGCCTATCATTACTGACACATCAAGTTTCTGATGGTTCTCCAGCATCCAAAACTCTTGCCGGGGCACCCCCAAGCCAATGAGTAACATATCGGGTTGGACTTGACGAATGGCTTTGAGAACCTGCTCGTTCTCGTCCGAGTGGAAATACCCGTGCTGTGTCCCGACGATCTGGAGATTCGGATATTTTTCAGTCAACCGTTGAGCGGCTCGCTCAGCTACGCCAGGCGCCGCACCTAAAAGAAAGACTTTCAGCTCTCTTCCTTGTGAGAAGAGCCTTTCTAGGAGATCAATTCCAGAGACACGTTCGCGCAAAGGCGCTCCCAACAGACGCGCGGCCCAAACGAGGCCGGTGCCGTCGGGAGTCACCAAGTTCGCTCGCGCGTATGCTTCTCTCAGTTGCTGATCCCGCTGCGCACGGAGAAGGGCCGTCGTGTCTGGCGTGCAGACCAGTGCTCTTTGATTAGACACTATGAAATCTTCTATCTGTTCAACGGCTTCGTCGAGCGACACTCGATCAAGCGGTGTCCCCAAGAGAACTATCCTTTTTGGCCCAGCGACGACCCGTCTCAAACGCAAGGCCGCCCACACTATCAAGCCGACCCCGCTTGCTGTGACCGCGAACACCCCAATCCAAAGTCCCCACGGCAGCCGCGTCGCCAGAAACGCTAGGACGCTCACGTAGGAAGAGAACGCATACATACAAAAGAGCGCTGTGGAGCGCCCGATCTGTAGGCCGTCCAGCCAGGCGAGATGAAGTCTTTGGCTATACACAATAGAGAGCGTGCTCGTGAAGGGCAACCCTAGAACAATGAGTGGTGCCAGAAGAGCTACCGAGGCCGTTGTCTTCACAAGGCCACTAATGGCCGCGAGCGCCAGACCGTAGCCGATGGCTCGGCTCCACCGCCCAACCAGCACCGCTCGGACACGCAGCCCGATGACAGCCCCTAGCAGAGTGAGCAACAGCATGACACTAAAGAACTGGCCCTGCCAGAGGCTGATCAGCAGCAAAGCACTGCCGGCGACGACGAATATCTTCGTTAGCAACCTCCCGGTGGAGTCGAGTTGTCCGACGAGAAAGACCCCTTGGCTCACCGCGACGATCCAGCCGATCGTGAAGAGCCCGCTCCACTCCTGAGGATAGAAGAAACCTCCTTGGGGATGGGTGACAAAATCAATGCGATAACCAAGAGTGTAGGCCCACACCCCCGCCACGATCACACTGGCAAAATTGATCCACGGGTGCTTCTGAGGAGACAGCGATGCCGTAGTGACGAGCAGTGCTGCCCCGCAAATCAATCCCCAGAGGCGCAGATCATGGACATGCCAAAGAAAAAAGAGAGAGAGGGGGATAAGCGTGATGAGATAAAACACCCCTCTCTGACAAAACGATTTGATGCGACCACTCTTGTAAAAGAGATGCCACGCCAAAGCGTTCCGCAACGATCTATCGGTCGTTGCCATGTACCGACGGAATACCCCCTTTGCTCCCCTAGTCTAAAAGGAGTCCCCACAACTCGGAAGGACTATAGGAAGAGACGTTGTGGGATGTTTGTCTCACGGAAAGGTGATGACAGAGGTGCGGACCTTACACGGGCTCGATGACGACCCGCCGAGCGTCACCGTGGCCTTCGCTGTGAGTGCGCACGCGAGCGAATTGCCCCAATGCTTCGTGAATCGCCTTGCGCTCATAGGGCTCCATCGGCTCGAGCTCGATTCTCTTGCGCTCGCGCAGGGCTTCTTCAGCAAGTTGAAAGGCCATCTCGCGCAGTTCGGCTTTGCGGCGGTCGCGATATCCATCGGCATCTATTTGCACGTTGATATCGCGCTTGAGTGTTCGCTTGACGTGAATCTCGATGAGATGCGCGAGCGAACGCAACACCCGCTGATTTTGCCCGACAAAGACATGGGCGCCTTGAAGATCAACCAAGAGCCCCTCTTCGTTCTCCGTAAACCGAAGGTGGGCCGTCTCACCAGCGATATGAAAGAGCCCTTGGAGAAAGGCTTCAATGGCCTGAATGACTTTGGGATCCATCGCTGGCAGCCTCAACTGATACAGGGGCTTCTTCTTTTTCTTCTTCTCTTTCGGGGTCAACGGGCTTGGGACGACGGCGCAGCTCCCACATCACCATCGTCTGTTGCCCAACTTGGACGAGCGTCGAGACAAAATAATGCAGCCAGAGCCCTGCCGACAGGTCCTTCAGTAAGAAGCCAAAAACGACGGGGAAGAGCCAGGTCATCACTTGGTTTTGGCCGCTGGCCGGCGTAGGGGTCAGTCTGCCTTGAGCGATCTGCGCCAGCACTGTGAGGGCGACGATAATATACAGCGAATCGTGTTGACTGAGATCGGTCATCCAGAGAAAGCCGGGGCTCAGATGGATGGCATCGGCGCTATAGAGCACAACCCGCCAGAGCAGAATAAAAATGGGAATCTGTAACAGAGCCGGCAGACACCCTCCCAGGGGGTTGACCCCTGCTTTGCGAAAGAGCTCCATCTGTTTTTTGGTCAATTCTTCGCGGTTCTCGCGGGCGCGGCGCTTCAGTTCGTCTTCGGACATTTTGGGATAGAGCGCACGTAATTGGGTCAGCGACGGATAGCGCGTTTGCAGCCTTTCGATCTTCGGCTGGACTTCTTTCATTTTGGCCATGGAGTGAAATTGGGCGCGCGTCAGAGGGTACATCAGGAGGCGAATAGCCAACGTCAGCAAGATGAGTGCCCAGCCGTAATTCCCTGTGTACTCATAGAGTAGATTGAGAAACTTCGTCACCAAGGTGAGGGCTTGGCTCCACAGGCCGTGGTCAGTGACGTTCTGCAAGCCGGCCCGTTCGAGCAGGAGTAAATTGAGCCGCCCAGCATAGAGCGAGAAACGATACACACGGCTCTCATGGGGTGCCAGCGTCAGTCCGTCAGAACGCACTCCTAGAACTTGGCGGCCCTTGGCGTCCGTGCTCACCCAGGGGCGAATCTCTTTCTGGGCAGCGTCGTTGATGAGCCATAATAGAAGACCATTCCCGACAAACCCTAAACCGTCGAAGTGCTCATAGTTCTGCAAGACTTCGGGCGCTCGCAAGCCGTCGAACAGAAAGCGGGCTGTTGCTTGTGCCCCGCCGGCCCCTACAGTAAACCGAAACCCTTCCGGAAGCGAGAGTGTTGCTGTCTCCGAGAGATTCTCTATGCGCAATTCAAAGCCCACCGTGTAATATGGGTCGTTACTGACTGTGAAGGTCTTTTGAATTTTTAGATCTTCGTTTTGATGGGCGAAGGCGACTCGCTTGACTGTGGGGTTTTCACTGGGAAGGATTGCTGTCTGATAGATCGCGTCCGGAGCGATCGGGCCCAGCGTCAAAACGAAGGGGAAGGTCGTCTCCGCTGCATACAATCTAGAGAGATCCTTTGGGTTCACGGTGACATCGGGCAGAACTTCTGTCGGAGGAGCCCCCCAGGGGGCCGCGAAATATAAATAGACGCTGTTGAGCGTCCCGCCGGTTTCTGAGAAGAGATAGCTCACCAGGCCCGTTTTGACTTCAAGTTCACGGGGGCTTTGCTCGCCCAGCAGGCGCGTTTGGATGGTCGTGCGCAAGTCCGACTGCTGGGAATTTACTGTGCTGACAGCTCCCAATACTATCAGACCGATGATAACCAACGTTCTGTGCGTGATCAAACTCTTCCGTGCCTCCCTACGAATCTTGGCAACACCGAGCTCGCATCTTGCGAGGGAGAACGGGAAGCCTTCGTGAATATGCTCATGGTAGTACTCAAGTTTACTGGAGCCCGGAGTGATTTTCAAACTGTCGGTTGAGAACACCGGCGCTTTCTCTATATAATTTCCCTCACAGGAGCAAAAGAAAGATGCTGAAAAAGCTATTGCTCGGCTTGATCGTTCTCGTGGGGTTGGCGTGGACTGGCATTATCACGTATTCGTACTTTTTCTATAGCCCCGGCCCGCAGAGCCCCGGCGCTTTGCGCCGCGAAGATCAGAGCAACGAGTTCGTCCTGAAATTCAAGCGAGGGGTTTTTATTGACAAGAACGCTGAGCTTCACTTCGACGAAGAGAGGCCAGAGCTGGGCTTTCGCGCTCCCGATTTTGAGCTTGAAGACCTCAACGGACAGAAGGTCCAATTGAGTGACCTGCGCGGCAAGCCCGTGCTCCTAAATTTTTGGGCCAGCTGGTGCCCGCCCTGCCGCAAGGAGATGCCTGACCTCCAAGAGTTCGCACGTCAATACAGTGAAAAAATTCACGTCATCGGCATCAATTCGAACGACCAACAGGCGACGGTGCAAGCGTTTCTCGACCAGTACGGAGTCACGTACACGAATCTGCTTGACACCAACGGCAAAGTCTTTGTGCGCTACGAACTGACGGGGCTGCCTACGAGCTTTTTCATTGATGAAGATGGCATTATCCGAGGCAAGTGGCTCGGCGCGATGAGCGTGGCCGATATGGTTGCGGCCTTCCAGAAGACGACTCGCGCTCTCGATCCAGCTCCAGAAAGCCATTAGACACATGATAGCGTTCTTGCGTGAAGTGGGCAGTGATCTGTACAAATTCTTCACGTCTATCACTGTAGCGATTGTCTTGATCTCACTCATTGCGTTGCTTTCTATTGTGGGCACGCTCATCCCTCAGGAGACGTTCACCCGCGAAGTAGATTACATCGCTCGCTACGGCGTCGCAGGCTATAATACACTCAAGAAGCTCCAGCTTACGAATATCTTTGGGTCGTGGTACTTTCTCTTTCTCATGGCGCTGTTCACGCTCAATCTCTCTGCGTGCACTTATAAGAGACTGATTGCATCCTGGCGCTATTGGAAGCTTCCCATGAGCTCTATTCCCCCGGAGGGCCTGCGGCGCTTTGAGCACTCTTGGGCGATCTCCGGCTTTGTCCTCCCTGAGGCGGCGCAAAAGATCCGCGAGGTGCTGCGACGCCACGGCTATCGCGTGCGCGAGAGTGCCGGAGAGATTCTCGCGGAGAAATGGCGCTGGGAACGCTTCGGCATTGATCTCTTCCATAGCAGTTTGCTCATAGTGATCTTCGGCGGCCTGCTCACCATGCTCTTTGGGTATCGTACGTTCGAGATTGCCCATCAGGGCAGCATTCTCACCCTGCCTGGGGCAGATTTCGTCGTGCGCGTCAATAGGTTCTGGAGCGAAAACTATCAAAACTCTGAGCGCGTCATGGACTGGCACAGCGAACTCACGGTGCTAGAGGGCGACCGCGAAGTCTTTACCCGCACGATCGAAGTGAACGCCCCCTTGCGCTACAAAGGGTATAATATTTATCAGTCGGCCTTTGGAACTGACTGGCAGGGGGCGGCCCGCGTCACGCTCCAGCTCTCTCGCGCCGACGGCACCGAGCTGGGCGAGTTTGTGAGCACCGTCAACGACGGCTTTGAAATCCCCGAAGAACAGCTCTTTGTCAAGGTTGGAGCATTTCTCCCTGATTTTGCGCTCACGGAGAATCTGGTCGCGTATAGCCGGACACAACGTTTGGAGAACCCTGCGGCCTTCGTGGAAATCTATGACGCCCACGGGCTTCGCCTCATGCGCACCTGGGCCTTCTCCCGCCCGGAGATGCAACAGTTTTGGGAGACGACCATGAGCCGCATCAGCGGAGAAACACCCTACAGAATCAGGCTCGTGGGTATGACTGCCCCGGAATTCACAGGCTTGCAGATCACCAAAGACCCGGGACGGCCGGTGGTCTATTGGGGCTTTCTCTTTGCCATTGTGGGATTGTTCGTGCACATGTACTTCAAGCACAAACAGATCTGGGTCCATATCTTTGAGAGCGAGATCGTCATCGCCGGAATGGTGCGCAACAATTTAAGATCGTTCACCCAGGAGTTTCGTCGTCTGACGGAGGAGATCGAGCGGCTTGGGGTCGTGGCACATCCTGAGCCGGTGCTTATCACTTGATTCTCAAGGAGGATTCCGTGAGGTACACAAGCGTTTTGTTCTTTTATTTCAGCACGGTGAGCTACTTTGTCACGTTTGTGCTGTATCTGCTCCACGTCGTGCTGGGGACGACCAACCAGCGGACGCGCCCAGAGACGCTGGGCATCGTCGCGCCGAGCACGTCGTGGGGGGTATCGAATATTCAGTGGGGAATCTGGGCGACTCGCGCCCTGATAGTCAGTCTCTTGATCTCCAGTGCCGGTGTGATCGCCCGCGCCATCGAACTGGGCAATGCGTCCCAATGGGTCAAGATGTTCTTCCTGCCTCTTTCGACGACCTATGAGACCTTGACTTTTTTCTCGTGGTTGATCCCCGCCGTGTATCTCTTGATGGAGCGAAAGTTTGGGATCAAGCAAGTGGGTGTCTTCGTCACCGGGGCGGCGTTTGTGATGCTGGCCATAGCCGCATCGCCGAGTTTTGCGCCGAGCGCTCCCACGGGTGTGCCCGCGAGCTTACAAAGCTACTGGCTGACAACGCACGTGCTCTTTATGATCACTGGGATCGCGTTCTTCACTAGCGGCTTTGGCGCGACGCTCGTCTATCTGTGGCGCCGCTATGAGAAAACTATGTTTCTCTTGTTCGGGGCATTACTGACGGTCATTGCTGTGACTATCTTTCTCGTGATCCCGCTGTTTGCTACGTTGCAACCGCCCAAGATGCTTGCCGCGGCAGCACTCTTCATAACGCTCTGTACGGGCTTCGGCTGGCTGTTGCTTTGGGTGCACAGAGAGAGTCAGCCCATTATTACGGGGGAGGGCTTGGAGAGCATCGAAGAGATGATCTATCGTTCTATCGCCATTGGGTTCCCTTTCTATGCGATTGGGGGATTGGTCTTTGGAGGCATCTGGGCCGAGCAGGCTTGGAGTCGCTACTGGGGCTGGGACCCCAAGGAGACAGCGATGCTCGTCACGGCGTTGGTCTATGCTGTCTATCTACATGCCCGACTGACCTGGGGGGCGCGTGATCCTGGCTGGCGCGGTGGCTTGGTGGCTTGGCTGTCAGTCTTCGGATATCTCGCCGTGCTGTATGCCTGGATCGGGATCAATTACTTTGTGGCCAGCTTGCACAGTTTCGTCTGAAATTTGAAACTTGCGTTCTGCTTGATGGTGCGCTAAACTATCTGTTCGAAGGAGCTTGTTGCTTATGCTTCGTCCGTCGATCGGTGACCTCCCTTCCCCGGCCACATCCCAACTCCTGCTGCGCGGCAAGATTGACGAGCGCGACGGCAAAGAGATCGAGGTCCGCACCACCGGTTGCCCAGATGCCTATAAATCCTACTGCTACGTCCTTCAACGTGGCACAGGCTTTGGTGCAGTCGAACTCGAAGCTTACAAAAACGAACTCGACGCCCGTGAAGGGCACCTACGCTGGTTGCGTCGGCGCGAGCGCTGCCTTTCGTATCTTGAGGCACTGGGGATCATCTGTCGCGACGGCCGCCTCTGGAGTTAAGAGAAAAGGCGGCCTCCTGGCCGCCCATAGGAGGTGAGAGGGTTTGCGACTGCTTGGCTGCGCCCCGCACCTATCAGAGAAATCCCATCAGCCTCCTACGACAGACGGGCAAAACCCCGACTGTACAGGGGCTCCTCAGCCAAGCCCAAGGAGGTGATTACACTGCACTATAACAAGCGTTTGTGGTTGTGTCAGTAACCGGCCTTACACTGACAGATCAAAATATCTGTTTCCGTCAATATACTCTCTATACTCTGTTACAGGGAGGCTGCCGACTTCACCCAGCGCACTGTTTCGCGCAGGCCCTCGTCCAGAGAAACTTTCGGTGCAAAAGACAGCAAGCGCTGCGCCTTAGAAATATCCAGAGCGTTGCGTTGCAACTCCCCTGGGCGCGGCGGGGCGTAGCGAGCATCACACTCTCTGCCGAGCACTCGTGAGAATCTCTTCCGTAATTCGTTGACGCTCGTCGCGCGCCCTGTCCCAACGTTACAAGCGAGATCGTCTATAGAGCGTGCCGGGGCGCGATTGATCTCGTTGATCTGTTCGGTGGCCAAAAGATTCGCCGTGACGACATCCCTCACGAAGACGAAGTCGCGCGTCTGAGAGCCGTCGCCGAAGATCGTGACCGGCTCGCCCTGAAGAAATTGTCTTGAAAACGTGCTTATGACATTCGCTTCGCTCTTGGGAGTCTGGCGGGGGCCATACACATTGGCATAGCGAAGCGCGATGTACTCTAAGCCATAAGTTTGCTTGTAGCTGAACAGATAGAACTCACTGGTGAGCTTGGCAACACCATAGGGGCTGATGGGCTTTTTGGGAGCATCCTCCGGCACGGGAAGTCTCTCGGGCTCCCCATAAATGACACCGCCAGACGAGATAAAGATCAGCTTTTGAACAGAAAACTCTCGGCAGGCTTCCAGTATGTTCAAGAGCCCAACAATGTTCACGCGGGCATCAAACTGGGGCTCTCGAACCGAAACCCGCACGTCGACTTGGGCCGCATGGTGATTGACCAGATCGAACCGCTCGCTGGCGAAGACCTCTCTCACCGTATCGGCATCTGAGATGTCAGCCTGATAGAAGCGCGCTCTGGGATTGACAAACTCCCAGCGCCCGGTCGAAAGATTGTCGAGCACAACGACGTCATGGCCTTGGGCTATATACGCATCAGCAACGTGCGAGCCGATGAACCCCGCCCCACCTGTTACTAAGATCTTCATGACGGCTGTTCTCTGTGGGACCGTCCGCATTGCAGTTCTTTCCAGATGCGGTCGAGAATGCCATTGATGAAAACAGGCGAATGTTCGCCGCTATATTTTTTGGCGAGCTCGACGGCTTCGTCAATGACAGCTTGCGGGGGAACGTCGTCGCGATAGCACAGCTCATAGATAGCGAGACGCAAGATATTTCGGTCGACAGAATGCAGGCGCTCTAATCGCCAGCCTTCAGCCTTCTTGGCAATGAGCGTGTCAATCTCGGCCCGTTTGCTCTCTAAGCCGTGCAAGATGTCTTGCACGTAAGGATCATCGGTCGGTTGCTCCGTCAACAGTTCCGGCCAGCTGACGGAGCGAAAATCTTTCTGAAAGAGCATTTTCAGAATCCGTTCGCGTGCGGCGCGGCGCGTTAAGGTCTTCATCGGTAGAAAAACGAGAGGAGATCGCGTACTCGTTCGCGCAGTTCTTCTGATTCAAAGAGCTTGCCAATGACAAACCCTACCCCCGCCAGAAATACAATCAAAAATAATTGCACACCCAGCCAGACCCACAGAACCCCCACCAGTACGCCTACGATGGCGCCCAAGGCGCTCGGGGACAAGCGCGCCATCAGTCAAGTCCTCCTTCGCCGAGCGGGCGCTCTTCCATGCCTTCATCAGTGATGCCCGCCGCAATCACTTGCACACGGTGCACCTTGATGCCGACCCGGTCTTCTACGTTCTCTTCGATAGACTGCTGGATTTTTTCAGCGGTATCGAGAACGTTTCGGCCGATGGGCAGCTCGGCACGAACGAAGACGTGCAACCCATCGCCTGTCTTTTCCAAGGCAACCCGATAGCGCCGCAACCCGAACTCGTGCGCCAGCATGCGCTCGACATAAGACCGAATCGCGAAGAGCGAGAGCTCGATGGGCCCGCGCGGCCCTTCATGCTGGATGCGTTTCCAGCGTCGTCGCGCTTGCAGCAGCTGGGCCAAAAAATAGAACCCTATCAAAAAGAGTAGCAACGCAAAGATGTCCAGCAACACCGTGACCCAAACATTACCGGAAGCCGCAAGGAAAGCATTCCACACTGTTTCCTTTGGCTGATGCGACACGCTGAATGTTATCCACAGCAGCCCTGCTGTCACCGCCCAGCAGACCAGAAACGCCCCAGCAAGCAGCACCTCAGCCAGATAATCAACAGTCTGTTTCACATCTCCTCCTTCTTTTTAGTCTTATGGGGCTGGTGCTCCACCTCGAGCTTCTTTTCGCCGATATCGAGCTCTTGCACATAGACGTCCACAGCGTTCACGCGCAAACCGGTCATGCCTTCGATCTCCTGTTTCACTTTGGCCTGCACTTTCTGAGCGACTTCATGAATAGGGTAGCCGTACTGAATGACCGCCTTGAGACGAATCCGGATGGACTGGTCTTCTGTCAGCCGCGCGGCAACGCCTTGGCGCTTCTCGCCGCTCAGCAGCGACGCCAAGCCATCGGCCACTGTGCCCTTGAGTCCACTGATACCGGCCACTTCTTGAGCGGCAATGCTGGCAATCGAGCTGACTACTTCCTCCGCGATCGAGATGCGTCCACGCCAGCCAGATCGCTTTATCGTTTTTCGTTCGTTAGGCATGGCTTCAGCGATTGACACGCTCCACGTACTGTCCGGTTCGCGTGTCCACTTTCACCCAGTCTCCAACATTGATAAAGAGTGGGACTTTCAGCTCCAACCCAGTTTCTAACACAGCGGGCTTCATGACGTTGCTCACGGTGTCGCCGCGCACGCCAGGATCCGTCTGTTTCACCTGGAGCTCGATGGTGATCGGCAGGTCAACTCTTATGAACGAGCCCTCATAAAAAAGCCCGGAAAGCTCTGTATTCTCTTTTAAATAGGGCTTGACATCGGCCACTTGCTCCTCGGTCAACGAGTATTGATCATACGTTTCCGTATCCATGAACGTATAGAGATTGCCGCTGTTGTACAGATATTGCATGGGGCGCTCATCGAGGCGCACGATTTTGACCGGTGCCGAGTCGAAAAAGTTCTGTGAGATGACCTTACCGGTCTTAATGTGTCTCAGACGGCACTGGGCCACGGGTCTTCCCTGCGCCTTCTTGACGTGCGCATAGTCTTCAATAACCCACAGTTCGCTCTCGTATTCGATCACTTTGCCTTTGCCCAAGTCACTGACACCCATCTCTTAGCCTCCCTTTATTATTCAGTTGCGATCTCCGTCTCGGGTTTCTTCTCAGTAAATCTGATGACCCACAATGTTGCCTCGTACAGAATGATCAAGGGGATAGCCATGGTCATCATTGTAAACGGATCTTGTGTCGGCGTGAGGACTGCGCCTAGAACGAGAGCCAAGACTACGGCATATTTGCGTCTCTCCCGCAAGAACGTATGGGAGACCAGTCCGATCTTCGCCAATAAGAAGAGCACGACCGGCAGCTCAAACGAGAGCCCAAACCCCAACATAAACCAGAGAATGAACGAGATATAGTTATCAAACGTAAAAGCTGCTTGCAAATAGTCGCCCCCGAGCTCCATGAGAAACTTGACAGCAAGAGGGACAACCAAGAAGAGACAGCCGAACGCGCCGAGATAGAAGAGCCCTGCGCCCGCTAAGAACCCGTAGCGCGCGTATTTTCTCTCGTGAGGGAAGAGCGCCGGCACGATAAATTGCCAAATCTGATACAGAACAAAGGGCGCGCCGATGAGCAATCCGATGAAGAAGGCCAACTTAATGTAGCCGAAAAAGACCTCCGTGGGCCGAATGAAGATCAAGCTCCCGCCTTGAAAGAGAAAGCGGCGGCAATCGAAAGCCAATTTGGCCCACTGATCCTCGGCAAGTTGGGAGGCGCTTCGTTCTGTAAGCAGCGTTCGGCAGGATTCCAGCAGCCGCAGAAGATCAGAGCGCGAGCCGCCTTGTTCGCGCAAAGGGGTCGTGAGAAAGGCCATAATGTGCTCGCGGAAGATATAGGCGACAATCGCAATGGATACAATCACCAGCAGCGAATAGACCACGCGGCCTCGCAGCTCATCCAAATGCTCGATCAAACTCATTTGATTTGGGTCCTTCTTGGCCATAGGCTCAGCGAGCGGACAGCTCTTGAATTGGGCTTGTCTGGATTATACGGAGCTGAGACTGGAAAGGCAAACGCTGAGAACCAGTGACGCGGCTCCAGCTGCACTCAGCAAAGGCTCATCAAGAAAGTGCGGCGACAAGCTCCTCGATGGTTGTGAGCTGGATCCCTGTCCGCTTCAGCAACAAGTCATAGACTCGCTGGTGCGCTTCTCTCTGGTGCTTCATCATAGTTACGGCTTCTCGGCGCATCCCTTGTCTTTCTGCTCCAGCCGATAGCGAGACAGCGATGTCGAACAGCCTCCGCGCACAAGCGCACACCTCGAAGCATTCGATATGCTTCACCACAGCTCCTGACAGACGTTCATACTCTTGGAGAATGCGGGAGCGCATGTGCTCGCCGGCGTAGGCATGAGCCAGCATCAGCGTCCAGCCTAAGTCAAAGCGAGCGTCTGAAACGTCGAACCCTGTCCAATCAATCACGACAGCCGAACCATCATCGCGGATCAGCACATTATAGGGATGGTAGTCTTGATGCACAGGAGACGGCCGCTGACAGGGCAAGTCATCTCGGCGATCTTGCAGCCATTCCACGATGGGCAGAAGACCGACTTGGGGAGAGCTGGTGAGTGTTCGGCGTGCGCTGTCGAGCCATTGATCGATAAAGAGATATGGATCACTGTGACGATCTGTGCTATCAACGAAAAGCCGCCAATCCAATGCATGGAGCTGAACGAAGAGTTTACAGAACAGCGTCAGCAAGTATTGCTGCTTCTCTGAAGGTGAACTGGACAAGAGCGGCCCCATCACTTGTCCGTTGATTCTTTCCATGATAATAAACGGCTTCCCCAAGGGAGAGTGCTTTCGTTCTGCAAGAAATACTTGCGGCACAGGGTAGCCAGCACGGCGCAGCTGGCTCATACTGTGAAACTCGTGCGCTGCTTTTGTATGCGCGTTCTCTCCAGAGTACAGACGCAAGACGAGCTCTTGGCGCAGGCGTCCTGTCTTTGGTCCATACTCTGCGACGAACGAATAGATCTCGCTCTCCCAACCATCAGTGATGTTTACAAGCTCCTGGACCTGAAGGCCTGATTTCGTGGGGAAAGCCCGGGCATAATAATCTTGTAAGAGCTTTTGTATATTAGACATTGGCGTCTTATCGGTGATCCCCTTCACCTTGAATCTGGCCTCGTTCCAAGCGCGAGAAGAGCTTTTCGAGATTTGTCTGAGCGACTGCTTCCAAAGTGAGTCCCAGTTCAGTGCAGATTTGGGTGAGATACCAGAGCACATCTCCCAACTCATATTTGAGGGCTTGGCGGTCTTCTTCGGTGATTTTTCCATCTCTGTCCCGAAAGATCTTCTTTATTTTTCCGGCGACCTCGCCGGCTTCGTTGGCCAGGCCCAGCGTGGGGTAGACGATGGGATGATCGGTGGGGATGACGTTCCAGGTCTTGCGCGACTCGTGCTGATAGGTGCTGAAAGTCTCGATCTTCATGGGATCTCCTCTTGTTGATGCTTCTCAGAACTCCTCTCAGACTGCTGAAGTTTACCGAGGTCCGCATGCACCTAGCAAGTCGAGTTGACTTTCTGTCAAACAGAATCGCGAAAAGCGATTGAGCAGCGTCTCTGCCGTCCTAGCGATCGCATCCCCGATCTTGTAAAATACCCCGCTGTACACAAACGACAGTGATGAGTAGTCAGTGGCGAATTCTAGCCACTGATTACTTGTCACTCATATATTTATGAAGCTACCGAACCCTGAGCGCGCTGTCGTAGACATCGAAAAACTTTGTCATTACTGTTTGAGCTTCGAACATCCCCGCGGGCGGCACAAAGCCCGTGTCTTTGCGGCTGCTTTGGGACTCACTGCTGATCATGCTGAAAAATTGCGGGATGCATTGCTGACTGCCGCCCGAACCCGTGATGCCATTCTCACGGAGCAAGATGAATATGGGCAGCGATTTGTGGTAGACTTTACGATGAATGGACCCGCTGGATCGGCGCGAGTCCGTAGTAGTTGGATTATCCGCCGTGGCGAAGACTTTGCACGACTGATCAGCTGTTATGTGTTGTGAAAGGAGAAGGAGCTTATGAGCACTACAATTCGCGTTCTCGATGTTGTGGCGTTGCTGGAAGACCTCCCTGAGCGCAACCTAAGCCGGGGGCAGGTGGGCACGGTCGTAGAGCAGCTGGCTCCTGATGTGTTTGAGATCGAGTTCAGCGACAACGAGGGGCGCACGTATGCGATGCTGGCTCTGCGTGCGAAACAGTTGATGGTGCTCCATCACCAACCGGTTCAAGTGGCCTGACACAATTCAGCCTAAGATGGGCGCGATCCCACTCATGCAGCGAACAAGCTGCGAGAGCCATGCGCGAATGTGCTCCAGAAACGCGCCGGGTTTTAACACTTGACTGGTGTCAGGCTTGGGAGTATGAGGCATCGGCGCTGCTCATCAAGCCCTTCTAGAAGTTCTTCGAGCGACAAGCCCGCTTCTTCGCGTAACTGTTCGATCTCGCGAGCGATCTTGGAAACCACGCTCCTCGTGCCGAGTTTGCTGAATGGCCGGTTTTCTGTCGAACAGAATCGCGAAAAGCGATTGAGCAGCGTCTCTGCCGTCCTAGCGATCGCACCCCCGATCTTGTAAAATACCCCGCTGTACATCTCTAAATTCTTTCTAAGGAGGTCGAAAGTATGATCGTCAAGCTGCCCGACGGACGGACTCTTGAGCACAACGGCCCTGCGACTCTGAAGGATGTGCTCGTCACGACGAATAAGGAGCTTCTCAAGACCACCGTCGGCGCCAAGCTTGACGGCGAGATCGTCGACTTTCACAGAGTGCTGCCTCCCGACGCAAAAGTTGAGCTGATTGCGCTCGACTCCCCCGAAGGGGCGGCGATCTATCGGCACAGCTACTCGCACATTTTAGCCCAAGCCGTGCGCCGGCTCTTCCCCGGCGTCAAATTAGCTATTGGCCCAGCCATCGAAGACGGCTTCTATTATGACTTCGATGTCGAAAAACCCTTCACCCCGGAAGACTTAGAGAAGATCGAAGCCGAGATGAAGAAGATCATCAGAGAAAACTATAAGTTTGAGCGACTAGAAGTCTCCAAGGGCGAAGCGCGTCACTTGGTCAAAGACGAGCCCTACAAGCTCGAACTCTTGGACGAAATCCCCGATGAGCGGGTCTCGTTCTATCGCGATGGGGATTTTATAGATCTCTGTCGCGGGCCGCATATTTTAGGGACCGGCCAAGTGAAGCACTTTAAGCTCCTGAGCGTCGCCGGCGCCTACTGGCGCGGCGATGAGACTAAGAAGATGCTGCAGCGCATCTACGGCACCGCCTTTGCTACGAAAGAAGCCCTCGAACAGCATCTGCAGATGCTCGAAGAAGCGAAGAAGCGCGACCATAGAAAACTGGGCAAAGAGTTAGAGATCTTCTTCTTCGATGAAGAAGTCGGCCCCGGGTTGCCCCTGTGGTTGCCCAAGGGCGCGGTCATTATCGAAGAATTAGAGAAGTTAGCCAAAGAAACTGAAGCCAAAGCGGGCTATCTGCGCGTGCGCACCCCGCACATCTGCAAAGAGTCAATGTATCTGAGAAGCGGGCATCTGCCGTACTATCAAGAGTCAATGTACCCGCCGATGGAGCTGGAGGGCGTCAAATATTATCTGAAGCCGATGAACTGCCCGCACCATCACAAAATCTTCGCGGCGCTGCCGAGAAGCTATCGCGATCTCCCGTTGAGATTGGCCGAGTACGGCACATGCTATCGCTACGAAAAATCCGGCGAACTCTTTGGGCTGATGCGCGTGAGAAGTATGCAGATGAACGATGCCCATCTCTATTGCTCTCTGGAGCAGTTCGAGGACGAATTTCTCGCTGTCTGCCAGATGTATCTCGATTATTTTAAGCTCTTTGGCATCAAAAAATATCTGATGCGCTTCAGCACCCATGACCCCAAAGAGTTGGGCAAGAAGTACGTCAATGAGCCGGAGCTCTGGGTGCAGACCGAGGAGCTGGTCCGTCGCGCTCTGAAGAAAGGTGGGATCAATTACGTCGCAGTCCCCGGCGAGGCGGCCTTTTACGGGCCGAAGATTGACGTGCAAGTCTGGAGCGCCATCGGGAGAGAATTCACTTTAGCGACCAACCAAGTGGACTTCGCCCAGCCGCGGCGCTTTGGGCTCGTCTACAAGAACGCTCAAGGCCAAGACGAGACTCCCATTTGTATTCATCGGGCGCCGCTGAGCACCCACGAGCGCTTTATCGGGTTTTTGATTGAGCACTATGCCGGGGCGTTCCCGGTGTGGTTGGCGCCAGTGCAAGCTGTTGTTCTGCCCATCACCGACCGGCAGCACGAGTACGCTCAGAAAGTGTTGCAAACGTTAAAAAACGCGGGCATCCGAGCGGAGCTTGACAGCAGCAGCCACACGCTGAACTATCGCATTCGCCAAGCGCAAACGCAGAAAACCCCCTATATGCTGGTCATCGGGGATCGTGAGGTGCAGAGCGAGCACGTCGCGATTCGGTTGCGCACCGAGCAAGACTTGGGCGCAAAGCCGCTCTCAGAAGTGATCAAGATGATTTCTGAGAAGATCGCGGCTCGATCTTCAGAGCTGTAAAGGAGGGCCCGGCAGGACCCCACTCCTGCCGGGCGGGCCTGCACCCTCGAAACGTTCGGGCAAAACGCTTCGATTGGAGTCTATCGGAGGGTCAAGTGAATAATCGAGAGAAACGAAGCCAGGGCTGCCAAAGTTGTCAGGAGCGCTGAGCTGGCTAGGATGACCTGTCGAGATCGTGAGAGCGTCTTCATTTCTACATTCCCCCTTGGTTGTCTCGCTGACCCAAGCATAGCAAGCCCAGGGTGCCGAGTCTGTACTGACAAAGTGAAAATTTCGTGAAAACGAACCCCCCTCGCTCACTTCTGAGCAAGGGGGGTCTCTCTTTCTCTCTAGGGTTTTAGTAAACGCTCTAGCGCAAAAGCACCAGCTTGCCTAGGGTTCGAGTTCTCAGCCCGTCGGGGTTCTCTACCGTGAGCACATACCAATAGAGCCCATTGGCCGGCGTGTGAGGCCAGCGCAACGCCAACGTCGGCCCTAAGCTCTCTTGTGCGACCAGACGGCGGCCGTCGAGCGCGTATACGGCTACTTTCAGAGAGCACCCTGCGCAGTTCTGCACGCTCCAGCGCAGCTCTGCGGGCGCAAAGCGCACCGTTTGATTCAAAGTCCTCAGCTCGATGAACTCCTGGGGTTTGACGAGCCGGAAGCGCTTGCGCCGGTCGGCCAGCTTGAGCGCCGCGCGCATCTGGGAAGAGACTTTATCAATGCGCGCAATAGCTCCGTTGAGCAAGGCACGCCATTGCGCAAACGCCAGCAAGAGCTTGTCGCGAGCGCCTCTGATGAGTTCAGCCGGCGACATGGCTGCAATTGGGTCTACCGCAAGCGACGCAAAGCTTGCAAGGCTATCTTCAGCTTCGGCTAACAGACCGAGGGCTTCTTCGATCATCGCCTCGATCTGGTCAAGACGGTTGCTTGAACCCTCGGTGAACCCGATCAGCGCGTCAATAGATTTGTGAATGCGATTGGCCCGCTCGGTGCTGATGGTATTTGTCTCAACGAAGGCGTCCACTTGGAGGCGCACCCCTTCAGCCCGTGTCGCGAGGGACTCCATCAAGAAGCGGGTATCGGCGAGGGAGACGAGCAGCTCATTGACGGTCTCTTGGGTTTGACTGATGAGCTGGCGCGCCCGGTCAGCCGCGCCGAGGCTTCCCAGTAGACTGATAGCCAACCGCAAATTCTCCAAGGGCTTAGAAAGACTGAGCGTGCGCCCATGCTCGATGACGTCGCGTTTCATATTGCCCAACTCATCGCCGCCGCCGTCGGTGATCTTCCTGGCTTCGACGGAGACGGTGCACGCAGCGCTTGCGCCCTCTGGGTCCTTGACAGTCAGCCTCACAGTATATGAGCCTTCTTTATCGGCTTTAAACGTCGTGATAGCACTAGTCGGGTTCTCGATGACGGCTTGGCTGTCGGCGGGCTTGCTGACAAAGGCCCATTGGTATGTCAGAGCTTTGCCTTCGGGGTCCGAGGAGCCAGAGCCATCGAGCTGGACCGTCTGGCCGACGAGGACTTCCCCAGGAACGGTGCCACAGTTGGCTGTGGGCGGCCGGTTGGGCGGCGGGGCTTGGGTCACTGTAATAGTCTGCTGGGCTGTGGCCGTTGATCCAGCATTATCAGTGACCGTCAGCTTAATAGTAACGCTCCCTGGAGCAGTCGGGCAGGTGAAACTGACCTTGGGGCCGGTCGCATCGGGCTTGTCGTCGTTGTTGAAGTCCCACTCATATTTTGTGATCTGTCCATTGGGGTCAAACGAGCCGGAGCCATCCAAAGTGATCGTCTGTCCGGTGTTGCACGTGTACGGTGCGGTGTCGGGCTTGCCGTCGGGGATCGGGCCGGGGTCTGCAACCGGGGGTTCATTGATAGTGGCGACGAGTTTCTGTTTGAGCGCGTTCTCCAAATCAGCAAAGGTCTTGACGATGATCACGAAGCCGTTCTTGTGACCGGGTGGGAAGGGAGGGGCTACTACGCCCGGCTGTGGCCAGACCAGTTGCAACAGAAAGTCTTTAAATTCTGGATCGCGTTCCACGTCGCCGATGCCCTCAGCGTCGAGCTGATCGAGCCCGGCCCTTACGGCTTCATCCCGCGCCTCGAGTGTCTGTTTCTGGGCTTCTGATGGGGGAGAGGGGCGGTTGGGTTGGCCATCGGAGATGACATTAAAAACTTGGCGAGCTCCCGGTCTGGCTTTATCTCCTGTAGCAACGGCCGCGGCAAGGCGAATGCCGGAGACCATCGGCGTGAAGCCACCGCCCTTCACTGTTGCCTTGATGCGTGTCGCGATATTGCTGATATTTTGTGCGGTGACAATGGTCATGGGGACCTCGAGAAAAGCCCCAGGTATTCTGGTGGTCGGGTCTGTTAAATTACTGCTAAACTGTACCAAGCCGACTTCAATTGTACCGTTTTGGGGCACGACAGCCGGATCAGAAAGAGCATTGGCAATGCCGTTGATCATGGTGCTAAAGTCCGCGTTGGGAATGCTGCCCGAGCCATCCAAGATAATCACAAGCTGCACTTTGACATCATTGTTCGTTTGTGCATGGGGTGCGCTCACAAACAACCAGAGTAATCCCAAGCTTAAAAGAGAGATTTTCACGCTTGTGCGACCCATAAGAAAGCCTCCTTACGCTGATCGCGCTCTGAGAGCATTATAGCATAAGCAGCTCAGTCAACAATGTAATTGGCATCACTCTATTGAGCAAATCATCTGACGGCTTGACGTAATGTCTCTGCGCGATCGGTCTGTTCCCAAGGCACATCGAGATCGCTTCGGCCAAAATGCCCGTAGGCCGCCAGCGGTGTGTAGATGGGGCGACGCAAATCTAACTGTTCGATAATCGCCGCGGGCCGGAAGTCAAAGTGCCTTTCGATGAGCTTCCCCAGCTCGCCATTGGGCAGTTGCCCGCTCCCAAAAGTGTCAATCGTGATGGCGAGTGGGCGGGCTTGGCCAATGGCATAAGCGACTTGGACCTCGCACTCGTTGGCGAGCCCGGCAGCGATGACGTTCTTCGCGACATAGCGTGCATAATAACTGGCCGAGCGGTCTACTTTGGTTGGGTCTTTGCCGGAGAACGCGCCGCCGCCGTGGCTGCCGTAGCCCCCGTAGGTATCTACTTCGATCTTGCGGCCGGTCATCCCCGTATCTCCACACGGGCCGCCGACTTCAAATCGCCCCGACGGATTGATCAAGATCACTGTCTTCCGGTCAAGCCATCTTCCCAAGACGGGACGGATAACGTGCTCGGTCAGGTCGCGCTGGATCTGTTCTTGGGAGACGTTTCGATCATGTTGCGCTGAGAGCACGACCGTGTGCGCCCGCACCGGATGATGCTTCTCGTCGTATTCTATCGTCACTTGGGATTTTCCGTCCGGGCGGAGATAGCCGAGCTTTTTCCCGTGGCGCAGCTCGGCCAATCTTCGGACCAATTGATGAGCCAACATAATCGGGAGCGGCATCAATTCGGGGGTCTCTCTGCAAGCGTAGCCGTACATGATTCCCTGGTCACCCGCGCCGAGGCTCTCGTATCTATCCGAGCTGGCTTGTTTGAGCACGGCTCCGGCGATATCTGGGGATTGCTCATGGATCGAGACGAGCACTCCACAGCTGTCGGCATCGAAGCCATACTCGGGCTTGTCGTAGCCGATCTTTCGAATCGTCTCACGGGCGATTGTGGCGTAGTCCACACGTGCTGACGTCGTGATCTCCCCGGCGATCAAGACCAGCCCATTCGTAGCAAAGGCCTCGCAGGCCACACGGGCTTGTGGGTCTTGGGTGAGAATGGCGTCGAGAATGGCATCGGAAATCTGATCGCACAGCTTATCGGGGTGCCCTTCGGTTACTGACTCAGAAGTAAAAAGATACATGCTCATAAATGTCTTCCTTTGGCTATAAGCCGGATCGTCCTTGTCCGCATTATAGCAAGCATATCTCTACGAAGCTAGTTCTTCTTTTTCTCTTAACTTCGTTGCGAATCCGCTTGTTGTTGATTAAAATGAGCAATGCTTTCGTTTATCCTGCTGGGGATTTTGCAGGGACTCACTGAATTTTTGCCCATCAGCAGTTCGGGGCACTTGGCGCTTGCTGAGCAGTTTTTTCGCATTCAAAAGCCGGGGATCGTCTTCGATATCTTTGTGCACTTCGGCACGTTGCTCTCGGTGCTGTGGGTCTTTCGCCGGAGAATTGGGCGACTGGCGCTCGCGCCCTGGCGCGGGGGAGAAGACCTGCGCTTGTTGGGTTTGCTTGTCGTTGGGTCTATCCCCACGGGTATAGTGGGGCTGGCGCTCGATTCTGTTGCTGAGGCGGCGTTTGGGCAGAGCGGGGCAGTGGGTGTGGGGCTGCTCCTCACAGCAGCAGTGCTTACTTTCGCCGAGCGGCGCGGGAGCACTGCCGGTCCCAAAGCATTAGAGCAGATCCGTTGGCGCGAGGCGCTCTGGGTCGGGGTGGCTCAAGGGATTGCCGTGCTCCCCGGCATTTCGCGCAGTGGCAGCACCATTGTGATGGGGCTGCTCTGCGGGCTGCGCCGCACAGATGCAGCGGAGTTCTCGTTCTTGCTCTTTATCCCGGCAATCGTGGGAGCGACTGTGCTCAAGCTCGGTGAGGCGCTCTCCCATCCCGAAGTGCATAATGCGCTCTGGGGCTCATATCTTGCTGGCACAGTTGTCGCTTTTCTCTCTGGCACGGTAGCGATTCGCTTTTTGATGAAATTCTTGCGCGAGCGTCGACTGACGCCGTTTGCCGTCTATTGTGCCGTGTTGGGCATCGTCGCGATCTTGTGGCACTTTGCCCGCTAGTTTTCCGGGTTTGTGCTTGACGCCCCGCGCAGGGTGCAGTATCATTCCCCCGGCAAATTCTTACTATCTCAATCTTTATGGAGGTGGCCTGCGCTATGCCAAAGTACGAGAAGTTACCGGACCCGGTGGCGCTCGAAGCGTCTGTTCTAAAGTTTTGGGAGCAGGCCGCCATTTTCGAAAAGAGCCTGCAACAGACCAAAGACAAAAAACCCTACGTCTTCTACGAGGGGCCGCCCACAGCCAACGGCAAACCCCACGTCGGGCACTTGATGGCCCGCGTGAACAAAGACCTCTTTCCCAGATATTGGACGATGAAAGGCTATTATGTCCTGCGCAAGGGCGGCTGGGATACCCACGGCCTGCCCGTCGAACTTGAGGTCGAAAAGAGCCTTGGGCTTCAGAGCAAAGCCGAGATCGAAAAGTTCGGCCTAGACAAATTCGCGCAGAAGTGTAAAGAGAGCGTCTGGCTCTACAAGAGCGAATGGGAGAGATTCATCCAGCGCATGGGCTTCTGGATCGATCTGGGGAATGCTTATATTACTTATACTAATGAGTACATCGAGAGCGTGTGGTGGGCGCTGAAGAGAATTTGGGAGAAAGGGCTGCTCTACAAGGGGCACAAAGTCTTGCCCTACTGCCCGCGCTGCGGCACAGCGTTAAGCTCGCACGAAGTTGCTCAGGGCTACGAGACCGTCAAAGACCCGTCTATCTTCTTCAAGCTCCGGGCTGCGCCTGGACTGGACACCGTGCCGCCACAGCGGCACGCGAATAGTCCAGACGAAGTCTGGTTTTTAGTCTGGACGACGACGCCGTGGACAGTGCCCAGCAACGTGGCGCTCGCCGTAGGCCCCCAATTCACCTATGCGAAAGTCAAGCTCGGAGACGAGACGCTCGTTCTCGCTCAAGACTTGGTGGAACAAGTTCTGGGAAAGCAAAACTATGAGATCGTTGGCATAGCGAAGGGCTCTGAGCTGGTGGGCTGGCGCTACGAGCCCGCCTATAAGCTCAGCGACGACCCCAGCGCCTATCGAGTGGTCGCGGCGGATTTCGTCTCGCTTGAAGAGGGGACAGGGATTGTTCATATCGCCCCAGCGTTCGGCGAAGAGGACTATCAGCTGGGGCAAAAAGAGCGGTTGCCCTTTGTCAATCCCGTCGATTTGGAGGGCAAGTTCACGGAAAGATTCCCCTTGGCCCAAGGCCGGTTTGTCAAAGATGCCGATGCGACGATCACGCAGGACATGAAGCAGCGCGGTATGCTCTATAAATCTGGGAAATACGAACACGAGTACCCCTTCTGCTGGCGCTGCAAGGCCCCATTGCTCTACTATGCGCTGGACTCGTACTTCATCAAAACGACGGCCAAACAGAAAGAGATCATCGCCAACAATAAAGAGATTCACTGGCACCCGGAGCACATGCGCGATGGGCGCTTTGGGAACTTCTTGGAGACGATGAAGGACTGGGCGCTCTCGCGGGATCGCTACTGGGGCACGCCGCTGCCCATGTGGATCTGTGACAACTGTCAAGAACAAGTTTGCATCGGCAGCCGCGCCGAGCTTGTCGAGCACGCCAAAGATAAACAGCTCGCGCAGACAGTCGAGTTTCACCGCCCCTGGATAGATCAAGTCATGCTCGCGTGCCGCAAGTGCCGGGGCGCGATGAAGCGCGTGCCCTATGTGATTGACACCTGGTTCGATTCGGGGATGATGCACACGGCCCAATGGCATTACCCCTTTGAGAATCAAGAACTCTTTGAAGAGCAGTTCCCGGCGGATTTCATCGCCGAAGGCGTCGACCAGACGCGCGGCTGGTTCTACACGCTCTTGGTCACCAGCACGCTGCTCTACGAAGAGAGGCCCTATCCCCATCCCTTCCGGCATGTGGTCGTCAACTTGATGGGGTTGGATGCCGAGGGCCGCAAGATGAGCAAGAGCTTGGGCAATGTGCTCGACCCCTGGGAGCTGATCAGTCGGTTCGGGGCGGACGCGGTGCGCTGGTATTTTTATTCTTCCAGTGCTCCGTGGAAAGACAAGCGCCTCTCGCTGCAAGCGGTGGCAGATTTTCAAGGGCCGCTGGAGACCCTGAAGAACGTCTACAGTTTCTTCGCGCTCTACGCAGGCATTGACCAATTTGAGCCCCAGAGCGTAGGGGCGTATGGCCATACGCCCCGGCCCCTCCTCGATCGCTGGATTCTCTCGCGGCTGCAAACGACCATGCAGAGCGTCACGGCGTGTATGGATGACTATGATATTGTGGGAGCTGCCGACGCGCTCAGAAGTTTCGTGGATGATTTGAGCAATTGGTATGTGCGCAACTCCCGCGCGCGCTTTTGGGGCAATGAATGGACAGCCGACAAGCTCGCGGCGTTCACCACGCTCTATGAAGTCCTGCTCGAGCTGTCGAAGTTGTTCGCGCCCTTTGTGCCCTTCTTAGCTGAGGCGATCTATCGAAACTTGAGGACCGCAGAGATGCCGGAGAGTGTGCATCTGTGCCACTGGCCGCGAGTGAATGAGCAGTTGCGCGACGCGAGCTTGGAAACCCAGATGAAGCGCGCGCGCCAAATCGTCACGGCTGGGCTGCAAGCGCGCAACAAAGCGCAGATCAAAGTACGCCAGCCTCTCTCGGTGGCTGCCGTGCTTGATAACCGTCCTGCGTTCGGCCACGAGTATCTGGAACTGATCGAGCGAGAATTGAACGTCAAGCAGCTCGAATGGATCGATGAAGAAAAACTCTTTTCGTTCTACACACCGAAGATCGCCTACGACAAGTCGGCGTTGGGGAAGGATCTAAGAAGCTTGGCTCCCAAAGTGATTGGCGTTTTGGAGCAGCTCAATCAGAGTGAGCATGAGAGGCTCGTACAGTTAGCACAAGAGCTGCGTCGGGCAAAGAAGTTGCGCCTGAGCATAGAGGGCCAAGAAGTTGAACTGATCTCGGAGACCCATGTGCGCATGGAGCTGTGGCCGCGCGAAGGTTTTTCCGAGGGCGTGGAGGGCGATGTAAAGGTCCTGGTGCATACCCAGATCGACGACGCTTTGCGTCAAGAGGGCTTGGTCCGTGAGTTTGTACGGCTCGTGCAGGAGTGCCGCAAGCAAGCAGGCTTTGAGGTTGCGGATCGCATCGAGCTCTACTACGAGGCCGATCCGGAAGTGCGCACGGCCATTGAAAAGTTCTCTCGGCACGTCCAAGAAGAAACGCTCTCCGTCACCTTACGGAGCAAGAGCGCTTTCGGCAAGGTCGAGTTCAGCAAAGAGCTCGACGTGAATGGCCAGAGGGCCAAGATCGGCTTGGTGCGCAAGAGATGATCCAACAGATTTATCTCTTCGAATCGCTGGATTCTACTAATGACTATCTCAAAGAACTGGCGCGATCCGGCGCATCCGAGGGCACCGTCGTCATCGCGCGAGAGCAGACGGCAGGCAAAGGACGTTTAGGACGAGCATGGGTCTCTCCGGTCGGCGGCGCATGGTTCTCGCTCTTGCTGAGGCCTACGATCACGCTCGACCAAGCTGGTTGTATCTCGATATTGTCAGCCGTGTCGCTCGCGCAAGCCCTGAGAGAACGATGGAGCGTGCCCGTCGGGGTTAAGTGGCCCAACGATCTCTATGTAAGAGAGCGCAAGCTCGGCGGAATTCTGATCGAGCTGAGCAGCCAGGCACAAGACATCGAGTGGCTCGTCGCGGGTATCGGTATCAATGTCAATAACGAGCCGCCGAAAGAGACGCGCGTTCCCGCAACGTCGCTCGCCCGTGAGCTAGGGCAACAGATCCCACTCGAAGAGTTTTTCGACACGGTGCTCTTAGCCATCGCACGGGACTATCAAAGATTTTTGGCTGAAGGGTTTGAATTCATCCGTCAGCGCTGGAAGGAGCTATCTGTTCTCACGCGGTGCGTCGGCATCTCTCTCAGCACAGAGCTGCTGGAGGCTGAGGTGCTTGGGCTCTCCGAATCAGGTAAACTCATGGTGCGCACAGAAGAGGGCGTGCGCGAACTCAGCAGTGAGGAAGTAACTCTATGCCGGCTATAGCGGTCTTGGGTGCCCAATGGGGTGATGAAGGCAAGGGGAAGGTAGTGCACTTGCTCTCACGCGACGCCGATTACTGCGTGCGCTTTAACGGGGGAACGAACGCCGGCCATCGCGTCGTCACCAGTCGCATCCCCGTGGGAGCCAACGGTGACCATGAGCCCACACAAGAGTTCAAGTTTCACCTCATTCCCTCAGGGGCGCTCCACGAAGGCTGCACCGGCGTTTTAGGGCATGGCATGGTCATTGACCCTTACGCGCTCGTGCACGAGCTGAACGCCCTGCGTGAGCTGCGCGGCAGAGAGCCGGAGATCTTTGTCAGCTCCAACGCGCATGTGCTGCTGCCCTACCATCCCATCGTCGAGCGATTGGAAGGCTCCCAAACGGCGCTAGACACGACGGCCAAGGGCATCGGACCGGCCTATCGCGATAAGACGGCCCGCATTGGCCTGAGAATGGCTGACCTGCTCTTCCCTGAAAGATTTTTGGAAAAGCTCGCTCTCGTATTGGAGCGTTATCGCACGGTGTGGCCCGATCACGCCGAGATGAGCCGCCTGCGGGCAGAAGCGCTCGCTGAAGAAGTGCTGACGCTTGCAGAGAACTTTCGGGATCGCATTGTGGACACTGTGCACCTGTTGCACGACGCTCTTGCTCACAATAAGTATATTATTTTTGAGGGTGCACAGGCAGCGTTGCTCGACCTCGATTTGGGGACGTACCCATATGTGACGTCCTCCACGGCGACGATCGGTGGGATTGGCTCAGGAGCCGGTGTGCCTCCTCAACAGGTGAATCGTGTGATTGGGGTTGCCAAAGCCTATACGACGCGCGTGGGCAGTGGGCCTTTCCCCACTGAAGTCCCAGACCGCCTTGGCGAACGCTTGCGCGCACAAGGGCACGAGTTTGGCACGACAACAGGGCGGCCGCGCCGCTGCGGCTGGCTCGATCTCGTCGCGTTGCGCTATGCAGTGATGGTCAACGGTTTTACTGAGATGGCCCTGACCAAGCTCGATGTGCTCACGGGTTTTTCAGAGATCCCAGTGGCGGTGGACTATCGTTATCGTGGGCGCACGCTGCGAGAGTTCTCCGCGATCTGTGAGATATTACAAGAGTGTCAGCCCATCTATGAACGATTGCCTGGCTGGCAGGAGCCTCTCTCCGACTGCCGCGACTTTTTTGAACTCCCCACGGCGGCTCAAAAGTATATACGTTTCATCGAGGATGCAGTGGGGATTCCCATCTCGATCATCTCTGTCGGTCCAGGCGACGAGCAGAACCTCTGGCGCTAGAGGCTGTCTCAATCCGTGAATTCCGCAGGGAGTCGCGTTTTTGTAAGGGCTTGTCTTTGATCCCCTTACGTGCTACAATTAAATTAAAGATTTTTCTTGAGCAAAGGGGGGCGCATATGAGCAAGGCGGCGCATATACTCACAGGGAGCTTGATCAGCCTCACGACACTCAGCCGTGTTGGTTTTGCGCAACAGACGTCGAGTAGCCCCTACCAACTCAGCGGCCCGGAGATGGTCTTTCTCTTGGTTCTTGTCGCCTTTGTTATTGGGGGTTGGGTTGGGTATGAGTGGATTCGCAAGAGCAGAACCGTATAGAGATTGATCCAGGGAGCTCGTGAGGCCATTATCTTTACCTCATCCCTGGAAGAGACCTGACGAGGATTTCATCGAGTTCCGAGATTCTCTCGGTGAAGACTGTAATTCGTCAGGTCGGAACCCCCTTTCCCGCGGGACGGTCCCCCCCGGGCCGTCCCGTTCCTTCCTTCTTCTTCTTCTTCTTCTTCTTCAATGTTGCCCCCCTCTCCTTGTTTGATAAAGATCAATAGCCGCACTGATCGGCATCATAGCTCACCTCGCCCAAGCTCCGTAAGATAGCTTTGGAACCTTGAAGAAAGGGGACCCGTATGAGCGTCTCGCTAAGCCCACGACAGGAGACAAGCCCATTGATCTGGCGCGAGGTTCATCCTCCCTTGGAGGAGCCGGAAGCCCTGATCGAGGCCGATCGCTGTTTAGAATGCGGAGGGCCGTACGCCCCAGCTCCCTGCACAGCTGCTTGCCCGGCCCGCGTCCCAGTGCCCCAGTTCATCCGAGCAATTCGCGAGGGCCGCCCCGACGAAGCCGCTCGGCTCATCTTTGAAGCCAATATTGTAGGGGGCAGCTGCGCCCGCGTCTGCCCTGTAGAGGAGCTCTGTGAAGGAGCCTGTGTGCTGACCAAAGAGGGCCGCCGTGCTGTCTCCATTGGGCGCCTGCAACGCTACGCGACCGATATCGCTCTTGCGCATCAGATGAATTTCTTCGCTCGTCCCGCTTGGAAGACTCAGAGCGTCGGGGTCATCGGAGCCGGACCTGCAGGGTTGGCCTGTGCAGCTGAGCTGGCTAAGCTCGGGTATGAAGTCGTGGTCTACGAGAGCCGGCCTGAGCCCGGGGGATTGATCACCTCGGCGATTGCTCCCTATAAGCAGCGCAAAGATCCCTTGCCCGCTGAGGTGGCCATGATCGAGCGACTGGGTGTGAAACTGCACTATGGGATGACCGTTGGGAAAGATATCGCTATAGAAGAGCTTGAGCACCGACACCATGCGATCTTCCTCGGCGTCGGCTTGGGTGCGGATACGAAGGCGGGCCTTCCCGGTGAAGAGCTGCTGGGCGTCTGGGAATCGCTAGAGTTTATCGGCCAGATCAAGCAGGGGCGACTCCCTAAGATCGGGCCAACCGTTGCGGTCATCGGTGGGGGCAATACGGCCATTGACATCGCCCGCGAAGCGGTGCGCCTTGGAGCGACCAATGTTATGGTACTCTATCGGCGTACCGAAGACCAAATGCCGGCCTTCAAGCACGAAGTCAAAGCCGCCCGCAAAGAGGGCGTGCACTACTATTGGCTGACGGCGCCCGTACGGTTGATCGGCGACGGCAAAGTCAGACAGCTCGAGTGCGTGCACATGAAGCTGGGTGCGGCAGATAGATCGGGCCGACCAGCCCCGGAGCCCGTCCCCGGCACAGAGTTCACTTTAGAAGTCGACACGGTGATCAAAGCTATGGGGCAGGAGAAGCGCGTCGGGTTTTTCCAACAACTGGGGTTGGAAACCGAAGGCGGGTTGGTCAAAGTCGGTGAAGGCTTTCAGACAAGCCGTGCCAAATATTTTGCTGGCGGCGATTGTGTCAACGGTGGCGATACGGTGGTCGAAGCTGTCCGACACGGCAAGACTGCTGCTCAGAGCATAGCGAAATTTCTGTCAAGGGGGGAAAGCTGATGCTTGAGATCCGTTGGCACGGACGCGGTGGGCAAGGGGCCAAGACGGTTTCACAGTTCTTGGCGGGAGCCGCGCTCCGCTGTGGACGATACGCTCAAGCGTTCCCTGAATACGGCCCGGAGCGCAGCGGCGCCCCGATGAAAGCTTTTAATCGCCTCGACACCAAAGAGATTCGCTTGCACTGTAGTGTGTACGAGCCGGACATCGTCGTGGTGCTCGACCCGACTCTCCTGCAAGCCAAAGAAGCCCGCGTCACCGATGGGCTGAAGCGGCAGGGGACGTTGCTTGTTAACACACCGCGCACTCCCGACGAGATTCGGCAGCAAACGGGCTTCACGGGAAAGATTGTCACACTCGATGCTGAAGCACTGGCTCGCTCTGTCGGCGCGCGGTTCTCCAACGTGGTGATATTAGGAGCCCTGGTGCGCCTCATAGGGGACATCGCTCTCGAGGAGCTGGAGCAGGAGTTTGCCCAGACATTTGATGAGAAGGCGCTGACGGCCAACATCGCGGCGCTGCGCGCGGGCTTCTCCGCGGTCAACGAGGGTCTGGGCCAGACCCGTGAGGAGGCGTCATCGTGAAGCGGTATCAAGAATTGCCCATCGGCGGGGTCGTCCCCGGAGGCGCGACGTTACAGTTAGTCCAAACGGCAGGCTGGCGATCTGGGGAAAAACCCGTATTTGACGAAAAGCTCTGCGTGAATTGTTTACTCTGCTGGGTTCATTGTCCCGAAGCAACGATTCTCGTTGAGCGGGCTCAGATGCGCGGCTTCAACTACGATCACTGTAAGGGATGCGGTATCTGTGCGCAGGCCTGTCCGACGGGCGCCATCGCGATGATCGCAGAAGCGGCGGACGCCCCCCAGACACCGGAACAGAAAGTGGGGGAAGAAATATGCGCGTAGCAGCACTGCCAACTAAGCTCACTTTAATGACAGGCGCAGAGGCCACCGCTCATGCCATGCGCCAAGTGAGGCCGGATGTCGTGCCCATCTATCCCATCACGCCGCAGACACCCATCATTGAGACGTTTGCTCAGTTCGTCGCCGACGGCTTGTGCGATACGGAGATCATCAACGTCGAGAGCGAGCACAGCGCCATGAGCGCGGCTGTGGGGGCTTCGTGCGCCGGGGCACGGGTGATAACCGCGACCAGCTCACAGGGACTGGCATTGATGTTAGAGATCGTTTACATTGCAGCCTCCATGCGCTGCCCGATTGTGATCGCTATCGGCAGCCGGGCGCTCTCTGGCCCCATCAATATTCACTGCGATCACTCTGATAGTATGATGGCCCGCGACGCCGGCTGCGTGCAAATATTCGCCGAGAACGCCCAGGAAACCTACGATATGATGGTAGTCGCCCAGCGGCTGGCCGAAGACCGACGGGTCTTGGTCCCAGTGATGGTGATGCAAGACGGCTTTACGATCACCCATTCGGCGGAGCCGGTCGCGCTGCTGCCCGATGAGACGGTGAAAGAATTTGTTGGCGAGTACGAGCCGCTCTATCCCTTGCTCGATACGGATCGTCCGACGACGCAGGGGCCCTTTGCGCTGCCCGACTATTACTTTGAGCTCAAGCGCCAACAGATAGATGCCCTCGAAGCAGCCCGTGACGTCTGGCTGGAACTACAAGAGAAGTTCGCTGCAATTTCGGGCCGCCGCTATCGGGGATTCTGTGAGGAGTATAAGCTCGGCGACGCGGAGTATGCTCTGGTGATACTGGGCTCGACGGCCGGTACAGCAAAAGTCGTCATTGATCGTCTGCGGCGCAAGGGGATCAAGGTTGGGCTCTTAAAGCCCTGGCTCTTCCGCCCCTTCCCAGGAGAAGAAATTGCCCAGGCATTGGCCGATAAACGAGCTGTGGCCGTGTTGGATCGTGCGATCTCGTTTGGGAGCTGGGGGCCCTTATATGGAGAGATCGCCGCGGCGTTGGGACGCTCTCTTCTGCAGAGACCATTGCTCTATAACTATATCTACGGTCTGGGTGGACGCGACACCCCTCCGGAGCTGTTAGCTTCAGTCGTCACCGATCTCCAGAGCGAGCTCGATCCAACGGTGCTGCGCTACCTGGGGCTGCGGGAGTGATTTGTGTGCCCAACACCAAAGAGCTAGCATATCATGAGGAAGTGTGTAAGCGGTTCACCGGGGCCCATGCCCTGTGTGCCGGGTGTGGCATTCCCGTCTGTGTGCGCACTATTTTGAATGCGCTTGAGGAGCCGGTCGTGGTGCTCACCGCCACGGGCTGTCTTGAAGTCGCCACGACGCGCTACCCCACAACAGCATGGAACGTCCCGTGGCTGCATGTCGCGTTTGAGAATACGGCTGCGGTTGCCAGTGGAGTCGAAACGGCCTATCGCATTTTACGGCGGCGGGGCAAGATAAGCAAAGAGATACGCTTTGTCGCCTTTGGGGGGGATGGTGGCACATATGATATAGGCTTGCAGGCCCTTTCTGGGGCTCTGGAGCGCGGGCATAGATTTCTCTATGTGTGCTACGACAACGAAGCGTATATGAACACCGGCAACCAGCGTTCCGGGGCGACCCCCTTCGCTGCTCAGACGACGACGGCTCCCACGGGAGAAAAGAGCTTTGGCAAGCCCCAGCGACGCAAAGACCTCACGGAGATCGTTGCGGCTCACCATGTTCTGTATGTCGCTCAGGCTTCCATCAGCGATTGGTATGATCTGGCAGTCAAGGCTCGCAAGGCCGTCTCCGTCGAGGGCGCGTCGTTTCTCAATGTGCTTGCGAGCTGTCCGCGCGGCTGGGGGCATCCTGCTGATCAGAGCATTAAGATCGCTCATCTGGGCGTCGAGACGTGTTATTGGCCGCTGTACGAAATCGAAGATGGGCAATGGCGCTTGAACTATATTCCCGCAGAGAAACGCCCGATGACAGAGTGGCTGCGCCCGCAACGGCGCTTTGCCCATCTGTTCGAGCCGGGGAACGAAGGGCTGCTGCTCCACATTCAACGGCAAGTAGATGAAGACTGGGATCGTCTGGTGCGCAGGTGTCAGGGGTCGGATGTGGTCTATGCAACGCTATGAGCAGGGCAGTTTTTTCTTAGCTATCGAGCCGCGTCGCTGCAAGGGCTGCGGAGTCTGTGTCCAGAGTTGCCCCGCGGGGATTCTCACGCTGAATGGGGAAGGCAAAGTCACCGTGCAGCAGATCGCCCGTTGTATCTTTTGTGGCCTCTGCGAACAGAGATGCCCAGACTTTGCCATCTCGGTGCACAAGGACGCCCTGTGGCAGCCATCACTCGTATGAAGAAGAAGAAGAAGGCACGTGCCGCAAAAGAGCCGGAGCTCGTTCAAGGTAACGAAGCGTGTGCCCGCGGCGCTCTCTATGCTGGGTGCAGGTTCTTTGCTGGTTACCCCATTACTCCCAGCAGTGAGATCATGGAATACCTAGCCCGCGAGCTGCCCAAAGCCGGCGGCGTCTGTATTCAGATGGAGGACGAGATCGCCTCGATCTCTGCCGTCATTGGGGCTTCGTGGGGGGGAGCCAAAGCGATGACCGCCACGAGCGGGCCGGGGTTTTCGCTCATGCAAGAGAGCATCGGCTACGCGGCCATCACGGAGACCCCCTGTGTCATTGTGGATGCCCAGCGCAGTGGCCCCAGCACCGGCCAGCCGACGAAGGTTGCCCAAGGTGATGTGATGCAAGCCCGTTGGGGCACCCACGGCGATCACCCGGTGATTGTCTTGACGGCTTCGTGGGTGCGTGAGGTCTTTGAGATGACTGTGCGCGCTTTTAATCTCTCCGAGAGGTACCGGGTGCCGGTGATTTTATTGCTGGATGAGGTGCTCGCGCATCTGCGCGAGAATGTTGTCTTGCCGGAGCCCGGAGAATTGGAAGTGATCTTCCGTCGCCGCCCGGAGGACCTAGAGGAGTTTCGACCGTTTCTTGACGAGGCTATGGTCAGTTTCGGTGAAGGTGGGCGGCTGATGGTCACGGGGATGGCCCATGATGAGTTAGGGTTCCCCGCTCAGGGCAAGAAGGCAGCCGAGCAACTGAGACGAATCGTCGCGAAGATTGAAGGCCAAGCGGAGCACTTAGCTTTCTATCGGGCGCATTTCTTAGATGATGCCGAATCTGTGATTATCAGTTACGGAATAACCAGCCGTGCCGCCGAAGAAGCGGTCCGGGAGTTACGGGCCGCCGGAATCTCGGTGGGCTGGCTTGATCTCAAAACTCTGTGGCCCTTCCCAGAAAAGTTGGTGCGTTCCTGCACGGAGAACACACGCTATGTGCTCGTCCCGGAACTGAATCTCGGGCAACTGGTGCGGGAGGTAGAACGTGCTGTGGCAGGTCGTGCCTTGGTCGAGCATGTGGGCCGTGTGGATGGCGCATTGATCACGCCGCAAGAGATCTGTCGGAGCCTGCGCGAGCGCGAATCTGCAAGATATACTGTCGGTCGGGGGGCACATGGCTCGTAATTTTCAGGAGTATCTCAGGCTTGAAAAGCTGCCCCATGTCTGGTGCCCCGGCTGTGGGCACGGGATGATCACCCATGCGCTGGCCCAGGCGATGGCCGAGCTGGAGGTAGATTCCCGGCAAACGGTCGTGGTAGGCGGGATCGGCTGCTCCGGGCGCGCGGCGTTTCTGTTCGATATGGACACCATGCATACGACACATGGGCGGGCCATTGCCTTCGCGGCCGGTCTGAAGCTCGTGCGGCCCACGCTCACGGTTCTGTTGACTCTTGGCGACGGTGATGCCCTGGGCATCGGGGGGAATCACTTTATTCATGCGTGCCGGCGCAATCTCGATCTGACGGCGATCATTTATAATAATTCGATTTACGGCCAGACGGGGGGACAGCTTGCGCCGACAACGCCCTCTTATAAGAAGAGCACGACCAGCCCCTATGGGAACCTCGAGCGTCCGTTTGATATCGCACGGCTCGCTGCGGCTGCCGGCGCAACGTATGTAGCCCGAACGACCAGTTTTGATTTCCCCGATATGGTAAAGCGTATCACACGAGGCATCGCTCATAAGGGGTTTTCCGTCATAGAAGTTCTCACGGATTGCCCGACGTATTACGGGCGGATGAACGACTTGCGCGATCCCTATGAGATGCTGCACCATCTCAAAGAGCATACGGTGCCTATCGAAGACTGGGAAAAGCTGAGCGACGAAGAACGCGCCGATAAAATAGTCATCGGCGAGTTGGTTTGTGAAGAGCGCCCGGAGTTTGTCGAGAGTTACTATCGTTTGATAGCACGGTTACAAGCGGGAGTGGGAGCACATGGCCACTAAACAGATACAGCTCACCGGGGCGGGGGGGCAGGGGTTGGTCTTGGCTGGTATCATCTTGGCTGAAGCGGCAATGCGCGACGGCAAGAACGTCGCGGTCGCGCAAAGCTATGGCCCCGAGGCCCGCTTGGGAGCCAGCAAAGCCGAAGTCATCATCTCGACGGAAAAGATCGCCTACCCCCAAGTCACTCAGCCCGATCTCTTGCTCTGCCTCTCCCAAGATGCTTTTGATAGGTATTTTCCGGCTGTGGACGAGCACGTCCTGGTGTTGATAGACTCAATGCAGGTGCACGTGCCATCGTCAATGAAGAACAACGTGCGTACGTTGCCGCTCTTGCGTTCTGCGGTCGAGCACGTTGGCACCAAATTGGTCGCCAATGTTATTGCTTTAGGGGCACTGAATGCGCTGGCGGAATTGGTCTCGTGGAGCAATTTGCAGGAGGCTGTGGCGCGCCGGACGCCGGATCGAGCCCAGAACCTGCGCGCCCTGGAAATTGGTCGTCAGTTGGCTCAAACACTACAATGATGCAGACAAAGGAGGCCCGCTCTATGTCAACAACGGCAGAAGTCAAACGAGAAGGCGAGCTCAAGATGCTCAAGACAGCGCGGTATTTTTTCGATGTGGCGGCGCAGAAGCTGAAGCTAGAAGGGAGTCTGGTGGAGCTCTTGCGCTACCCAAAGCGCAAGCTGATCGTCAATTTCCCCGTGCGCATGGACGATGGCCGTACTGTCAATTTTGAGGGCTATCGGGTGCAGTGTCATCCGGTCTTAGGGCCGGGCAAGGGCGGTATTCGCTATCACCCGGACACGACGCTCGATGAAGTCGAGGCGCTGGCGGTGCTCATGAACTGGAAGTGCGCGGTGGCCGGGCTGCCCTTCAGCGGGGCCAAGGGTGGCGTCAAGTGCAACCCCAAAGAGATGTCTGTTGGGGAGATCGAGCGGCTCACCCGGCGCTATGCGGCGGAGATCTCGCCGATCATCGGGCCCGATACGGATATCCCCGCGCCCGACGTCTACACCGGATCGCGGGAGATGGCTTGGATCGTGGACACGATCAGCATGCATAAGAGCGGCGAGTTCGTGCCCGGTCTGGTGACGGGTAAGCCGTTGCTGCTGGGCGGCTCCCTGGGGCGTGAGACGGCCACTGCCCGTGGCGGCTTCTTCTGCACGCTCGAGGCGCTCGATCACTTAAAAGCCAAGCTCGAAGGGGCTACCGTTGCTATTCAGGGCTATGGCAACGCCGGGTGGTACTATGCCCATTTCGTGCATGAAGCGGGCGCCAAAGTGATCGCGGTGAGCGACTCGCGTGGCGGTATCTATAATAGCAAAGGCCTCGACCCTCAAGCCGTCCAGGCGTTCAAGAAGGAGACGGGCACGGTCGTCGGTTTCAAGGGAGCAGACAAGATCACCAACGCAGAGCTGTTGGAACTTCAATGTGACATCTTAGCGCCCTCGGCCTTGGAGGATCAATTGCATGAGCGCAATGCCCCCAAGGTGAAAGCGCGGGTCATCTGCGAGCTGGCCAACGGCCCGACGACACAAGAGGCCGATGCCATTTTGCACCAGCGGGGGGTCTTTGTCATCCCGGATATTTTGGCCAACTCCGGCGGTGTCACGGTCTCGTACTTTGAGTGGGTGCAAGACCGCTATCGCTACTTCTGGGACGCCAAGAAGGTGGACAAGCGCCTGAAGCTCTTTATGACGGAAGCATTCCGGCGTGTCCTAGCCATGCATCTCAAAGAGAAAGTAGACGTGCGTACGGCGGCCTTTATGACGGCCGTAGCTCGTGTCGCCGAAGCGGCGCGGGCTCGCGGACTGTACGCCTAGTTAAGAGATAAGGCCACGTTGGTAGGGGCACGGTGACCGTGCCCCTATGTCTTTCTCGTCGTCCGCCACACTCCTGCTAAAACAATCGTCCTAGCAAGGGTTTGCAGCCATGTGAATGGTGCTCAGCACAAGGGCAGCAATCGTCATTGGCACTTTGCTCTCATCTATGCTATGCTCTCTTCCGTCTATGTGGTGGCTGAGTCTGGGGGCGTTTTCCGCGAGCTTGATCCTGACGCGGCTGTGGCTTGGCCTTCAAGAGCGCCACGGGCTCGGCCAGCCCATTCGCGACTACGGTCCAGAAATACATGCTCACAAGAGAGGCACCCCCACAGCTGGCGGGGTTTCGCTGTTGCTTGCTTTAAGCTGGGCCGTGGTGAGCCCAGCAGATGCAAAAACACTCTTCGTTGGTGGAGCTATGCTGGGCTTTGGACTGATTGGCTTTCTCGACGATGGGCTCAAAATCTTTCAGCAGCGCTCACAAGGTCTGCTGGGGCGATACAAACTGCTGTTACAGTGTGTCGCGTGCGGCTTGTTCTCTTGGGCCGCGCTCTCGCTAGAAGTTGTGCCATCTGTGCGCATCCCCTTTGCCGATGGGGCGTTCGTGCTCTCACCGATGCTCACGGTGGGCCTGATCTTTCTGGTTTTTATCAGCACGGTCAACGCCTTTAACGAGACCGACGGGCTGGACGGTCTTTTAGGAGGCGTGACGCTGATCGCGTTGGGGGCGTATGGGATCATTCTCTGGGTGCAAGGCGAGCTGATGCTCGTGAGCTTTCTCCTGCTTGCTGTGATGGCTGTCTTGGGCTTTTTATGGTGGAACGTGCACCCGGCGAGAATTATTTTAGGCGACACGGGGTCATTTGCACTCGGCGGGCTGGTGGGGGCGCTGGCGCTGGTGACCGGCACGGCGCTCTTGCTGCCCTTGATTGCTCTTGTGCCAGTGCTGGAGACGCTCTCGGTGATCGTCCAGGTGATCAGTTTCAAGCTCTTTCAGAGGCGCATCTTCAAGGTCTCGCCGCTACACCATCACTTTGAGAAAGCCAAGGGCGTGGACTATGAGTTCTTGCTGCCCGATCAAGAGTGGCCCGAAGTTCTGATCACACTGAGATTTTTGATTGTCGCTGTGATCGGGGCTGTGCTGGGATTGCTGGCGTATCGCTGACCGGCTATGATTGGCCAGCTCTCTGATGCTGACTGGGCTGGTGTGCAGAGTCGTGTACGGCGAGCTGTGGAGCGCATTATGACCCTCTTCGAGCGCAAAAGACTCTTTCAGTTCTACGCTCAGGTGCACTTTCTCACCTGCGAGCTGTGCTTGAGCCATCACGGGGAGATTACCGAAGACCTCAAGCCCCCTCTGCACTCAGAGTGTCGCTGCCATCTGTTGGAGTTTTCCCCGTCGCACCTTGGGTATTATCGCGAACAGGCCGAACGGATGAAGCTGCGCGCCCAGCAAGAGCTTCAACGCCGCCGGCTCTGGCGGCAAGCCGTCGCCAGTTTGACCGACGCCGATCGGGCCGAAGCGCTCTTTCGCCAAGCCGCCCAAGTCGAATTCTATCTCGAAGAGATCGAACAGCTCTGCCAAGAGAAACGCGATCTGCTCGCAAGCACCCCTGAGCTGCGCGCTCGGTTGCAGAAGCTCTTTGTCAAATTCTATCGCATGAAATTCAGTCTCGATAAATATCGCCCGATGTCCTCACGCCTCATCGTGCTGTGGGAGACCCAGGGGATCGAACGGATCAAAGAACTCTTGCCATGACGCTCAAAAAATCCGATCAGTTGGTCTTAGTGGGTTTTATCGCTGTGGCGCTCGCGACGGCACTTCTGACGCGGGTCACCCTGGCTCCAGAGCAGAGCATAGCGCGATTTGTCACCCGTCTGAGCGAGCCGCTCGATCTCAACACGGCGACGCTCGAAGAGCTGATGGACCTGCCGGGGATCGGGCCAGTTCTGGCAAGACGTATTATCGAATATCGAGAAGCACACGGGGGCTTCAAGAGTGTCGAGGAGCTTTTAGAGATTCGCGGGATCGGCCCGAAGAGATTAGAGCGATTACGCCAGCGTGTCGAAGCACGGTGAGGGGGGACTATATTGGTGATGAAAGCAGAGAAGATTCAGAGCGTCACGAAAACGTCTCGGAAATATCGCTGGCTGGAACCGGATTTTTGATGGATACGGATATTAATACCCCCAATAGATACTTGAAAAAGATATAGTTATTGGGTATATTTCTGTCGGTTTCACGGAGGTCTATGATGGCTCAAATCAATCTCAAACTGGACGATGAACAAGTCAAGCGCACAACCTGTCTGGCGCGGCAACTCTGTCTGAAGCGGGCCGCTTATATTCGCAAGGCCATTGACTACTTCAATGACAAGACCGAGCGGGAGCTCCTGGCAGAGCAGTTCAAACAAGCTTCGGCCAAGTGCCGCCAGGAGAGCGTGAAGACCTGCCGTGAGTTCGAGCAGATCACAGAGCTACCGGATTAAGCAATGGAGATCGAGCGGGGATGGTTCTATCTGGCAGACCTCAGTCCCCAGCGTGGGACGGAACCGGGCAAGACGCGTCCAGTGCTCGTTGTCCAAACGAATTTGCTCAATAGCGCAGGCCACCCCTCAACGGTGATCATCCCCCTGACGACGAACGTTCAAGACGATGCTGAACCTTTACGGGTGCGCATTCCCAAGGAGAGTCCGGGGTTTTCGGTCGCCTCCGATCTGATGATCGACCAGATCCGAGCTATTGACAACCAGCGATTTTATCGTCAAGGGACCAGTCAGCTGATTAAGAGAATTGCCCCCATTGAGGCGCCGCTCATGGCGAAGGTCGAAGACTGCCTCAAGAAACTCTTGGAGTTGCGCTAACGGACGCTTGCTCAGATAACAACAGCATAACCCCCGGCGTCACGAAAACGCCTCAGGAATTTTGATCTTCCAACCCGGCAATCGCGCAGGGCTTCCCTTGGCCTATCCGTTGTGCTACAATAAAACTTAAGGAGAAACGTCTCCGGAGGGTCAGGCTTCCCCCTCGGATAGTTATGCTGCGCGTCCAACTCTTGGGCGGCTTTCAGATCGAGCGCAACGGGGTCACCCTGACGCGTTTCACTCCCAGAAAGCCCAACAGAGAAGTCCCTAGTGGCTTTCCCTACCTTCTCTAGGTAGAATAAAGATCACACACGAAAAGGGGGTGTGCGTATGCTTATCCGACGCTGTGGTGTCACCCTTCTTTCTCTATTGCTCATATTGCTCGTCTCCAGCGTTGTCAGCCCGCTCGCTTCCGCGCAGGGGCAGCAACCGTCGCAGCCACAACCGGAAGTCGTCTTCCCCGGTGATGCCAAGTTTTCTGAGCTTGAGAGCGCTTTTCAAGAGAAGACCAAGATCACGGGATCAGCCTGGGCCGAAGAGTTCCAAAAGCGTCAGCCCTTCGGGCAAGTGCGCAGCAACACCGGAGTGACCGGTGTGCTCTTCTCTGAATCGTTCGCCCTCGTCGCCCTAGTAGCCGGCCAAGTCCCCTATATTGTGTACGGAACGATTCGTATTCCTTTAGGGTCCAAACTCGCCCAGCGCGAGTTTTCCGGCAATTACGGGATCGTCGTCATCGCCACCCCCTTTGTTGCGGCGCTGATTGACATACAGACGGGCACTATTGGAGCGTTTGTGATACTCCCGGTGAGCCAGACGACCCCGCTCTTCCCGATCTTTCCCGTTGCGCCCTTTATCGGTCCTGTGGGGATCTTTCAGATTCTCTTTTCGCTGATCACCGTGCCGACGCCTGCGCCCCAAGCGCCAACGCTCCCTCCGTCTCCCCAGCCCCCTCAAGCTCCGGCACCGACCTGCCCGCAAGACTTACCCAACAAGAGCGACGTCAACACGCCCCTCAACGCGCCCGCGGTCGTCGCCACGATCTCCGACACAGCACAGCTCTTTGAGATCGGCGTCGCGCCACCGGCATTTTTAACCGTGCAATCCTTCGGGCAGTCGCTGCAGTTATCGTACACGACGGCTTTTCAACGACGGATCGGCTTTATCATTGGGCCAGGCACTCAACAAATCCCTGTGACGCTGGAGTTGCCCTTCGTGCTCTTTGTGACCAACGGCCAAAAGAGAGCGTGTTTGCAAGCGACACCAAAGCTCGTCAACGGCATCCCAACTATTGTCGGGACGCTGAGCACCAACTAGGGTGAATACAGTATGTCACAGAAAGCCTTTCAAGACTATTACCCCGATAGTTTGAGTTACTGCTACGGCTGTGGCCGGTTGAACGAGCACGGCCTGCACATCAAGAGCTACTGGGACGGCAACGAAACTGTCTGCGTCTTCACTCCCAAGTCCTATCACATCGCGATTCCCGGCTATGTCTACGGAGGGCTCATCGCGTCGCTCATTGACTGTCATTCGACGGGCACGGCAGCAGCCGCGGCCTATCGCGCGGCGGGCCGGGAGATGGGCACCGAACCTCCGTTACGGTTCGTCACGGCGTCGCTCAAAGTCGACTACCTGCGTCCGACGCCGCTGGGCGTGCCATTGGAAGTCCGGGCGAGCGTCAAAGAGATCAGTGGGCGCAAAGTGATTATTACGTCAACGCTCTCAGCGAACGGCGAAGTCTGCGCCCGTGGAGAGGTCGTCGCGGTGCAGATGCCAGAACACTTGCTCCGCTGATCTATTCATGGGCTGTGCGGAGAAGGGACAGTACACCAACGACATCTCAGGAAACCCAGAGCTGGACATGTGGGTAGCGGCAGCACAATAGCCTTGCTAAAGTTGGGGCTGCGCCATGGCATTGCTGACCAATAGCCCTTATACTGAAAATAACAATTCAAGATGACACACCTATGAAGGAGATGATCTGTCGTGATGTATCGTGCTGTCAGATGGTTTCTCGGAGTCGCCGTTGCAGCCCTCGTTCTTTTTGGGGGCAGTCTGGCCTTAGCGCAAATCTTCGGCCTGGGACCCTATCAAGGTGGAACACTGAAGACGGTCTATCGGTTCACGAGTGAGAGCGATCGCAACCCCGGCACCATGACGTTCGAGATTCTCCCTGAAGGCGAACGCTTCCGAGTGAAGATGATCTACGACTCTTTGGAAAAGCCGGAAGACATCGAAAAATTGAGCAAGCTGTTTGTCGGCTTCGGCCACCGAGAAAAGAGTGATATTGACTTACTCCCACTGCTGGCGCTCGACGAGCGCGAGGTCGAACCGAATAAAGATTTGGTTCTGCCGGGCGGTGCGCGACTCCAAACCCAAGAGAAAACAAAGATCGCCGGGATAGACGTCGTCATAGGCATCTATACTCACAAAGATTTCCCGGACCAACGGGTGATCATCGCCATCAGCGACGTGGCGACACGCAAGCTCCTGTTCTACCCCCCCTTGCTGCAATTGGAAAAGCAAGAGCAGGGACAGTTTAAAATACAAGACAAAATCGAGCTTCTAGAGTTTTCGCACAAGAAGTGAGTGCTGTGATCAAGCTCGAAAACGTGCGCAAAGTCTATCCCATGGGCGACACGCTCGTCCAAGCCTTGCGTGGTCTGACCCTCGAAATCCGCCAGGGTGAGTTCGTCGCCATCATGGGACCGTCCGGCTCTGGGAAATCGACGCTCTTGCATCTGTTGGGCTGTCTGGATCTTCCCAGCGACGGGAGAATCTTGCTTCAAGACGTGGACGTCAGCCGATTGGACGAAGATCATCTGGCCCAGGTGCGCGGGCTGCAGATTGGATTCGTCTTTCAGACGTTCCATTTGGTGCCAACGCTCTCGGCACTGGAGAACGTCGAGCTGCCCCTGCTCTTTCAAAGAGTCCCACGCGCTCAGAGAAGAGCACGGGCCCAAGAGCTTTTACAGAAAGTTGGCATAGCCGACCGGATGCATCACAAGCCGGCACAGCTTTCTGGAGGTGAGCGCCAACGGGTAGCCATCGCCCGTGCGCTCGCCGCCGACCCACAGATTATCTTGGCCGATGAACCCACGGGCAATCTCGACTCCGCCTCGGGCAAAGCCGTCTTGGAGCTGCTGAAACAGCTCCATCACGAGGGAAAGACGATCATTCTGGTCACGCACAATCCAGAAGCTGCTGAGTATGCTGATCGCATTGTCCGGCTGCGGGATGGTCAACTGTGGGACGGAGGTGCCTGATGTGCGATTATCTCTTGTTGGCGATGCGCAATCTCCGCCATCGCCCCAAGCGCAGCTGGCTGACTATTATCGGGATTCTCATTGGGATGGCTGCCGTCGTGGCGCTCGTCTCCTTGGGACAAGGATTTCAGCAAGCGATTGACCGGGAGTTCGAGGGCTTTGGGTACAATGTCATCTGGATCATGGGCGGCGGCTCATTCCAGTACAGTTGGACGAGCACCTTTGAGTTGGACCTCACCTCGCTGCAAAAGATAGACGGCGTCGCGATGGCAGGCGCTATGCTCTGGAAGACGCCGTATGTGAAGACCGAGAAGAAAGAGGGGTTCTTGCCGGTCTACGGACTGGAACCGTCTCTGATGAGAGACTTTTCTGGCTATTATGCCCCCAAGGTCGGGACCATTCTGAAAGACGGAGAGACCCGCACGGCCGTCTTGGGCAGCGACGTTGCAGAAGACTTGGGCCTATCAGTAGGAGACCGGCTTATCATTGAGCGTCCGGAGTACGAATTCACTATTGTTGGGATTCTCAAAGAGCGTGCTGATCCCGACTTTAACGATTCTATCTACATCCCCCTGCCGGTGCTGCAAGAGATCGTCGGCGAGACAGAAAAATTCTCGTTCGTGCTCATTAAGACCAAAGACGGCTACGAGGTGAAAGAAGTTGCCGACAGCATTGAAAAGCAGCTCAAAGACGAACGCGGCAAGGACGATCTCACCGTGCAGACGATGGAAGAGCTGCGCGACCTTATGGGAAATATTATTGGGATCGCTCAAGCTTTTTTGGGCGGGATCGCGGCCATCGCGCTGCTGGTGGGCAGTATCGGGGTCATGAACACCATGTACATGGCGGTCTTAGAGCGCACGCGCGAGATCGGCGTGATGAAAGCCATCGGAGCTCGACGACGAGATATTCTGACGCTCTTTCTGTTGGAATCGGGCTTTATGGGGTTAGTCGGCGGCTTTCTGGGGACCCTGCTGGGGTTGGGAATCAGCATCGGGACGATGCTCTTGGTGAGAACGTTGACCAAAGAAGCGCGCTTCTTAGAAGCAGCGATCTCTGTAGAACTCATGGCGAGCGCCTTGGTTCTCTCGTTTGTGCTCGGAGCGTTATCGGGGTGGCTGCCCGCACGAAACGCCGCGAAACTGCCCCCTGTGGAAGCCTTGAGGTACGAATAGCAAGATTCACTCTCTTTTGAGCCGATGCGTCCAGACAATCAACGCTTCCACGAGCGCGCGGATGCGCTGGCGCGCCTCTCCGTCAGTGAGCCTGCCGTGCGCATCGAACTTCTTGGCGGCGTGGGTTATGAAGACCTCGGGCTTGTTGAGCACGAGCATATTGAGAGCGGCGCACACTTCCCGCAAGTGCAGTTGGGCTCGCAGCGTGCCAAAGCGCCCGGTGCTCACTCCAAAGACCGCCACGGGTTTGCCGTCACAAGGTTGGTCGGGCGGATGTGACGCCCAGTCCAGAGCGTTCTTGAGCACCCCCGGCACTGAATGATTATACTCTGGGGTTGCAATCAGAAGGGCAGCAGCAGCGGCGATGCTCTTTCGTAACAGCTGCACTGGGGGCGGCAACGAGGGCAAATCTTCGTCGTACAAGGGGATAGAGGCCAGGTCAAAGATCTCCAAGGTAGCGCCTTCGGGCAATAGCTCTTGAGCGGCGCGCAGGGCTGCCGTGTTGTACGAGTTCCTTCGTAGACTCCCGGAAATCCCTAAGATGCGAAACTCTTCTCTCATAGACCTGCCATTATACCAACGGGCACACGGAACGTCTGGTATAATGAAAGAACTCGAAAGGGGGAGAAGAGCTATGTCGCCCTTGGTCGGCGTGATCATGGGCTCTCAGTCTGACTGGGAGACGCTGCAGCACGCGGCCCAAACGCTGGAGCACTTAGGAGTACCCTACGAAGTGCGGGTGGTCTCGGCCCACCGCACGCCCGATCTGCTCTTTGAGTATGCTTCGACCGCTGAGAGCCGCGGACTGGAAGTTATTATCGCCGGAGCGGGCGGGGCAGCCCATCTCCCGGGGATGACGGCTGCCAAGACGCCCCTGCCCGTGCTGGGCGTCCCTGTAGAATCAAAATCGCTCAATGGTTTGGATTCGTTGCTCTCGATTGTGCAGATGCCCGCGGGGGTCCCCGTGGGAACTCTAGCGATTGGCAAAGCCGGCGCGATCAACGCGGCGCTCCTAGCTACGGCGATCTTAGCCAACAGGCACACACAGTTTCGCGAGGCGCTCCGGCGCTACCGCGAAGCGCAGACCCAAGAAGTGCTCGACCATCCCGACCCACGACAATGAAGATCGGCATTTTAGGAGGCGGCCAACTGGGCCGAATGATAGCACTCGCAGGCTATCCTTTGGGCCTACGGTTTCGCTTTCTCGATCCCTCTGCGCAAGCCCCAGCCGTGGCGGACCTCATACCAGCCTCCTACGACGATCAGCAAGCACTGCGACGGTTTGCTGAGCATCTCGATATCGTCACCTATGAGTTTGAGAACGTCCCGCTGCAAGCTGTGCGTTTCTTAGCAGAGCGCGTCAGAGTTTCCCCACCTCCTCAAGCCCTCGAAGTGTCACAAGATCGTTTGCACGAGAAGACGTTCTTTCGCAAGCTGGGCATCCCTACGCCTCAGTTCGCTCCCATTGACAGCGAAACTGATATGAAGCACGCGCTAGAGTCCATTGGACTGCCCGCGGTGCTCAAGACACGACGGTTCGGCTATGACGGCAAAGGACAGTCTATCATCCGCGAGCCGAGTGATCTGGCCCCAGCTTGGGATGCAGTGGGCAGAGTCCCGTCAATCTTAGAAGAATTTATCGTGTTTGAGCGAGAGCTCTCGATCTTAGCAGTGCGTTCGAGCACGGGAGCGATAGCGTTCTATTCTGTAGTAGAGAACCATCATCGCGACGGGATTTTACGGGTCTCGTTCGCTCCGGCACCCCACCTCACCCCAGAGTCCCAAGCCCAAGCAGAAGGCTACGCGACCAAAGCCCTCGAAGCTCTGGACTATGTAGGCCTGCTCACTCTTGAGTTCTTTCAACGTCAAGGGGAGCTGTGCGCTAACGAGATGGCCCCCCGCGTGCACAATTCGGGACACTGGACGATCGAAGGGGCAATCACCAGTCAGTTTGAGAATCATTTACGGGCGATTCTCGGCTGGCCCTTGGGAGCGACCGATACCGTGGGCTCCTGCGCCATGCTCAATCTCATTGGGGAGCTCCCTCAGATCGAAGAGATACTGAAAATCCCCGGGGCGCATCTCCATCTCTACGGCAAGGCGCCGCGGCCGGGGCGCAAGCTGGGACACATCACCCTCTGTGAGCCCTCTCCAGAAGCGCTCGAGGCGAAGCTGAAAGATATATTCTCGGTTGTGGGTCCGTAGCCGGGCAAGCCGGAACGTTGTATGCCTGAACTTATGACTGGTCATTGCGATCCCCCCTTAGGAATCATTGAGTTTGTGTACGACTCTGCACCAACTCTACTGCGCACCATCTGCGTCACCTCCGTAAGTTTGAGTTTCGTCACCCTCTACAGTCGCCCGAAACGGGGCGAGACTGACAACTCAGCATTATAGACCCCCAATGTGCGAAAATTGTGCGGTGATGAAAATACGCTCCTGATCAGTATATTTCTAATACTGAATTCCGGAGAATGAGCCGGGGGCTTGTCAAAGACCTCTCGCATAGACTACAATCGGTTAAGACGACGGAGGTTGGCTTGTCAGAATAGCCCCAATCGCGGCGACTCTAGGGGCAGGTATGAGACTCCGGGTCCAGCTCTGCGGCGAGTTTCGCGTTTGGCAGGGGAAGAAAGAATTAACCCTCACCCTGGCCTGTTTGGGCAAACCGAAAACTCTTCTGAAGATCTTCGTGACCCACGCCGGACGCCTCTTCTCCCAAGACGAGCTGATCGAACGCCTCTGGCCCGACGCTCCGGCGGACGCTTCGGCCGTGAATCTTCGCAAGCGCATCAGTGAACTACGCAAAGCCCTTGAGCCACAGATCACACGCGGCTCCCAATCGCAGATATTCTCACCCGCTCCGGCGGGTATTGCTTCAATGCCCAAGCTCCGTACACCACAGATATTCCGGAGTTCATGCAAGCCTGGGAAGAGGGCCAACGCCTCGAAAACGCCGGACAGTTCGGCCAGGCGATCTGCGAATACGAAAGAGCCCTCGCGCTCGCTCACGGAGAATTTCTCGCCGAAGACTGCTATGAAGAATGGACTCTCGCTTTGCGAGAGCGCTGGTATGAGCTTGTGCTCAAGACGCTGACGCGATTGGCTGAGTGTTATGCCCGATTGAGAGAGTATCAGCGTGCTCTGGAGCAGTGCAAAAAGATGCTCGAGCTCGCGCCCACCTCGGAGAGCGCCTATCGCCAGAAGATGCTCTATCACTATCTCGCCGGTGAAGAGAGTAAGGCGGTGGACACGTACCAGACGTGTGTCGAGACGCTCAGAACTCAACTCGAACTCTCGCCGTCGCCGGAGACCCGGGCGCTCTACGAGCAAATTATCAAGCGCGAGGTCTCCGCACCGCCTCCAACTGCCCTCCATAACCTGCCTCAAGAGCTGACCAGCTTCATCGGGCGCGAGCGCGAGATCTCTCAGATCAAACAATTACTCTTCAGTGCCCGATTACTCACACTCACCGGTCCCGGCGGCTGCGGCAAGACCCGGCTCGCCCTCAGAGTCGCCGCTGATCTCGTCCATGACTTCAGGGATGGAGTCTGGTTGATAGAATTAGCTGCTCTTGCAGACCCTACGACGGTGGCCCATCGTGTGAGCACTGTGCTGGGACTGCGCGACCCCCCTGGACGTCCGACTATAGAAACTCTTTTGGAGCACCTCAAAGCAAAGAATGTCTTGCTCGTGCTGGACAACTGTGAACATCTTGGCCACGCGTGCGCACGCTGCGCCGAAACGCTCTTAAAAGCTTGTCCGAACTTACAGATTATGGCGACCAGTCGCGAAGCCTTGGGCGTGCGCGGCGAAACGCTCTTTCCGGTGCCAGCGCTCTCTATGCCTTCGCAAATTCAGCCCCTGCCCACTCTCAAAGCGCTGCAACAGTACGAAGCGATCAGTCTTCTCCTTGAACGCGCCCAGGCGCTGGTGCCGGGATCTGTGCTGAACAAGCAGAACGCCCCGGCGGTCGTTCGCATCTGTCACCAGCTTGACGGGTTGCCCTTGGCCATTGAGCTGGCCGCCGCACGAGTGAAGACGCTCACCGTGCAGCAAATCGCCGCACGGCTCGACGACCGGTTTCGCCTCTTGAGCGAAGGCAGCCGGACAGCCCTGCCCCACCAGCAGACCCTCCAAACCATGATGGACTGGAGCTTCAATCTGCTCTCTATTCCGGAGCAGGCCCTGTTACGTCGGCTCTCGGTCTTCTCTGGGGGGTTCACTCTGGAAACTGCTGAGTCTGTGTGCGCCGGCGAGGGCATTGCCCCTAGAGAAGTCTATAACTTACTGACGCACTTGATAGACAAATCGTTAGTCAAGGCCGAAGAGCAGGGGAAGGAGATGCGCTACGGTCTTTTGGAGACGGTGCGACAGTATGCGCGAGAGAGACTCCTAGAAGCTGACGAGCTGGAAAGCGTCTGCGCCCGCCATCTCGATTTTTATGTCGGTTTGATGGCCCAAGCGTGGGACGCCATCGGCGGCGAAGACGAAGCCCTGTGGCTGGAGCGGCTAGAGCGCGAGCATGATAACTTGCGAGCAGCGCTCGCCTGGGCGCTCGAAACAGAGCGCATCGAGTCGGCATTGAAGCTGGCAAAAACGCTCTGGGTCTTCTGGAACGTGCGGGGGTATCGCAGCGAGGGGCGGACATGGCTGAAGAGGGTCTTAGCCACAGCGCAAGGACTCAGAACCGAGCTCTACGCGCGGGTGCTCACCGGGGCCGGACGGTTAGCCTGCGCCCAGGGCGACTACCCTGAAGCACGCTCGTTCTTCCAGCAGACTTTAGAGATCTTTCAAGAGCTGAGCGACCAGCGAGGCATCGCCAGCTCATGGGTCAACTTGGGCTTAGTAGCGTCCTTACAGGGGAACCATGCCCAAGCGCGGGCGTTCTACGAAAAAGCGCTGGCTCTGCATCGCGAGATCGGGAACCTCTACGGCGTAGCTACGGCGCTGGGGAATTTGGGCGGGGTCGCATGGGAACAGGGGGATTACGCCACAGCGCGGTCGTACTACGAAGAAGAGCTCGCCATACGACGTCAATTGAAAGAGCCGGAGGGCATCGCCAGTTCATTGGGTGTTCTAGGGAGTTTGGCCCAGCTCGAGGGCGATTATGATCGCGCAGTCGCTCTTTTTGAAGAAAGCTTGTCTCTGCAACGCGAGCTGGGGAATAAAGAGGGCATTGCTTACGCGCTGAGCCACGTGGGGAGTGTGGCCTACGAGCGTGGAGACCACGACCTGGCGTGCGCCCGTTATGAAGAGAGCTTACAGATACGGCGCGACCTGGGGGATCATCTGGGCGTGGCGTACTCACTGAACAGCTTGGGGAGCGTTGCCGTACGCCAAGGTGAGTACGAACGGGCACGCGATCTCTTTGAAGAGGGTCTCTCGCTCTTTCGTCGGATGGACGTGCGCGGAGGCATCGCTGGAGCTTTAAGCGGCTTAGCGAGCGTCGCGCACTATCAGCAAGAGCACGACCGCGCGGAAGCCCTGTACAAAGAGAGCCTGCGCTTGCGCCATGCCGGGGGAGAGAAGCCCACTATTATAGATTGTCTTGAAGGGCTTGGGGCCGTCGCCCATGCGCGGCGGCAACTCCCACGCGCCGTGACTTTGTTTGCTGGTGCGCAGGCCCTGCGCGAAGCGCTCGGACTTGGCAGGGCTCCATCTGAATCTGCCGACTATGAGCGCGAGTTGACGGCTCTACGAGCTGCTTTGGACGAAGAGGCCTTTGCTCTCAAATGGGCTCAGGGGCAGGCCATGACGCTGGAGCAGATGCTTGAGTATGCGCTGGGGAACTGAGAAACCGCGAGAGGCCGGGCGGCCCTGGCCCTCTCCGTTCTACCAAATCACAGAAACCAGTCCTGAAGCTGTGATAACGCCGTTGCGGGTAATCAAAGCAGTGCCGAGTGCTTTGGCTGTAGCGGCTATAATGCGATCCGGCATCTCTGGAATGAGCTGGCGGGGAATTTGCCTAAGGGTCGTAATAACGGCTGCGTTCAGCTCGCCTAAGCGATAGCTGAGACCGGGCTGGCTCACTTTGGCGAGCAGATCATCCACAAGCTGGTCTGGAATGCGGCCCTTCTCACTCAAGTATATCATCTCGACGGCGACGATTGGCGGGATTATGATGATCGCTTGCCCGGCATCCGCTTCTGCAAAGGCCGCTCGTGCTGTTGAGCTCAGCTGGGGGTCGTTGTTCAAGGCCCAGATGAGCGGATGCGTGTCCGTGACGTAGCGCTTCACCCCTCATCTCCCAAACCGGCCCAACATTCACGTCGGGCCTCATCAATTTCCTCAGCGCTCAGCGATACGCCGGCCCAGGAGCCGAGAAGCGCTAGCGGCGTGACGGAAACTTCGGCCTCGAGTTCGCGGGCCAGCTCTTCCATTAGTTGCCGTCGCTGCTCTATCGAAAGGCGCTGCGCCGCTTCCAGCACTCGTTGTAGGCTATCCCTGTCGCTTGTCATGCTCTAATCACCCGTTTCGCGCTTCACCCGGAGAGAGTATAGCTCAGAGTGCGAGCGAGCGCAAAGACGGAGAGAACCGGTGGCCCAGACCCTCTCCTCTTCTATCGAGCTCGTCAGGTCGTTATTGCTCGACCTTCACGTTAACTTGCAGCCGTGTTTGGCTCAGCACCACCTGCGCAATATCGCTGAACATGTCGTAGTCAATCAAGATGATCGTCTCGCCCGCAGTCTTGCCCGTGAACTCGATGGCGCCGAAGACCTCGCCCTCTTTCTGGATCACCTTTGCCTCAGCCACGTCTGCTTTGGCGTTAAATCGCACTACCGGATTGCGCAGCGGGTTAGCCTGTTGCTTGAGCGCGTCGGGTGCGAGTGTGACCGTCTCGCCGACCTTGAGCTTCAGCTCGTGGACGATGAGGGGAGCGAGGTAGAGCACGTTTTGACGCACAGCGGGCTCGTCGGTGAGCGGCGACTTGAGGATCGTGACGCCCCCTTGAGTTTCGATCTTGAACTTCGTGAGCCCCGCAAAGAGAGGGCGGTCCTGTTGAAGGCTGGCACCTGCATGACTAGCGTTACTAACGGCTGCTGGTATGTTACAGAAGCGCTCGGTCAGCCTCAACGTAGCAGGTGCGCAGAGTTCCATCTCCACAGGGAGCTTCTTTTCAACATTCCATCTGAGCCTGCCTCGTAGCTGTGTATTTCTCACCAGCTTTTCCTGAGGATTGTTAGTAGGTTTGAGGCGGTCTACGACGAAATCGAATACGATGCTAACAATGATCAGAGGGTTGTCAGAGATTTTTTGGTTGAGAAGAGACAGCCCGCCGTTGGCATTCGTCACCGCAAGCCAAGACCAATCAAACTGATCTTGAGTCTGCCCATAGCCTCCGCTACCTGTCAAAAGCACCAAGCTCAGCACTACCAAGCCTAATGCCTGCCCGATCCGCTTACGCCTGAACTTATGACTGGTCATTGCGATCCCCCTTAGGAATCATTGAGTTTGTGTACGACTCTGCACCAACTCTACTACGCACCATCTGCGCCACCTCCGTAAGTCTGAGTTCCATCACCCTCTCAGTCGCCCGAAAGGGGGCGAGTCCCTCCCCGTGTAGGGGCGACCCCCCGTGTTCGCCCTAGGCAGACAACCGGGGTCTGCCCCTACAGTATACACTCGCGATGTGCGGAAATTGTGCGGCGACGGAAACGCTGATCAGCAGATAATAATTTCGCTATCCCCCCGCTCCCCTGTTGGGCACCCCCGCCCGCCGACCAGCCCCGACTTGACTTCCCTCCCGCTTCTGCTCTACAATACAGCTACCACAAGCAACCATAAAGGGGGTTCGACATGAACAAAGCAGAGCTCATCGAGACGATTGCCCAGAAGACGGGCATGCCCAAGCGCACCGCGCGCGACGCCGTCAATACCATCTTCACGGCGATCTCCAAATCCGTAGCGGACGGCCAGACCGTGCGCATCACCGGGTTTGGCAGCTTCGCCGCCCGGGCGCGCCGTAGCAGCAGCCGGATCAACCCGCAGACCGGCCAGCGCCTGATGGTGCCCAGCAAAGCTGTCCCGGGCTTCCGCGCCGGTCGCGAGCTCAAAGACATGGTGCGCAAGCGCCTCAAAGTCGTCGAGGCCGGCGGCAAGCTCTCCGTCAAGAGATCCTAAGGTCTGTTTTCGCACAGACATTTGTCGTAAGAGACGCTAGGGGCGTACTGTCCGTGCGCCCCTTATTTTTTTTTGGCATGGCTATTTGAGCGGCCGACCGCCCTTAAGCTCAGCTTGGCGCGGCGGGAAGGGCTCGCCTCGCGCCCTCTCTAGTTTATCTACAGCGGCAGCGAGAGCCTCTTCAGCCAGCCCAGCCAACGTCAGCCCCGGCGTCCAGTACACGGCGTTTTTGATCCTGTCAATTAAGTCTACCGGCAGGTGAACAGTCAGTCGCTCTTTGGGAATCTTAGGCGTGGGTCTCTTCTCTTCGTGATGTGCCGGGATGACCGCATCGAGCGGGTTCGCTCCAATGGTGCGTCGCTTGGCCATGCTCACTCCCCCCATTTCTCTTGTCTCACTACTTCGGCGGCCAAAGCCCGATAGTCCTGAGCACCATAGCTGCGCGGGTCGTATTGCGTGATGGGCTTGGCAAACGATGGGCACTCCGCCAGACGGACGTTCTCCCGAATGACAGTATTGTAGACAAGGTTCCCGAAACGGCCCCGCAGCTGCTCCACGACCTCTTGGGCATGGCGCGTCCGTCCGTCCACCCGACAGGCTAATATCCCAGAGATCTCCAAAGCCGGGTTGAGACGCTCCTTGACGACGTCTACCGTCTGGAGTAGGTGGGCCAGGCCCTCCAGGGCCATCACGTGTGCCTCGACGGGGACCAACATTTCTCGCACCGCCGCCAAGGCGTTGATGGTCAAGATACCGAGCGCCGGAGGACAATCAATCAGCACGTACTCCCAGCGATCCTGAGGCAGGTTGTGCAGCTGCCGGCGCAGGATGGTCTCGGCGCCGACCTCCCCGGCCAAAGCCTTCTCCGCGCCGACGAGCCACGGACTGGCAGGGATGGCATCAACGCCTGTAACGTTTGTCTTGCTGATAATATCTAAAACATTCCCGTTTCCGATAAAGACGCTAAAGATGCCTTTCTCCGTGTTTTTGAGGCCAAACCACGAGGTCGCCGAGCACTGCGGGTCTAGGTCTATCAGCAAGACGCGGCGCTTCTTCTCGCCCAGGGCTGCGGCCAAGTTCACGGCCGTCGTGGTCTTGCCGGAGCCGCCTTTTTGGTTGGTGATGGCGAAGAGTCTCATACGTTCCCGTTTATCCCCTTTCCTGTATTTCCGTCTAGGTGCACATGGCCCATCATAGCACCAACGCTCCCTCGAGGTCAAAAACGAGAGGGCGAAGTCTTTCTGGAGCTGGGGAAGACTGCTTAACTGAACAAGAAGTTGTCAGTCCCGACCATCTTTGTGCTACAATACCCCAGGGTGCACCTAGTCTGGAAGTAAGGAGGGTGCCTGCGATGCGCGAAAAGATCCTACGAGCTGGTTCTATAGTTCTTTTATTGTTGTTAAGCGCCGTCGCTGTCCAAGCAACGGTCACCGGGGCGTATCAGGCGACCGTGGCTCCGGGCGAGTTTTATGAAGTCTCTTTCATCCCTACTGCGCCTGGCGCAGTTCGTGTGCACGCTGAGCTGAGGCCCCTAGAGCTGTGGGCCTCGCTCCAACTGTATAAACCCGGCCAAGACCAGCCGGTCGCGCTCACGATGGCCCATAGCTCTTTCGATCTGCTTGCCGAAGCCGACGAACTCAGTCTGAACGAACCCTGGCGCGTCGTGCTCTTCCACACGAACAGCGCGGCGCTCACCGTCGAGTTGGATATCACTTTCCCCAAGGCTTTTTGCACCGACATCTCCGCCGAGTTCGCGATTCGCATATCATATGAAGAAGAAGCGGGCGAAATCGAGAACCATCACTGCGACCAAATGCTCCGAGCATTGAACTCACTGGGCCGAGATTTGATGGACGGGCTTCATCAGATTAAATTCTTGCCCGATTCGCCCCAAGTCGAAGGGCGCTTTCTCTCCGCCGGGCGCATCCTAGAGATGTACCGCATGACACCGGGGCGACGCTTCACAGGGGTTTTTTATCACGAGCTGGGGCACTTTATTCATATTATCAAAGCCGGCGCTTCGCTGAAGCGCGAATGGCTCTCGCTCCACAAGCAATCTGGGGCAGATATGGTCAATTACGTGCGCGAGCCCTTCGGCGGGCCTCCAAACTACGCCATGACCAACGAGTTCGAAGACTTCGCCGTGACGTTTTCGGCGTATATTCTCGATACTAAAGAGCTCTTTGAGCTGGGGATCGCGCGGCGCGACAACGTGGGCAAGTCCCTGCTCTTAGAAAAAGCCAAAGTGATGACCCAACTCTTCTTGCATTACAGAGACGGGAGGCCGTATACGTATATTTATCGTTTTGGGGTGGGCTTTCCCGTAGTGCCCATTGATCGGGCCGAAGTCCTCCTGACCCCAGAGGGCCTGCCCGATTTCACCGAGCCGATCAGTTGGCAGACGTTTTGAAAAAAAGAGCCCGATCCCAGAGGGGATCGGGCTGCGCGAACCCGACGCGAAGCGTCTTACTCGACCTTGATCTCGATGGGCTTCTCTTTCTCTTTGAGCGACTCCCGCAACGGGACTGTCACCCGGAGAATCCCGTCCTCGAAGCTGGCCTTGATCTTCTTGGGATCATCGGCCTGCTCCGGCAACGGGAAGACTCTTTGAAACTTGCCGTAGTGGCGGCCAATGCGGAAGTAGTTCTCGCGCTCGATGCGCTCGTCACGCTTGACCTCGCCACTGATGGTCAAGCGCCCATCCTCGACCTTGATTTCAACATCTCCCTTCTTGACACCGGGCAGCTCGGTCTCGTAGACGAGCTTTCCATCTTTTTCGTAGACGTCAGTCCGCCCGAAGGTCTCAAAGGCTGGCCAATCGAAGAGGCTCCGGTCGAAATCGCCGAAAAACTCGTCCATCAAGCGACTCAGTCGCGTCGAGAGCGCGAACGGCTCCGTCCAGAGTGTCGGCAGTCTTGTCGTCATATCTTCCTCCTTTGCTCTTCTGTTCAGTCTTTTCTCTAAATTAGCAGTCTCTCTATGAGTCTGCTAAATGGATTATAACACGCCAGGGCGGGTTTGTCAAGTTTTCAGATTGGAAGCCACAAATCGTATATAATTACCCTGTGAAAAGGACCGAGGCTTTGTAGAAATCCTTGAACTGGGAGGGGTCACCGCCTATCCTAAGACGGTGACCTGGTATGAAGAACTCCTCCCAGCTGCTGAAGTTTACCGAAGCGTGTATGCACCTGGCAACTGAGTATGTGCCGCTCTACTCCTCCCCATGCTCCATCCGACGAGCCTTAGGCTTGGAGCGGCTGCCGCACTTCACTACTGTCCAGAAGGCCTTCCAACGCTTAGCAGCGGCGATCTGGCGAGTGCTGCAACGGATCAGTGCTTCCTTGCTCCGAGGGGATGGGGTCGCGGCCTTGGACGCCTCAGGGTGGGATCGCTCCCATGCCAGCTGCTACTACACCCACCGAGTGAAGCTCCAGACCCGCTCGCTCAAGACGACGCTGTTGGTGGATACCCAGGCACAGACGGTTCTCGACGTGCATCTACCCGCAAGCATGACACGCAGATCGCTCCCCGGCTGAGCGAGAGGAATCTGGAACGGTTCACGACGTTGGCCGCGGACAAGGGCTACGATGATTGGGAGTTTCGGAGCGAGCTGCGAGCCCAAGGGAAACGGCCTTTGATCAAACATCGGGAGTACAAAACCTACCACAAGGCGGCCAATGCCCGTATGGACCCGAAGATCTACCATCGGCGCAGTTTGGTAGAGACGGTGATCTCGGTGCTCAAGCGCCGGTATGGCTCAGCGGTGAGCAGCCGAACGTGGTGGCGGCAGTTCCGAGAGCTGGTGGCGATGTGCCTGGTCTACAACGTGGAGCGGGCGGTGAAGCTGGGGGTGTCCCTCCTTGACTGGCTCCTCTTCAATATGCTATACTCCAGAGCCCAGCTGTTGAGACCGCAGACCTTCCTCTGCAAAGCCGATTCGCGTCTCTCCAGGGAAGCACGGCAAGTAACGGACGCTAGGCTGCTCTGCTCTAGTGATTTTCCCGACAAGACTTCGTTCCCTTCTTGATCTACGAAGACAACCTTCGTAGGGCTCACGAGTTTGGCCATGTAAGCCCCTGGTTCTATTTGCCGTCTAACAACTGGCTTGCTTGCTCCATTCTCATGCAGATAAAAGATGAAGAGAGGTACATGGTCAAAATCCCCTGCTAGGAGTCGCTCTATGGAACGGGAATAGGGGCTTGCTGGGATGTAGGTAAACGTAATGAAGGGGCTCGAGTAAATACCAGCACACTGCGTATCCCAGATGTCACCCTCTGAAGCCGTGAATGTTGTGGTCACCAAATGATGAATTGTTTGTACAAGGCCCTCACGCGTGAGCGGGTTCGGCTGGAGTGTATCGGGCTCTGGACGCCCAGGGTTAAATGGCGGTGTCCAAGGAGAAAAAGGAAGGTCAGACGGGAGTTTTTGGGCTCCTCCTGGCAACACTATCAACATCAGCACCAGCACCGCCACCAATCCGATTGCCGTACAGATCAGCTTGAACTTCTTGAACATCTGCATCTCCTCCTTTTGTGATGATTTAAGATAGATGTGGTCTGACTTCCGAGCGAACTCAGGGGTTCGCCCCTACGGCTGCTTGCTCCATCTCTCACCTCCTTGGTGTGAGTCTTGGGCAGGGTGCGGGGGTTCCCTCAGGGCCATCCCCTCGACTCGGCACCCCGCCCGCTTCTCTTTCTGTAATTTGCGGGATGGTCCGCACGCTGCAGCTTCACTCTAGCACCGCTCCCCACCCTTGACCA
>FWPU01000655.1_pt1 | contig 111010 bp, 107 predicted proteins | sample 2228361 | NCBI WGS metagenome assembly FWPU01 (sample SAMEA103939777, study PRJEB20133) | metagenome | reverse complement strand
TCTTCGCCGATCGACCTCGGGGCATCGCCCCCCAGGTCACCCCGACGAGGTGAGGAGTCGGACCATGGAGTTCGCCACGATCTTCGCCGGGTTCGGTGGGCAGGGCCTCCTCTTCGCCGGCCACGCCCTCGCCGAGGCGGCTCTCCTCGAAGGTCGGGAGGTCCTCTGGATCCCCTCCTACGGCCCCGAGATGCGGGGCGGAACGGCGTCCTGCACGGTCATCGTCGCCGACGGGCCGATCGGTTCGCCGGTCGTCGACGAGGCCGACGCCGCCGTCGTCCTCACCCCGCCCTCCCTTGCCCGATTCGAGGCGGTCCTCACCCCCGGTGGCCTCCTCGTCCTCAACACCTCCCTCATCGAGGCGGACCCCGGGCGGGTCGATCTCGAGGTCGTCCGGGTGCCCTGCACGGCGGTCGCTCGGGAGGCCGGCGACGACCGCCTCGTCTCCGTCGTCGGCCTCGGCGCCCTCCTCGCCCGGCGGCCGATCGTCGAGCCGGAGGCGGTCGAAGAAGCCCTCCGCCGCCTCCTCACCGGTCGCCCGGCCGACGTCCTGGCCGCCGACCTCGCCGCCCTCGCCGCCGGTCGGCGGGCGGCTGGCCCACGACCTCCCGATCGTCAGCCGACGAAGGCGACGGCGGCGTAGCCGACGACCCGGTCGGGGTCGCCGATCGGGACGTCGGCCGAGGTCGCCTCAGCGAGGAGCTGCCCCGATCGAGCGCCCATCTCTTCCGCCGCGGCCATCGTGAAGAGGACGGGCTCGAGCCCGCAGAGGCCGCAGACGAGTCCCGGTGCACCCCGACCCCGGATCTCCTCCTCCCGCCGGGCCACCTCGGTCGGGTCGAGGTCGAGGATCGGCTCGAGGATCTCGGCGTCGACCTCCCGGGCGAGGGCGTCGTCGGGGTAGTGGGCGAGGTCGGAGGTGCCGACGAGGGCGATCCGTTCGCCGGAAGCCCGAAGCCCGGCGAGGAGCCGACCGAGCCACTCCCCGGCCCGGATCGTGTCGCCGACCGTCCGCGGGCTGACGAGGAGGGGGACGATCCGGGCCCTCGGCGCGACCCGGGCGACGAAGGGTAGCTGGACCTCGATCGAGTGCTCCGCTCGGTGGCCGTCGAACTCGCTCCGGAAGGGCGGGCCGAGGGCCTCGATCCGTCGAGCGAGGCCAGCGTCGACGGGGAGGTCGCCGAGGGGCGTCTGCCAGCTCCCCGCAGACCAGACGCCGACGCCTCGGAAGGCCGGCGCCCAATGGTTCGTCCCGGCGATGACGATCGTCGTCGGCGGCTCCTGGCCGACGACGGACCAGGCGACCGCCGCGACAGGCCCCGAGTAGACGAGACCGGCGTGGGGAACGAGGAGCCCGGCCAGGGCGCCGTGAGGGAAGCGAGGTGTCCGGGCGGCCGCAGCGGCGAGCTGTTCGTCGACGAGGGCCGTCAGAGCTTCCGGCTCGGCGGGATAGAAGGATCCCGCGTGAGCCGGCCGCCGGACGGGCCCGGCCGCCGTCGTGTCGGAGCGCGGAGGCATCGCTGTCTGGCGCATCGATTCCATCATCCTCCCGGGCGGCCGCCTCGACAAGCCGTCACTCGTCGAGAGCCGGCCACTGGCGTGTCGGTGGATGGACCTTGTAGACCTCGTCCTCGGCCGCCCGCTCGGCGCTGTGGGCATCGGGCGCCGAGCCGGCACCGAGCTCGCGGCCGCACCGGCAGCGGACGCTCCACCGCCAGACCATCTCGCCGACTCGGCGCTCGACGCGGAGGTGACGGCCGTGGAGGGTCGCCTCGAGGGCCGAGACGACCGACGGAGGGTGGCTGACTGGGTGCCAGGTCGCGATCATCGGACGAGCCGGGACGATCGTCGGTCACGGCCGTCACCTCGGGGAGTGCCGAACGGCGCAAAGCCGGCCGGCGGTCGTCATGCCGCTTCATGACCAGGAGGCGCGGCCGGCCGCGAGGGCGAAGGGACGCCGGGACCGACGGGGCTGCTCAGCCCTTGATGACGGCGAGGGGCCGGAGCCGGGCGACGGACCGAGCGAGTCCCGCCCGCTCCGCCGTCTCGACGACGGCCTCGACGTCCTTGTAGGCGAGGGAGGCCTCTTCCGCGAGGAGGTCCCGCCGCTCGGCGCGGACCTCGATCCCCCGGGACGCGAGCTCGGCGGCGATGTCGACGCCCCGGAGGGCCCGGATGGCAGCGTGGCGGGAGAGGTTCCGCCCAGCGCCGTGGCAGGACGAGCCGAAGGAGGCGGTCATCGAGCCCGGCGTCCCGACGCAGACGAAGGACTGACGGCCCATGTCGCCGGGGATGAGGACGGGCTGCCCGACCCCGCGATAGGGCTCCGGGACGGCCGGGTGACCGGCCGGGAAGGCCCGAGTCGCCCCCTTCCGGTGGACGCAGACCCGGGCCGGCCGGCCGTCGATGACATGCTCCTCGGGCTTGGCGATGTTGTGGGAGAGGTCGTAGACCTGGCGGATCCCGAGCGCCTCGGCCGGTCGCCCGAGGGTTCGAGCAAAGGCCCCCCGGACGGCATCGGCGATCATCTGACGGTTCGCCCAGGCGAAGTTCGCCGCCGCCGCCATGGCCCGGAGGTAGGCTCGTCCCTCCTCCGACTCGAGGGGGGCGCAGGCGAGCTGGCGGTCGGGAAGCCGGATCCCGTACCGGTGGATGGCCCGATCCATGATCGCCAGCTGGTCGGTGCAGACCTGGTGGCCGAGGCCACGGGAGCCGCAGTGGATCATGATCGTCACCATCCCGAGGCCGAGCCCGAAGGCGGCCGCTGCCTCGGGATAGTCGATCCGGTCGACGACCTGGACCTCGAGGAAGTGGTTGCCGGAGCCGAGCGTCCCGAGCTGGTCGGCCCCCCGCTCCCGAGCCCGAGCCGAGATGAGCCCGGGGTCCGCGCCGGCCAGGCGGCCGCCCTCCTCGGTCCGCTCGAGGTCGTCGGCCGTCCCGTGTCCCTGCCGGACCGCCCAGGCCGCCCCCTCGGTCATGACCGCGTCGAGCTCGGCCGGCTTCAGGCGGCGGCCGAGCCGCGCCCCGACCCCCGACGGGACGGCGGCGAAGAGGGCGTCGGCGAGGCGAGACAGGTGAGGTCGGAGCTCGTCCGCCGTCAGGTCGGTCCGGAGGAGGCGGACCCCGCAGTTGATGTCGAAGCCGATCCCGCCCGGGCTGACGACGCCGTCCTCGACCCGGGTCGCCGCCACGCCGCCGACGGGGAAGCCATAGCCCCAGTGGACGTCGGGCATGGCGAGGGAGGCCCCGACGATGCCCGGCAGGGTGGCGACGTTCGCGACCTGGACGAGGGCAGGATCGTCCCGGAGCGAGGCCATGAGCCGGTCGTCGGCGAAGACGAGGCCGTCGACCCGCATCCCGATCTCGGGATCGCGAGGGATCCGCCAGCGGACCTCGTCGAGGCGCTCGAGCCGGACCGGCGCCCCCGCCGAGGCCGAGGCGGGCGGGGTGAGGGTCGCCGCAGCCGCCTTCGAGGCCGAGGGGCGGCTCGACCCGCGTCGCTTGGCCATCGATGTCGTCCTCCGTCAGTTCTCCCGCTCGGTCGCCCGAGGGGGCGTCCGAGCCTCATCGCTGCCTCGGGGCGGCAGCGCGAGCAGCGTCGGTCTTGTCTCGGTCACCCGATGCGGCGTCGGGCCGGTGTCGGCGGGGTGCCGGCGCCCCGCGACCGCATCCGCCGCCGCGGCAAGGTGTCTCCTTCGCCCGGGGCTGCCACACCGGGCGGGTTCGGTCAGACCTTCCGTCAGATGTCGAGGTAGGCCGTCAGCCTCCAGCCGCCGGGGGTCGGCTCCACGGCGAGGCCGTGGTAGGTCGCCGACTTCACGTCGGCTCGGCGTCGAACCCGGACACCGTCGAAGGGGACGAGGTCGAGGGAGGCCCGGAGCCGCACACCCTCCGGGGTCTCCTCGACGGCGAAGACCCGACAGCCGTCGATCGCCCCCGCGACGTCGACGAGGCCGATGCACTCGTTCAGCCAGGCAAAGGCGAGGCCGACGAGGTCCGGCGCGGAGAGCTCGACCGAACGCCGGAGGCGCTCGGTCCGGGTGGAGGTCACCTCGGGCGCCTCGTCCGGCGCCGTGCCGGTCTCGACCTCACCGGCCGAGGCCGCGACCCCGCCGCCGCTCGGCGTCGACTCGCCAGGACCCGCGGCGACGACCCCACGGGGACTCGCCTCGCCGCCGCCTGTCTCCGGCGATGCCGACCCGGTCCGGTTGATGTCGGCCGAGAGCTCGGCGACGGCGGCCGCCGCCTCCTCGAAGAGCGCCTCGAGGCTCGGCCCCTCGGCGGCGATCCCCGCGTCGGCGGTGTGCGGAAGGACCCAGTGTCGCCGGGGGACGGCCGTCCCGGCCGCCCCGGTCGCGGCCATGGTCGTCAGTCGCCGGTTGGCGGGTCGATCGGCCAGGTGACCGTCAACCCGTCCGGCGATTCGAAGGAGCCGTCGGAGCGAAGACGCCAGTCAGGTCCCGGCTCCTGGTACTCGACCCGCTCCCAACCCTCGGCGGTCAGGACGAAAGAGGTACCCGGCTCGAGCTCATCGAGGGATTCGGGGGCGGCGCTTCCGTTCATCTCGTCACCTCCGTTCTGATCGACGACTCGGCCTTCGAGCCGCAGGACCACCATTTCGGGCGACGGGAAGAAGAACCCCGCCATCCCAGCTCGCCGTCGGCCGGTCTCGGCCGACCGCGGCATGACAAGGATGCCCTCTCGAGGCGATTTCGCCAAGTGCCACCCGGCCCGGTCGACCGCCGGCGGGCGGTCGGCGAGACCACCGAGGAGCCCAAGCCCCTCCGGCTCCCCTCGCCGACGCGCTCGACCCGCTACGGGAGCGTCCGGAACCCCGCCCGTTCGAAGTCCCGATCGAAGGCGAAGACCGTCGACAGCGCCAGCCGGCGCATGACCTCGAAGGTGACGCAGTCGACGAGGGAGAGGTCTCGACGCCCGGCGGCGAGGAGCGCGGCCGCCGCCGCAGCGTGGACGTCCGGGTCGACCCAGTAGACATCGACCGGAGCGAGGAGTCGGTCGAGGAGGTCACGCACCGCCGCCATCCCAAGCCGGCCCCTGACGAGAGCTTCGGCCTCCACCACGGCGTAGTTGTGGGTGACGAGAGGCTCCGTTTCGAGCAACCGATCGAACGCGGCGGCCGCCCGGTCGTGCTCCGCCGTGTCGCGATCGAGCAGCGCGTAGAGGGCCGACGTGTCGACGAAGACCGTCACCGGCCGAAGAGCTCGGCGAGCTCGCGGTCGTGCTCGCGCGCGATGTCGGGCCGGCCGGAGGCGTACCTGCCGACGACCTCACGAGCCCGCCGGCGACGCTCGGCAGGAAGGTCGCCCCGGTCGACGAAGGACTCGACCGCCTCCCGAACGAGCGCCGCGATCGACTGCCCGCGGTGCCGGGCGAGACGCCGGAGGGCAGCCGCTTGCTCTTCGGTCAGCTGGATCTGCATCCGGATCATTGGGAAGTCACGAAAGCAAGAAGCGCCACCATGCCATCGTCGCGACGCCGTCACGAAGACCTGCCGCGGCTGAATCCCCCGCTCTGACCCTGGTGGACGTGGTGTGGCGCGGCTGCCAGGACCGCGGCCCCGATGGCCCGGCCCGCCATGGGACGCTCCAGAGGGTGGTTCCTCCGCGAAGGCGCGCCTGCGGCTCCTTGGCTGCCCCGGCCGAGGTCACTCCTCCCCGAGGGCGAGAGCAGCGAGGCTCGCCAGGTCGGGGACGACGAGGTCCGGACTCGCTTCGGCCGGCGGCGTCGCCCCCCAGCCGGGCCGGTCGTGGCGGCGGTTCACCCAGACCGTCGCCAGACCCAGCCGCTTCGCCGGGACGTGGTCGTGGAAGAGGCTCTGGGCGACGTGAAGGACCCGCTCGACGGGGCGTCCGAGCCGGGCAAGGGCGAGCTCGAAGGGTCGGAGGCTCGGCTTGTAGGCCTGGGCCTCTTCGGCCGTCACCACCCAGTCGAAGGGTGCGCCGAGAGTCGCGTTCGAGGCCGCGAAGAGGTCGGCGTCGCAGTTCGTGACGACCCCGAGCCGGAAGCGGGACCGGAGGGCAGCGAGGGCGGCGACGGAATCGGGGAACGGCGGCCAATCGACGACGGATGCGGCGAAGCGCTCGAGCTCCTCGGCGTCGAGCTCGACCCCGGCTTCGCGGGCGATCGCAGCGAGGCTCGCCGCGAGGACGGCCCGGTAGGGCTCGTAGGGCCCGGCCTCGAGGGCCGCCTCAGCCGCCGCGTAGCGCTCGAGGAGCGTCTCGTCGGCGAGGACGACGCCGTGGGCAGCAAGGATCGGCCGGGCCGCGGCAAGGATCCCCGCCTCCCAGTGGATGAGGGTCCCATAGCAGTCAAAGGTGAGGACCTCGAACTGCCAGAAGTCGAGCGCCGGCCGCCCTGGGGCCGCCCCTGCCCTCGTCCCGACGTCGTCTCGCTCGAGCATGGGTCGAAGGGTAGCGGACGCCGGAGCCGCGGCGAGCCGCCAAGGCGAAGGGCGCCGCGACGGGTCCCGGTCGCTCGACGCGCCGGACCGGCGAGCGCCTGCTACCTCGGCGGCGCGATGGTCGGACGCCGTCACCCCACTCCCCGCGCCGCGAGCCGGCATCGGTCCCAGGTCGGCCCCGGTCCCCCGCCGAGCCGCCGATCTCCGACGCCGAGGCGGTGCGGACCGTCGTCGTGCGGGCCGCGGCAGCCGTCGGCGTCCCGATCGTCGCCGCCTACCTCTTCGGGAGTCGGGCCGAAGGCCGGGCCCACCAGGAGAAAGAACGGGAGGCCAGGCCGGGACCCGCTCGGGCCTGCTGGCCGTCGTCCTCCTCGCCGCCACCGGCTGCGGGCCCGGTCAGGCTAGGACGACGGCGTCGAGGGCGGCGACGGCGTCAGGGAGCGAAGGTCAGTCGGCGACGGTTCGACGCCCTCGAGGAGCCCCTCGGCACGGAGGCGGTTCAGGAGCTCGATCCGGGAGGTCACCTGGAACCGACGGTAGAGCCGGGCGAGATAGGTTTCGACGGTCTTGGGGCGGAGACCGAAGCTCGCCGCGATCTCGTCGTTCGACCGCGCCGAAGCGAGCTCCCGGACGATGTCGCGCTCCCGGGGGGTCAGGCGATGCTCCGTCGCGGCGCGGGCCAACTCGAGCTGGGCGGGGCTGTAGGCGAGTTCGCCTCGGCCGGCCAGGCCGACGACCCGCCCGATCTCGTCAGGCTGGCTCGAGGCGACGATGAGCCCTGCCGCGCCACGTCGGAGCGCCTCGGCGACGAGCCCCCCGCCGCCGGTCACCGCAAAGACGACCCAGGCCGGAGAGCGTCCTCGATGATCGTGGGTGTCGGTGAGGTCGAACCCCGAGCCGTCGGGGAGCTCGGGGGCAACGACGACCACATCGAGCCGGTGACGGCGCAGCCAGGCGCGGGTCTGCGCTGCCGTCGACGCTTCGCCGACCACGTGGAGCCCCCTGGCCGAGAGGATGCTCGCCAGGCCCCGACGGACGACCGGGAGAGGGTGGACGACGAGGCAGCGCACAGGAGGGGTGGGAGTGCGCCCCGCAGCCGAGCGCGGTTGCGCGGCTTCGGGTCTCCACGGCCGGGAGTGATGTCGCCCCCGCATCGCCATCCGAACCTCCAGGCCAGAACCGGCGGGTCCAAGGGCACGGTCAGGGCACTGGCCGTTCCGGGAAACTACGACTATTCAAGGCCGGCCTCTGTGACGCAGAATCGCTCATGAACAGCGGTTCGCCGAGCGACGGTGAGCAAATGGATAGGGTGGTGCCGAAGATGCGGCATGTGCGTGTCCTCGCCGCGATCGTCCTCGGTCTCGCCATCGCCCAGCCCGCCCTGGCGTGGCAGGGTGAGGGCGGGACGCAGTACTGCTCCTACCCACTCCTCGGCTTTGTGCACTTCGGCTACAACGACATCGCGGACGTCCTGCCGCCAGGAAGCAACATCCTCTATCTCTACCGAGAGAACGACAACATGTGGCATTGGCATGAGCGAAACGGCGCTGCCGGTGGGGGCTATTGGGAGGTCGTCGCTGACCCGTATCTGGACTTCGTCGATACATATGCTGGTTGTCGGCGGTACGGATGAGGGCCACCTCCACCGGCCGATGGGCGGGTGGAGCTGGGCGGGAGCCCTTCGGCTCGCTACCTGGGCCATCGTCTCGCTCCTCGCCGTCGCCTGTGGGCAGGTTGCCCCATCGCCCCAGCAGCCGAGCCTCAGCCCCGGGATTTCCATCCCGGCGGAGCAGCTGCCGCCCGACATCCGCTGCCTCGTCGACCACGGAGCCCGAATCATCGAGGTCAAACCGCCCCTGACGCCCGGCGATCCACCGCGCTACGAGCTCGCCCTGGACCTCCCGCTCGCTGAGGCACGGCGTGTTTCTGAGGAGTGCCAGCGGCTCGCCTCTCCGCATCCCCCGCTGACCGACGCCGAGATCCGGGCCATCTATGAGCGCTGGCTCGGCGAGTACGAGTGCCTCATCGACCTCGGCTACCAGCCGGAGCCCCCGCCCTCGGTCGAGACGTTCATCGCCCAGTACCGGAGCAACAGCGGCCCGTGGAGTCCCATCCAGGGCGTCGATGTGAGCAACTGGACCGACGCCCAGTACCAGGAGGCGAAGGCGCGATGCGGCCTCGAGTTCCTCGAGCGTGACTGACCGACCGCGCTCCGTCGGACGGTCCCCGACGGGGCAACAGCCGAGATGTCTCCGGAGCACCCGATGAAGCTCCCTTGGAGACCCGCCCTCGCGGCCGTCGGCTGGCTCGGGAGTCTCGTCCTCGTGGCGCTCGTCGCCTACTTGGCCGGAAGGACGGCGATCGCGCCGCCCGAGCTACCGGCCGAGGAGCGCTCGGCGACGACGTACGTCGCGGCCGAGGGAACGGTCGGTCGCACCGTTCGAGTCGGGGTCACCGTCAGCTGGCCGGTCGAGCGAACGGTGACCGCCTCGCGGGATGGCATGGTCACGAGCATCGCCCACGAGCGCGGCGATCTCCTCGAAGCCGGCGGCACCCCCCTGACCATCGACCTCGAGCCGGTCGTCGTCGCCTCGGGTTCGGTTCCGATGTTCCGAACCCTGCGGCGCGGGATCGAGGGTCCCGATGTGGCCCAACTCCAGGCGCTCCTGCGTCAACTCGGGTTCCTGGCCGGGCCGGCCGACGGGCGGTTCGGGCCGACCACGGAAGCGGCCGTGAAGCGGTGGCAGAAAGCGATCGGTGCAACGGCCGATGGGATCGTGGAGCCCGGTGAGCTCCTCTTCATCGACCGACTCCCCGCCAGGGCCGAGGTCGTTCCGGCCGTCGCCGACCGCGTGAATGTGGGAAGCCCGCTCCTCCGGTTCCGCGCCGCCCAGCCGGTGTTCCGGGCCCTGGTCGGCGCGTCGCTCCGGGCCGAACTCGCCTCGGGGATGGCGATCGAGATCACCGCACCCGACGGGACGCGCTGGCGGGGAGTGCTCGGGACCTTCCTCCCGCGCGACGACGGTCGGTTCGAGGTCGAGATCACCGGCAACCTCTGCAGGGACGCGTGCGGCGTCATCCCGGTCGACGGCGAGACGGCCCTCGACGGAGCGATCGTCCTCGTTCCCGAAACCCAGGGCGTCGTCGTCCCCACCGCGGCCCTCGTCCAGGAGCCGTCGGGGAGCGTCGTCGTCGTCCTCGCGGATGGGACGACACAGCCAGTCAAGATCGTCGCCGAGGCGAACGGGTTCGCCGTCGTCGAGGGTGTCCCGCCGGGCACGACGGTCCGGCTGCCGTCTCCGCCCGAGCCGTGATCGTCGCGACCGGGGTCACATACGGGTACGTCCCGGGCCGACCCGTCATTGCCGAGTGGAGCGAGCGCTTCCGGCGCGGCGAGCTCGTCGCCATCACCGGCCCCTCGGGAGTCGGAAAATCGACCCTCCTCTACATCCTCGGCACCCTCGTCCAGCCCTGGCAGGGCTCCCTCCAGATCGACGGCCTCGAGACCACGCGGCTCGGCGACCGAGAGCGCTCGGACATCCGGGCGGCGCTCATCGGCTTCGTCTTCCAGGACGCCGTCCTCGACCCCCGACGGACCGTCCTCGACAACGTCGTCGAGGGCGCCGTCTACCGAGGCGACGACCGGCACGCCGCGACGAGGCGGGCGAGAGCACTCCTCGACGCCTTCGGGGTCGACGTCGAGCCGGGCCGTCGAGCGACCGATCTCTCGGGCGGGCAGGCCCAGCGGATCGCCCTCTGTCGGGCCCTCCTCGGCGAGCCGCCGATCATCCTCGCCGACGAGCCAACCGGGAACCTCGACCCCGACAACGCGCGCGTCATCGAGCGGGCCTTGAGGGACCACGTGGAGCGGGGCGGCCTCGCCATCGTCGCCACCCACAACGAGGGTCTTGCCGGCCGTTCTGACCGAACCATCCGACTCGGGCTGCAGCCGTGACCAGCCCGATCACGGTCAGGCGATCGGTACGGCCCCTGCTCGGGGAGTCGGCTCGAGTCGCCGCCTCGACACGCGTGCCATCGGCGCTCGTCGGCCTCCTCGCCCTGCTCGCTCCCCTCGTCGTCCTGGCGACCGCGGGCTTCTCCATCGAGGGCCAGGCGGCCGTCCTCCGTCGGCTCGACGAGGCGGGATCCCGGATCGTCAGCGTCGTCTCGAGGACCGGCGAGGGCGTCGTGCCCCTCAAGGCCGTCGACCGGATCGGTCGCCTCGAGGGCGTCGCCTGGGTCGTCGGCCTGGGCGCTGTCTTCGATGCCCGGCCACGGGTCCCTGTCGGCGAACCGACCCCGGTTCGGGCGTACCGAGCGGTGAGAGCACCGATCAGTGTCAGCCGACTCGGGGCGGGGGAGCCGCCTGCCGGAGCCGCGTACGTGTCGCCGAGGAGTGCCCGCCGCCTCGGTCTTGCCGGGGCCTACGGCGAGCTCGATCCCGGGCCCCTCGAGGTCGTCGGCTGGTTCCGAGCCGGTGATCCGCTCACCGCCCTCGAGTCCTTCGTCCTCGTTCCGGCCTCGGACCCGGCCCTCCGCCTCGAACGGATCCTCGTCGCCGCCGAAGACGTCGGTTGGATCGACGCGATCGTCGCGGCGATCCCGAGCCTGCTCGGCGCGGAGGCAATCGACGCCGTCACCATCCAGCAGAGCGAGCTCCTTCTCAGCGCCCGGGCGGCCGTTCGCGACGAGCTCGTCGCTCGGGATCGGGCCCTCGTCGTCGCCATCCTCGCCGCCACGACCGCCCTGGGAGCGATCGTCGTCTTCGCCACGACGCTCGGTGCCCGTCGCGACTTCGGTCGCCGGCGAGCCCTCGGGGCGACGAGGGGCCAGCTCGTCGCCCTCGTCGTCCTCGCGACCCTCTGGCCGACGCTCATCGGCGTCATGGCCGGCACGGCCCTGGGCGCGATCTACCTCGGCTCCCGCCTCGGTCGCTTGCCCGATCCGGCCTTCCCGATCGCCGTCGGGATCCTCGCCGGACTCTGCCTCACGGCGGCCTCGATCGGTCCGGCGGTCGCTGCCGCAACGCGCGATCCGGTTCGCGTCCTCCGGATCCCCTAACCGGCGCCTCGAGGCACGAGCGGTCGACATCGTCCGGTGAGCTCTCGGCGCGACGCGGCGACCGGTTCGAGACGTACGGCGAGGCGATCGGGAACCTCGCCCGCGACGAACGTTTCCCGGCCGCCATCGTCGCCCGCCTCGACGCCTCCCGAGCCTTCGGAACGTCCTCGTCGACGAGGAGGTGGCCCCCGACGGCGACCTCGGCCCCGTGGAGCGCTCCATCGCCGTCGTCGCTGCGAGCGAAGCGCGCGGCGCCTGACGAGGGGGACGGCATTCCGCTCCGCATTCGACGGGGGCCGGTTCGCGCCTGGGACGCGCGCCCGATCGAGTGGCCCCGGCCGCCGTGCCGTCCCGGACGGCGCCTTGCCTGCCCGGTGATGGGCTCACTCGGCCCGGGTGTCGCCACGGCAAGCCGGGAGCGAATGCGGGACCTGAGAACCCCGCAGCCCGACGACGCTACGTGGCGGCCGGGTGCGACCGCCGGCCAGCACCGGGGGTCATGGAATCATGACTTGATGCTTCGTGGGAGCCACCCTAGGCTAGCGAGCATGAGGCTGCTCCCGCGACGCGCCTTAGCGATCGCACCATTGTTCCTCATGCCCGTTCCGGCAGCCGCGACGCGCCCGGTGGTGGCGTGGAGTGCTCCCTGTGATGGGCGGAACAACATCACTGCATTCGCTGGCATGTTCGAGGGCCCCGCGAGGATGACCGGCGCTCGAGCCAAGATGGAGTTCGCGAACCCGGTTCTGTGCACTGGGCCGGCACCTGGCGAGTCCGTTTTCTCGTCGGTCTGGGTTGCCGTCGTGGGCAACGATCCGAACGACCCGTACGGGTTCAATATCTTCCAAATCGGCATCGACAAGTGCTCCAACGGCGACGCCGGTGGCTGTCCTCCCGGACAGGACAACGTCCCCTACTACTTCTACGCCTATGGGCGGATGAGTGGCCCGAACTGTGCTCAGGCGGTGGCCCCCCGACCGATCAAGGCACCACTCGGGAATGCGTACGATGCAAGCTACTGGTACGCGGTCAGGAAGAGCGGCACCGACTACGTCGCCTCGATCGCCGGGGTTGAGCAGTATCGAAAGGGCGCGTTCTACCTCGAGAGCTGCTGGACCTCGGAGCCGCACGGCGATGACGGCGTCGACGGCGCCCAGTACATGAACGAGGTCCAGGACCCAAACAGCCAGTCAGGCGGCTCCGTCAGCGACAGTCAGTTCATCTCCAGCGCCACGTGGTACGACGCGTACGGGGGCAGCCACTCACTCTGGCGGGCCTACAACCAGCTCTGCGACGTCCACGATCTCTCCACCCAGCGCTGCAAGGTCGCCTCCAACATCCACGACTCGTGGTACAGCTGGGACTCGCGACAGCCATGAACGCCCGCCTCCGCTCCCTCATCTCCGTCGCCTGGGTCCTTCTCCTCACCGCCTCGTGTGCGACCCTCGACCCGGCTGCCCGTACGACGGACGGGCCGAGGCCGACGTCGGCCCACGTCCAGGCTTTGCCGAGCGCCACTCCCGCCTCCCCCGCGTCGCAGCCTGCGGACCCGATCGACACGACCCTCACTCCGGTCTCCCGGTCGAATCCAGGACCCGAGGCGCAGGCCGCCATCGAGGCCTGCAACCTCGACCCAGCCAGGATCACCGGCATGGCAAAGCTCTCGGATGCCGGAGATTTGCCGAAGTACGTCCGCTTGACGGGCCAGGAGCCCGAGCTCCGTGAACACCGGCCGGTCTGGGTCATCACCTATTCCGGACGCTTCACGATCCGGACGATCTGGGCCGAAGATCCGACCTGCGTCGTCCTCGACGGCGAGCCGACCCTCTTTTTGACCGGCGACTACGGCCGTGGCGACAGCGTCGAACACCCGCTCCCGGTCCCCGATCCGCCGCTCTCCCTCCCGCCCCTCGCGCCGTAGCCGACCCTCGACAGCCCGAGCATTGCACGAAGCCGGGTGGGCGCTCTACCGCCGGGCGACGGTCGATCGCGCTGACCGTCAGCGGAGGCCAGCGAGCTCCTGGAGGGTCCGCCAGTTCGCGAGCCGCTCCTCCTGGGTGGCGAGGATCTCCGGCGTCGGGGTCCCGTCGGGGCCGAAGTGCTGGGCGAACCGACCCTCGGAGCGGGCGAAGGCGAGGAAGTCGACGATGGTCCCGTTGGGGAGCTTCGCCCAGTCCTCGCGGATCGCTGGGTTGCCGGTCAACGAGAGCCGCTCGGCGATCGACGCGCCCCGCCGCGGGTCGTAGGTGAAGAGCGGGAAGGCTCGCGACTCGACGGCGAGCTTCGCCTGCCGGGTCGCCGCGTCGTCGGCGATGCCGTGCTCGGGCATGCACGGCGCGTAGGCGATGACGACGGCCGGTCCCGGGAAGGTGTTCGCCTCCATGATCGCCCGGTAGAAGTGGTTGATGTGGGCCGGCGTCGTCTGGGCGACGTAGACGTTGCCGTGGGCGATGAGGATCCGGCCGAGCTCCTTGCGCGGCTCCGGCCGCCCGTGGAGCTCCTTGCCGTAGAAGGAAAGCTTCGTGATCTGACCCCCGAAGGAGGCCGTCGAGGCCTGGCCGCCGGTGTTCGAATAGACCTGGGTGTCGAGGACGAGGACGTTGATGTCGGCCCCCGAGGCGACCATCCGAGACAGCGACTGGAAGCCGATGTCGTACATCGCCCCGTCGCCGCCGAGGACCCAGACCTTGCGGTCCTCGTGGCCGGCCTGGTTCCAGCGCTCCCGGATCCCGAGGGCGACGGCCGGGGCGTTCTCGAAGAGGGAGTTCGTCCAGGGCACGAGGAAGGGGTTGAAGGGGTAGGTGCTCCCGAAGACGGTGTTGCAGCCCGTCGCCGCGACGATCCCCATCGAGTCGGGGCCGTGGATCTGGCGAGTCGCGGCGACGAGCATCCGGATCGCCGTCGCCTCCCCGCAGCCGGCGCACGAGCCGGCCCCACCGACGTAGCCAAGGGCGTGCTCGCCGAGCATGAGGTCGGCGAGCGCCCGCTCGTTTCGGTACTCGGGCGGGGTCGGCGGCAACGAGCGGAAGAAGGCGATGTCCCGGTCGTAGCGGTCGAGGGTCGCCTCGCCCGTCTCGGCCTCGGCCTCGACCTTGTCGATCATGACGAGGGCGTCGTAGCCGAGCTCGTGGCAGACGGCAACGCACTCGGCGCAGCCCTTGCAGTGGACGGGATCGACGAAGATGCCGAACTTCGCCGGCTCCTTGCCCTGCTTCCGCGGGACCTCGGCGTACTTCGTCGTGTGGGCGAAGTGGCGGCGGAGGCTCGCCTCGGCGACGGCCGGTTCGGGCTGGCTCGCGGCGAAGGCGGCGATCCGCTCCTCGACGACCGATTCGGGGAGGGCGATGCCGAGGATCGCCGTGTCCGGGCAGGCGTTGACGCAGGTCATGCAGCCGACGCAGCGCTCGGCGATGAAGTCAGGGATCTGGGGAGCGAGGCGGCTGAAGTCGCGAGTCGCCGCCGTCCCCGGCGGGATGATGCTCCGGGCCAGGCCGACGTCGGCCGGCCACTCGGCGTCGGCAACACCGCGTCGGTAGGCCGGGACGATCGAGGTGTTGAAGTCCTCGACGTAGGCGTCGACGTCGAAGAGGGGTCGGGCAGTCGTCGCCAGCTCGACCTCGTGGGCTTCCTTTAGCTCCCCCGGCGCCTTGGCGAGGACGTTCACCGCCGAGCCGGCCGGGTTGGCGGGGCTCGCCGCCAGGCGGCGGGGCGGGCGGACGACCGGGGTCCGGCGGGGCCGGGCCGGACCAGGATCGACTGGGCCGCGGGAGCCGCGACCGGTCGGGCTCATCGCTCACCCCCTTCGGTCGCCTCGGCGGCCATCGCCCGGACGAGGTCGGAGGTCGAGATGACCCCGATCGGGAGCTGCTCGTCGGTCTCGGCGACGACGACGAGGCGGTGGACGTGGTGGCGCTCCATCTTCCGGGCGGCGTCGGCGAGGGGCGTGTCGCGGCGGACCGTGAGGGCCGGCTTCGACATGAGGTGGCGGACGGCAAGGCCCGGCCAGTTCGCCCACAGGTACTCCGTTGCCCGGGCCCGGAGGAGGTCGGTCTGGGAGACGACCCCGACGAGGCGCCCGGCCCCGTCGACGACGGGGAGGCCGCTGATCTTGTGCTCGTCCATGAGCCGGGCCGCCTCGGCGAGAGGGGCGTCGGCATGGACAACGATCGGGTCGGCGGTCATGAGATCGCCGACGACCTGGGCGTGGCGGATGCGGGCGCGGGTCATCGCTCCTGCCCTCCTGGCTGCTCGGCGGCGGAGGGCCGTCCCTCGCCGGAGGACCCGACCGGGACGCCGGTCACCGCCGCGGTGACGTCGATGAGGTTGTCGTAGGCTTCCTCGATGACGGCCAGGTTCGCCTCGACGACCCGACCGCCCCGCTTGCCGAAGAAGCGGGTCAGCTGGCGCCGAACGGCGGCCATGAGGGCCTCCCGGTCGAGCCCCGCCCGCTCGGCGAAGGGGGCGACCCGGAGGAAGACCCCGACGAGGGCGACACCCTGCATCCGGACGACGAGATCGGGTCGCGGGGCGTAGCGGCGGGCGAGGCTGACCGTGTCGAGAGCCGTGATTCGGATCCGACGGGCGAGGATCTCGGCCCGGGCGGCGGCTGGGATCGAGGCCCAGATCGCCTCGGGGTGAGCGAGGGGGCTCTGGACGAAGACCGTCCCACCGTCGACGAGGCCGGCGAGGGGGTTCCCCATCCCGAAGGCGGCGACGTCGTGGAGGGGGACGAAGTCCACCTCTTCGAGCTCGGCGTGGAGGCGGATCGGCTCGTCGGCGATGGTGAGGTAGTAGGTCGTCGGGAGGCCCTTCTTCTCGGAGCCGTAGCGGGGGTAGGCCTGGACCCACTTGTCGAAGAGCTCGCCGACGAGGGTGGCGAGGACCTTGTTCGTCGTCACCGAGCCGAAGCCGCCGATGGAGTGGCCGCGGAGGCTGTAAGCGCCGGGGGGTCGGAGGTCGAGGGGGACCCGCTCGAGGGCGAGGGGGTGGCGGATGTTCAGGACCGCGTAGCGGCGATCCCGCTCGCCATGGTCGGCGAGCCAGTCGAAGACGGCGGCGATGTCGCCCGGGGCGACGTCGCGAGAGCCGAGACCGGCCGAGACCGACAGGACCCGGGGGACCATGACCCCCTCGGCGGCGGCGTCGAAGAGGGCCGCCTTCGTCTCGCGGGTCAGCGGGTTGTCGGCAGCGGCTGGCTCGTCGGTCCGCTCGATGACCCCGACGGAGCGGGCGTTGGCGAGGACCCGGGCGAGGTCGGAGGCCGGGAAGGGACGGTAGCTCGTCACCGCGACGCAGCCGACGGGACGGCCGCGGGCTCGGAGGGCGTCGACGACGCCGATGGCGGTATCGGCGATCGTCCCCATGGCGACGACGATCTCCGAGGCGTCCTCCGTCCGATACGGGGCGACGAGCCCATAGGGGCGACCGGTCAGGCTCGTCCAGGTCGCCATCGCCTCCCGGAGGGCGTCGGGGAGGAGGGAGTAGTAGGCCCGCTGGCCGATCCGGCCCTTCATGTAGCTGTCCTGGTTCTGGACGACCCCGGTCATGAGGCCCTCGGCCGGGTCGAAGAGATCGCGGATCGCCCCTCGCGGCTCGCCGACGAAGCTCCGGAGGAGCTCGTCCTCAGGGAGGCGGACGTTCTCGAGGGTGTGGGTCGTCAGGAAGCCATCCTGGACGACGAAGAACGGCGTCTCCGTCTGCTCGGCGACCCGGCGGGCGATGGCCGTCAGGTCGGCCGCCTCCTGGGCGTTCCGAGCGAAGAGGATCCCCCAGCCGGTGTCGGCGACGCCGTAGACGTCGTCGTGGCCGGCGTGGATGTTCAGGGCCTGGCTCGTCAGGGCCCGCGCCCCGACGTGGAAGACGACGGGGAGCCGCTTGCCGGCGATGACGTAGAGGACCTCCTTCATGAGGATGAGGCCCTGACCGGCGGTGAAGTTCGTCACCCGGCCACCGGCCAGGGCGAAGCCCTCCGCTGCCGAGGCCGAGCTGTGCTCCGACTCGGGTTCGAGGAAGCGGAGCTTCGTCCCCCAGAGGTTCGTCCGGCCCTCGGCGACGGCGGCCTGGTAGACGGCCGCCATCGTCGTCGACGGGGTGATCGGGTAGGCGCAGGCGGCCTCCGAGATCCGGGTCTCGACGTGGGCGATCGCCTCGGAACCGTCGACGATGGCCGGAACCCCAGGGAAGGGGACGGCCTCGAGGCGAGCCGTCCTGGAGGTGGCCGGGGACGCGGTGGCACCGGTCCCAGAGGTCGTGATCGTCATGGCACACCCAGGCTGGAGATGGCAGGCAGAGCCAGGTTCCTCATCTCCAATAGGGTGCCCGAGCCCGCGGCGACCCGGTGAGGGGCGGCCGTCCCGAAAGGCTGGGCCGTTTGGCCCCGCGGCTTCGGCGCCGAGGGGCGCCGAAGGGCGACGAATGGCCCCTCGGGCCGTCATCCGAGGGCGAGGAAGCGCCTGAGCTCGGTCGCGATCGCCTCCTCGAGGATCGTCCGGGCCTCCGCGACCGGCGCCGACAGCGGAGCCCCGAGTTCGAAGTCGGAGCCGCCGAGGCCGAGGAAGACCCCCGAGGGTTGGCGACCGCCGAGGACCTCGACGAGGCCGAGGACGTCGCCGAGGGGGAGGCTGTGGCTCGAGGTCGGGGCCGGACCACCCCGACGGAGGACCTCGAGGGGGAGCCGGACGAGGTGCCCGGGCGGCACACCGACGACGCAGTCGACGATGAGGACGTCGGTCCCGGCCGGGAGATCGAGGAGGTCGATGGGATCGAGCCCTGGTCGGCAGCGGATCTCGATCTGCTGGCGGAGGGCGGCCGGGAGCCGGGCCAGGGCGCCCTCGACGGCGAGGGGGCCGACGCCGTCGTCGCCCCGGGCGGGTTCCCCGCAGACGAGGAGCCGGACTCGGGGCTGCTCTCCCTTCAGTCGAGCTCCTCCACCCGGAGGTCGAGGAAGTGGGTCGCGCAGCTGATGCACGGGTCGTAGCTCCGGATGAGCTGCTCGAGGCGAACCGTCGCCTCCTCCTTCGGCAGACCGAGGACCCTCGGACCGAAGAGGCGGAGGTCCTCCTCGATGGCTGCCTGGTTCTGGCTCGTCGGCGGGACGATCTGGGCGGAGGTGATCCGGCCCGCCTCGTCGACCTCGTAGCGGTGCCAGAGGAGCCCTCGCGGCGCCTCCGTCGCCCAGGCGGCCCGGCCCGGCCGAGGGACCCAGGCGACGGCCGGCTCGGACGGCGGGTCGTAGACCTCGACGAGGTCACGGGCCTCGGCACAGGCGTGGAGGAGCTCGACAGCCCGGGCCGCGATCGACCAGAACATGTTCGTCCGGATCTGCTCGGCGAGGCCGGTTCCGGCGAGGGCCTCGGCGGCGCGCGGATGGAGGCGGTCGGCGTCGAGGCTGACCCTCGCGGCGGGACCGAGGAGGTAGACTCCGCCGTCCTTCGTTCGGGCGTGGAGGGCATTCGAGCCCTCGACCTGTTCCTCGACGAAGGCCTCGTCCCAGGCCGAGGGCGCGAGGTCGAGGCCGTCGCTCGAGACGATCCGCCCCTCGTTGAAGGGATACTCGGCCGGATGGCGGAGGGCCACGAGGCGCGGCTCCCGCTCAAACCTCGGGGCCGTCAGCCCGGCGACGAAGCGGATCGTCTCCTCGGCCCCGGCCACCGCTGCGTCGAGGGCCGGCTTCAGGGCCTCGAGCTCCGAGCGGCGCGGGACCCGGGAGAAGCCTCCGACGCGGACGCTGATCGGGTGGACGGACCGCCCACCGAGGAGCTCGATGAGCTCGTTGCCGACCTTCTTGATCTGGAGTCCGAGCGCGACGAGGGCGCGGTGGTCGGCAGCCATGGCGAGGGCCGACGGGTAGCCGAGGAAGTCGGGGGCGTGGAGGAGGAAGATGTGGAGAGCGTGGCTCTGGATCCACTCCCCACAGTAGAGGAGTCGACGGAGGGCACGGACGGCGGGGTCGATCGTCACCCCGAAGGCCGCCTCGAAGGCGTGGACGGCGGTCATCTGGTAGGCGATCGGGCAGATCCCGCAGATCCGGGCGACGATGTCGATGACCTCGTCCGGGGTCCGACCGACGACGAGCTGCTCGAAGTAGCGGGGGGCCTCGAAGATCCGGAGGCGGGCCTCGACGACCTCGCCCCGCTTGACCCGGAGGACGAGGGTCCCCTCGCCCTCGACCCGGGTCAAATAGTCGGTCCGGACGACGAGCTCGTCGGGGCTGCCCGCCGGGACGTTCTCCGGTTCACGACCGTGCATCGCCACCTCCACGCTTCGATCGACCGCCCGGACCCGACGACCCTCCGGCCGGCGGCCGCGCTGGGTCGATCGGGTTACTCGGAGTCTGGGTCCCGGTCGCCCCGGCGGCTGACTGCCCAACCCCGCCGACTGCGGCTGGTCGGGCGGCTTTCGAGGTTCCGCCGCCCGCGGCAGCCTCGGCGACCGCGCGGACGGCCGGACTGTCGGGGCGCATCCGGGTCCCCCCGAGCCTGGTGACGACGCTCCGGAAGGGCTCGGCATAGGCGGTGAAGCCGGCGAAGAGGCGTCCGACGTCGGCCTCGGAGCGCCCGCCGGCGACGAGCCAGGCGGCGAGGCCCTCGGCATTCGCCAGCTCCCGCGGCCCGAAGCAGCCGTAGCAGCCCCGACCGTAGGCCGGGCAGAGGGCGCCGCACCCGGTCTGGGTCACCGGACCGAGGCAGGGGATGTTCCGGGCGACCATGACGCAGACCGTCCCCCGCCGCTTGCAGTCGAGGCAGACGGCCTCCTCGCGGATCTGCGGCCGGCGCCCGACGGCGACGGCGGCGAGGAGCTCGCGGAGCTGGGCCTTCGAGATCGGGCAGCCCGTCAGCTCGAAGTCGACGGGGACGTGCTCGCGGACCGGGGTCGCCGTCGCCAGGGAAGCAACGTACTCAGGGTGGGCATAGACGGCCGACCGGAAGGCCTCATGGTCGATCCAGTTCCGGAGGGCCTGGATCCCGCCGGCCGAGGCGCAGGCCCCGATCGTGACGAGGCGTCGGGCGGCTCGGCGGAGCTCGACGATCTCGGCCGCCTGGTCGGGTGTGCTGACCGAACCCTCGACGAGGAGGAGGTCGAAGGGTCCCGCCGAGCGGATCGAGCTCGCCTCAGGGAACTCGACGAGGTCGAAGCGCTCGACGATGTCGAGGAGCTCGTCCTCGAGGTCGAGGAGGGTGAGCTGGCAGCCATCGCAGGAAGCGAACTTCACGACCCCGACGCGGAGGCGAGCGCCGGCAGCGTGGGTCGGCGGATGATGGGGATTCGTCCCGGTCGACATCAGATCCCCTCCCGGCCGAAGATGCCGCCCAGCTGGGCGATCGAGAAGACCGGGCCGTCGCGGCAGACGAAGAAGCGACCCATCTGGCAGTGGCCGCAGAGGCCGATCCCGCATTCCATGTGGCGCTCCAGGGTCACGAAGATCCGGTCGTCGGCGAGGCCGAGCTCTCGAAGGACATCGACGGTGACCTGCATCATCCGCTCCGGACCGCAGACGAAGGCGACGGCATGGCGCCCGTCCCAGCTTGCCCGATCGAAGAGGTTCGTCACGACCCCGACCGGTCCCGTCCACTCCGGGCCGGCCCGGTCGACGGTCAGCCCGACCTCGATCTCCGCGTCCCGACCCCAGGTCACGAGGTCCTCACGGTAGAGGAGGTCCCGCGGCGTCCGGGCCCCGTAGTAGAGGCGGACGGCGTCGAAGCGGTCCCGCCGGGCGGCGATGGCGTCGATGAGGGGGCGGAGGGGAGCGAGGCCGATCCCGCCGGCGACGACGATGACGTCGCGGCCGAGGGCCCGCTCGATCGGCCAGGTCGTTCCGAGGGGCCCACGAAGGCCGACCTCATGGCCGACGGGGAGGCTGATGAGGGCGGCCGTGGCCGGGCCCGCGGCCCGGATCGTCAACTCGATGGCATCGCCGTGGAGGCGGCTGATCGAGATCGGCAGCGGCGGGAAGGCGGGCAAGTTGACCATGACGAACTGGCCCGGCCGGCCCGCCGTGAGGGCCGGGTGGAGGCCGTCGAGGACGAGGGTCGTCGTGTCGGCCGTCTCATGGCGGACCTCGCGGATCCGGGCCGGGGTGAACTCGGCCGGACCGCCCGCGGCAGGCACGGCGAGGGGTTCGGCTCGGGGCTCGAAGGGCGGAGCGATGGCGGCGAGCTCGGCCCGGACGTCGATCCCGACCGGGCACCAGGTGATGCAGCGCCCGCAGCCGACGCAGCCGAAGGTCCCGAATTGGTCGAGCCAAGTCGCGAACTTGTGGGTCAGCCACTGCCGGTAGCGGTCCCGCGGTCGACTTCGGAAGGAGCCACCGGCGACCTTCGCGAAGCCGGCGGTGAAGCAGGAATCCCAGACCCGCTCCATCGTCGCCGTCGTGCCGTCGAGGTCGGTCCGCTGCTCGACGCTCGAGCAGAAGCAGGTCGGGCAGACGAGGGTGCAGTTCGCGCAGAGGAGGCACCGTTCGGCGACGGCGGCCCAGCGCGGGCTGTCCCACTGGGCGAGGAGCCGGTCCCGGAGCCCGCGGGTGGCGACGGGGTCGCCGATCGCCGCTCGGACCCGGGCCCGCTGCTCGGTCGCTCGCCGGAGCTGCTCGGCGGACGGGACGGTGACGGGTAGTCGGGCGAGGAGGTCGGCCCCGGCCCGACTCCCAGCCCGGACGAGGAAGCCGTCGTCGAGCTCGGTCAGGACGAGGTCGTAGCCGTGGGTCACCTCGGGTCCCGTCCCCATCGAGGTGCAGAAGCAGGTCGAGCCGGAGACGGCGCACTCCACGGCGACGACGAGGGACGCCTCCCGGCGGGCGCCATAGTCCGGGTCGATGAAGGGGCCGCCGAGGAAGACCCGGTCCTGGACCTCGAGGGCGGCGATCTCGCAAGCCCGGAGCCCGAGGAAGGCGAGCTTCGGCGGGTCGGCCGCGATCGGTTCGTGGCGGACCTGGCCGTCGTCGCGGCGAGCGACGGTGAGCGGGGTCCGGGGCGGGAAGGTCCACCGCTTCGGCGAGGTCGGCCCGACGGTGAAGTCGAAGACCCGCTCCGCCTCGGGTCCCTCCGTCCGCCGTTCGAGGCGGTAGTGCCCCGGCGCCTGCTCATCCCGCCAGCCGATCGGGAGCTGGTCGAGGGACCGGATCTCGTCGACGACGATGGCGCCCTCGGCGACGGTCGGACCGAGGACGATCCGGCCCTCGGCCCGGAGGCGGTCGATGAGGATCTGGAGGTTCGCCTTCGCCAGGAGCCACGTCCCCTCGGCCGGAGGGGCCTCGGCGTGGGACGGTGGCACGGCCGGAGCGGTCGGGCCACCCTTGGAGCCCGCCTTCGCTACCACGGCTCACCCACCTGGCGGGCGAAGAGGTCGAGGAGCTGGTTCCGGGTCGCCACGAGCCGCCGGGCGACGGCACGAAGGAGGCGGGGATAGACGACGGCGGCGAGGGCGCAGTCGTGTCGGAGGGCGTTGCGGAGCTCGGCGCCGTCGAAGGCGAGGAGCGTCACCGGTTCGATGGCCACCCCGGTCGAAGTCGAGCGGTAGGGCGGCACGAGGGCCGACCAGTTGACGATGTCGCCGGGCTCGCAGGTCAGGATCGTCGTCTGGCCCCGCTCGGGAACGAGGACCCGGAGGGCGACCCGCCCGGCGGTGACAATGCCGAACTGGGTCGCCTCCTCGCCCTCGCGGAAGATCTCGGTCCCGGGCGGGTACTCGACGACCCTCGCCATGGCGACGAGGCGGGCTCGGGTCTCGGGGCTCAGGCTGGGTCCGAACCATTCGAGACCGGCCAGGGCTGGAGGTTCGGTGGGGGTCGTCATCGTCGTCCTCGCGCTGCCTGTCGTCTCGCTGCCGTCACAGGTCGTGCCGCCATCGTCCCCATCGGCCTAGCTTCCGACAAGCCGTCGGAGCCGCTCGACGAGGAGTGGTTCGTCGAGATCGGGTTCGCCGAGGGGGCCGGAGGGCTCGACGTCGACGAGGTGGTCAGGTCGTTGGTGGACGGCGACGTACTCGCGCTCGAGCTCGGTCCGTTCCGGCCACGGACCGACGACGAGGACGCGCTCCTGGTCGCCGATCTCGTGGACGACCCGGGCAAGATAGGTCTGCCCGTCGCCGGGGCTGTCCCGCATGACTCGCCCGACGTCGATCGACCCGTCGGGTCTCGTCTTCACGATGACCGCCCGCCGACGGTCGATCCAGGTGATCGCCCCCCGAGGTCGGAGGCCGCCGGTCGTCCCGGGCCCGGTCGAGGAGCGCATGGTCGTGTGGCGTGCTTGACCGTGCATCGTGCACCTCCCGTCGCCTTCCAAGTCTGGCCGCTCGAGCGGTGGCGATCGCGGGCCGACCGGCCCGAAGGCAGGGGCTACGGGTCACCGAGGGAGGGGGCCACGCTGGCCTTCTGCCGGTCGGGCGGGACTGCCCGATCCTCCCGAGGTGCGGTACCCCGTCGCAAGCCTTCGCGCCCGGCGGTTCGCCGGTCGGGCGGGACTGCCCGATCCTCCCGGCAGCCCTGGGCCCGGAGCACTTCGACGCCCCACTCGGCTCGACACTGCCCGGGTCCGGCAGCTGACCGCCGGGTAGGGCGCCTGGCCGGTCGGTGTGCTGAACCTCGAGGCTTAGACCGGAAGGCGGCGGCCGTGGAGGTCGCCGGTCAGGACGACGTAGAGGATGGCGAGCTCGGTGTGGAGGCGGTTCTCGGCCTGGTCCCAGACCCGCGAGGCTGGCCCGTCGATGACCTCGGCGGTCACCTCCTCGCCCCGGTGGGCCGGCAGGCAGTGGAGGAAGATGGCGTGGCGAGCCGCGAGGCCGAAGAGGGCGCCGTTCACCTGATAGGGGGCGAAGATGGCCCGACGGAGCTCGGCCTCGGCCTCCTCGCCCATCGACGCCCAGACGTCGGTGTAGACGGCGTCGACTCCTTCGACGGCCTCGCGCGGGTCCGTCGTCAGTTCGATCCGGCCGCCCGTCACCCCTCCGATCTGGCGGGCGGCGGCGAGGATGGCCGGGTCGGGAGCATAGCCTGGCGGGCTGGCGATCCGGAGGGTGAAGCCGGCGAGGGCGGCGGCCTGGGCGAGGGAGTGGCAGACGTTGTTCCCGTCACCGACGTAGGCGACGGTCGCCCCGGCCAGGCTCCCCCAGATCTCCTCGAGGGTCATGACATCGGCGAGGGCCTGGCACGGGTGGTGCTCGTCGGTCAGGGCGTTCAGCACCGGGATCGTCGCGGTGGCGGCGAGCTCCTCGAGGCGAGCCTGGGCGAAGGTCCGAACGACGAGGGCATCGAGGTAGCGAGAGAGGACCCGGGCGGTGTCGGGGATCGGCTCACCGCGACCGAGCTGGAGCTCATCGGGTCGGAGGGCGATCGGCAGGAGGCCGAGCCGCCAGGCGGCGGCCTCGAAGCTGACCCGCGTCCGGGTCGAGGGCTTGTCGAAGAGGAGGCCGATCTCGCCCCTGGCGACCTGGTCCCGGAAGGCAGCCGGGTCCCGCTTCGCCCGATGGGCAAGGTCGAGGACGGCCCGGAGACCCGCCGGCCCCAGAACGTCGAGGGTGAGGAAGTGCCGGGGCGGGCCCTCGGGCCAGGGGTCGTGGGGCTCCGTCGGGTCGGCGGACGGGTCGGGGGCCGCGGCCGATGGCGCCGGCCGTGGGTCGGCGGTCGTCTCGCTCGGGCTCACCGATGGTTCGTCGACGGCCATGTCGCATCCTCCTCTGGATCGGCGCCTCCTCCCCTCGTCCCTCGCCCGGCGGCGATCATCAGCCTCGAGCCGCCGGGCGTCGTTCCCCTCGATCGATGGGATCGCGGCTCCGCTCCGAGGGGGACCTGGACTGGAGGCAGATACGGTACCCCAGGCCGAGGGCCGGAAGCCGGCGGCCGCGAGCGGGGCGAACCGCCCCGTCACCGGGCTGTCTCCGGGGGCTCGGGTGGGCTGGCCGAGCCGACCGGGGTGTCGGCCCTGCCAACCGGGCTGTCGGCCCTGCCAGCCGGGGTATCGGCCGCCGCCACAGGGCTGTCGGCGCCCCCTCCCCTCCCCTCGCCCTCTCGCCCGCCCCGAACCGCCGCGACGATCGGCTCGAGGAAGGAGGCGAGGGGTGGACCGCCGACCTCCTCGAGCTCATAGCGGACCCGGACGACGGGGTGGCGGAGGCGAAGGAGCCGCCCCAGGTCGATCGGGCTGGCCGAGAGGACGACGTCGACGGGCATCGCATCGAGGGTCTGCTCGAGGTCGCGGATCTGGACCTCGCCGTAGCCCATCGCCGGCACGAGCCGCTCGAGGCGCGGGTAGGCGGCGAGGGTGGCAGCGATGGAACCGACGGCGTAGGGTCGGGGGTCGACGATCTCCGCGGCCCCGAAGCGGCGGGCCGCCACGAGTCCGGCCCCGTAGGTCATTTCGCCGTGGGTGAGGGTCGGGCCGTCTTCGACGACGGCGACCCGGAGGCCGGTGATCGACCGCTCGAGGTGGATGACCGAGCGGGCCTCCACGATCGCCGCCTTCGGGTTGGCGAGGGCGATGGAGGCCCGGACCTGGCGGATGGCGGAGGGCTCGGCCGAGTCGACCTTGTTGATGACGACGACGTCGGCCAGGCGGAGGTTCGTCTCGCCGGGGTGGTAGCGGAGCTCATGCCCCGGCCGAAGGGGATCGGCGACGACGACGAAGAGGTCTGGGACGAAGAAGGGCCAGTCGTTGTTGCCGCCGTCCCAGAGGATGACGTCGGCCTCGGTTTCGGCCTCGGCGAGGATGGCGGCGTAGTCGACGCCGGCGTAGACGACCCGACCGGCCTCGAGGTGGGGTTCGTACTCCTCCCGCTCCTCGATCGTCGTCCGGTGCCGGTCGAGGTCGGCCGGCTCGGCGAAGCGCTGGACCCGCTGGGCGGCAAGGTCCCCGTAGGGCATCGGGTGACGGACGACGACGGTCCGGAGGCCGGCGGCCTCGAGGAGGCGGGCGAGGTAGCGGGTCGTCTGGCTCTTCCCACTCCCGGTCCGGACCGCCCCGACGGCGACGACGGGTCGCCCGCTCCGGAGCATCGTCCGCCGGGGCCCGCAGAGGCCGAAGTCGGCGCCGGCGGCGAGGGCCCGGGAGGCGGCGTGCATGACGTGCTCGTGGCTGACGTCGCTGTAGGCGAAGACGACTCGGTCGACCGCCTGCTCCCGGATGAGGCGCTCGAGGTCGTCCTCGGGCTCGATCGGGATTCCGGCGGGGTAGCGAGGGCCGGCGAGCTCGGGGGGGTAGCGGCGGCCGGCGATGCCCGGGATCTGGGCAGCGGTGAAGGCGACGACCTCGACGTCGGGGTCGTCGCGGAAGACGGTGTTGAAGACGTGGAAGTCGCGGCCGGCCGCGCCCATGATGAGAACTCGCTCCCGATCCATCGCGCACCTCTGTTCCCGACGACCGCTCATGGCCCGGTGGGCTGTCGGTCGCCCGCTCGGTTCTCCCTCGCTCGCTCCGTTCTTCGTCGCCCGCTCGGTCCTCGGCGACCGCTCGTCGCCGCCGCTTCCTTGCCGGGGCTCGACCCATCGGCTGGGCCGGCTGCGATCGCGGCCCTCCGAGGGGGCTCGACCGGTCAGCCGGGCGACGAGCCCATTGTCTCCGCGTTCTGGCTCGTCGTCTCAGCGCTCTGTGCCAACCCCTGGTGGGACGCCGGCTGCCGGTTTCCGACCTGCACACCTCCGAGACGCGGACTCGCTGTGGACCGGGCCCTGCCGAACCGGGCGCTCGCCCACGAGCCTGGTGTGGGCGGCGCGACATCGATCCGTCGGCCGGGACGCTGGCGGGTGTCATCCCGGCGTTTCCGAGCTCGGCGTCGGCGCCGTCACGACCTCGACCCGTCGGTCGGAGCGCTCGCGGGTTCATCCCGGCGCTTCCGAGCTCGGCGTCGGCGCCGTCACGACCTCGAGCCGTCGGTCGGAGCGCTCCGGGGCAGGTCGGGCCGCTCGAGCGTCGAGGCGGAGCCTCCCGGCCGCTCGGTCGACCGGCTGCGTCGATCCGACCCTCGTCTCTCCGACGAAGTCCGCCAGCGATGGCGGCGTCGCCCCGTCCGGACGTCCTCGACCCCGCTTTCCTGCAACACCTCGGGTGGTCGATCGGCCAGACGCCGGAGGCGACCTGCCAGGGCCGGGCCCTCGAGCTGCTTCAGCAGGGTCTCACCGATCCCGAACTCGCGCGCTGCGGCCTGGGCTTCGGCGCTCCAGTACGCCGCCAGGACGGCGACCCGACCCCGCTCGACGAGGCCGTCGAGGGCGAGGACGACGTCCCGCCAGCCGCCGCGAACGGCCGCATCGACGAGGACGACCTCGGGCGCGATCTCGCGGGCGGCACGGGCGGCAGCCCGGGCGGAGGTTGCCCGGGCGACGCTGAAGCCGTGGCGGGAGAGGTGCGTCCGCAGCGCTTCGGCGGAGGCCAGGTCGTCGGCGACGACGAGGAGGCGCCGCTGATCGTCGACGTGAGGCTCGATCATCATCCGGTCTTCGTGGCGGCCGGCCGGCTGGACTCATCCGGAACCGAGAGGGCCATGAGGCCGTGCCTGCCGAGAGCCTGCGCCAGCGTCGGTCGTGCCGGAAGCGACGTGCCGCCCGAAGGGTCGGGCCGAACGGCCGGGCCGAACGGCCCTCCCGCCTCAGGGTCGCGCTTGCGACCGATGACCCCTTCTCCTCCCCCAGATCGAGCCCTCGTCCTCTTCAGCGTCTCGCCACGGACACGGTCCAACGGTCGCCGACGACGTGAACCCGGCATGCCCGGTCGCAGTCCGGGTCGGGGTCTCAATGGCAAGCCCTCCGTCCCCGCGACCTCTGCCATCCCTGCCGCCCCTGCCCCTGCCGTCCGGGCGGAGACGGCGGTGGAAGCTCCGCGAAACAGCCCGCTTCGGCCCCGGTTCGCGAAGGCCACAGCCGAGCGGGACGACCGCCAAGTCGTCCGGCTTGACCGCCCATCCCGATCGCCGCCGCCTTCCCCGCCGAGACGATGGCCGGTCGTCCCATCAGAAACGGGCCGAATGGCCCTCATCGCTGCCAGCCTTGGCGGTCATCCTCAAGCCGAGGTGGACGCCGGAGGGGACGCCCGGCGTCCACCCTTTGATTCTCCGACACATCCCAGCCGTTGCCGCGCTGCGTCCGCCGTCCGGAGACTGGGCGCCTCCGGGATGCTCCGCCCTCACCGGGCCCGCCCGGGCGAGCAGGCGGTTCCGTTTTGACAAGGGCCACGCCCGTCGAAGCCATGCGCGTGGCAGGTCCTCGCCCGTTGCCCAACTGCCCTCCTCCCCGCACTGGGGCTGGCGTTGCAGCTCGCTCCGCCGCTCGACCCCCGCTCGGTCCCTGCTCACCCCCGCCCTCGCCCCTCCCCTCGGGGAGGTGTTGCATGCTCCCCCCGAGGGAGCGGGGCGCCCACGCGAAGGGGCCGCCCTCGCCCCTCCCCTCGGGGAGGTGTTGCATGGGATGCACGTGTCGGCGGCGTCTTCGGGCCCAGGAGGGGCTAGGTCGGTCGCTTCCTTGCGTCGGATGGAACAGACCGACCCGCACCTCCCCGGCTCGGTCCGTCCGTTGCACCGGAGGGAACACCGAGGCCAGCCTCGACCGCTGGCACGACCGACACGTGCATTCGATGCAACAGGACCCCTCCGGCTTTGCACCGGATGCAACGCCGCGGAGGGTGGCGCCCTCGGCTGAGGCCAGCGGAGCGGCCCCTTTGCACCCGGTGCAACGGCGCGAAGGGTGGCGCCCTCGGCTGAGGCCAGCGGAGCGGCCCCTTTGCACCGGATGCAACGCCGCGGCGGGCGGTACTCGCGGGCGGGGTCAGCGGAGCGGCTCCTTTGCACCCGGTGCAACGCCGGGGAGAGAGGCGCCTCCGGCCTGGGGCCGGACCCCCAAGGCCCCGGCCTCTGAAGACTCTGGGTGCCACCAGCTCGTGCCGTCGTCGGTGAGCCCGCGAGATCGCGGGTTCCTCCTCGGACGCCCGCCCCCGGGGCCGCCGAGCAAGTCGAGGGCGAAGCGGCCCCTCGCGGATGGGCGAGATGGAGACATGATCGCCCGGCCTGTCATCTATCATCGATGATCGATCGCGCCATCTGCGGGGCCCATGACCCCGCGCCCCGAGGCGGCGAGGTCGCTCTCTCGTCCCGCCGTTCGCCCTCCGTGCCGAGGGCCGTCGCAGGGAGGTTTCGAGGTGGAGACCAAGGACACGATCCCCCTCTGGGTGGCGGCCGCCATCACCGTCGTCATCAGCCTGCCCTTTGGGCTCTGGCTCGGAAGCTGGAACCTGCCGCTCTGGGTCGCCTTCATCGTCTGGGCCGAGTACTTCGCCCTCGGGGCGAAGCCAGACGTCCTGAAGATCATCATCCCCGCCTACCTGCTCGGCGTCGTCGGGGCGACCGTCGTCCTCGTCTTCACCGGCTTCGTTGCCCAGCTGCTCCCCGAGGCGAAGCTCGTCACCGACGGTGACGTGGCGATCTTCATCGGCTTCTTCCTCGCCTTCTTGCCGGTCGTCTACGCCAGGAAGTTCCTCCCCGTCACCAGGGGGCCGGGCGGGCTTCCCTTCTTCAACGGCATCTCCATGGGCCTGGCGACCTACTTCACCGGCCAGTACGCGAGCGTTCTCGGCGAGCTCGACCCGCTCCTCGTCCCCCTCGCGACCGGTCTCGCGGCGCTGTTGGCTGGCCTCCTCGGAGCGGTTCTGGGTTGGTTCAACGCCACGATCATGTTCTCCAAGCCTGTCGGGGAGCGCTGACGTCGCCTCTTAGGTACCGACTCGAGCTCGACCCTCCGTCTCCGCCGAGCCGTGGGCCCCGCTCCTCTCCGCCGAGCCGTGGGCCCCGCTCCTCTCCGCCGAGAAGCCGGGGGAGGCGGAAGGGTGGGGTCGGGGACGGAGGCTGCGCGATAACGCAACAATGTGCTATAGTATGCGCGAATGAGCACGAATGTGATCGAGCCCGTCGCCTCCCCTCAAGGCCGCGACCTGGCGGCCGCCCGTCGCCAGCGGCTCCTCGCCGTCGTCGACGCCCGTCGCGCCGTCCGCCTCGAAGAGCTCGCCGGGACGCTCGGTGTCTCGCCGGCGACGGTCCGCCGCGACCTCAATGCCCTCGCGGCGATCGGTCGGCTCCGGCGGGTGCACGGCGGTGCCGTCGCCATCGACGCCCGCCTCGACGAGCCCCACTTCGAGGCGAAGGCAGCAACCGCGGCGGCCGAGAAGGAGCGGATCGCGGCGAAGGCCCTCGAGCTCCTCGGGCCCGAGGACACCGTCTACCTCGACAGCGGGAGCACCGTCCTCGCCCTCGCTCGCCTCCTCCACGGCTGGGATCGCCTGACGGTCGTCACGAACAGCCTGCCCGTCGTCCAGGAGCTCCTCGGCCGAGGCCCTCGGCTCATCGTCGTCGGCGGCGAGGTTCGCGCTAGGAGCCGGGCGATCGTCGGACCCCTCACCCGCCTCGTCCTCGCCGAGCTGTGGGTCGACCGGGCGATCATGGGTACCTTTGCCCTCTCCCTCGACGACGGCCTGACGACGACCGACCCGGCCGAGGCGTACACGAAGCAGCTCGTCACGACCCGGGCGAGGGAAGTCATCCTCCTCGCCGACCACACAAAGCTCGGCCAGCGGTCCTTCGCCCGTGCCGGCGACCTCGAGCGCGTCGACATCCTCGTCACCGACGCGGGCATCGACGACCGCTCGCTCCGAGCCCTGACTCGGCGCGGGATCCGGGTCTTGGTCGCTCGATGAGAGAGCCGACGACGCGGCCGCGAGCGGTCGACCGAGGACGGCGGTCGAGGGGCGGACGACCCGACCCGGAAGCGGCGATGGACGGCCCCGCGACACCGCGTGCCGAGGCGGCCTCGGCCCCTGCTCCGGAGGCGCCCACCCTCCTCACCGACGAGCGGCCGGCCTACCTGAGCGACTTGCGACCCGATTTCCGTCCCTTCGAGGAAGACTGCGGCTCGATCGTCGGCTTCGTCTACCGGGCCGATCTCAGCGCCGAGCTTCAGGCCGGGACGATCACCGCCGCCGAGGCCCTCGACCTCTACGATACGATGCTCGCCATCCGGGAGCTCGAGGAGATGATCGTCCGCCTCCGCTCCGGCGGCTACGACCCGCTGCCGGGCTTCGACTATCGGGGCCCGACCCACGTCTCGATCGGCCAGGAGGCGACCTCCGTCGGTGCCGCCTTCGGACTCCGGCCCGACGACTACGTGACGAGCTCCCACCGCGGGCACGGCGACGCCGTCGCCAAGGGTTTCGCGGCGATCCGGGCGATGTCCGATGACGCCCTCCGGGCTCGAGTCCCGGGCGTCATCGGCGACCGGGAGGCCCTCGTCGCCGCCGCTCTCGAGGAGCACCTCTTCCGGATCATCGCCGAGCTCTTCGGCAAGGAGGAGGGCTACAGCCACGGCCGCGGCGGGGGCATGCACATCGCCGACTTCTCGACTGGGCACCTCGGGGCGAACGCGATCGTCGGCGGCAGCGTCCCGATCGCCACGGGGGCGGCGATGGCGATCCGCTATCGCGGCGAGGACCGGGTCGTCTGCTGCTTCGCCGGCGATGGCGCCTATGCGAATGGGGTCGTCCTCGAGTCGCTGAACTGGGCCTGTCAGGCCCAGTGGACGAACCACCTCGCCGGTCGGCACCCCTTCGGGCTGCCGATCGTCTACTTCATCCAGAACAACCACTATGGGATGACCCACCGGACCGACGACGAGGTCATGGGCGTCCGCCATCTCGCCCGCCGCGGGGCCGGGTTCCAGGATGGGAACATGGCCGCCGAGGTCGTGAACGGGATGGACGTCCTCGCCGTCCGGGACGCCGTCCGGCGGGCGGCGGCACGCTGCCGCTCCGGCGGCGGCCCGGTCCTCATCGAGGCGAGCACGTACCGCTACTACGGGCACTCCCTCTCCGATCCCCGGACCGAGTACCGGACCCGGGACGAGGAGGCGGCCTGGCGGGCCATCGATCCCCTCGTCACCTTCGAGCGGCAGCTCCTCGGGGCCGGCGTCGCCGACCCGGCCACGATCGAGGCGCTGAAGGCCCGGGCACGGGAGCGAAACGCCCGGGCCGCGGTCCGGGCCGCCCGAGGCACGGACCCGGACCCCGCCGACGTCCTTCGGTACCTCTACACCGACCGGGACGGGGAGCCACCACCCGAGGGGCGCGCCGTGCCGATCTATGCCCCGCCTCCGACGGCGATCCGGGACGCGGCCGGGACGATCACCTATCGGGAAGCGATCCGGGAGGCTCTCGTCGAGGAGATGCTCCGCGACGAGCGGGTCATCGTCTACGGCGAGGACATCGCCGACTACGGCGGGGCCTTCAAGGTCACGAAGGGTCTCCTCGAGACCTTCGGTCGGCGGCGGGTCTTCAACACCCCCATCAGCGAGGCGGCGATCTGCGGGACCGCCGTCGGGGCGGCGATGCTCGGGCTTCGGCCGGTCGTCGAGCTCATGTACATGGACTTCGCTCTCATGGCCTCGGACCAGATCGCGAACCAGGCAGCGAAGTGGCACTACATGAGCGGAGGTCAGCTCGAGGTCCCCCTCGTCATCCGCGCCTCTGTCGGGGCCGGCAAGGGCTACGGTGGCCAGCACTCCCAGTCGCTCGAGAGCGTCTTCGCCCACATCCCGGGGCTCTACGTCGTCTACCCAGCCACGCCGGTCGACGCGAAGGGCCTCCTCGTCGCCGCGATCCGGACGAATAATCCCGTCCTCTTCGTCGAGAGCCAAGCCCTCTACCCGAGCCGCGGCGTCGTTCCGGTCGGCGAGGTCGTCGTCCCCATCGGGGTTGCCAACGTCGTGCGGATCGGGCGCGATGTCACCTTCGTCGGCTGGGGTCCGGCCGTCCCCGACCTCCTCGCCGCGGCCGAGCGGCTCGCCGTGGAGCAGGGCATCGAGGCCGAGGTCATCGACCTGCGCAGCCTCATCCCCCTCGACATCGAGACCGTCCTCGCCTCGGTCCGGCGGACGGGGCGATGTCTCGTCGCCAGCCAGGCGATCCTCATCGGGAGCTTCGCGAACGAGATCGTCGCCCAGGTCCAGGCGGCGGCCTTCGACGACCTCGACGCGCCGGTCGCACGGGTCGGGGCGGCGAACGGGATCTCGCCCCAGGCCGAGACCCTCGAGCGCGCCTTCCTCCCGAGCGTCGAGGCGATCGTCCGGGCCACCCTCGAGCTCGGCTGAGTGACGGGCCGGCTCTCCGTTCCCTGAGGAGCAGGCACGATGGCACACCCGGTCCGGATGCCGAAGCCCGGTCAGATGACCGAGGAGGGCACGATCACCCGCTGGTACAAGGCCGAGGGCGACCCGGTCCGGCGCGGCGACGTCCTCTTCGAGATCGAGACGGACAAGGCGACGATGGACGTCGAGGCCTTCGACGATGGTGTCCTCCTTCGCCGCCTCGTCGCCGAGGGTGACACGGTCCCGGTCAACACGATCTGCGCCTACATCGGCGCTCCCGACGAGGAGATCCAGGTTCCGGAGTCGACCCCGACCCCCGTCGAGGCCCAGCCCGGTGGGCCAGCCGAGCCGACGGGACTGGACGAGCCGGGAGCGGCCTCCGAGCTGGCGGCGCCCGGGCTGACGCGGGTGCCCGTCCCTGAACCGGTCGTCGGCGAACCGCCGGCCCGGCTCGCCGTCGAGACGGCGCCGCCGGCCGAGCCTTCCCAGGGCCAGCGCCTCCTCGCGACGCCTCACCCTGGCTCGACGGAGGGTGCCGACTCGGGCCTGGGTCCGAGCGTCAGCCCACGGGCCGCCCGCCTGGCCCGGGCTCGAGGGATCGACCCGACCCGTCTCGTCGGGACGGGGCCTGGGGGGCGAGTGGTCGAGCGGGACGTCCTGGCAGCCGCCGCGTCGGCGCCCGATCGGCGACCGCAGGGCCTCGAGGCTCCCGAGCCGCTTGCGACGGCCGGCAGCGCCCCGGAGCGTCCCGTCGCCGGCCTCGAGGGTCTCGGGGAAGAGGCCCCGAGACCGCTGAGCCGGATCCGGCAGGTCATCGCCGAGCGCCTGGCGGCTGGCTGGGCGACGACGCCCCAGTTCAGCCTCACCGTGGCGGCCGATGTCACCACGCTCCTCCGTCTGCGGGCCGAGCTTCGGGGAGCGGGCCACGACCTCTCGGTCACCGACTTCATCCTCGCCGCGACGGCCCAGACCCTCGTCGAGTTTCCGGACCTGAACGCCCGGACGGACGGGCGGCTCGTCTGGCCCCGCCGCCGGGTCCACCTCGGCCTCGCCGTCGCCGTCCCGGGGGGACTCCTCGTGCCCGTCATTCCCGACGCCGATCGACGCTCTCTCCTCGAGATCCACGAGGCAGCGACCCGCCTCGTCGAGGCGGCCCGGGCGGGAAGGCTCGGACCCGACGAGCTCAGGGGGAGCACGTTCACCGTCTCGAATCTCGGCATGCTCGGGGTGGAGGCCTTCCAGGCCGTCGTCAACCCGGGCGAGACGGCGATCCTCGCCGTCGGGAGCGCCCACCCGGAGCCCGTCGTCGTCGGGGAGGGGATCGGGATCCGGACGATCATGCGGCTCACCCTTTCGGCAGACCATCGCCTCGTCGATGGTGAGCTTGCGGCCCGATTCCTCGGCGCCCTCCGCAGGCGACTCGTCGACGAGGCGGGCTGGCGGGCGATGCTCGACGGCGTCTGACGAAGCGGCGTCTCGGAGGACGCCGCCGGCGTCGGCCCACGGTCGGTATCACCCCTCGAGCGGCGGACCGCAGGCGGTTCGATCCTGGATGGCAACCGCCTCATCGCCGTCGCCGCGGCCGAGCCCGGAGGGGCGCGAGGGGGCGGCGCCGTGCCCGGGCAGGCAGAGGAGGCGCCGGCAAGGACACGATGCGGCCGGCCGACGGTCGACCTGGGGCCGCGACCGTCGAGGATCGTGCGAGGCGCCTGAGCTGGTGGTTGACGACCGCCAGGCCGCGGGACTATCCTCGACAATCGATCATCGAGCATTGGCAACGGCCAGGCGGGGCGAGGATCGTCCTGTTGAGCCGACCGGCTCGAACGTCCGTAGGGAGGATGCGTCCATGTCCACGCACCCGTCGGCGTCCCGGTCGCCCTCCTGGCCGCCCGACAGGCTGGTGGGGCGGTGGAGCTCCGCCGGCGCTGGGATCGCCGAGCGAGGCGGCCCTCTCCCACCGAATGGTTGCCCTCGTGGGCAGGCTATCATGGGCCCGCCCCCGATGCGGACGGGGACGAGGGGATGAGGATGCGCGGGTCTCGTGCCGAAGCATCGGACATCGATCGAGCCTCCCAGCGGGAGTCGGAGGGGGCGAGGTGGCGCCGGGCCTCGCCCTGCCGCTGTCGATGTGCCCGGCCAGAAGGACTCCAGGCTCCGCTCGTGACGTCGCGGGCGACCGGAAGGAGCAGTGCGTGATCGCCCCTCGTCTCCTCTCTCGACAGGTCCTCGCCGAACAGGTCCGCGATCGACTCCTCGAGGGCATCCTGAACGGCCGCTATCCGCCCGACTCGCGGATCGTCGAGACGAGGGTCGCCAAGGAGCTCGGCACGAGCCAGGCCCCCGTCCGGGAGGCGCTCCGGAGTCTCGAGGCCCTCGGCGTCGTCGAGATCTCACCCTTTCGAGGCGCTCGGGTCCGGCGGCCGACCCGACGGGAGCTCCTCGACGCCTACATCGTCCGCTCGAACCTCGAAGCCCTCGGGGCGCGGCTTGCCGTGCCGCACCTCACCCCGGCAAGTCTGGCCGAGCTCGGCGAGCTCGTCGAGCGGATGGAGACGGCGGCCGAGGCGAACGACGGCCACGCCGTCGCCGAGGCCGACGTCCGCTTCCACGGCCGGATCATCGAGCTGAGCGACAACGCCACCCTCCAGAAGGTCTGGCGCTCCCTCGAGCCCTTCTCCCGGACGTACATCACCCTCATGGCCCCGGGGGCCGACCCGAAGTGGACGGCGAGCCTCCACCGGCCGATCTACGAGGCGCTCCTCCGGGGCGACCCGGAAGCCGTCGTCGCCGCCCTCGACTGGCACTTCGTCCAGGTCCGCGACAACATGGCCCGCCGCTGGCGGGATCCAGGCGAGAACGAGAGCCGCGCCGCCGTGGCGGGCTGATCGAGCCGGCCGACGGAACCCCGGAGACCACGGCCGGGCAGCTCGAGCGACCGTGGACCGGATGAGGGGACGGGGCCGGGAGGCGTCCGCGGCCTCGGGCAGCGCCAGCCGCGCGGGTGGTGGCGGATCCCGAGCGGCGTCGACGGGTCGCGCTCGTCGGCCCAGCGCCGGTCGGCGCGAGGTTCTCGCCGCGCCACCCGGGCCGCGGCTCGGGTCTATCGCCTCCGACCTCGCCTAGCTCCCGCCCGGAGCGCCCCCGTCTCGACGGCGGGTGAACTTGTCCCAGAGCGAGGCCGCGTTCAACGTCTGGATGTGATCCATCATGTAGCCCTGGCCGACGTCCACCGGATAGCGGTCGTCGAACCGGACCCGGGCCATCGTCTCCTCCCGCGACCAACCCTTCGCCACCGCCGCGGCGACTGCCGCCTCCCACTCGAGGAGGACGGCCCGCTGCGTGTGGATGTAGTCGAGGGTCGTGACCGGGCCGTGGCCGGGGACGACGTGGTCGACGTCGAGGGCGCGGATCCGCTCCAGGGCGACGAGCCACTGATCGACGTCGGAGGTCATGAGCCAGGTCTGGCACTCGGAGAAGATCGTGTCGCCGGTGAAGACGACCCGCTCCTCGGGGACCCAGACGGCGATCTGGCCGGGCGTGTGGCCGGGGGTGTGGAGGAGGTGGAAGGTGTGGCGACCGACCCGGAGGGTGAGGTCGCCGGTGAAGACGATGCCGCCCTTGTTCGGGTCGGCGTAGTAGGTGTCCCGATCGGGGAAGATCGCCTGGCCTTCAGGATCGTCGGTCGGGATCGCCTCGGCGGCGTAGGCATAGGGGTCGAGATCGGGAGTCGGGACCATGAAGTTGTCGTAGACGCCTTGGTGGTGGACGACGACGCCGGCCCCCTTGAAGTAGTAGTTCCCGAAGATGTGGTCGACGTGGTGCTCGGTGTTGATGACATAGCGGATCGGGCCGAAGGTCTCCGCCTCGCGGCGCATCGCCACCGCCCGGGTCGGGAGCTGGGGGGTATCGACGACGACGACCCCATCGGAGGTGACGACGAAGCTCGGATTGCAGCCGCGCAGCTTCGTCGTCGTGTAGACGTTCGGGGTTACCCGTTCCATCATCGAGGTCAGCTGGTCCATGGTCTCCTGCTCCGATCGGTCTCGCGTCGAGCGCGGATGCGTCACTGGGTTGCCGTCAGGCCGCCGTCGACGGCCAGGATCTGACCGGTCACGAAGCTGGCGGCCTCCGAGCAGAGGAAGACGACCGGCCCGACGAGGTCGCGGGTCTCACCGACCCGGCCGAGGGGGATGCGACTGACGATGGAGGCCCGGAAGGCGGGATCGTCGAGGAGCATCGCCACCTGGGGCGTGTCGATGAAGGTCGGCATGATTGCGTTGACGCGGATGCCGTGCTTCGCCCACTCCGTCGCCCATTGGCGGGTGAGGGAGCTCACGGCGCCCTTGGCGGCGACGTAGGCGGAGTAGCCGGCGTTGATCCCGAGGTTCGCCCGGACCGAGGAGATGTTCACGACGGCCCCCGGTCGATTGGCGGCGATGAGGCGGCGGACGACGGCCTGAGTCGGCAAGACGGTGCTCCGGACGTTCAGCTCCATGATCCAGTCCCAGGCCTCGCGGGGGTAGGCCTCGGCCGGGTAGAGGACCTTCCCGGCCCCGCCGCCGACGGCGTTGACGACGATGTCGATGAGGCCGAAGCGGGCCGCCGTCTCCTCGACCCAGCGCTCGCAGTCGGCCTCGACGGTTGCGTCACCGACGAGGGCGAGTCCCTCGGAACCGGCAGCGACGATCCGCTCGACGGCCGCCTCGAGGGGTTCGCGACGTCGGCCGGCGACGGCGACCCGGGCCCCCGCCGCAGCGAGGCCCTCGGCCAGGGCGGCACCGATGGCGCCGCCCCCGCCGGGGATGAGGGCGACTCGTCCGGCCAGGCTAAAGAGGGGATCGGCTGCCATGGCTCCTTCCTTCCTCGGTGACGCTTCGTGGCTGGGCGGGCGGCCGCCGCCCGCCGCCCGGTGGCGTCGTCCCGCGCATTTGATCGATTATCGAGAATAGCGGCCACGGCGCGCGCCGGTCAACCATCGGTCTGTGCTCCGGCCCTCAGTCCGCGAGAGGCTCGACGCCGAGGAAGCGCCGCTGGAGCGCCTCGTCGGCGAGGAGGACGGGGGCCGTCGTCTCGTGGACGACCTCGCCGGTGACCATGATGAGGATCCGGTCGGCGACGGCCGTGGCCACGGCCAGGTTCTGCTCGACGAGGAGGATCGAGACGCCCTCCCGGGCGAGGGCGTGGAGGGTCTCGACGAGCCGCTCGACGATCGTTGGAGCGAGACCCTCGGAGGGCTCGTCCATGACGAGGAGCGTCGGGTTCGTCAGAAGGGCCCGGGCGATGGCGAGCATCTGCTGCTCGCCACCGGAGAGCTGGGTCCCGGACACGTTGCGTCGAGAGGCGAGCTCGGGGAAGAGCTCGTAGATCGCCGGGATCGACCAGCGGCCGCGGGCGACGAGGCGTCGGTCGATCATTCGGAGGTGCTCGTCGGTCGTCAGGGACGGGAAGAGCCGACGGCCCTGGGGCACGTAGCCGAGCCCGGCCCAGCAGATCTCGTGGGACGGGCGGCCGAGGAGCTCGCGCCCGTCGTAGCGGATCGAACCCCGGGCCGTCGGCGGAGCCATCCCCATGAGGGCTCGGCAGAGGGTCGTCTTGCCCATCCCGTTCCGGCCGAGGACGGCCGTCGTGCCGGCCCCGATCGTCGCCGAGAGGTGGTGGAGGACGTGGGCCCCGGCGTAGAAGGCGTCGAGGTCGCGGATCTCGAGGCGATGGTCAGGCGCCATGGCTCCGCCCCAGGTAGATGTCGTGGACCCGCTGGTCGGCCCTAATCTCGTCTGGGCTGCCTTCAGTGAGGATCCGCCCTCGATCCATGATCGTCACGCGTTCCGCAACCCGCAAGGCAACCTCCATGTCGTGCTCGATGATGATCAGGGTCACCATCCGGTCGATGTCGAGGAGGAGCTCGGTGAGGCGCTGACGCTCGGCCCGGGCGAGGCCCGCGGCGGGCTCGTCGAGGAGGACGAGGCGGGGCTCGGCGGCGAGGGCCATGGCGATTTCGAGCTGGCGCTTCTCGCCATGGGAGAGCTCGCCGGCCATCGTCTCGAGGCGATCATCGAGGCCAACCCGCTCGGCAGCCGCGACGGCCCGAGCCCGGAGGGCACGGTCGGCCGCCGTCCGGAGGACGCGGAGGCGGCCGGGACCGGTACCGAGGGCGGCGAGGAAGAGGTTGTCGGCAACAGTGAGACCCGCCAGGACCCGAGACGTCTGGAAGGTCCGAGCGAGACCCATTCGGGTCCGGAGCCAGGCCGGCTGGCCGGTGACGTCGCGGCCGAAGAGCTCGACCCGACCGCTCGTCGCCGGCATGGCTCCGGCGATGACGTTGAAGAGGGTCGTCTTGCCGGCCCCGTTCGGGCCGAGGATCGCCCGGCGCTCGCCGGGGGCGACGGCAAGATCGACGCCCTCGACGGCGTGAACCCCGGCGAAGTGCTTCGTGACGCCGAAGAGGCGGAGGACTGCACCGTCCATCTACTCCTCCTCCCGGCCTCGAGCTCCCTCGGCCTCACCGGGCGAGCCTCGGGAGTCCTCCTGCGACGGCCTACCCTGGGACCTGGGCTCGACCGGATCGGAAACGGTCGGTCCCGAGCGCTGCGTCGCTGGTGATGAGGCCACCGTCGCTCCGTCGCCCACGGCGGCCGGAGCCGCCGTCGCCCCATCCGCCAGCGACGCTCCACCGGAGAGCCGGTGCCGGAGTGCTGCGTCGATCCGACCGGCGATCCCGATGAGGCCGCCCGGCGAGAGGAGGACGATGACGAGGAAGACGGCCCCGATGATCGTCACGTACCGGTCGGTGAAGGCCGGCCCGTAGATCTCGAGGACGGTGAAGACGAAGGCCCCGAGCCAGGCCCCTTCGAGCCGCCAGAGGCCACCGATGACGGCCGCGGCGAGGACGTCGATCGTCACCTCGAGGCTGATCGAGCCCGCCGACATCCGGGTGTTGCTCCAGACCGAGAGGACGCCTGCCATCCCGGCGATCGCCGCCCCGAGGGCGAAGGCGAGGGTCCGGTAGACCCGCGGGTTGAAGCCGAGCGCCGCCATCCGGGTTGGTTCGTCTCGAACTCCCTGGAGGGCGAGGCCGAAGGGCGTCCGCACGAGGTAGCGGATGAGAGCGAAGACGAGGAGGCAGAGGGCGAGGGCGAAGTAGAAGTAGGTCGCCGGCTCGAGGACGGGGTCGCCGAGGACGGCCGGCGGGAAGACCCCGTTGATCCCCTCATGGAGGCCGAATTGGGGGACGGCGGCGAAGACGTTGTAGCTGATCATCGCCAGGGCGAGGGTGATCATGAGGAAGTAGACCCCGACGCTCCCGCTGGCGAGGGCGCCAAAGACGAGGCCGATGAAGGCGGCAAGGCCGATCCCGGCCCCGGCGGCGAGCCAGGGGTCGACCTTCTGATCGACCGAGAGCCAGGCGGTGAAGAGGCCGGCGACCCCGAAGAGGCCGACCTGGGCGAGGGAGACCATCCCGCCGTAGCTGGCGAGGAAGGTCAGGCTTGCGGCGCAGAGCCCGAGCCAGAGGGTCTTGAGGCCGATGGCGCTCGTCGCGTAGGTCCCGAAGACCGGAGGGGTGAGGACGGCGAGGACGAGGACGGCGATCGGGATCGCCCGGCGGACGAGCGCATAGGAGCTCATGCCGGGGCCCTCCCGAAGAGGCCCGACGGCTTGAGGGCAAGGACCGCCGCGACGAGGATGAAGGTGAAGACCATCGCGTAGGGCGACCAGCCGCTCGGCAGGTAGACCGCGGCGTAGGACTGGATGAAGGCGAGGAGGAGGGCGCCAACGGCGGCTCCCATCAAGCTCCCCATGCCGCCGACGATGACGATGACGATGGAGCTGAGGAGGAAGGCGCCGTCGAGGCCGGGGGCAAGGGAGAGGATCGTTCCCCCGAAGACGCCGGCCAGGCCGGCCAGGCACGAGCCGACGAAGAAGGCGACGGCGAAGACGATCCGGACGTTCACCCCGAGGGCCGCTGCCATCGCCCCATCGTCGATCCCAGCCCGGACGAGGATCCCGAAGCGGGTCCGCTGGATCCAGAGCCAGAGAAGGACGCCGACGACGAGGGCGACGCCGATGGTGACGAGCTTGAAGAGCGGATAGCGGAGGTCGTAGACGGGGAGCGGGACGGACGTGGCGAAGACGGGCGGCGGGGCGATCGTCTGGGCCATCGCCCCGAAGTGGGCGAGCATCTGGTCGGCGAGGATGAGGGAGATGGCGATCGTGATGAGCGCCTGGCGGAGATCCTGGCCGAGGTTCCAGCGCAAGAAGACCTCCTCCATGACGAGCCCGGTCAGACCGATGGCGAGCGTGGCGACGGCGATGGCCAGGAACCAGTCGACCTCCGACTTCGAGGTGAGAGTCCAGGCGATGTAGCCGCCGAGGAGGTAGAGGCTGCCGTGGGCCATGTTCACGACCCGCATGAGGCCGAAGATGAGGGTGAGGCCGCTCCCGGCGAGGAAGTAGAGGCCGGCCAGGGCGAGGGCGTTGATCGAGACGAGGATGAAGATCGGGACATTCCCGGTCGGATCGAGTCCCTTCGAGAAGGCCTGGGCGAGGACCCAGGCGAGACCGAGGCCGGCCAGCCCGAAACCGATGAGGGCCGGGAGGCGCTCTCCGAGGGCGAGCGGCCAGGGCCGGCGAGGGCTGGAGGGGCCGGCACGCCCGGGCCGTTCGTCGCCCCGGCCGTGGTGCCGCGCCGGAGGGTTCGATCTCGTTTCGGTCATGCCTTCCTTCGATCCTCCATCGCAACCTTGACGTGCGCCGATCCTAGACTACAATGCCATCACCATCTACGATCATCGATTATCGAGGAGGCGTTCTACCGCGGAGCTGCATGGCGCGTGGCGCCACCCCACCTGGCAAGTTGTGGCAGTGAGGAGCAAGCGCATGGACAGCCGAAGGCACCCGCAACCACCGTCGCGCACCGTCGTCCACAGACTCGTCGCCCTCGCCGGGGCGGCCGCCATCGTCGCGGCGGCCTGCGGTGGAGCGGCGAGCCCGAGCCCTTCGCCGGCTGCCAGCGTCCCCGCCAGTCCGGCCGCCAGTGAGGCGGCGAGCCCCTCGCCCGTCTCGGCCGAACCAATCAAGATCGGCGTCCTGACGACCTGTGGTGGCCCCTTCGCCACCTTCGAGGCGGAGTCCTTCTCGGGCGCCAAGTACGCCCTCATCAAGTGGGCCGGCGCCACGGCGCAGGGGACGGGGTCCCAGGATCCTGTCACCGGCGCCACCGTGGCCGGTCGCCCGGTCGAAATGCTCTTTGGCTGCACCGACGTCACCCCCGACGTCGCGGTCCAGCAGGCCCGGCGCCTCGTCGAGGGCGAGAAGGTCGACATCCTCCTCGGTCCTCTCTCGGGTGACGAGGGTGTCGCCGTCGCCAACTATGCGAAGACGCAGCCGAACGTCACCTTCGTGAACGGCACCTCCGGCGCCCAGGTGACGACCCTCCAGGTGAAGGCCGAGAACTTCTTCCGCTTCGGCGGGGACGGCGCCCAGTGGATGGCCGGTCTCGGCAGCTACGCCTACAAGGTGAAGGGCTGGCGGAAGATGGCGATCCTCGCCGAGGACTACTCCTACCCGTACACCCTGGCGGCCGGCTTCGTCCAGGAATTCTGCTCCCTTGGCGGCCAGATCACGTCCCGGACCTGGGTTCCGCTCAGCGTCACCGACTACTCGTCCTACGTGGCTCAGCTGCCGCGTGACGTCGACGGGATCCTCCTCCTGACTGGCGGGACGAACACGATCGCAGCCGAGAAGGCCTTCCAGGACATCGGGGGCAACCCCGGCGAGCAGATGCTCGGCGGCTCGTCGGTCATGGATCCCACCTCCTTCAGCGTCGGTGATGCCCTCGTCGGGCTCGTCGGTGGTTCGCCGGTCCCCCTCGGCGGGACGACCCCCGAGTGGACGGAGTTCGTGAACGGCTTCAAGAGCGTCTACCCAGACGTCCCGGCCGACAGCCTCTTCACCGTCCTCTACTACAACGGCATGCAGGCGATCATCCAGGGCCTCGAGAAGGTGAACGGTGATCTTTCGGGTGGCCAGCAGGCCTTCCGGGAGGCACTGAAGAACCTGAACCCGACCTTCCCGAACGGCCAGGTGCGCCTCGACGAGAACCGGAACTCGATCCAGCCGGCCTACATCGTCCAGATCACGAAGGAGACGGGCGAGCTCGGCTTCAAGGTCCTCAAGAAGGTCGAGAACGTCGACCAGACCTTCGGTGGTGCCTTCGGCCCCGACTCCCCGGCCCCGAGCCGCGACGTTCCGGAGTGCAAGGCGGGCACCCCGCCGCCCTGGAGCGCCGACTTCTAGTCGCATCCAACCCCCTCCCCGAGACGAGGCCCCGCCCGCTCACCCCCCGGGCGGGGCCTCAATCCGTCCGGCGCACCGTCTGGCTGACCAGGTTTCGGCCACTGGCGAGGCCGAAGAGTCACGACGTAAGGAGAGGCCTTGTCGCCGGGCGCTCTCTGGCGTGACAGGGGAGGCGCCGGCGCGGGCAACGTCCTCCCGATGAAGTGCGGATCTGTCGTGCCCCCGCCAGTGTCCCGACCACGGCCGCGCCGGTCTAAGCGCAATTGGTCTCAGCGCGGTTGGACCAAGCGCGATGCGCCGCCGCTTCATCGATCGAGCCGTTGAGCAACGACTCCTCACCGGGGCCTGGGGCTCTGGCCGTCCCGAGCTCGTCGTCCACGGTCGCCGTCGCATCGGAAAGACCGAGCGCCTCGCCCGCGGGGCAGCGGGAAGGCCCGTCGCCTTCCGTGTTGCCGCCCAACAGCAGGCCGTGAATCAGCTTGCAGATCTCGGCCGAGCCCTCGGCCCAATGGCCACCGGTTTCCGCCTGTCGGTCGGGGCGTCGGGCGGCCGCGGAGCAGCCGAGTCAGCCGTCATGGCAGCCGCCGAGGGGGAGGAGGCGCCCCTCGACGCCGACGCCGGAGCCCTGAGGGGGAAGGAAGGGGAGTGGAGCGGGAGACGGGACTCGAACCCGCGACATTCTGCTTGGGAAGCAGACACTCTACCGACTGAGTTACTCCCGCTCGCGGAGCGACATTCTACCATCGGCCGGAGCATGGTCAACGGGTTCCGCCGGTCGTCCGCCAAGGCCCGCCTCGCCCGAGTGAGACGACCACCGGCTCGCGGCGGGCGACAGCCCTCGCCGCGTCGAGGCTGGTGCGCCCCTGGCCGAGGACGGTGCGACTCGGTAGGATCGGGCGCGCCGTGGCCAGCGAGCATCTCGTCCAGTCCTCGACGAGCGGCCGGAGGGGCCTCCTCCCGACGGCCGCCGGCGTCCTCGCCTTCGCCCTCGCCATGGCCTACCTGGAGGCTGCCGTCGTCGTCTACCTCCAGGCCGTCTTCGGCGCTCGGGTGGGCGAGATCTTTCCCCTGCGCCCCCTCGAAGCCGTTGGCGACCTCATCTTCATCGAGCTCGGCCGAGAAGCGGCGACCCTCGTCATGATCGCGGCCGTCGGGATCCTCGTCGGGCGGACGCCGACCGAGCGGCTCGCCTGGTCGGCGGTCGTCTTCGGGGCCTGGGACATCGGCTACTACCTCTGGCTCTACGTCTTCTCGGGCTGGCCGCCGTCCCTCGCCACGCCGGACCTCCTCTTCCTCATCCCAGCGCCCTGGGTCGGTCCGGTCTGGGCCCCGGTGACGGTCAGCCTCGCCCTCGTCGGCTTCGGGCTCCTGGCCGCCCGTCGGGAGCGGGAGGGTCGTCCCGTCGTCATCCTGCGGCGGCACCTCGTGGCGGGGGTCGGCGGTGGCCTCGTCGTCGTTGCGGCCTTCCTCGCCGATGCGCCGAGGGTGACGGCGGGCGAGCTGCCGGGTGAGTTCCCCGTCCCGGTCTTCGCAGCCGGACTTGCCCTCGCCGCCGCCGCGGCCGTCGATGCTCTGCGTCGCAGAGCGGACGCGACCTCACGCCGCGATTGACGGGAGAGGGGAGGTCGGCGCTCGAGGGAACGGGACCGGAGGCACCCTGGCAGCCGTCATGGACGCCGGAGGCGGACCATGGGCGTGCCCCCAGGCCACGGGCCTCGTGGCGGAGGGACGGAACCGCTCGGCGAGCGGAGCCTGGTATCGTGACGGCGTGGCGATCGTGGACGCGAGGCCGACCTCCGCGCCACACCCCCGCGGATCGGCCCCGAGATCCGAACCGACCGCCCGGTCGGAGGATGGCGGATCGGGGTGGACGGCACCCGGCGGGCCAAGTCTCGCCGGGGCGCCGACGGGCGAGTGGCTGCGCGGGACCAGAGACGCGGCAGGGCCTCGCCTTCCCGCCGCGAGCCCGAGCCCGGCCCCTCGGCCGCTCCTCGCGAGCTGGCTCGGCCGCGTCCCCTACCGACCGACCTGGCTCCTCCAGAAGCACCTCGCCGCCGAACGCGCAGCCGGGAACGTCGGCGACCGACTCCTCCTCCTCGAGCACGAGCCCGTCCTGACCCTCGGCCGTCACGCCGACCCCGGGCACGTCCTCGTCTCGCCCGAGGTCCTTGCTGCCCGCGGCATCGAGCTCCTGCGGGTCGAGCGGGGTGGCGAGGTGACGTACCACGGCCCGGGCCAGCTCGTCGCCTATCCGATCGTCGGCCTCGCCGAGCGGGGGATCGGGATCCGGGACTTCGTCCGGATCCTCGAAGAGGCCCTCGCGGTGACCTGCGCCGCCTTCGGTGTGGCGGCGGGCCCCCGAGTTGGCCAGCCCGGCTGCTGGTGCGACCCTGACAGCCCACTGCCCCGGAAGATCGGTGCCCTCGGCCTCCGGGTCGAGCGCGGGGTCACCTACCACGGCATCGCCCTCAACGTCGACCTCGACCTCACCAGTTTCGAGCTCATCGACCCCTGTGGTCTCCCCGGCCTCCGGACGACGTCGATCGCGGCCGAACTTGCCCGCCTCGGGCGACCGGAGAGTCCGCCGTCGGTCGAGGCGGTCGCCTGGCGGTTCGCTCGGGCCCTCGCCGAGGGGCTTGGAACGGAGCTGGCGAAGGCCGACCTCGACCCGCGCCCCGTCGGGATCGAGCGGGATGCGACCGTCTCCAACACCCCCGTCGAGACCTGACTCCGATGCCGGCCGGCCTCTTCGAGCTCCGTCGCGACACGATCACCGGCTGGTGGGTGGCGACGGTCGTCGACCGGGCCTTCGACCGGGCCCGCTTCCGCCTCGCCGCCGAGCCGATCGACGACGGTGGCGCTTGCCGGAACTGCCGGGAGCCCCCTGGGGACGGCGTCCGCCATCGAATCCTCCGGGGCGACGCCTTCCACGTCGTCGGGACCGAGGAGGAGGCGGGACGGGCGGGTGAGGGGACGGTCCAACTGAAACTCGGAGCGCCCCGGGTCGTCGGTTCCTGGTCGACGATCGTCGCCCCGCCCGGAGAGCACCGACCCCTCCACAGCGTCGGGGTCGAGCTCATCGGAGCCCTCCTCGAAGCGGCCCGACGGGTCATCGAGGAGGCCCGCCAGGCTGGCCGGACCGAGTACGTCCAGGTCGTCCAGAACTGGGGTGCCCAGGCGGGGGCCCGGACGAACCACCTCTGCCTCGACGTCTACGACCTGCCCCAGATCCCCCATCGCGTCGGCGAAGAGCTCGGCGGGGCGGCCCGCTATGTGATCCGAGAAGGGGAATGCCCCTTCTGTCGACTCGTCCGCGCCGAGGTCCGCCGGACCGTTCGACTCGTCTGGCAGGACGCTGCCTCGGTTGCCTTCGCCCCCTTTGCCTCCCGCTCCCCCTTCGAGGTCTGGATCGTGCCCCGACACCACGAGGCGGACTTCGGGCGGGCAGACCCGACCGAGATCCGCTCGACCGCCGAGGCCCTCCGCCAGGTCCTGGCTCGCCTCGCCCTCCTCGACGGCCCGCCGTACAACCTCATCCTCCACACCGCGCCCCTCCGGGAACGGGTCGACCAGACCTACCACTGGCACTGGGAGATCCACCCCCGCCTCCGGGCGATCGCCGGGCTCGAGCTTGGGACCGGGCTTCCGGTGAACCCCGTCGCCCCCGAGGATGCCGTCGAGGAGCTCTTGGCGGCGGGCTCGATCGAGCTCGCCGACGGACCGCCGGCCCCTCGATCGCCGGCCGCGCGGCCGGGAACCGCGGCAACCCTCGGCGAGGACGAGGCTGCCGGAGGTGGGGCGTGAGGAGAAGGGCAGGGGCGAGCCGGCGGCGTGGCGAGGGCGTCGTCCCGGACCGTCAGCTCGACCTTCGTCACATCCGCTCGGGTCCGACCGTCCTTGGGCCTTGGAGCGCGCGTGTCCCCGGCGCCCGCCATCTCCTCTCGTCGTCGACAAGGAAACACGGCCGTTGCTCGATCCGGTCTCGATCGCCATCCGCCGTTCCCGCGCTGCCGCTGCGTGCGGCACAATGGCCCTGCCAGCCGTCGCAACGCGGGGGGAGTCGATGACCGACGAGCAAGCCCGAGAGCCGGGGTCCGAGAGTGTACCGAGCACCGAGGCTCGAACCTTCGTCGAGGGGCTCTTTGCCCAGCACCACGCCGAGATCTACGCCTACCTCGTCCGGATGGTCCGCGACCCCGACCTCGCCGCCGACCTGACCCAGGACGCCTTCGTCAAGGCCTATCGGGCCTACGACGTCCTCGGCAAGCCCGAGAACGCCCGGGCCTGGCTCTACCAGATCGCCCACCGGGTCGCCATCGACGAGCTCCGACGCCGGAAGATCATCCGCTTCGTGCCCTTCGCCGGCGAGACGCGCGGAGCGGCCCCCTCGGCCGAGCGGCTGGCCATGGACGCCCGGCTCTCCGGCGAACTCGCTCGGGCCCTGGCGAGGATCCCCGAACGCCAGCGGGCTGCCCTCCTCCTCGCCGAAGTCCACGACCTCTCGGGCCTCGAGCTGGCGGCCGTCCTTGGAGTGAGCCACGTCGCCGCCCGAGCGCTCCTGACCCGGGCCCGAGAGAGCCTCCGCCAGGCCCTCGCCGCCGAGCAGGCGGCCGCCACGGAGATGACGGCCGAACGCGGCCCCGGCCTCGCCTCGGGTCCCTCGGAGGGCTCACGGCGATGATGCGGTTCTGGCGGGATCGCTCGATCCGCTTCCGCCCGGACCGGCGCCGGCCCGACGACTGGTCCGACGTCCACGATCGAGCCCGATCGCTCGCCGCGGAGCGCCTCTCTGAGCCGTTGGGCGCGGCGGACGCCGCCTGGCTGGCCGAACACCTCGCCGCCTGTTCCTCCTGCCGGGAGGTGGCGATCGCCTATGAGCGCCAGCGGGAGGCGCTCCGGGCCCTCGCCAGACCGGAGCCGCCGCGCGACCTCTGGGCCCGGACGGCGGCGGCCCTCGATCGAGAGGTCGAGCGAACGATGGCGGGCCCTCGCCCGGGGCGACGCGAGGGGGCGGTCGGCCGAGGGACCGCCGACCGGTCGCCCTTCGGGCGGGTCGTGCCCTACGGTGCCCTTGCTGGCGTCCTCGTCGTCGCCGTCGTCGTCGGGGCCTCGCTCCTCGCCCGCAAGACGCCCCCGGTCCTGACCGCCTCGCCGGAGCCGCTGCCGCCGGCTTCGGTCCCGATCGCGACCCCGATCGCCATCCCGACCGGGCCCGTTGCCTGGCTCGAGCGGCGCGACGACGGCACGTACGCCCTCGCCGTCGCCTCCGTTGGCGCGGTCTGCCCGGGGCCGAACGGGGCCGACTGCCCACCGATCGCTCCGCCTCAGGAGATCACCCTCGCGCTGGGCGGTGAGCCGCGGGTCGTCGTCCGGTCCCCGACGAGCGACCGGCTCGTCGTCGTCGTGAGCGGCGAGTCGGGCGGCCGGGTCCTCGTCGTTCCCGTGCCGAGTCCGACGCCGACGCCGTCCGCGTCTTCCGAGCCGTCCGCCACCCCGAGCCCGAGCGCCGGGAGCCCCGAGCCCACGTCCTCGGCGAGTCCCAGCCCTCCTCCGACTCCGACCGCGTCTCCGTCCGACGGCCGCTCCTCGTCTCGCCCGACTCCGCCGGGCTCGCCGTCGCCGAGCCCCGATGCGCCGTCGCCGAGCCCCGAGGTGACGACGACGCCCACCCCGACGACGCCGCCAACCTCACCGGCCGCCTCGCCCGAGCCGAGCCCGTCGTCCAGCCCCGAGGTGACCCCCTCGCCCTCGGTCGCTGCGAGCCCGAAGCCGGTCGAGCCGGTGGCGATCCTCGACGGCGTCACCCTCGTCGGCCAGACGGCTGCCTGGTCGGCTTCGGGTCGCTGGTTCGCCTTCTCGGCCCGACGAAGTGTCGGGTTCGAGGGCTCGAACGTCTACGTCTGGTCTCCTGGCGAGGCCGAGGCCCGGGCCCTGACGACCGATGGCCGTTCCGTCTTCTCGGCCTGGCTCGGGGAGTGGATCCTCGGGAGTCGGGTCGAGGCGCCAACGGAAGCTGCGCCGTCGGGGGCGATCGTTGGCACGGGCCGACCCTTCCTCCTCGACCCCGAGACGGGTCGCGAGGTGTCCGTCGACGTCGTCGACATGTGGCGCCCCGTCGTCGACCCGACGGGTCGCTGGGCCGTCTACTGGTACGGCTCGCTCCGTCTCGCCGATGACGGCCTCTCCTGGCTCCCCGACGCCGGGGCCCTCGTCCTCGGTCCATGGCCGGGCGGTGTGCCGCCGGACGCCTTCGGGCCAGAGACCGATGTCGAAGCTGGCTCGGGGCAGGAGGGCCGTCTGGCGACGCCGGCGGAGGGCGCCGAGGCCGAGTCGTCGAGATCGCCTGGAGCGAGCTCCTCACCGGCAGCGACCGAACCGCTCCGGGGGCGCCGCTCGCCGGCGCCAACGGCGTCGAACCCGAGCGCCTCGCCCTCGCCATCCGCAGCCCTCTCGCCGTCGCCGGCGGCAAGTGCCTCGCCCTCGCCGGGTGCCTCAGACCTCGGCCTGCCCGAGGGCCTCACCCCGATCGTCCTGGGCCCGCTCCGCGACTGGGACGTCCGCTGGGATCCGACGGGGACCCGCTTCGCAATCTGGGTCGCCGACGGCGTCGACGCGACCATCGGACGCCTCTCCCTCTTCACCGTCGATGCGACGACGGGGGCCCTCGACCCGACTGGGGTGGGGTTCCGAGACGAGCCGTCCTTGCCCGGCTTTGCCCTCGGCCTCGGGCGGCTCGCCTGGGCCGTGCCCCCTGGTCAGGGCGGCGAGCCGAGTCATGTTCGGATCCTCGCCTGGACCGAGACGGGGGTCGGCAGCGTCGTCAGTCAGCCTGGGGCGGGAACGGTCCCGGTCATCGTCGTTCGCTAGCCGGCGTCCTGGGGGCCCGGTCCGCCCCACGCCGTCGCCGCGGCGGCGTCGGTCGAGCTAGGCAAGAGACCTGAGCCGGCCCGTGCCGTGGGCTCGGAAGGCCCTTGCACGGCCGGGAGCCATGACGTATCGTGACCGACCGTGCGACCCTCGACGGTCGCGGGCGCGGTGCTCACCGCCGCGCTCGCCCTGGTTGCCGTGCCCGGCCTGGCGGTCTCGCGTCCCCCGTCCCTGCCGACCAGCGTCGAGGCAGCGGCGTTCCAGGCCGTTCGTCTCGCGGCCCCGGCCGTCCGTTCCACCCCAGGGTTCGGGCGGCTCGACCCATCGGCCGCGTCCGAGGGGTCGATCGCCGACGACGAGATCCTCGTCGAGCCGACCGAGCCGAGCGTCGATGGGATCCCGACGAGCCGACCGCGCGTCCGTCAGCCGCCGCCGAAGGCGGGCTTCGTCTGGAAGCCGGCCCGCTTCGTCCTCCGAGGCTACGCGACCTTCTACGACAACGGCACGACGGCGATGCGGCTCCCCCGGGGCACGATCATCCGGGTCTGCGGCGCTGGCGGCTGTCTCGAGCGGGTCGTGAACGACTACGGGCCGTACGACGTGAAGAACCGGATCATCGACCTCTACCGACCCGACTTCTTCGCCATCTGCGGCTGTCCCTGGTGGGCGGGGACGACCTACGTCACCGTCTACGTCTACTGACCGGGGCGTCCGACCGGGCGAGGCCACCCGAGGGCCCGCTGTCCCGACGTGGCATTGAACTCGCGCGCGTCGAGGGCCGGAGCTGGGCGGCGAGGTCGAACACCGGAGGCCGCCGGGAGCGGGTATCCTTCGAGGAGCCCCTTGAACGACCGGTCCCGTGAGGCCGGAAAGGAGGTTCGGAGCGTGTCACGTCGCCCGGGGTCCGCCCGATGAGCGGCCGCCAGATCATGACCGCCGAGGAGATCCGTCGGGCGACGATTCGGATCTCCCACGAGATCGTCGAGAAGCAGGCCGGGACCCAGGGCCTCGTCCTCATCGGGATCCAGCGACGGGGTGTCCCCCTCGCCCGTCGTCTCGCCGCCGCCATCCGCGAGCACGAGGGGGTCGAGGTTCCCGTCGGAGCCCTCGACATCACCTTCTATCGGGACGACCTCTCCCTCATCGCCCAGCAACCCGTCGTCAAGGGGACCGACATCCCCGTCGATCTGAACGACAAGACCGTCGTCCTCGTCGACGACGTCCTCTACACCGGTCGGACGATCCGAGCGGCCATGGACGCCCTCGTCGACTTCGGTCGGCCGCGGGCGATCCGGCTCGCCGTCCTCATCGACCGCGGTCACCGGGAGCTGCCGATCCGGGCCGACCACGTCGGGAAGAACGTGCCGACCTCCCGCGAGGAGCAGGTTGCCGTTCACCTCGTCGAGGTCGACGGCGAGGACTCGGTGACGATCGAGCGGGTCGAACGGCCCGAGGGAGCGATCCCGGAGCCGGTTCGATGACCGCTCTGGGCGAGCGGCGCGCCGAGGCAGCCGAAGCCAGCGAGGGGGTCGCGGCCACCGGCTGGCGGCGTCGCCACCTCCTCGACCTCGACGAGCTCACCTGGCCCGAGATCGAGCTCATCCTCCAGACGACGGATGCGATGAAGGAGGTCCTCGGGCGACCGATCGCGAAGGTCCCTGCCCTCCGGGGCCGAACGGTCACGATCCTCTTCTACGAGGCCTCGACCCGGACTCGGGTAAGCTTCGAGGTGGCGGCGAAGAACCTCTCTGCCGACGTCGTCAACATCGCCGTCGCCGCCTCCTCGGTCACGAAGGGTGAGTCCTTCGTCGACACGATCCGGACGATCGAGGCCCTCGGGGCCGACATGCTCGTCCTCCGCCACTCCGCCTCGGGGGCGCCGTACCTCGCCGCCGAGGTCTTCGGGGGCAACGTCCTGAACGGTGGCGACGGCTGGCACGCCCACCCGACCCAGGCCCTCCTCGACCTCTACACGATGCGAGAGCGCCTGCCGGGCGGGTCGGTGGCGGGCCAGAAGGTCGTCATCCTCGGCGACATCCTCCACGCCCGGGTTGCCCGCTCGAACGTCTGGTCGCTGACGGCTGCCGGAGCGGACCTCTGGCTCTGCGGTCCGGCCACCCTCCTTCGCGGCTTCGAAGCCTGGGCAGCGGCCGGCGCGGCCGCGGGGCGCCGGTTCACCGTCACGAGCGATCTCGAGGCCGCCTTGCGGGACGCGGCCGTCGTCATGGCCCTCCGGATCCAGCGGGAGCGGATGGCTGGCGGGCTCCTGCCGACCCTCCGGGAGTACGCTGCCCGCTTCGGCCTGACGCAGGAGCGGCTTCGCCTCGCTCGACCGGACGTGGTCGTCATGCACCCGGGGCCGATGAACGAGGGGATCGAGATCGCCCCGGACGTGGCAACGGACCCGCGGGCCGTCATCACCGACCAGGTGACGAACGGGGTCGCGGTCCGGATGGCCCTCCTCTACCTCCTGGCCGGCGTCCACGGCGAGGTGGAAGGGCGGTGAGCGAGGCCCGCCGCGAAGGCTCGGCCCTCGAGGTCGGCGCCGTCGTCGGTCGGCTCGAGGTCGGGCCGGCCTGGCTCGTCGACCCGGCGAGCGGGCGCTCGGGACCGGGCGAGGTCGTCGTCGAGGACGGGCGGCTCCGCGCCGTCCGCTGGCTCGCGGGGGCCGCCGGGGCGGGGGTCGAGGCCGGCGGGATCGTCGTCGCCCCGGGCTTCATCGATCTCCACGCCCACTTCCGGGAGCCCGGCAACGAGGACGCCGAGACGATCGCCACCGGCCAGGCGGCGGCGGCCCACGGCGGCTTCACGACGGTCTGCCTCATGCCGAACACGGAGCCCCCCGTCGACGAACCCTCCGTCGTCGCCCGGATCAGGGCGGCAGCGGCCGCCTCGGGCTCCCCCGTCCAGGTCCTCGTCTACGGCACCGTCAGCGCCGGCCGGGCGGGGGAGCAGCTCGCCGCCATCGGCGAGCTCGCCGACGCCGGGGTCGTCGGCTTCTCCGACGACGGCGCCCCGATCCGCTCGGCCGCCCTCCTCCGGAACGCGCTCCTCTACGCGGGCATGGTCGGGCTGCCTGTCGTCGACCACGTCGAGGAGCCGAGCCTCTGTGCCGGGGCGGAGGCCCATGAGGGGCTCGTGGCGACGGTCCTCGGTCTCCGGGGCTGGCCGGCGGCAGCGGAGTCGGCGATCGTCGCCCGCGACCTGGCCATCCTCGCCGCGGTCGTCGCCGACGAGCCGCGGGCCCGTCTCCACCTCGCCCACCTCTCGACCCGGGAGGCGATCGAGCTCGTCCGGGCGGCACAGGCCCGGGGTCTGCCGGTGAGCTGCGAGGTGACGCCCCACCACCTCGGCCTCGCCGACGAGTGGCTGGCGGGGGCGCGGCGCTGGGCCTGGGAGGCGGTCGACGAGGCGGGGCGGGCGAGGAACCCCTGGCGCGACGGGGTCCTCGTCGCCCGGCCCTACGCGACGGCCTGCAAGGTGAACCCGCCGCTCCGCTCTGCCGACCACGCCGTCGCTTGCCTTGCCGCCGTCGCCGACGGGACGGCCGACTCCGTCGCCACCGACCACGCCCCACACACCGTCGTGGACAAGCTCGTCGAGTTCGGTCTCGCCGCAAACGGGATCAGCGGGATCGAGACGGCCCTCGGTGTCCTCCTCGCCGCCGTGGAATCGGGGCGGATCTCCCTCGAGCGAGCGATCGCCGCCCTGACCGTTGGGCCGGCCCGGTTTCTCGGCCCGCGCCTCGGGCGCTCGGTCGGGCTCGTCGAGGGCGAGCCGGCCGACCTCGTCGTCTTCGACCGGAAGGCACGGTGGACGGTGACCGAGGGGTCGCTGCGGTCGAAGGGCAAGAACAGCCCCCTCCTCGGTCGCGAGCTCCCGGGCCGGGTCCTCGCGACTGTCGCCGCCGGTCGGCTCGCCTACGCGGACCCCGAGTTCGATCTCGCGGGTCGAGGGGCGACGGGCTCCGGGGGACGATGAGCCGTCACGACCCCTTCGCCGGGCTGGAGCGGCGGAGCCTCTGGGGAGCGACGATGCCGGCCCTGCCGGACCGCTCGGGCCGCGTCCTCCCCGACACCGCCGACGTCGTCGTCGTCGGCGGCGGCTACACGGGTCTCGCCGTCGCCCGGCGTCTCGCCCTCGCCCGGAGCCACGTCGTCGTCCTCGAGGCCGAGACCCTCGGCTGGGGTGCCTCGACCCGCAACGGTGGGATCGCCCACCCGGGCTTCAAGTGGGGCCTCGTCGAGCTCGGCCGCCGCTTCGGCCCCGGGCTCGGGCGAGCCCTCTTCGAGGAGTCCCTCGAGGCCTACCGGTTCCTCGTCGGCCTCATCCGGGACGAGGGGATCGACGCCGACCTGCGGACGACGGGCTACCTCGAGCTGGCCTGGTCGGCGGCCGACCGGGCGGCCTTCGCCGCCGAGGCGGCCGCCCTGACCGAGGTCGGGGTGCCGGCCCGGGTCGTCGAGGGGGCCGAGCTCCGAGAGGAGATCGGGAGCCGGGCCTACGAGGCGGGCCTCGTCGTCGAGGTCGGGGCGGTCCTCCACCCGGGCAAGTGGTTTGCCGGTCTCGCCAGCCTCGCCGACCGGGCCGGCGCCGACCTCCACGAGCGGGTCCGGGTCCGGGCGATCCGGCGCCAGGCCGACGGCCGCTTCGTCGTCGAGACGAGCCGGGGCGCCCTCCTCGCCCGCGAGGTCGTCGTCGCCACGAACGGCTACACCGACGGGGTCGCCCCGGCCGTCCGCCGCCGGGTCGTCCCGGTCGGGAGCTACATTGTCGCCACCGAGCCGCTCCCGGCGGAGGTGGCCGGCACCCTCGTCCCCCGGGGGCGGGGCGTCTTCGACAGCCGGAACTTCCTCAGCTACTGGCAGCTGAGCGCCGACCGGCGGCTCGTCTTCGGAGGACGGGTCAGTTTCTGGCCGACCTGGGTGGGTCGGACGGCCCGCCTCCTCTGGGGCCGGATCCGGGAGGTCTACCCGGACCTCGGCGAGGTGCGGCTCGCCCACGCCTGGGGCGGGAAGGTCGCCCTCACCGTCGACCGGATGCCCCACGTCGGTCGCTTCGGTGGGGTCTGGCACGCCGTCGGCTACTCCGGGACCGGGGTCGTCCTCTCGACGTATCTGGGAACCCGGCTCGCCGACTGGATTCAGGGCGGCGCACCACCGGTCGTCGCCAGCCTCCGGTTCCCTCTCGTCCCGGCGCCCTACGAGGGCCGACCCTGGTTCCTGCCCCTCGTCGGGGAGTGGTTCCGCTGGCAAGACCGGCGGGCCCGCCGGTCGTCGCGATGAGCCCCGACTCCGAAACACCCCGTCGGCCGGCCCGGCGCCGGGTCGAGTACAAGGGTGCCCCCCTCGATCCCGAGCGAGGCCCTGGCCTCGGCTGCTTCTGGATCCAGGTCGTCCTCCTCGTCGTCTTCGTCATCGCGACGCCCCTCTCGGTCGGACGGGTCCCGGACGTCGTGACGGCGATCCTCCTCTTCGTCGTCATCGGCCTCCTCTTCTTCGTCGGCCAGACCGCGATCTTCCTCCTCCGCCTCGTCGCCGCCGAGCGGCGAGAGGCTCGTCGCCGACCCCTTGCCTCGGTGACGAAGACCGTCGGTGAGCTCGAGGCCGAGCTGGCCGGCGAGGAGGGCGAGGGGCGGGGGGCGGGCGCCGTCGTTGGCTCGGGCGAGGGCGGCGAGGCGACGGCGGGGGAGGAGGCGGCCAGCGAGGGCCACACGCGGCCTGCCGAGGGCGAACGGAGCGGTCGCTCGGCGAGCCTCCCGGACGAGCAGTCGAGCGTGCGAGAATAGGCGACGTCCGGTCATTCGCCACCATCGGCCAGGAGGATTGCCAGCAGTGCCCGTCCTCGCCACCTTCTTCTCCGTCCGCCGCGGCCGCGACCCGTTCTTCAAGTTCTTCATGAAGACGATCTTCCCGCGCCAGGTCCGCGAGTACGAGGAGAGGTTCGGGATCCGCTTCCTGGGTTGGTACAACGTGGCCTACGGCTGGGACTTCGACAATGTCATCCTCCTCGAGCTGCCCGACTACGCGACCCTCGACCGGCTCGAGGCGGATGCCGCGACCCGCGCCCTCGGGCACCGGGCGGCGGAGTGGCTCTTCGAGCGCCACCACGCCATGTTCCTCCGGGAGCGACTCGGCCCGGACCTCGTCTATCACGGTTGAGAGGAGGCGATCGCCATGGCGGATGGCCGGAACGACCTGCTCGGCGAGCTCGCGGCGGACGCCGCCCTCGAGCGGACCGACTTCCTCATCAGCGCCGCCGACCAGCTCCGGCGCTTCCTCGAGGCGAACCGGGAGCGGATCGCCGAGCTCGGCGGCCTCGTCCTCATCGACGACGAACCCGACTACCTCTCGGTCGCCCCGGACGGTTCCTTCCGGAGCCGGACCCGCTACCTCGACGAGGCGAGTGGGGAGTGGGTGAGCGAGACCGAGGTCATCGAGAGCCCGGCCGAGCTCGTCGAGCTCTACAACCCGGCCGACATCTACGCCGCCTTCGCCGAGGCAGCCCGCGAGGCGGCCGGCCTCCCGCCCGAGCCGACCGGGGCCGAAGGGCTCCTCGAGACGGCCGGGATCGCTCCCGAGGAGACCGTCGGCGCCGAGGATGAGCTCTACGCCGCCGCAGCCGAGGCCTGGGCGGCGCAGCAGCCCGAGGAACCCGAGCCGGACACCGAGGAGGAAGCCGCCGCCCGCCTCTACGACCTGGCCCTCGCCTTCCAGGAGCGGAGCCAGCGGGCCGAGGCGGAGCTCCTCGAGCAGTTCGAGGATCTGGCCCGCCCTCTGGCGGCCCGGGTCGGCGACCTCATCGTCGTCGAAGACGAGGACGAACGCCTCGTCCTCCACGCCGACGGGCGGCTCCGAGCCGAGGTCCTGCCCGAGGAGACGCCCGGGGAGTGGCGAGTCCTGGCCTCGCCCGACGAGCTCGTCGAGTACTACGACCCGACCGACGTCTTCGGCGACATCGCCGACGCCCTCGCCGAGGCCTACCCGAGCGTCGCCCCCGAACTCGAGGAGGGGGAGGAGGGGGACGGTGCGGCGGTCGAGGAGATCGAGGACGAGGGCGACGGCGCCGACGGACGGGGTGGGCCGCTTCGCCACTGAGCCAGCCGCCTTGTTTCGGCCCGGCGGCGGTCTCCGGGCGGTGCCGAGGCGACGGCCGTCCTGGTGACGACCCGACGACCAGGGCCAGCCCTGGCTGGTCTGGCCGAGTGCCTCGAGAGCCGCTCCATCGTCCCCGGGCAGTGGCTCGTCCGGCTCGCCGTCCCCTCCGCGCCCGTCGGGATCCGGGCCGGCCAGGTCGTCCACCTCGGACCCGAGGGCGTCCCCGGCGCCGTCCTCCGGCGAGCCTGCCCGGTCGCCGGCGTCGAACCTCGCGAAGGGACCCTCACCCTCTACCTCGACGCCGAGGACGACGGCGGGCGGCGGTCGATGGGCTGGCCGAGCTCCCTCCGACCCGGAGACCGGGTCGCCATCGCCGGTCCCTACGGCCGCCCCTTCGAGGTCGATCCGCGGAGCCGGCACCTCCTCCTCGTCGCCGTCGGCCGCCTGTCGGGCGCCCTCCGACTCCTCGTCGACGAGGCCCTCCGCGACGGCCGCCACGTCACCCTCCTCTTCGAGGCGCGCGACGCCCGATTCGTCTTCCCCTCGAGCCTCCTGCCCGATCCCGTCGAGTACGTCGTCGTCACCGCCGACGGCTCCCTCGGCCGGGAAGGGACGGCCGAGGCGCTCCTGCCCGAGTTCGAAGCCTGGGCCGACCAGGCCTTCGCGGCGGGGCCGGTGGCTGCCCTGGCCGGTCTCGCCCGCGTGGCGGCCGGACGCCGGGAGCGGCTCGGGGTCGCCCAGCTCGGTCGGAAGCGAGGCGGTGGGCGGACTCCGCCGCCCGGCTCGCCGACGGCCCGACGCCGGGCCTTCCTCCAGGTGGCCCTTCCCGTCGGTCCGGTCTGTGCCCTCGGTGTCTGTCTCGGCTGCGTCCGCGAGGGGACAGCGGGCCCGATCCGAACCTGCCGGGAGGGGCCCGTCGTCGCCGCCGAGGAGGTCCGCTGGCCGACCGAGGACGGTCGCTGGGCGGAGGCGGGATGAAGGCGCGCCGGCGAGTCGTCACGGGGCCGGCCCGATCGGGCCGGGCGCCGGATCCGAAGCGGACCCCGACGGTCCGGCGGATCCGGAGCGCGATCGTTCCCGCCGGGCCCGCCTCACGGCCGCTGCCGGCGGCGGGTCCGGGCTCGTTGGCGGCGGTCGCGGCGGGCAGCGTCCCGGCCGGGCGTGGGTCGGGGGAGCCCGGCGGGCTCGACGTCGACCTGAGCGTCGCCCTCGGTGGCCGCTCCCCCCTGCGCCTCCGGAACCCGATCCTCGTCGCCGCCGGCTGCGCCGGCTCCGGGCCCGAGGTCGCCGAGGCCGTCGAGCTCGACCGGCTCGGGGCGATCGTGACCCGGACGACGACCCTCCGCCCCCGAGACGGCGCGCCGGCCCCCCGGCTCGTCGAGCTGCCGAACGGCCTCCTCTGGGCGACGGGGTTCCCGAACCCGGGCCTCGAGGCGGTCATCGAACGAGTCGCCCCCGCCTGGCGCGATCTCCAGACTGCGGTCGTCGTCAGCGTCGGCGGCGACGGGCCGGGCGAGGTGGCGGAGCTCGCTCGCCGCCTCGAGGACGTCCCCGGCATCGCTGCCCTCGAGCTGAACCTCGCCGAGCTCGGCCCGGGACCGAGTGAGATCGGGCCCCTGGCGGCCCTCGTCGCCGCCGTGAGGCGGGCGACGGCCCGGCCCCTCATCGCGAAGGTCCCCGCCTCCGACGATCCCGGGCGGCTCGGACGGGCCCTCGTCGAGGCCGGGGCCGACATCCTCGCCGGGCCGGGCGGGGTGCGGGGACGCGCCCTCGCGCCGGGCATGGGGTACGGAACCCGCCGCCGGTCGGCCCTCGGGACCGCCCGAGGCTTCCTCGCCGGGCCGGTCCTCCTCCCCCTCGCCCTCGACGTCGTCGCCGAGCTCGCCGCCGCGGTCCGGGTCCCGATCATCGGGCTTGGCGGGGTGCGAACGGTCGGTGACGTCCTCGACCACCTCGCCGCCGGGGCCACGGCGGTCGGGATCGGGAGCGCCGCCCTCGCCGACCCGGGCCTGCCGGGGCGGCTCGTCACCGAGCTCGCGGCGATCCTCGCCGCGAGTGGGAGCCGCGACGTCGGCTCCTTCCTCGACCGTCTCCGCGGGCGGTGAGGCGAGGCGACCGCGGCCGACCGTACACTGTCCCTGTGACGACCCCGAAGCCCGCCCTCGAGCTTGCCGCCCAGGCGGCCATCGCCGCCCGAACCGAGGCCCTCTTTCGCTCGACCGGAGGGATCATCGAGGGCCACTTCGTCCTGACGAGCGGCCGTCACGCGGCGACGTACCTCGAGAAGTTCCGCGTCCTCCAGCACCCGGCGGCGACCTCGGAGCTCGTCGGTTTCTGGGCCGCTCGCTACCGGGACGCCGACCGGCAGCCGACGGTCGACGTCGTCGCCGGGCCAACGACGGGCGGGATCATCCTCGCCTTCGAGACGGGCCGCCAGCTCGGCGTTCGGGCGATCTTCGCCGAGGAGGTTCGCGACGCGGATGGGCAGCTCCGGCGGGTCTTCCGGCGGGGCTTCGAGATCCGACGGGGCGAGCGGGTCCTCCTCGTCGACGACGTCCTCACGACCGGCGGTTCCCTCGTCGCCATGCTCCCCGCCGTCGAGGAGGCGGGTGGCGAGATCGTCGGCTGCCACGTCCTCGTCGACCGCTCGGCTGGGCGGTCGACCTTGACCTCGCCTCTGTCGGGGCGGACCTACCCCCTTCGGGCTCTCTGGCAGCTCGACCTGCCGACCTGGGAGCCGGCCGAGTGCCCGCGCTGTGCCGAGGGGGTCCCGCTCGGGGAGCCGGGCGGCGGCGGGGCGACAGGCTGAGTTGGGCCTGGCGTTCGTCCCGAACGACTTCCTCGTCGCCCGGAGCGACCTCCAGGATGCCGCGACGCGGACCGAGCGTCCGGTCGTACCGCTTGCCGTGAGCGAGACACTCTACGCCCCCTCGCCCTCCGGCTGCACCTCGATCGGATCGGGGCGCCGCTGCCCTCGTGGGACGTCATTCCGAAGGACGTCGATACCCGGCAGAAGTTCGCCGCCGCCGAGGAGGCGGCCGGGGCGGGGCGCACAGCGCTCGGCGACCGGACCGTCGACGTCAGCTCTGCCCTCCGACCCTTCACGCCACCGCCCCTGACGATCGCCGCGCCGGGCTTCGAGCCGGGGCCCGGCGACTGCCTCGGGACGTACGACACCATGGTCCCGACCCTGAACGCCGTCTCCCTCATGCTCCGCCCCGACTACGCCGCTCGCTCACCGCGGCCCGGCTCGCTCACCCCGACCTTCACGATCGCCTCGAAGGGTCTCGCCAACGCCGACGCCGCTCCCGTCCGACCCCAGGTCGAAGCCGGGACCGTCGAGGTCGGTCTCGAACCGGCCTACCGGACCCTGCGAAGCGTTCCCCTCGCGGTGGCCCGCGGCTTCCGCTCGACGGGTCCCTACGATCAGCCCTTCTACTTCGCGCCCATCACGACCTTCGACCTCGGCCGCCTCGAGCTCCCCTCGAACCCGCTCAACTACGTCCCCCTCGGAGCCTATGATCCGCCGGCGACGGAGCTCGTGGCCGGGCCAGATGGGCGGGCTCTCCCGGAGCCGGTCCCGATGCACCCGACACTCAACCCGGCCGGCCTCATCGCGGTGCCGCCGCTCGCGATGACGAACCTCGAAGCGGCGAGGCTCCTCCGCGGCGACGCCCCGATCGACGCCGTCCGGGTCCGGGTCCGCGGGCTCACCGACTTCGGGTCCGAGGCCCGCCGGAGGGTCGAGCGGGTTGCCTCTCGGATCGCCGAGCTCGGGCTCGACGTCGACATCGTCGCCGGTTCCTCGCCGCAGCCGGTCGAGGTCTACGTCCCGGCCTATCGGGTCGACCGCCAGCCCCCGGGGACCTCGGCTTCGTCCGCCAGCAATGGACGACCCTCGGGGCCGCGGAGCGAGTCGAGCGTGGCCTCGGCGAGACGAACCTCGCCCTCCTCCTTCTTGCTCTTGCCACAGCCGCCGTCTTCGCGGTCGGCGTGCAGCTGAGCCAGCTTGCCACGCGCACTCAGGACACGGCCATTCTCCTGGCCCTCGGCTGGCCTCGCCGCCGGATCCTCGGCTGGTACGGATCGGAGGCCCTCGCTGCGGCGGGGTTGATCGTCCTCGCCGGCCTCGTCTCCTGGCTCGTCGGGCCGCGAAGCCGCTGGGGCCTCGTCGCCACGGGCGGGCTCGCCGCCCTCCTCCCGACCGCCGCCCTCGTCGGGACGGCCTTCGTCCTCCGCCGAGCGACGGGGACGCCGGCGAGGGGCGATCTCTGGCAGGGGGCCCCGACGGGTCTGATCGGCCGGGTCGCCGGGATCCCCAGCTACGCTCTCCGCAGCCTCGTCGCCCGCCCCCTCCGAAGCCTCACGACCGCCGCCGCCCTCAGCCTGGCCGCAGCGGCTCTCGGGCTCGGGGTCGTCCTGGTCGCGGAGACCGGAGCTCGGGTCGGCCCGACGCTCCTGGCGTCGGCCTTGACCGACACCCTCCGTCCCCACCAGCTCGCCCTCCTCGTTTCTGGCCGGGCTGACCGGGGTCTGGCTCACCCTCGTCCTCCTCGCCGTCGACCTGACCCATCGGCGTCGCGAGTTTCTCGTCCTCCGGGCAGTGGGTTGGAGCCGACGAGCCCTCCGCCTCCTCACCCTCGGCGAACGAGTCGGGCTTGGCGTCCCGGCGGCGATCGGGTCGGCCCTGCTCGCGGCGGCCCTCGCTGAGCCCGTCACCGGGACCAGTGGGGAGCTGCCGGCGGCCCTCGCCGCCCTGGCGGCCGGCTCCGTCGCGCTCTGGGGCGCGCTGGGGCCGTTGCCGGGCGCCGGAGCAGGGTGAGGAGGAAGGCCGTGGCCACACTGGGCGCGATCGAAGAGACCCTCCTCGTCCTGAGCGGGGTTTCGAAGGTCTACCCAAGCCGAGATGGCTCCGCGCCGATCCGGGTCTTCGAGGGGATCGACCTCGAGCTCAGGGCCGGGGAACTCGTCTGCGTCGCGGGGCGCTCGGGGTCCGGCAAGACGACCCTCCTCCACATCGCGGCAGCCCTCATCGTTCCGACCTCCGGCGTCGTCCGCTGGCGGCGCGTCGACCCGGCTGAGCTCGGGGACGCCGAGCGGTCGGCGCTGCGCCGGGAGATGCTCGGGATCGTCTTCCAGGAGGCCGGGCTCATCGGGACGCTGACGGCGGCCGAGAACGTCGCTCTCCCTGGCCTGCCGGCGGGCCTCGGGCGGGACGCGCGGCGACGGGCGCGGGAGCTCCTCGAGCTCGTCGGCGTCGCGGGTCGGGCGAATCACTTCCCGTCTCAGCTCTCCGGCGGCGAGCGACAGCGGGTCGGGATTGCGAGGGCCCTGTTCGCCGACCCGCCGGTCCTCATCGTCGACGAGCCGACGGCGAACCTCGACCGGAGGACGGCCGACGCGATCATCGAGCTCCTCGCCTCCATCCGGGCGGCGGGCCGGGGCCTCCTCGTCGCCTCCCACGATGCCCACCTCATCGCTCGCGCCGACCGGGTCGTTGCCCTCGACGGCTAAGGGCGGACGGTGAGCTCGACCCTCGCAGGCGGCCGGCGTCGCAAAGGTGGTCTGCCGGGTCAGCCCCCGCATTCAGCCGCCGTGCCGGGCCTCCTCGATCGCCGCCCGGAGCTCGCCGTCGGTCGCGATTCCCTCGAAGGAGCCAACGATGACCCCGGAGCGGTCGACGACGTAGATCCAGGGCTCGCTGACGATCCGGAAGGCCTCGGCGGCCGGCACGAGCTGGAGCTGGTTGTTCGCGTCGAGCCGGGGCTGGAGGCGGCCGTCGACGACGTCGAGGACGTAGGGCTCGACGTTGACGAAGGCGACGTCCGGGTACTCGGCGACGTACGGCTTCACCCGGTCGAGGGTGGGACCGCACTGGGCGCTAACGCAGAAGGCCGGCGTGGCGAAGACGAGGACGAAGGGCTTCTGGGCGGCGAGGAGGGCGTCGACCGAGGCCTCGTAGAAGGCGGGGAGGGGATTCGGATCCGAGGAGATCCGCCGGAGGTCGCCGCCGACGTCGGCCGCCGTCGGGGTCCTGACGGCGGGGGCTCGATCGCCGACCCCGAGGGCCATCGCCCGCTCCCGGACGTCGAACTGGACTCGGATCGTCTCGGTCGGGGTGCCCGGTGCCGAGGTCGTGAAGGCGGCGACCCACGTCCCGGCGTGGGTGAAGGTGACGTGGCTGACGTAGAGGCCCCGCTCGCCCTCGATCCCCCAGGCGAACTCGGCCTCGGGGGTGGCGGCGGGGTCCTTCGCCTCGGGCGAGTCGAAGAAGGCGACGCTCACCGTCCGTTCCGGTCGCGCGGCGGGCTGGTTCGTCGCCGGGTCGAGGAAGGAGAAGAGGAACCGGTTTGGGCCGACGGCCTGCTCGGAGGAGACGATGACCGGGATGACGCTCGGCCGGGCCGCCGAGCTCGGAGAAGGGCTCCCTCCACCCGAGCCCGCCCCGCCCCCCGGCCCACCGCCGGGAGCGACGCAGGCGGCGAGGGCGAGACCGATGAGGAGGAGGACGCCGAGCCGGGCGGCTCGGCGGCTGGTTCGAGCTGGGGGGCGGAGGGTGCGGAGCTGACGATGGCCCACGACCCGACAGCTTATCCCGGATCAGCCGCAACGGCCGTCGGGGTCGCTCACGGTCACCCTGGTCCGTGCGGGCCAGGCGGTCCCCGACCGGCCTCCCGACCGCTCGCGGTAGAATGCCGACCGTTCGGCGCCGAGCGTCCCCTCGAGCGGTCGTCGAGGACCAGCGAGCCACGCGAGCTGGCACGAGCAGGCTGCCCGTCCCGGAACGGGTGGCGGTGGAGGCACGGAACCCGTCGGTGAACCGATACCAGCAGCTGGCGGCAGCGGCCGTCGTTACGACCCTCCTCCTCGTCACGATCGGGGTCGTGGTTCGGGCCACCGACTCCGGCCTCGCCTGTCCCCACTGGCCCGGCTGTTTCGAGGACCAGTTCCTCCCGGGCCTCGACGCCGGCTACCAGGTCTGGCTCGAGTGGGTCCACCGGACCGTCGCCGTCGTCCTCGGGTCCCTCGTCCTCGGCCTCGCCGTCGTCGCCGTCGCCCGCCATCGGAGCGAGCCAGCCATCCTCTGGCCGTCCCTCGCCGGGGTCGGCCTCGTCGCCTTCCAGGCCTGGCTCGGCCGCGAGACCGTCCGCCTCGGCAACAGCGGCGAATCCGTCACCGCCCACCTCGTGGCGGCGATGCTCCTCCTCGGGCTCCTCGTCTTCGTCGCCGTTCGCGCCTCCTTCCCGCGGCGCCTCGCCGGCCGGGGCGACCAGCGCTTCACGGCCCTCGCCGTCTTCGGGGCCGCCGCCGTCTTTCTCCTCCTCGTCTTTGGCTCGAACGTCACGGCCGAGGATGCCGCCCTCCTCTTCCCCGACTGGCCGCTCATGGGCGGGACCCTCTTCCCGCCCCTCACCGAGCTAACGACGACGCATGTCCTCCATCGCTGGGTGGCGATCGTCGTCGGGTTCATCGTCGCCGGCATCGCCCTCGTCGCCTGGCGGACGCAGCGCGGACGGGCCGGCGGTCGGACGCTGGTCTGGGTCGCCTGGAGCGCGGCAGTCCTCTATCCCATCCAGGCCCTCGTCGGCGGGGCCCAGGTCCTGACCCGCCTCGCCGAATGGACCCAGACCCTCCACCTCGCCCTCGGGGCGCTCATCTGGGGCCTCTTCGTCGCCCTCGCGACAGGATCGTATTACCGAGCTCGCCTCCTCGCCTCGCCCGTCGTCTCGTCGGGGCCCGGAGACCGCGGATCGGAGGGACGACGGGACGAGGTCGTCGAGGGGGCCGGCGAGATGGTGGCTGGGTCGGCGGGGGCGTCGGCGGCCGAGGCGAGACCCGGCGACACGATCCGGGCCTACGTCGCCCTCACGAAGCCGCGGATCATCGAGCTCCTCCTCGTCACGACGGTCCCGGCGATGGTCCTCGCCGAGCGGGGTATCCCCCGTCTCGATCTCGTCCTCTGGACCCTCGTCGGTGGGAGCCTCGCCGCTGGCTGCGCGAACGCCATCAACCAGGTCCTCGAGCGCGACATCGACGAGCGGATGTCGAGGACCCGGCGACGGCCGCTGCCGAGCCACCGGGTCGAGCCGGCGAACGCCCTCCTCTTCGCCGTCGGTCTCGGGGTCCTCGGCCTCGTCAGCCTCGCCTGGTTCGTCAACCTCCTGGCAGCCTTCCTCGCCCTCCTCGCCATCGGCGTCTACGTCGTCGTCTACACGGTCCTCTTGAAGCGGACGACCCCGCAGAACATCGTCATCGGTGGGGCTGCGGGCGCCCTGCCGCCGGTCATCGGCTGGGCCGCGGTGACCGGGCGGGTCGAGCTGCCCGCCTTCGTCCTCTTCGCCCTCGTCTTCGCCTGGACGCCGCCCCACTTCTGGGCCCTCGCCCTCAAGGCCCGCCGCGACTACGAGGCGGCCGGCATCCCGATGCTCCCGGTCGTCCGCGGCGCTCCGGAGACGGCCCGCCAGATCGTCCTCTACACCCTCCTCGTCGTCGCCATCTCCCTCCTCCTCTTCGTCGTCGGCCGGCTCGGCCTCCTCTATCTCGGGGCAGCCGTCGTCCTCGGACTCGTCTTCCTCTGGCGCTCGGTCGCCTTGTGGCGGCGCTCCTCGTCGCCCGACGGGTCCCTGGCCGGGGCGATCGGGCTCTACCGCTACTCGATCAGCTACCTCTCCCTCCTCTTCCTCGCCCTCGCCGCCGACGCGGTCCTCGTCGGCCCGGTCGGGTAGCCCGGAGCAGCCCGCTCGGGTAGCCTGGAGCGATGGAGCCGCGCCACCTCACCCCGCCCCTGACGGCCGAGGAGATCGCCGCCGTCCGGCGCCCTTTCCGGGCGGCCTCCCTCCTCCCCGGCCGGGCCTACCACGACCCGGCAGTCTGGGAATTCGAGCGGGAGGCCTTCTTCTTCAAGGACTGGATCTGTGTCGGCCGGGCCGAGGACGTCCCGGAGGCCGGGAGCTTCCGAGTCGTCGACTTCTTCGGTGAGAGCGTCATCGTCGTCCGAGGTCGCGACGACCGGATTCGAGCCTTCTTCAACGTCTGTCGCCACCGGGCGAGCGCCGTCGTCGACGAGCCCTGTGGGCGCCTCGTCCGCTTCCAGTGTCCCTACCACGCCTGGGTCTACGACCTCGATGGTCGGCTCCTCCGGGCCAAGCACACCGAAGACCTCGAGGCCTTCGACCCGGCTGACTTCGGGCTGACCCCGATCCGCTGCGAGGTCTGGGACGGCTTCGTCTTCCTCTGCTTCGATCCCGAGCAGGCAGGCCTCGAAGCCTGGCTCGGCGACTGGGTCGACCACCACCGCTCCTTCGGCCGCGACTTCGCCGGCCTCCGCCGGGCTGGTCGTCGGCTCGAGTACGAGGTGGCCGCGAACTGGAAGATCGTCGCCGAGAACTACAGCGAGTGCTACCACTGCCCGCCCGTCCACCCGCTCCTGAACCGCCTGACGCCCTACGACCTCGGCGAGGACTTCGTGCCGACGGGGCCCTGGAAGGGCGGCTGGATGGTCTTCGCCGAGGGCTGCGAGACGATGTCGATGGACGGGCTCCGGCATGGCCGGCCGATCCTCTTCGCCCGCGACGAGGTCGAGGCGCGGCGGATCTACTACTACATCCTCTGGCCGAGTCTCATCATCTCCGTCCATCCCGACTACGTCCTCGTCCACCACCTCTGGCCGGAGGGACCGGAACGGACGAAGGTCCTCTGCGACCTCTACCTCGGAGCCGAATCGGTCGGCCAGGTCGACGTCGAGGGCGCTCTGGAGTTCTGGGACCTCACGAACCGCCAGGACTACCACGTCGTCGAGCTCCAGCAGCGGGGAACGCGGTCCCGGAGCTGGCGAGCCGGACGGTTCTCGAATCAGGAGGCGTCGGTCCATGCCTTCGACCTCATGGTCGTCGACCGCTACGCCATGGACGGCCGACGGACGCCACGAGAGCAGCGGACGATGCTCGAGCCCGGACAGCCAAGCCGCCGACGGGCGGCGAGCGGCGGTCGGGGGGACGGAGCGGTGGAGGGTTCGCGGGTCGCCCTTCGAGCCGCCCGGAGCCCCCGGGCCTCGGCGGCTCGATGAGCAAGCTCCTCGTCGCCATCGTCCACGGCGACGACGCTGCCGCGGCTGCCGACGCCCTCCGGCGCGCGGGTCACCGGTTCACTCAGCTTCCGTCGGTCGGTGGCTTCCTCGGCGAGGCGAACGCGACCTTCCTCCTCGCCACCGAGGACGACCGGGTCGAGGCGGTCCTCCACTGTCTCGGTGAGGTCTGCCGGCCGCGGGAGCTCGAGGTGCCCCTCGTCCTCCTCGAGCGGCTCGCCGACTGGCGGGCCAGGACGGTCGCCCACGGCGGAGCGACGGTCCTCGTCCTCGACCTCGACCGGATCATTCGGCTCTAACGGAGGGCGCCCGGGGACGCCTCAGACGGTCCTTCGGGGCGAACGCGGCTTCGTCCGCTCGGCGATCCGGGCGAGCGCCCCCTCCCAGCCCGCGTCGATCGGCCGCCCCGGCGCGTCGAGGTCGACGAGGAGGGGGGCGTGGTCGGAGGGGACCGGAACCCCCTTGCGGGCCTCGCGGTCGATCTCCGCCCAGACTGCCCGCCGGGCGACGGGCTCGGTAACGAGGAGGTGGTCGATCCGCATCCCCTCGTTCCGGTGGAAGTTCCCGGCCCGGTAGTCCCACCAGGTGTAGCGGCCGGGCTCGGGTCGAAGCTGGCGGTAGATGTCGACGAGGCCCCAGCGGAGGAGGCGCTCGAAGGCGCCCCGCTCGGCGGGCGAGACGTGGGTGCCGCCATGGACGGCGACGGGATCCCAGACGTCGGCGTCGCTCGGGGCGACGTTGAAGTCGCCGCCGACGACGAGGGGTTCGTCGGGTCGGCAGGTCTCCTCGAGCCAGCGGGCGAGGCGGTCGAACCAGCGGAGCTTCCCCTCGTAGAAGGGTGAACCGACCTGACGGCCGTTCGGGGCGTAGATCGAGATGACCCGCAGGTCGCCGACCGTCGCCGCCACCATCCGGGCCTCGTCGAAGGGGTCGAAGTCCTCCTCGCTGACGGAGGGCGCCCCGGGTCCGCTGTCGCGAACGGGCCCGTCGCCGAAGTTCGTCACGACCGCCCCGATCGGGACCCGGGCGGCGATGGCGACGCCGTTCCAGCGCCCCTCGCCGTGGTGGACGAGCTCGTAGCCCGCCATCTGGAAGGGGACGACCGGGGCGTCGGCGTCGGCGAGCTTCGTCTCCTGGAGGAGGAGGACGTCCGGGGCAGCCCGCTCGAGCCACCAGAGGACCTTGTCGAGGCGGGCCTTGAGGGAGTTGACGTTCCAGGTTGCGATCCGCATCGTCTCGTCGCTCGGGGTGTGGTCTGGGTGCCGGTGGTGGGTCGTCAGTAGCGCCGCCCGCGCTGGCGGGCGAGGTCGAAGGTCGCTGTGTCGGCGATGGCCATGACCGCCATGGTCCCGGCCTGGACCGGGTCCGAGACGACGAGGTCGACGTGGTCGGTGATGGAACCGACCATGTTCAGGGCGACGATCGGGATGCCGAGGGCCCGAAGCTCGTCGGCGGCCCGCGAGATCTCGCCGCCCATGATCGACCCGGCGAGGACGAGGAGGCGGGCCCGGGGTAGGTCGGCGACGGCCCGGACGGCGGTGGCGATCGCCTCTTCGCCAACGAGGGGGATGGTGTCGACGCTGATCCGTTCGCCGCGGAGGTTGTGGCGATCGGCCTCCGAAACGGCGCCGAGGGCGACCTGGGCGACCTGGGCGCCGCCGCCGATGACGATGACCCGCTTGCCGAAGACCCGGTCGAGGGCTCGGGTCGGTCGGACCGCCCGGACCTCGGCGAGCCCCTGGAGGGCGGCGATGAGGGCCGCCTCGTCGACCCCCTCGACCTCGAGCTCCGCTTCGACGGCGGGGGGCTCCTCGGCGACGCGACGGACCGTCGAGAGGGTCCGGAGGGAGCCGCCGAGGGCGGCGATTCGGCCGGCGATGGCCGGAACGGCGGCTGGCGTGTCGAGGTGGTCGACTCGAAGGGCGACGGTGCCGGGGGAGCCGGAACGGCGGGGCATGGGACTCCCTCTCCAGGTGCCGCTCTAGCGGCCGCCGAGGTCAGCGACGGTCAGCCGGTCGGGCTCGATGCCGCTGCCGGGCTCGTGCCGCTCGTGGGGGACGCCGAGCTCGACGAGGACCTCGCTCGTCGCCGCCGGGTCGCTCGTCGTCAGCATGAGGGCGCCGTCGGTGTCTTCGGCGACGCCGACGATGCCGGTGATGTTGATGCCCCGTTCGCCGAGGGCCGTTGCGAGGCGGCCGAGGGCGCCAGGTCGATCCTCGAGCTGGACGGTAAACCAGACGGTCACGGTGTCGTCTCCTGCGTCGTCGCTCGCCACGCCGGTCCAGTCGGGGCTTGCGGGGGCGGCCGACGGGGTCGATGGTACAGCGGCGCCGACGGTGGGCGCGTACCCTCCTCGATCGATGGAGATCCAGATCTTCGGCCTGCCCGACAGCCCGGCGACTCGGGCAGCCCTCCGCTTCTTCTCCGAGCGCAGGATCCGGGCCCAGTTCGTCGACCTCCGGCGCCGGCCGATCGCCCCCGGCGAGCTGCGGCGGTTCGTCGAACGGCTCGGGGCTCGTGCCCTCCTCGACGAGACGGGCCGGGTCTACCGGGCGACGGGCCTCGGCTATCTCCGGATGGACGAGGCCGAGATCGTCGAGCGGCTCCTCGCCGAGCCGCGGCTCCTTCGGCTGCCCCTCACCCGGTTCGGGCGTGAGGTGGCGGTCGGCCAGGACGAGGCAAGTTGGCGGCGCTGGGTGGAGATGATCAAGGGGCAGGGGCCCCGAGGTTGAGGGTGCGGGGCCCGGATGGGCCGCCTGTTCCACCCTTCGGGCGGGCCGTCCAGCCGTGGCCTCCTACGGGCTGGGGAGAAGCCCCTGGTCGGCGTCGCTGGTGACGAGCGCCGACGGGCCCTTCCGGCCGCGCCCAGAGAGCCGAGGCTCGGGGGACCTGCGCCACTCGGCCGCGCCCAGAGAGCCGAGGCCCGGGGCCTGTCGCATCGGCCGGGCCCAGAGAGCCGAGGCCCGGGGCCTGTCGCATCGGCCGGGCCCAGAGAGCCGAGGCCCGGGGCCTGTTTCATCGGATGCACGTGTCGGCCATGTTGCCGTCCCGGAGGGCGCCAGATCGGTCGGTTCCTTTCGTCGGATGCAACAGGGCGACGGCCTGCGCTCCGTCCAAGGCCCCTCCTTTGCACCGCGTGAAACGCCGAGGGCTTCCGGGGCGCTTGCGCCGAGCGGACAGGTCGGACACGTGCATTGGATGCAACGCCACCCGGTGATGTTGCATCCGTTGCAATGGTGGGCGGACCCGGTCCTATGGCAGCTCCCGCTTCTTGCATGGGATGCAACAGGGCGTCACAGGGGAGTTCGCGCGAGCCGGCCGGGGCCCCGGCAGCCTCGGTGCGTGCATCGGACGCAACGCCACCCGTCGATGTTGCATCCGCTGCAATGATGGCTGGACCCGCTGGGGCCAGGACAGCCGGACAAGGAGAACGCCACCCGTCGATTTGCATCCGCTGCAAGGGTTGGGCAGTCGGCCCCTCCGATCGCCTGCGGAGGAGCGGCTCCGGGTCGGCCCGAACCAGCGGGTGCCAAGGCCGGGCGGGTCGGCCCCTCCACCGGCCGACCGGTTTGGGTTCGACCATCCCGCGCGGCGGCAGCGCTCGGCAGCAATCCGGCGCCGGTGGCATGCTGTCATGACACCATGGCCAGAGATCCCGCCGACCGACCAGAGACCGCCCGGAAGGGCCGCGTCCTCCTCGCGCCCGAAGCGGCCGAGCGGCTCCCCGGCGGACCACCCAGGACCGAGGACCAGAAGCTCCTCCGCCGCACCGAGCGCCCCGCCTTCCTCGACTCCGACCCCTGGCGGGCCCTCCGGATCCTCGCCGAGTTCGTCGAGGGCTTCGATGCCCTTGCTGCCATCGGGCCCGCCGTGACGGTCTTCGGCTCGGCTCGGGCCCCGGAGGGAGAACCGACCTACGAGCTCGCCCGGGCCATCGGGCGCGGCCTCGCCCGGGCCGGCTTCGCCGTCATCACCGGCGGTGGCCCTGGCGTCATGGAGGCAGCGAACCGCGGGTGCCGGGAGGGGGGTGGCCTCTCCATCGGCCTCAACATCGAGCTCCCTCACGAACAGCGGCTCAACCCTTACGTCGACCTCGGGATCGAGTTCCGCTACTTCTTCGCCCGCAAGACGATGTTCGTCAAGTACGCCGACGCCTTCGTCATCCTGCCGGGCGGCTTCGGGACCCTCGACGAGCTCTTCGAGGCTCTGACCCTCATCCAGACCCATCGGATCCGGCACTTCCCGGTCGTCCTCGTCGGTCGGGCCTACTGGGCCGGGCTCCTCGACTGGCTCCGCGACACGCTCCTCGCCGCCGGGGCAATCAGCCCCGAGGACCTCGACCTCTACGTCGTCGTCGACGACGCCGAGGCCGCCGTTCGGGCCGTCGTCGAGGGCGTTGCGGCTTCCCGCAGCGAGGTCGCCCCGGCTTCCCCCAGCGAGGTCGCCCCGGCTTCCCGCAGCGAGGTCGCCCCGGCTTCCCGCAGCGAGGTCGCCCCGGCTGCCCGCAGCGAGGACGGCGGAGACTGACGGCAGCCGTCGGGCGGAGGGCGGCTCGGAGCGCCGCCCGGACCCGGATTGAGCTGGAACCGCCGCTGGGCCTCCGGCCGAGCTCGAACCGGCCCCGGCCACTGCTCGGCCCGGCCACTGCCGCTCAGCCTGGCAGGGAGACCTCGATCCAGCCGTTCCGGATCCGGAGCGGGTAGTAGCGGAAGCGCCGGACTCGAGTCAGTCGGCGGGCTTCGGCCTTCGGCCCTGGGACGTCCGCCTTCGGCTCGCGACCCGCCGGAGTCCAGGGCGGATGCGGTCGTCCGTCCGGGTCGAGGCCGCCCGTCGTCGGCATCTGGACGGGATCGCCGCTGCAGAGGTCGAAGCGGCCCTCGTGGAGCGGGCAGGCGACGACGCAACCGTCGAGGCGGCCGAGGGAGAGAGGGGCGCTCATGTGCGGGCAGCGGTCCTCGACGGCGACGATCCCCTGACCGGGGACGTGGGCGAGGAGGATGTCGAGGTCGCCGCGGCTAACCCGTCGGAGTCGACCCGGTGGCAGGTCGGCGACCGGCAGGAGGGGCTCGAAGTCCCCGCCAGTTCCGGGAGCGGTGAGGTGGGGCGGGTAGGGGAGGGCTCGGGCGGTCACCCCGCAATGATGCCGGAATTCGCCCGGCCGGTCGTGCTCTGCCCTGCCGAGTCTGCGCTGCCGAGTCTGCGCTGCCTAGCGACAGGCCCACCAAGGCGACCTAGGAGAGGGTGGCGCCGCGGTAGGGGGCGGTCAGCTCCCAGCAGCTGAGCGACGGGATCTCGACATCGAGGGGCCTCGCTTCAGCCAAGTCGGAGCTCGCATTTCGTCTCCGGCGACCCCGCCCGAAGGTCACCCCGACCGTCGAGCCGCTGCCCGGTCACCGTGATCGGCGGTCGCTGCCGCCGGGTGGGTCGACCGACTCGGCGAGGGCGAGGGGGCCGCTCACCGCCGGCCCGGCCAGGCGCCCGTCGCCCGATCCTGCGGCTTGGCGCTCCCCTCCCTCTTTGCCGGGTTCCGCCCACTCGCTCTCGGCTCCACCGTCGCTCCCCACCGTGGCCTCGGCGACGGGGCCGACGGTTCGTCGGAGCGGGACCTCCCGGATCGCCAGGCTCGCCAGGAGGGCGATGCCGGCGGCGCCGACACCGAGCCAGAAGACGTCGCCGATGGCGTGGGCCATCGCCTCGTAGATCCCCCGGACGATGGCCGGCACGAGCCCGAGGACCTGGTCTCGGACGGCCGGCGGGAGCGGGGCCGCCTCGATCGTCGCCCGCAAGCTCGCCGCCAGGTCGACCCCGGCACCGATCTCGTTCCGGTCGAAGTTCGCGCCACTGAAGCGGTCGACGAGCTGGGCCGGGACCCCGGCCGCAGCGAGCTCCTTCGGAAGGTGCGTCCGGAGCTGGGTCCCGAAATACGTCCCTGCCACGGCGAGGCCGATGGAACCGCCGATCTGGCGGAAGAAGGTCAGGGCCGAGGTGGCCGCCCCGAGGACCGAGACCGGGACGGCGTTCTGGAGGACGATCGTGAAGACGGCGAGGGTCGGGCCGATCCCGAGGCCGAGGACGAGCATCCAGGCGCGGAGGACCCAGATGTCGGTGGTGGCCCTGAGGTTCGTGAGGAGGAGGGAGCCGACGACGACGAACACGAGGGCGCCGAGGATGAGGGCCCTGTAGCGTCCCGTTCGGGCGACGAGCTGGCCCGAGCCGACGCTCCCGGCCATGACCCCGATGAGGAGCGGGAACATCTCGTAGCCGCTCGCCGTCGCACTCCGACCGAGGACGACCTGGAAGTAGAGCGGGAGGAAGACGACGGCGGCGAAGAAGCCGAAGGAGGCGAAGAAGGTCGCCGCGATCGTCGCCGCCACCGTCCGCTCCCGGAGGAGACCGAGGGAGATGATCGGTTCCCGAGCCCGCGCCTCGATGCCGAGGAAGACGGCGAAGAGGGTGAGCCCGACACCGACGAGGCCACCGACCTCGGGGGTCAGCCAGTCGCTCGACTGGGCGTTCGTCAGCCCGATGAGGAAGGGGGCGACGGCGGCGGTGAAGACGGCGGCCCCGAGGATGTCGAGGTCATGGCGAAGGCCCCGGCGGCCGATCGGCGGCATGACTCGGGCGATGACAGCAAGGGACACGAGGCCGACCGGGAGGTTGACGTAGAAGATCGCATGCCAGCTGATGGCGTCGGTCAGAAGGCCGCCGAGGGCGGGGCCGATGAGGGCGGCGAAGCCGAAGACGGCGGCGAAGAGGCCCTGGTAGCGTCCCCGTTCGGCCGGCGAGAAGAGATCGCCGACGACGGCGAGGGCGATCGGGAAGAGCGATCCGGCGCCGATCCCCTGGATGCCGCGGAAGAGGATGAGCTGCCACATCTCCTGGGCGAGGCCGCAGAGGGCCGAACCGGCGAGGAAGATCGAGATCCCGGCCAGGAGCATCGGCTTGCGCCCGTAGAGGTCGGAGAGCTTGCCCCAGAAGGGGACCGTGATCGTGCTCGTCAGGAGGTAGATCGTGACGACCCAGGTGTAGAGGTCGTTGCCTCGTAGGTCGGTGACGATCCGCGGGAGGGCGACCCCGACGATCGTCTGATCGAGGGCACCGAGGAGGAGCCCGAGGAGGATCGCCGCGACGATCTCGAAGCGCTCTCTCCGGCCGAGAGGTGGAGCAGAGCTCGGCGAGGTGGTGGTCATGGTCGAGGGTCCTTCGAGCACGGGTGACTCCCCCTATGCGGTCGTGGTTCGTCGTGGCGGGTTCAGGCGGACGGGACCTGGGTCCCAGGGCCAGGCTGCCCGACCGGAGCTGGCTCAGCGATCGCGCTCGACGGCGCTCCCCCTCCGGCGACCGGGGAGCGGCCCGGCGCTGACTGGCTCGAGGTCGGCAGTTCGGCCCTGGCCTGGGCGACGGCGTCCCGAACCGCCTCCCGGAGCTGGGCGATGGCGGCGGCGATCGCGGTCAGGCTCGACGGCTCGAGGCGAGCGAGGACCCGGCTCAGGAGGTCGCTCCGGAGGAGGTCCATCTCCTCGAGGAGGCGCCGCCCACGGTCGGTCAGCCCGACGAGGACGACCCGTCGATCGTCCGGAACCCGGATCCGCTCGACGAGGCCCCGCTCGGCCATCCGGTCGACGAGGCCGGTGACGCTCGAGAGGACGATGTCGAGGCGCTCGGCGAGACCGCTCATCGAGAGGGGGCCATGGCGCTCGAGGACGGCCATCGCGTGGAGGTGGGTCATGCTCACCCCCTCCTGCTTCAGCCGGTCACTTCCGAGGCACTTCAGATCCCCGATCGTCGCCCGGAGGTCGGCGAGGAGGCGGGCAAGGTCCGAGCCTTGCGCAAGTTCCTCGTCTCCGCCGACGGGGCTGACCCTCGCCACCTGATCCGCGACCTCCCGACCGGAGGTGGCAGCGGCGTCGGTCCGGATGGGAGCCGGACCGGCGATACTCGCGCCAGCGTCCGTCGAAGCTCGCACTGGTGCGTCCGGCGAGGAGAGCGGCCCGCTCGAAGCTCTCCTCACTTCGGTGCTCGAGTCCTTGGAAAGCGTCGACGAGCGCTCGCTAGTGTGTGTCACACGAACTATCTTATGGATACGAATGATCGTGTCAAGACGAATAGTCAGGCTGGCGTGTAGGGTATCGTCCATGCAGTTCGCGCTCATGATCGAGGGCCAGCAAGGCCTCCACTACGAAGAGCTCCTCGCTCTGGCTCGGCGAGCCGAGGAGGTCGGTTTCGAGACCTTCTTCCGCTCCGACCACTACCTCAGCTTTCCTGGCCCGCCGGGTCGCCCCGCCACGGACGCCTGGACGACCCTCGCCGGTCTCGCCCGCGAAACGCGGACGATCCGCCTCGGCGTCCTCGTCTCACCGGTTACCTTCCGTCACCCGGGCAGCTTCGCGAAGATCGTCGCGACCGTCGACGAGATGAGCGGCGGCCGGGTCGAGGTCGGGATGGGGGCCGGCTGGAACGAGGCCGAGCACCGGGCCCACGGCCTGCCCTTCCCTCCGATCGAGGAGCGGGCGGCGATGCTCGAGGAGGCCCTCGAGATCGTCCGGGGTCTCTGGACTGGCCCCGACGGCTGGTCCTATGCCGGCCGCTACTGGATCGTCGAAGACGCTCACTTCGCCCCGAAGCCGGTCCAGCGGCCGGCGCCGCCGATCATCGTCGGCGGAGAGGGGACGCCCCGCGGCCTCCGGATCGCCGCCCGCCACGCCGACGAGTTCAACTGCGTCAGCTCGGGTCCGGCTCGGGTCCGCGACCGTTTCGCCGCCCTCGACGAGGCCTGCCGGGCCATCGGCCGAGATCCCGCCTCGATCCGGCGCTCGGCGATGGTCGGCGTTCTCGTCGGTCGGACCGAACGGGAGCTCGAGGCCCGCCGCTCAGCCCTCGTCGCCGAGGTCAGCCCGATGGCGGACGTCGAGGGCTGGCTCGCCACCCGGGCCGAGCGCTGGATCCTCGGCGACCCGAACCGAGCTCTCGCCATGGCCCGCCGCTACGCCGACGCCGGCTGCGAGCGGCTCATGCTCCAGGACTTCCTGCCCCGAGACCTCGACCACGTCGAGCTCCTCGCCGAGGTCCTCATCGGCCGGGTCTGATCCGGGGCCGAGCCTTCCTGGGGCGTGGCCTCCGCCGTCCCCCGTCGTCCCGTCGAGCGATCAGCGGTCACCCTCTGCCGGCGCGGGCCACCCGATCGCCCGGCCTCCCCCGTCGTCCCGTCGAGCGATCAGCGGTCGCCCTCTGCGGCGGCGCCTTCTGCCGCCTCGGCGGCGGCTCGGTAGCGTGGCTCGTCGCGTCGGATCCGGTCCGGGTTCCGGCCGCGGGCCCGAGCGAGGCGCTCGGCGAGGAGCTGGATCGGGATCGCCGCGACGAGGAGGCTCGCCGCGGCCCGCTGGAGACCGTCCGGCTCGGGGAGGCTGATCCGGCCGGCTGGGGTGAGACTCGCTGGGAGGCGGGCCGACGCCTCCTCGGTGAGGACGGCCGCCGCCCGAATTCCGATCTGGCGGGCCGCCTCGAGGACGTCGCGGGCCCGAGCGATCCGGGCGGCGAGGCCCCGGCGGTCGGTCAGGACGAGGACGAGCCCCGTCGTCTCGTCGGTCGCGGCGAGGTGGCCGTGGAGGAGCATCTCGAGGTCCCGGTGGACGGCTGGCAGCCAGGAGCCCTCCTCGACCTTCAGAGCGAGCTCACGGGCCGTCGCCACGTCGGCTCCACCGGCGACGACGAGGACGCCGGAGCGTTCGGCGAGGGCGGCGGCGATGGCGTCGGCCTCGGTCGCCCGCTCGAGCCCGCCGGCGAGGGCCGCGACGATCGTTTCGGTCGCCAGCTCCCGGTCGAGGAGGTGGGCGGCGACGGCGGCCGCGGCGAGGAGAGGAGAGAGGTAGCCGACGGTGTGGCACCAGGACTGGTCGAGCTCCTCGGTGGCGACGACGATCTCGGCTTCGGCGGCAATCGGGGCTCGGCCCGTCACGGTGATCGCAGCCGTTGCAGCTCCGTTCGCCCGGGCCGCCGCCAGGGCCCGGATCGTTGCCTTCGTCCCGCCCTCGTGGCTGATTCCGAGGCAGAGCCCCGTCGGTTGCGGCTCGAGGGCGGCGTCGAAGGCGCCCCGCGCCTCGACGAGGCTACCGAGGGAGGGGAGGAAGGCCTCACCGAGGGCGTCGCGGAGGATGGCGGCGACGCCGAGGGCGGCGTGCTCGCTCGTTCCGCAACCGGTGACGACGATCGGCTCGAGGCTGAGGGCGGCGTCCCGGATGGCGGCGGCGAGACGGAAGGCCGGGCCGGGGCGGCCGAGACGGGTGAGGAGGCGGGCGGCCAGATCGGGCTCCGCCTCGATCATCTCGGTCATGAGATACGGCGGTCCCGGCCGTTCGGGCGGGAGCTCGGTCGGTGCCCAGGGGTCGGGCGGCCCGGGCAAGGGGTTGCTCGTCATCCTCGGATCATAGGATCGCCGGGCGGGGCCGGCCGGGGTTCGCCACGCCGCGGAACGGAGGGCGACGGCGGTCCGGCGGACGGCGGCACGGGCGGCGATGGGGATCGGGTCCGGCCCCTCGGGTCGCGGAGCCAACCGAGGCGGCGGATCGGCGCATAGCGGAACCAGGCCCGGGCGACGAGGTTCTCGATCGGGACCGGGCCGTATCGACGCGAGTCGATCGGTGGGCCGTAGCCGGCCTCGGCGGTTGCGCTCGGGTCGGCGTCGGCGAGGAGCCAGGCCTCGAAGGAGCGGAGGTGGAGGTAGCCGTCCTGGAAGGGGACCCAGTCGCCGGGTCTGCCGGCGACCCGCTTGATGGCGAGCTCCCCGCTGCCCGGCTCGCGGATGACGACGATGCTGCCGCGACGAGGCCAGCGACAGACCGTCGGGTCGACGAGGAGCCAGTCGCCTGGCTCGATCGTCGGCCGCATCGAGGCCTCGGCCACGGCGACCCGCCACGGGCCGCGGAGGCGGCGCCAGAGGCGCGCGGCGCGGAGCCTCAGGAGCCGGCCCCAGAGCTCGAGCCGCGCTGCTCCTTCCGGGCGAGTGGGGCGGCCGTGTCGAGGTGGTTGGGGCGGAGTGGAGAGGCCCGCCTTTCTTGCTTCGGTGATGGGAAGGGGCTCAGCTTGGCCGGCCGGCGACCCGGGTCTTTTCGGGCCCGCCGGTGGCCTTCCAGGCGGCGTCGATCTGATCGATGAGCTCGAGGAGGGCTCGGGCGTCGGCGGGGTCGGTCGAGGCCTTCACCTTCGAGGCCGCCTTCGCGGCGTTCCAGAAGAGCTCGTGGAGGTTCGGGACCGTGCCGAGGTGCTCAGGCTTGAAGTAGTCGTGCCAGAGGACGTCGAGGTGGTGCTTGACGAGCTCTGCCCGCTCCTCCTTGATCGCGATCGCCCGGGCTCGGTAGGCGGGGTCGTCGTTCGCGTTGTAGCGCTCGATGATCCGGAGGCAGGACTCGGCCTCGATCCGGGCCTGCTCGGGATCGTAGATGCCGCACGGGAGGTCGCAGTGGGCCCGGACGACGGTCCGGGGGGCGACCGCTCGGCCGAGGCGCGTGAGACGAGGCAGGCTGGGCATGGCATCTCCTCTCGACGGGTCCGGGGCGCGGAGCTGACTCGCACGCCCGGCGGCGGTGGGATTGGACACCAAAAGTGTCGAATTCCGGCCCCGTCGTGTCAACCTCAGCTTCTGGCGGCCGGGTCGGACGGCCCGCGCCGGCGGCGTGTCCCTAGAACACCAAAGTCGCCGCGCGGCTGGGATGGCGTGGGCCCGTTCCCGGTAAGTGCTGTTCGGTGGACAACACTTCCCGGGAGCGGCCCGCCGCGGGTCGGTCCTTGCGGCGGCTTTGGTGTTCGGTGCGCACCGGGCCGAGCCTCGCGAGTGGCCCCAGCCGGCGGCGTGTTCGTGGAACACCAAAGTGGCCTCAAGACTGGGATGGAGTCGCCGCATTCCGTGGAAGTGGTGTTCGGTGGACAACACTTCCCGGGAGCGGCCGGCTGGTGCTCGGTGTCTGCGGCGGCTTTGGTGTTCGCTGCGCACAGCCCCGAGCCTCGGAAGCCGCCCCAGCCGGGGGGCCGAGGCGATTGGCCGATCAGCCACCCAACGAGCAGCCATCGGCCGATCGCGCCGCCCTCGTGGAGCGTCGCTCCCTCCTCGGCTGCCCTCGGCCTGCTGCAGCCCCGGGGCCAGGGTGGTCGGCCCGCGTGCGGCACGTGCGGCACGAACGGCACGTCCCGCGCGATCGGGCGAGCTGTGACCGGCGCAGGCCGGACGCCGACGCCGCCTCCGGCGCCTACACCCGGCGCTCGGCCACCTCGGCGGCCAGACGGTCGGCCAGGGCGTCCCAGCCGACCGGTGGCTCCTGGGTCCCGTCGCGGCGCCGGACGGCGACGGTCCGGTCCGCCACCTCCCGGTCACCAAGGATGAGCATGTACGGCACCTTCTGTTCCTGGGCGAGCCGGATCCGGTTCTGCATCCGACTCGCGGAGGCGTCGACCTCGACCCGAAGCCCGGCGGCCCGGAGGACCCCCGCCAGGTCCGTCGCCGCGGCGACGTGGCGGTCGGCGATGGGGATGACGACGGCCTGGATCGGGGCGAGCCAGAGCGGGAAGGCGCCGGCGAAGTGCTCGACGAGGATCCCGATGAACCGCTCGAGGGAGCCGTAGATGGCCCGGTGGATGGCGATCGGGCGCTGGGGGCGGCCGTCTTCGTCGATGTAGGTGAGGTCGAAGCGCTCGGGCAGCATGACGAGGTCGATCTGGATCGTCGCCAGCTGCCACTCGCGGCCGAGGGCGTCGTCGATGTAGACATCGACCTTCGGGGCGTAGAAGGTCCCGTCCTTCGGCTTCACCGTGTACGAGGCGCCGTCACGGTCGAGGGCCTCGGCGATGAGCGCCTCGGCCCGGTCCCAGAGGCCTGGGTCACCGAGGGCGTCGTCGGGTCGGGTGGCGAAGGTGTAGCGGGGGACGAGGCCGAACCAGGCATAGACCTCGCGGATCATGGCGAAGAGCCGCCCGAGCTCGTCGGCGAGCTGGTCCGGGCGACAGTAGATGTGGGCGTCGTCCTGGACGAAGTGGCGGACCCGGGTGAGGCCGTGGAGGACCCCCGAGCGCTCGTTTCGGTGGAGTCGGCCGTATTCGGCGTAGCGGAGGGGGAGGTCCCGGTAGGAGCGGACCCGACTCCGGTAGATGAACGTGCTCTCGGGGCAGTTCATGGGCTTCAGGCTGAACTCCTGGCCCTCGATCTCGAGCCGGAACATGTTCGCCGCGTAGTGCTCCCAGTGGCCCGACTGCTCCCAGAGGCGACGATGGACGACGATCGGAGTCCCGATCTCGAGGTAGCCCTCCCGTTCTTGGAGCTCCCGCATCGCCCCTTCGAGGGTCCGCCAGATCCGCATCCCCTTCGGGTGCCAGAAGGCGGAGCCCGGGCTGACGTCGTGGAAGCTGTAGAGGTCGAGCTGGACCCCGAGGCGTCGGTGGTCGCGCCGCCGGGCCTCGGCCCGTCGCCAAAGGTAGGCGTCGAGCTCGGCCTGGGTCCGCCAGACGGTCCCGTAGATCCGCTGGAGCATCGGCCGCTTCTCGTCGCCTCGCCAGTAGGCGCCGGCGACGGAGAGGAGCTTGAAGGGACCGATCCGGCCCGTCGAGGCGACGTGGGGGCCTCGACAGAGGTCGATGAAGGGTCCGTGCTCGTAGAAGGTCGGCCGCGGGAGGGGCTCGCCCTTCTCCTCGGCCCGGGCGGCGAGCTCGTCGAGGATTTCGACTTTGTACGACTGACCGGCCGCGGCGACGAAGCTCCGGGCCTCCTCGAAGGACATCTCGCGGAGGACGAAGGGATGGTCGGCGGCGACGCTCGCCCGCATCCGCGCCTCGATCCGCTCGAGGTCGTCGGGGGTCAGGGGCCGGGGCAGGTCGAAGTCGTAGTAGAAGCCGTCCTTGATCGCCGGACCGATCCCGAGGCGGGCCCCGGGGAAGAGATCGAGGACGGCCTCGGCCATGACGTGGGCCGTCGAGTGGCGCATCGCGTCGAGCTCGTCCTGGGCGCCGGCGTCGAGGAGCTCCTCGGCGGAGCTCCGTTCGTCGATGGGTCCTTCGTGCTCGAGGGCGACATCCTCGCCCGGTGTGGTCCCGGGTTCGCGACCTCCCTGGAGGCGGTCATGTTCGGTCTTGGTCATGGCCTCTCCTACCGTTTCGAGGCTGATCGACGAACGACGGCACAATCGAAAACCTCCCGTCCCGCAGGACGGGAGGTCAAGGCTCCCGCGGTTCCACCCGCGCTTCGCCGCCTCTCCAGGGATCGGACCGGATCGGTGGCGCTCTCGTGGCCGCGCTAACGGGCGGCGCCCGGGCCGGTTCGCCGGCCGCTCACGGGTGGTATCGGCCCGCTGGTCGACGCCGGGCTTCCAGCCGCTGGCCCGGCTCTCTGGGGTCGCCGTTGCGGGCGACGTGTCCCGCTCGTCGCGTTCGTCGTCTGGTGGGCGGTAGAGGACTTGAACCTCTGACCTCATGCATGTCAAGCATGCGCTCTAACCAACTGAGCTAACCGCCCGTGGCGCCGGTCATGATACCGCATCTCCGGCGGGTGCCTGGCTTGGGCGGTCGGCGCTGGCGACCGCCCCGTGTGGACCGTCGACCCGGAGAACGAGGGATTCGTGATCGCCAGCTTCGGGGCCTCTCGGCTCGACGGCTCTGGTGCGCCCGTCTCTCGGCCGGGTCCTCAGTAGCCGTAGTCGTACGAGGCGGGTGGGCTCGGCGGCGCGGAGGCGCCGCCTCCCGGGGTCGGCTCCGTGCAGGCAGCGACACTCAAAGCGGCGAGGGCGAGAACGACCATGGCGAGGAGGCGAGCGAGCCGGAGCGGTCGAAGGACAGTCACGTTCCCAGGTACGTCGGCCGCTCGGAGACGGATCTCGCCCTCCCCGCCCGGCCCCCGTCGGCCGGGAGCGGCCGAGCGTCGGGCGCCGAAGGAGCCGACGCGCGATCATTGACGCGTGGAACGAGAGCCCTCGTCGAAGCCAGCTCCGCAGCGCGGCGCTCGGCCTCGCGCCCGAAGCGACGACCCGAGCGAGCCTCCTCGAGCGGGAGGCGGGCCAGCCCGCCCCGTCCTCACGAGTCCGGCGAACCCGCGCCTCCGGGCCGTCGCCGCCCTCCGCGACCGGCACGAGCGCGCGAGGCGGCGCCAGACCGTCGTCGACGGCGCCCGTGAGGTCCGCCGGGCGATCGAGGCCGGGATCCCCGTCGTCGAGGTCTACCTCTCGACCGAGCACCGAACCGACGAGGAGGGTCGGGCGACCCTTGACGCCATCCTCGCCGCCGGTCTCCCGATCGTCCAGTGCGGGCCCCGAGCCTTCCAGCGGATCGCCTATGGCGACCGCCCCGATGGGATCCTTGCCGTCGTCGAGACGCCGTCGACGACCCTCACCGACCTCCGCCTCCCCGCCGACCCTCTTCTCGTCGTCCTCGACGCCGTCGAGAAGCCTGGCAACCTCGGGGCGATCGCTCGGTCCGCCGACGCCGCCGGGGTCGACGGGATCATCGTCGTCGACACCGCGGCCGACCCCTTCCACCCGAACGCCATCCGAGCGAGCGTCGCGACGGTCTTCGCCGTCCCGATCGCCGTTGCCCCGGCCGAGGTCGCCCGAGCCTGGCTGCACGAACGCGGGATCCGGGTCCTCGCGGCGAGCGCCGGAGCTGGCCGTCCGTACAGCGAGGCCGACCTGCGGGGCGGCGTCGCCATCGTCCTTGGGAGCGAGGCTCGCGGGCTCGGGCCGGCCTGGAGCGGCCCCGATGTCGAGCTCGTCCACATCCCGATGGCGGGCCTGGCCGATTCGTTGAACGTCGCCGCCGCGGCGGCCGTCCTCCTCTTCGAGGCACGACGGCAGCGCGGCCCGGCGCACGGGGGTCGACCGCGCTGAGGCCGGCCTCAGGCTTCGTGGGCAACGACGCCGCCGACGAGGACGAGCCGAGGGCGGACCTGAGAGAGCGGGCCGCCCGCCTCGACGGGCTCCTCGAGGGCCGCGGCCGGGACGACGATCGCATCGGCCCAGGCCCCGGTGACGAGGCGGCCACGGTCGAGGGCCCCCGCCGAGAGAGGCGGTCCGACCGTCGCTGCCCGGATCGCCGTCTCGAGGTCGAGGCCCTCCCCTCCCCCGAGGAGCGACCTCGTCGGCTCCTTCGGGTCACGCCGGGTGACGGCGATCTCGATGGCCGTCCAGGGATCGACGGCCTCGACCGGCGCGTCGGACCCGAAAGCGAGGACGGCGCCCCCTCGAGCGAGGGATGCCCACGGGTAGCCGAAGCGCCGGGCCCGCTCTCCCCAGGCGACGAGGGCCGGCTCGGCGTCCGTCCGCAGATGCGTCGGCTGGACCGAGGCGATGATCCCGAGTCGACCGAACCGCGGCAGATCATCGCCCGCGACGAGCTGGGCGTGCTCGATCCGCGGGCTGGCCGCGGTCCGGCCGACCGTCGGGCCGAGGGCATCGAGGGCGGCCCGGACGGCAGCATCGCCGATGGCGTGGATCTGGACCGCAAAGCCGGTCCGGCTCGCCCGCTCGGCGAGGCGGGGAAGCTCCTCAGGATCCGTCTGCCAGATCCCCTGCGGCGGGCCGGCGACGGGGACCTCGTAGGGCTCGAGGAGGGCGGCCGTTCGCGAACCAAGGGCCCCGTCGGCGAAGAGCTTCAGCCAGCCCACGCGGGCCCGTCCACCTTCGGCGACGAGGGGCTGGCCGCTCCGGAGGCCGGCGGCGAGCGCCGCCTCGAGGCTCTCGACGCGAACCGAGACCTCGACCCGGACGGTGAGCCGACCCGTGGCGTCGAGGCGCCGATAGACCCCGAGGCTCGGCTCGAGGTCCGTCTCGGGTCGAAGGGGCCCCGGGTCCTGGACACCGACGATGCCGACGGCGAGGAGCTCTGACTCGACGGCGGCGACGAGCTCCGCCGTCTCCTCAGGTGCCGGTGTGGGGACGACGGCGAGGACGAGCCGGGCGGCCCCCTCGAGGAGGATCCCCGTCGGTCGACCGGCCTCGTCTCGGACGATCTGCCCGCCCGGAGGGTCTGGGGTGTCGGGGCCGATCCCCGCCGCGGCGAGGGCGGCTGGGCTCACCCAGAGGCCGTGGTGGTCCTGGGACCAGAGGGCGACGGGACGCCCCGGCGCAGCGATCTCGAGCTCGGCGGCCGTCGGCCAGCGACCCCAGCGGTGGACGGCCCAGCCCCGGCCGAGGAGCCAGACTCCCGGCGGGAGCCGGCGGTGCCGGTCGGCGACCCGGACGAGCCCCTCCTGGGCCGTTGTTGCCCCGTCGAGGTCGAGCTCCGAGCGGGCCCGGGCGGCCTCGACGAAGTGGAGGTGGGCGTCGGTCAGGCCCGGCAGGAGGACCTCGTCGGGGGCGAGCTCGAGGCGCCGGGTTCGCGGCCCGGTGAGGGCGTCCACCTCCCCCCGGGAACCCACGGCGACGACCCGTCCGGCGGCGACGGCGATCGCCTCGACCCAACCCCAGCCTCGGCGGCCGGCGAGGGTCGCGATCCGGCCGGAGACGAGGAGCTCCGCGGAACCCGGCTCCGGTCGCACCTCGACGCCCATCGTGCCCGGCTCTGGGTGAGCAGGATCAGCGGGCGCCGCGGCGTGGGGACCGCGAGCCGGTGGAGCCTGCCTGTCCACCGTCTCGGGGCTGCGACTCCCTCGGCGTCCTCCCGTCGGCCGTCGGTGAAGCGTCGCTCGAGACCCGGTGAGCGCCACTCATCGCCGCGTCGACGTGCTCTTCGGCCCCGAGGGCGACGGCGAGGGGGTCGACCGGACCGGGCGCTGCGGCGTCGGCTCGGAGGGACGCCTCGGCCGGCCGGAGCGGGCCACGGAGGACGATCGAGGCGAGACCGGCGAGGAGGACGAGGACGGCGACGCTGAAGATGACGACGGGGGTGCCGACGAGGTCCGAGATCGGCCCGACGACGATGATCGGGACGAAGCTGGCGATGGAGACGAGCATGTTGAGGACACCGAAGACCCGGCCCCGGACGTCGGTCGGCAGGTCCTCGTGGAGCTGGGTCTGGGAGGGGATGGCGACGACGGCATAGGCGATGCCGGCCAGGAAGGCGATGGCGACGACGACCGCGAGGAGGGAGACGAGACCCGACAGGTCGACGACGGGACCGTTCGGCGTCGCTGCCTGGAGGAGTCGGGTCAGGGGTCCGGCGACGGCGAGGAGCATGAGGAGGCCGCCGAGGGCGACGAGGCCGCCCTCGATGACCCGCCGCCGTGGCAGGTAGCGGCCGTAGGTGTTGAGGAGGAGGATGCCGAGGACGAGGCCGAAGCCGAGGGGGAGGATGACGACGACGAAGTCCTTCGGCGCGAGGCCGAGGGCGCGGGTCGCAAAGTCCGGACCGAGGACGCCGAGGACCCCAATGAGGGAGGCCGTGATGGCGAGATAGCCGAGGGACCAACTGATCGAGCGGTGCCGGGCGATGTAGGCGAGGCCGTCGCGGAATTGCTGGAGGGTCGACTCCACCGCCCGCTCGGCATCGAGGACGACCTCTCTGGGCCCGAGACGGCCGTCGTCGGGCGGCGCGCTCGGGAGAGTGAGGCAGAACCCGGCTGCCACGAGGTAGAGGACGGCGATGACGAGGAGGAGGGCGTCGGTCCCGGCGAGGGTGACGACGAGGGGTCCGAGGAGGGCGAAGCCGAGGGCGAAGGCGGCGTTCAGGGTGAAGGTGAAGAGCCCGTTGGCGACGATGAGGAGGTGCCGTGGAACGAGGTGAGGGATCATCGCCGCCTCGGCCGGGGCGAAGAAGACGGTGAGGAAGGAGACGAGGCTGTTCAGGAGGTAGATGGCAAGGAGGTGAGGTCCGACGGCGACGAGGACGAGGAAGGCGAGCGCCCGGAGGACGTTCGTCGCCACGAGGATCGTCCGCCGGTCGAGACGGTCGACATAGACGCCGGCGAGAGCCGAGAAGAGGACGGCAGGGGCGAGGAAGGTGAGGAGGAGGACGCTGACGGCCGCGTTCGAGCGAGTCGTCGAGAAGACGACGACGGTCAGGCCGTAGATGACCATGTTGCCGCCGATCTGGGTCGCCACCTGGGCGAGCCAGAGGAGGAGGAAGGATCGCTGGCGGAGGACGGCGCCAACCCCACCAGCAACCGCCTCGGGCGGCGAGCTCGAGGCCCTCACCGGCCGGGGGGAGCCAGGGCCCGCGAACGCTCTGGATCACCGCGAACGACGAAGGCGACGAGGCGGCGCTCGACGCGGCGTCGTTCGACGAGGACGTGGCGCCCACAGCGCTGGCAGCGGAGGCCGAGGTCGGCCCCGAGTCGGTCGACGAGCCAGTCCATCCCCCCGCAGGGGTGCGGGCGGCGAAGACGGACGACGTCGCCGAGCCAGAACTCGAGCGGAGGATCGGGCATTGCAGCCGGGCAGCCTATCAGAGGGTCGGCTGGCCGTGGATCGGCCGAAGGTCCCGTTCCGTGGCCGGCAACCGGAGCCGCTCGATGGGAGTGACCGTCACGACCGCCTCAGGGAAGCGGACCGAGAGCTGGGCGACGATCCCGCCCATCCTCGTCAGGGAGCCAGTCAACGTCTCCGGCGAGCCGATCGCCTCGACCTCGAAGGGATCGCCAAGGGGGGTGTCCTCGACGGTCAAGGCCCCCGCCGGCCCGGTCACGACGGAGCCGGGCACGACGCGGACCCCGCCGACGGCGATCGCCTCGGCGCCCGCGTTCCGGAGCTCGTTGAGGAGGTCCTCGACGGCCGCTCCAGAGATGGGGCCGCTGATCGTGATGCGGACTCCAGGCCCGACGACGGGGTCGAGGCCAGCCCAGAGCCGGAGCCGGGCGAGGTCGGTCCGGAGCCGGTCGACCGAGGATTCGCCGCGAGCCGCCGCGCTCGTCAGGTCGGCAACCTCCCGCTCGAGGGTTGCCACCTCACGGCGCAGCTGTTCGTTCCGGGTCGTCAGGTTCGCCACGAGGACGGTCAGCTCCTGGGCCGAGCGCGCTTCCAGGCCTGCGGCGCCGGCCTGCGAGCGGAGCTGGGCGACGACGAGGAGGCCGAGGACGAAGGCGACGGCGGTGAGGCTGAGCTGGGCGCTTCGACTCCGCATGGTCATGGGATCCCTGGGCTGGGGGACGGCTCCGGTCGGGCGTAGCGGAGGGTGACCGTTCCGGCGTAGGCCGGGATGACGATCCGCTCGGGTTCGGCAAAGGAGAGGCCGAGGCCAAAGGCGTCGACCCGGTTGACGACGAAGTCGACGAAGCTCGGGGAGGCGGTCAGCCGCCCGTAGAGGCCGGCCGGGCCGACGGCGGCGACCTGGTAGGGCGGGGCAAGGTAGGCGGAGTTGACGAGGACGGAGCCGCCGATGTCGAGGATGGCCGTCGAGACGGTGATCCGCTCGCCGTTGACGGCCACGGCCTCGGCGCCGGCGAGCCAGAGCTCCTCGACGAGGGTCCGGATGTCATCGCTGCGGACGAGGGCGTCGCTCGGGTTTGCTCCGGGCGGGAGCGGCCCCGCCGCATCGGTGATCTGGAGGACGAGCCCCGGGCCCTCGACGGCGACGAGGCCGGCGGCGACCCGCGCCGCCTCGATCCGGCGGTTCAGCTCGGCGACGAGGGCCGCACTCCCCTCGCCTCGCCGCTGGAGCTCACGGACCTGCTCGTTCAGCTCGAGGATTCGGGCCTTCAGGGCGTCCTGCTGGCGCTGGAGGGAGAGGACCGTCTCGATGAGCGGCGCTCGCTCCTGGGAGGTGTAGCGGACCCGCGGTCCTTCGGATCGGACCTGGGCGGCGACGAGGAAGCCGAGAGCGAGGAGGGCCGCCCCGAGGGTGAGCTGCCAGGAAGGGACCTGCCGGAGACGGGCGACCAGCTCAGCCACCGGCGGTCCCTCCGGGCGTCGACCGCCCCGCCCCGGCTCCGTCCCGTGCCCTGCGACGCCGCGCGAGGCCCACCGCGACGCCGGCTCCGACGACGAGGGCGACGGCGCCGAAGAGGACGACCCCGAGGTCGGGCGCCTCGCTCCCCTCGCCGGCAGCCGGCGGCCGTCCGGTCGGCGTCGGCAACTCCGTCGGGCTCGGCTCGGGCTGCCCGGCTCCGGGCGTCCGCCACGCCTCGGGGATCGGTCCCGCCGGGGCGGGTCGCGGACCGTAGCGGGTTGGAGCCGGGGCGCCGAGGTCGGCGAGCCAGGCCGCCTCGAAGGTGGCGAGATCGAGGCCAAGGGCGGTCGAGAAGGCCTCGTCGTCGGTCACCCCTCCGGCATAGGCCCGGACGAGGGCGACGAGGGCGTCGCGCCCGAAGCGCCGAACGAGGAAGTCGACGGCCGAGACGCTCTCGGCGTAGGCGAGGAAGAAGGCCTCACGGCGGGTCGGGAACTGGGCCGTCAGGCCCGCCAGGGGGAAGAGGGAGCCGTCGCGAACGGCAGCCGTGACGGCTGCCCGATCGTCCGGGCCGTAGCCTTCGGAGAGGTAGACGGCGAGCCCCTCGTTCAGCCACCGAGGCGGGAAGTGGTAGGGGTTTCGCACGGCGGTGTCGAAGACGAGGTGGGTGAGCTCGTGGGGGATGACGACCCCGACCCAGGCGCTGTCGAGGAGCCCTGGGCCGATCTGCGCGAAGAGGGTCCGGATCTCGGCGTTCGCCTGGCCGCCAACGTTCTCGCGGGTGCCAGGGCCGAGGGCGTCGTAGAAGGAGTCCTCGTCGGGGTAGATGAAGAAGTCGATCGGCCGCTCCTCGCGGACGCCGAAGAGGGCCTCGGCGGCAGCGACGGCCTCTTCGGCGATCCGCAGGGCCCGGGCCCCGAAGGCGGCGTCCCCCTCGACCCAGTGGACCCGGACGAGGCGTCCGCTCCGAGACTGCCAGCGGAAGCGGTCGTCGGCGTAGACGACCCGGACGGGTGGCCCGAGCCACGACTCGCCGTCCTCCCCCGTCAGCCGCCAGCGGGCGGTGATCGGCGTATTCGGAAGGAGGTGGTCGGCCCGCAGGTCGAGGGCGAAGCGGAGGAGGGTCGAGCCTGGAGCGGGGGTAGAAACGGTCCGGACCGACGGGATCGCCCCATCGGCAAACCAGAGGAGGACCTCGGCCCGACGCAGGGGGCCAAGCCCGGACACGGGCTGACGGACCTCGACCGAACGGCCAAAGCTCGCCTCGGCGGTCGGGGTCCCGAAGCTCGGCTCGGCGGCGAGGGCGGGTGGCGGGGAGACGAGGAGGACGGAGAGGAGGCCAGCGAGGGCGAGGGCGGCGGGAACGGGCAGGGCGATCCCGGCTCGGGGACGGCGGCTCGGCGGCGACGACGGCGCTCCCATCACTCCTCCCAGGCGAGGCCGGCGAAGCGGAGGAAGCCGAGGCCGTTCTGGCCGGCGCCGAGGAGTCCGGCCCGGGCCAGGGCCCAGCCGTCGCCATAGGCGACGGGGATGACTGGGACGTCGCGGGCGACGATGGCTTCGGCAGTCTCGTAGGCGGCCCTCGCGGCCGCTGGGTCGGTGGTGGCGAGGGCAGCCTCGATCGCCGCATCGAACTCGGCCGAGCTCCAGCGGCCGTAGTTGTTCGTCCGCCCGGAGCCGAGGAGGAGACCGAGGAAGTCGTTCGGCCCCGGATAGTCGGCGATCCAGGAAAGGGCCCAGAAGGCCGGCGGGTCGGAGTCGAGACGGGCGAAGTAGTCCTCGAAGGGCATGACCTCGGCCGAGACGGGGATTCCTAGGACCGCCCGGAGCTCGGCGACGATCGCCTCCTCCCAGCCCGTCCCGCCGCTGACGAAGGCGATCGGCGGGAAGCCGGCGCCGTCCGGGAAGCCTGCTTCGGCGAGGGCCGTCCGCGCCGCCGCCGGATCGTAGCGGGGCCCGAAGTCGCGATCGGAGCGGCCGGGGATCCCCGGCGGGACCATGCTCGTGGCCGGGAGACTGGAACCGTCCGAGGAGCGCTCGACGAGGCGACGCCAGTCGACGGCCCAGGCGAAGGCCCGTCGGACTCGCGGATCGGCGAAGGGTGGCCGGCTCGTGTCGAAGCCGACGTAGGTGAGGCCGAGGGCCGGCACGCTCCGAAGGGAAGGGCCGAGCCCTCGATCCCAGGCGATCCAGGTCGCGTCACTCGAGCTGATCGGGGTGTAGTCGACCTCGCCGGCCTCGAAGACGGCGACCGGGCTCCGGCCCCCGAGGTCGGTGACGAGGGAGAGGCGCCGGATCGGCGGCTCGCCGGCCCAGTAGTTCGGGTTCGCCTCGAGCTCCAGGGTGGTGGAGCTCGCCGCGACGAGGCGATACCCGCCGCTGGCGATGAAGCCCGGCCCGGGCGTGAAGGCACCGGGATCCCGAGCGACGGCGGCCGGGACGACGGCGAAGGTCGGGCTGGCGACGATGGCTGGCAGGTCGGCGCCGGGTCGGATGAGGTCGACGACGACCCGGGTCGGTCCCTCGGCCCGGATGCCGAGGCGACTGGGGTCTGGACGGGCGCCGGTCCGGTACTCCACGGCTCCGACGACGTCGTCGACGAGGGAGGCGAGGGGTGAGGGACGGGCCGGATCGAGCACCCGCCGCCAGCTGCGGACGACGTCCTCGGCGGTGAGGGGTGTGCCGTCGGAGAAACGGAGGTCCGGCCGGAGATCGAAGACGACGCGCCGACCACCGGCCTCGACCGTCCAGGCCGCAGCGAGGGCCGGGCGGAGGACGAGGTCGGTGTCGAAGGTCGTCAGGGTCTCGAAGAGGGCGCTGACGACGGCCGAACTCGCGGCGTCCCCGACCGCCGCGGGGTCGAGGGTGATCGGCGCCCCGACGACGATCCTCGCCTCGTCCTTCGCCGCTGCCCGGCTCGTCGGGCCGAAGCCAGAGGCGGCGGCCAGGAGGACCGAGACGGCGACGGCGGAGACGGCGAGGCGGACGGTGACCCGAGCCTCGAGGGGCAGTCCGCGTCGGCGGCCCCGCGAGCCTCGACTGTCCCTCGTCAAGATCGTCGCCACCAGGCGATGGTGGGGCGGACGGCTTCGCCGGCCCGGCGGCCCCGATCGGGGTCCTCGTCGAGGAGGCGCTCGATGGCGATCGGCGTGCGTCGCTGGGACGGTCGGGGCTGGGGCTGGGCCGCGAACCCGGCGAGGAGGGCGACGATACAGACCCAGCGGCGCATGGGTCGAGTATAGGCGGGTGGACGGAGGGGCCCTGGCGGCGGCGACGACGGGGAGCCCTGGGTGGCGCCCTCCCGGTCGGGGAAAGGAACGAGGCCCCGCCGAACCACACCGCCGGGGGAACGATGTCTGGAGCAGGGCCTCACACCGGGAAACGAGGCCGACGGCGAAACGTTAGGGGTGCGAGGCGGGATTCTGAGCGGAGTCGGGGCCCGCTTCTGGGCGAGGGCCTCTCGGTCCCTGCCGGGGTTGGCGTGGGAGGTTGACTGGGCCGCGAGGGTCGCAGCGGTCACCGTCGTCATCACCTCGGCCGCGGGGACGGCCGCGCTCCTCGGGACGTGGGCTCGTCGGGCCGACGCCGAGGTCGATGGCGGTCGCTGGGGTGCGCGCCGCTGGTCGAGTTCCGCCGGCCGGGGAGGGGTCGAGTGATGCCCAGCCGCTGCTTCGGTGCGGGACGCGGCGCCGAGGCAGGGCAGGATGGCTGCCGGGCGTGTGTCATCCGCTGCACGTATCGGCCGCCCGGGTCGTTCGAGGAGGCGCAGGACCGTCGTCCCTTTGCACCCGCCGCAACGAACCGGCCGCGTCGGGTCCGGCCGGTCTCCTTCGGTTGCACCTGGCGTAACATCGGGGCCACCACGAGGGTCGCCGCGTCCGACACGTGCATCGGGTGCAACGCGGACCGGCCGACGTTGCAGTGGCCGCAACGGCTCGGCCGCCGCGACCCCGTCCGGACCCGGTCTTTGCGTCCAGCGCAACATCGAGGCCGGTCGGCGCAAGAGGCTGCGGATCGGCCTCGGGGGACGGTCGGCGCAAGAGACGACGGTTCGACATCGGGGGGCGGTCGGCCCACGGAGGGACCGGCCCCGGGATCGAGGGACGGGCGACCGAAGGAGCGGCTGCCCATGGCTCGAGGGACGGCCACCCGAGGCCTGGGTCGGCAGGTCGTCGATCGAGCCGGTCGAACGAGCGAGCTCGCCCGACGGCTAGCGACGCGATCCAGCGAACCAGGCCGGCGGCGCCACGGTGAGGTCCCGACGGCGCCCAAAGCGGCGGATGATCCGGTAGAAGTTCCGCTTCGAGAGGCGCTCCCGCTCCTCCACCGGCATCGCCAGGCCTTCGCGCTGCTCGTGTCGCTCGAGGGGAAGGGGCAGGGCGACGGCCCGACGCGGAGGCTCCCCTTCCCCAGCATCCCGGAGGGTGAGGCTCCACCAGACGTCGAGGTAGCGCTGGAACCGAAAGCCCTCGTCGAGGGGACCGCGCTCGGCGTAGTCGGAGCGGCGGAAGCCGAGCCAGGAACCCTCGATCGCCGCCGCCTCGCCCTCGCTCACCTCGCTGAAGTGGCGGAGGTCGGCCGAGACGAACCCCCAGCGGCCTGCGACGGCGACGGTCGGGTCCTCGAGGGCGGCGACGACGGGTCCCACCGCGTCCCCGACGAGCTCGACGCTGCCGTCCATGACGATGACGACGGGCGCCGCGGCACGGCGGATCCCGGCGTTCAGGGCTGCCGCGTGGCCGAGCCGTCCCGAGGTGAAGACCACCTCCGTGGCGAGACCCGGGCCTCCGGGATCGATGGCGTCGACGACGGCGAGGGCGGCAGCCTGCTCGGGCGTCGGGTCGTTGCCGACGATGACGAGCTGGGTCCCGTCGGGTGCGTGCTCGGTCAGGCTCGCGAGGGCTCGCCGCACGTCGGCCGGCCATTCCGTCGCCACGAGGACGACGCTCGCAAGACCGACGGGGGCGCTCTCGAGGCGAGAGGGGACGTCGGCGCTCCGTCCGTACCGGCGCTCGCCGGCGACGTCGACCGTCGGCGGGTAGGCTCGAGTGAGGCGGAAGGCTAGACCATCGTCGACGACCTGCCAGCCAGCCGCCTCGATCCGAGTCCGGAGCTCGTCGGCAGTCGCCCAGTCCCGGGCCGCCCTCGCCTCGGCTCGGGCCGCGGCGAGGTCGACGATGTCGCGCGGCGCCTCCTCGCCGTTCGGCGGTCGATCGTCCCTCACCTCTGTCTCCCCGGCCAGGACCCGAGCGTGCCGATGCCTCGCTCATCGACGCGCCCAGCGCCGTGTGAAACGACTGGCGCCCCCGGAGAGATTCGAACTCCCGACGCAGGCCTTAGGACGGCCTCGCTCTATCCACTGAGCTACGGGGGCGCGCATCTCATCGTAGCGCGCTTCGGCCGCTGCCGGCCGTCGAGCGGAGGCCGACGCGCTGCGTGGACGCAACCGCTTTCACTCGACGTGGAGAGCCCTCGGACTGGCCCCGACGAGGCTAAGGGGAACCTCGCCGGGGCTGTCGTCGTCCCGAGCGTACAATCGCCCTCCGGAGACGATGACGACGACCCCTCCCCTCCTCCTCTATCGCCGTGCCGGCTGCCACCTCTGCGACGAGGCCCGAAGGATCCTCGATGCCCTCCTCGCCGAGCGAGCCGCCGCCGGCCTCCCTCGCCCCTCGGTCGAGGAGGTCGACATCGAGGCCGACCCTCTGCTCGAGAGCCGCTACGCCTTCACGATCCCCGTCCTCGAGTTCGAAGGCCGACGGCTCGAGCTGGCGACGAGGGTGGCCTCGATCCGGCGCTTCATCGCCGCCGCACTCGACGCGTCGGTGTCTGGCGGAGGCGGGCAGGAATGAGCGGTGAGCTCTCCTTCGGCCTCGCTGTCGTGGCAGGCGCCCTCTCCTTCCTCTCGCCCTGTGTCCTGCCCCTCGTCCCGGCCTACCTCGGTCAATTGACGGCGATCGCCGTCGCCGGGGCCGAGAGCGACCGACCCTCCCGCTGGCTCGCCCTCCGTCATGCTGCCGCCTTCGTTTGTGGCTTCACGGCCGTCTTCACCTTCCTTGGCGTCACCGCGACCTACGCAGCTGGACCTCTCTTCGACTACGTCGCCCCGGCCCGGACCATCGGCGGCGTCATCCTCGTCGTCCTCGGGGCCTCCCTCGCCGGTCTCATCCGGCTCCCCGTCCTCGAGCGGGTCTGGCGACCCCTCGAACCGGTGGCCCAGGCAGGCCTGGCGGGCGTGACCGGCGGCGCCCTAACGCCACTTGCCGCAGCCGCTGGCTCGAACGGCTCGGGCGGACCCAGCGCCCGCTTCGGACGGTGGCTCGCGGCGACTCGCTCCGGGAGCGCCGTTTCCTTTGCCCTCGGGGCGATCTTCGCCGTCGGCTGGACCCCCTGCATCGGGGTCGTCCTGGGGGCGATCCTCACCCTCGCCGCAAGCAGCGCGACCGCCGCCGTCGGAGGGCTCCTCCTCGTCGGTTTCTCCCTCGGCCTCGGGCTTCCCTTCCTCGCCCTCGGCGTCCTCTACGACCGGGCACCGGCCCTCATTCGTCCCCTCGTCCGCCGCGGGCGTCTCGTCTCGGTCCTGGGCGGCCTCCTCGTTGCCGGGATCGGGCTGGCGATGATCTTCGACTGGCTCGTCCTCCTCCCGCGCTGGTTTGGCTTCTTCAGCCTTGTCTAGACGTGCACCCGGCGGCGCCGGGCGACGGCGTCTTGCCATCGGCCCCTTCAGTGCTCGCCAGCTCGCCCTCGTCGGTCTCGTCGCCGGCCTGACGACCCTCGGCCTCGTCCTCGTCACCCGGCCCGTGGCCCGCGTCGATCCAGGCGGGCCTCGCGACCCGGCGGCGACCCCCTATCTCGTCGGGCCGCCTGTCGAAGGACTCGCCCCTGGCGAGATCGCCCCCGAACTCGAGATCGAGGGGCCGAACGGGATCGCCCAACCCCTCCTCGACCTCGACGGCCGACCGATCCGCCTCGCCGACCTGCGAGGTCGCGGGGTCTGGCTGAACTTCTGGGCAAGTTGGTGCCCGCCCTGCCAGGCTGAGACGCCAGTCCTCCGCGACGTCGCCGCGGCCTACGCCGACCGGGGCCTGACCCTCGTCGGGATAAGCGTCCAGGAGACGACCGCCGACGACGTCCGGGCCTACGCCGAGCGCTACCAGCTCGGCTACGTCGTCGCCGCCGACCTCTCGGGCGACGTCTTCCGCCGCTACCGGATCTTCGCCCTGCCGACCCAGGTCTTCATCGACCCGACGGGGCGTGTCCGTCGGATCGTGAACGGGCCCGTCGACGAGGCGAGCGCCGTCCGCTACGTCGAGGAGATCCTGCCCCGGAGCGAGGGGACGAGCCCCGACACCAGTGAGCCGGCACCGAGCCCGTCGCCCGAAAGCCGGGCGCCTTGAACCGACCTCCGACGATCCTCAGCCGGGCGAGTGCGCTCAGGGTCGGGTCTCGGGGCCGGGCTCTTCCGCAACCCGCCCGGGTGGCGAGGTGGTGGGCCTGCTCCCAGTCGAGGGCCTCATCGATGCTGGGTATCGATTCCCGATCCTCGCCCGGGTCGCGAGGTGGCTCGCCAGCGTCCGCTCGCCGAGGCTGTGCGGCCGCCAGAGCTCCGGGGGTCGGAAGTTCCGGGATACTCGCCCGGGTGGTGAGCGCCGGGTCGCGGGGCCCGGAAGTTCCGGGATACTCCCCCGGGTGGTGACGTGGCAGAGCGAGCTTCCGGTTTACGCACCGGGGGAGTAACGAGGAAGAAGGTCGAGCTCCTCGGCCCCCCGGAGCGAGCTCGCCACGCTCGACGGGCGCCGTCGGCGGGGTGGAAAACGGAGCCCCGGTTTCCAACTCACTCTCCCGGGGCGTAAACGAGAAAATGCCGCCCGGGGCGGGGCGCCAGAAGCCCCAGCCGAGCCGGCGATGCGTCCGTCGGGTCGGGTCGGCAGACAAGGCTCCCGGGGTGGCGAAGCGTCGCCCGGGGCGGGACGGCAGAGAGTCCTCCCGAGGTGGCGATGCGTCGTCCAGGGGCGGGCCGCCAGAGAGCCCTCCCAGGGTCGTGCCGCTCGAAACGGGTCGCTGAGAACCTCCTCCGGGAACCCGAGCCGGCCTCCAACCCACCGAGCGAGCGGAGCCACGGGGCCTCGTTGGAACCGCCGCCGCCCCCAGGGACGAGCCGAGGTCCTGACCGAGCCGCCGGCTGCTGGCCGATCAGGCCGCCGCGTCCTCGAGCGGCTCGAACCGGAAGCGGTCGCCCTCCCGCTCGAGTCGGCCGACGGGCCGGACGGGCTCATGGGAGCAGACGAGGAGCCAGCCCTCCTCGGCGGCTCTCCGGAAGAGCTCGGCCTTCCGAGCGACGGAGGTGAGGGGGAAGTCATCGTACGTCGTGACCCAGCGCGGGTTTGCGGCCCAGGGCCGAGGGGCGAGGTCCCCGGCGAAGCAGAGAGAGCCGAGGGCACCTCGGACGAGGACGACCTGGTGGCCGCCCGAGTGGCCCCCCGTGGGGAGGACCGAGAGGCCGGGGAGGAGTTCCCGTTCACCATCGACGACACTGTCGCGGAGCTGGGCAACGAGCCGGCGGAGCCGCGGCTGGTCGTAGGCCGCGGCGAGCCGGGCGTTCCGGCGGAGGGCGATGTCGAGTTCCGCGGCCTGGACGACGACGTCCGCCTCCGAGAAGCGACGACGCCCCTCCCGGTCGGCGATCCCACCGGCGTGGTCGGCGTGGAGGTGGCTGAGGACGACGAGGTCGATGTCGCCGGGGCCGAGGCCGAGCTCGGCGAGAGCCCCCTCGACGGAGGGTCCCTCGAAGCCGACCCGGGTCCGCGTCGCCTCGTCGAGCTCCCCGAGGCCGCTCTCGACGAGGACACGCTTGCCGCCCGTCTCGACGAGGAGGCAGTTCGCCGCGACCCAGACCCGGTCCCGAGCGTCGAGTTCGTCCCGGACGAGGGGCTCCCAGAGGATCCGCGGTACCGGCCCGAAGAGGGCCCCGGCGTCGGTCCGGAAGCGGCCCGCCTGGAGGAGGCGAACCCGGACGCCGCCGAGGTCGACCTCCCAAGGAGTCGGCGTCGGTCCCGTCATCGACCCGCCTTCGCCCGCTCGATGATCCGCCGCCGCGCCTCGAAGTCGCGGTGGAAGGCGGAGGCCGTCGGCTCGGACTGGCCCTGGTACTTCGAGCCGAGCTCCGGGCTCCCGTAGGGGCGCTCGACGGGCGAGGTCAGGCGGAAGAAGCTGATCTGGCCGATCTTCATCCCGTAGTAGAGGGCAATCGGCAGGTTCGCGACGTTCGAGAGCTCGAGGGTGAGGTTCCCCTTCCAGCCAGGATCGACGTAGCCGGCCGTCGAGTGGATGAGGAGGCCGAGCCGGCCGAGGGAGCTCTTGCCCTCGAGGCGGGCGACGAGATCGTCGGGAAGCTCGACCCATTCGAGGGTCTGGCCGAGGACGAACTCGCCCGGGTGGAGGATGAAGGGTTCCTCATCCTCGACCCGGAGAAGCTCGGTCAGGTCCGGCTGCGGGTTCCGGAGGTCGATGTAGGGGTAGCGGTTGTTCCGAAAGACCCGGAAGCTCCGGTCGAGGTGGAGGTCGACCGACGAGGGCTGGAGGTCCGCCGGATCGTAGGGCCGGATGACGATTCGCCCGCTCTCGATGGCCGCCCGGATGTCGCGGTCGGCAAGGACGCTCATCGGGCGCTCCCGCTCCGGTCGGCGTAGAGGGCGTCGACCTCCCGCTTCAGGACCTCGAGGTCCTCGAAGCTCTGATAGACCGAGGCGAAGCGGATGTAGGCGATGTGGTCGAGCTCGCGGAGACGGGCCATGGCGAGCTCTCCGATCTCGGCCGAGGTCACCTCGGCGATGCCTCGGGCCCGGAGCCGAGCCTCGATGGCGTCGGCGGCCCGCTCGGCGGCGTCATTGGGCACGGGGCGGCGGGTCAACGCCTTCCGGAGGCCAGCGACCAGCTTGGCCCGGTCGAACTCCTCGCGCCGGCCATCGCGCTTCACGACGACGAGCCGGGTGCTCTCGACCCGCTCGTAGGTCGTGAAGCGAAAGCCGCAGGCCGGGCACTCGCGGCGGCGTCGGATGGCGAAGGCCTCGTCCAGGTCCCGGGAGTCGACGACCCTCGTGTCGGCAGCCTCGCACTGGGGGCAGCGCATGCTCTCTCCCGTCTCGTCGATCGTCGTGGGCGCCTGCCAACGATAGCACCCACCGACCGGACCTCGCCGGGTTCGGCGACTTCGCTCCCTCGACCCGGGCGAGGTCGAAGCGAGGCGGCAGGCCCCTCGCCCGGCTCGACCTACTCGCCGAGGGGCCGGAAGGGAGCCCGCCGTTCGACCTCGGCTCGCCAGCGGAGGGCCTCGGCGGCATGGCGAGCGATCGCCTCGCGGGCGTGGACGAGGTTCAGGTAGCCGCGCTTGATCGAGGTGTCGCCCTCGAGGGCTCGCCCGCCCCGGCTTCCGGCGGCAAGGATCGCGCAGCCGTGCTCGACGAAGTCGAGGGCCCGCTCCGCTCGCCCCAAGGCCTCGACGAGGGCCCGCCGGTAGCGGACGACGGCCGCCGGCCCACCAAGAGCCTCGGCCTCGGCCGCGTAGCGGCGGACGGCATCACGGGCGGCATCGATCGTCGCCTCGATCTCGGCCGCCTCGACCTCGTGGCGCCGGACCTGGTCGATCCGCTCGACGGCGCCGGCCAGGGAGGCGTCGATCCGGGCAGCGAGATCGGCGACGCGGCGGCGGAAGAGGTAGGCCTCCCGGGTCTCGGCGAGGGCCCGGGCGAAGCGCCGGCCGACGACGACGGTCACGACGGCGAGAGCGACGAAGGCGCCAAGGGGGAGGAGGAGCGGGAGCGTAGCGGATCCCACGTCAGCGCCCTCGCCGGTCGACCCTCGACCCTGCCCCTCTCGCGCCGGGGGACATCGTTCCCGCGCAGCTCAACCCGGCCCGCCCTCCCGGCGCCGACGGAGTTCGGCGACGAGGGCACGGCCGATCTCGAAGAGGTCGCCGACGACATAGAGGTCGGCATACTCGGCGAGGGGGGCGTCGGGGTCGCGGTTGACGGCGACGATCGTCTCGGCGGTCTGCATCCCGACCTTGTGCTGGATCGCCCCGCTCACCCCGAGACCGAGATAAAGGCGGGGCTTCACGACCTTCCCGGTCTGGCCGATCTGGCGGGCGTACTCGATCCAGCCGGCGTCGACGGCGGCTCGGGTCGCCCCGACGGTCCCACCGAGGAGGGCGGCGAGCTCGTCGAGGAGGGCGAAGCCCTCGGGCCCGCCGACGCCGCGGCCGCCGACGACGACGACCTGGGCCTCCTCGAGGGGGACGGCGCTGCTCGCCTCGACGATCCGCTCGAGGCGCCGGACCTCTGGTCCCGTCGAGGCGGCGGCCGGTGGGCGGGCGACGACGCGGCCGGGCGATGGAGCCGCCTCGGCTTCGATCGAGGCCGGCCGGACGGTGATGATCCCCAGTTCCCCGACGAAGCGGCTCCGAACGATGAACTTGCCGCCGAAGATCGTCTTCACGACCGTCAGGCCGTCCTCACTCCCTTCGATGGCGACGGCGTTGGCGAGGACGGGCCGCTCGAGGAGGGTGACGAGGGCTCCGGCGACATCGCGACCGTCGGGGCTGGCGCCGACGAGGATCGGTCCATCGTCGCGCTCGAGGAAGGCCGCCACCTCGGCGGCGATCCGCGGCGCCGCGGCGAGGTCGGCGAGCTCGGGGATCTCGACGGTGACGACCTCGGGGAGGAAGGCCGCGAGCCCGTCACCGGCCCGGTTCGCCTCGGCTCCGACGAGGAGGCCGACGGGCGAGCGGCGCAGGGTCTCGGCAAGGCGCCGCCCGAGAGTCGCCACCTCCGTGGAGAGACGGGTCGGGCGGCCCTCGGCGACCTCTCCGACGACGATGAGCCGGCCGCTCATGGGAGGACCCGCCGAGCGGCGAGGAAGTCGGCGATCTCGCGGGCTGCCTCGGCGGCCGGGGCCCGGACCGTTCGCGTCGCGCCCCGCGGCGGCGGTGGGTCGACGGCGACGACGGTGGTCGTCGCCATCTCACCACCGACGGGCCGGCGGAGGGGACGAAGATCGGCGAGGGAGCGGACGGCGATCTCCTTCGTTCGGGCGCCCATGATCCCCTTGAGGGAGGGGTAGCGGGGCGCGCCGAGGGCCTGGGTGCAGCTGACGAGGGCCGGGAGGGGCGCCTCGAGGACGTCGTAGCCGCCCTGGACGATCCGCCGGACACGGACCCGGCCGGCCGCCGCATCGGGCTCGATCGCGGCCGCGTTCGAGAGGAGGGGGAGACCGAGCGCCGTCGCCAGGGCCGCGGGAACGAGCCCGGCGAAGCCATCGGAGGTGTCGATCCCGGCCAGGACGAGGTCGAACTCGAGCCCCTGCAGGGCGGCGGCGAGGACGCTGACGGTCGAGACGATGTCCGAACCAGCGAGGGCAGGGTCAGTGACGAGAACGGCTCGATGGGCGCCCATGGCGAGGCCCTTCCGGAGGGTCTCGGGGGCCGAGGCTGGGGCCATGGCGAGGAGGGTGACCTCGCCGCCGTGGGCCTCGACGAGCCGGAGGGCCGCCTCGAGGGCGTACTCGTCGTTGCCGTTGATGACGGCCGGAGCCGCCGTTCGGTCGACGCGATGGTCGGGCCCGAGCCGGTCCTGGCCCGAGGCGGGGTCGGGGACGGGCTTCGTCAGGACGACGATCCGCACGAGAACCTCCCTCCGTTCGTCGCGACCCCCTCGGGGCCCTACTCCCGGCCGAGGAGGGCGCGGGCCACGACGAGCCGCTGGATCTGCTGGGTCCCTTCGTAGAGCTGGGTGATCTTGGCGTCGCGCATCATCCGTTCGACGGGGTACTCGTCGACGTAGCCGTAACCGCCGAGGACCTGGACGGCGTCGGTCGTGACCCGCATCGCCGCGTCGCCTGCGACGAGTTTAGCGATCGCGGCCCAGCGGGCCGCGTCGGGTCCGCCCCGTTCGATGACCGTGCAGGCCCGGTAGAGGAGCTGGCGGGCCGCCTCGGTGGCGGCGTCCATGTCGGCGAGGAGGGCGGCGACCATCTGGAACTCGCCGATCGGGCGTCCGAACTGACGGCGGGTCCGGGCGTAGGCGGCGGCGACCTCGAGGGCGCCCTGGGCGATCCCGACGGCCTGGGCAGCGATCGCCGGGCGCGAGCGCTCGAAGGTCCGCATCGCGATGGCGAAGCCCTCGCCCTCCTCCCCGAGGCGGTTGCCGACGGGGACCCGAACACCGTCGAAGACGAGCTCCGCCGTCGGGCTGCCACGGATCCCCATCTTGTGCTCGAGCCGGGCGACCCGGAACCCCGGCCGGTCGCCCTCGACGACGATCGCCGAGAGTCGGCGGTGGCGCTCGGCCTCGGGGTCGGTGACGGCGAAGACGACGACGAGGTCGGCGATCGAGCCGTGGGTGATGAACCGCTTCGTCCCCTCGATGACGTACTCGTCCCCGTCCCGGACGGCCCGGGTCCGGACGGCCGCCGCGTCCGAGCCGGCTTCGGGCTCGGTCAGGGCGAAGGCGACGAGGCTCCGGCCCGCGGCGAGGTCGGGGAGCCAACGGCGGCGCTGTTCCTCGCTCCCGGCGAGGACGATCGGCAGGGAGGCGAGCTCCTGGACGGCGATGATGAGCCCCGAGGTCGCACAGACCCGGCTGACCTGCTCGACGGCGAGGCAGACGGAGAGGAGGTCGGCCCCAACGCCGCCGTAGCTGGTCGGGATGCCGAGACCGAGGAGGTCGTGCTCGGCGAGGAGGGCCTTGACGTCCCAGGGGAACTCCCCGCTCCGGTCGATCTCGGCCGCCCGGGGGGCGATCCGCTCGTCGGCGAGGGCTCGCACGGTGTCGCGGAGGAGGCGCTGCTCCTCAGTCAGCTCGTAGCCGGAGGGTGTCGACGACACGACCACTGCCGGGATCCTACACCACCCGACCCGTCCGCCGTTGGGGGCCCTCGTGCCGAACCGGCGAAGGACGGATCGCGCCCGAGCGGACCCTTCGGCCTAGCAGCGCCGCTGCCCGGCCGCCGATCCTCATGCGGCACCGCGGGGCTGGACCTCGGGGCTGTGGCCGGTTAGAGTTCCGGCGCGACCGAGCCGCCGTCGTCCGGGGTGGGCGGCGGTCGCCGCCAGGGAGATCGACGATGCCTGCCGAACTTGCGGGTCTGGCCCTCCTCATCGCCGCCGCCATCGGCCTCCTCGCCGTCCTCGCCATCGTGCGCCGGGAACGGCGGAGGGCCGAGGAGGCAGGGCGCGACGTGCCCGTCGCCCCCGCAACGGAGGGGATGAAGCTCTGCCCGAGCTGCGGCGAGGGGAACCTCTGGACCGACGCGACCTGCATCTACTGCGGGGCGAAGCTGCCAGGCTGAGGACCAGCGGAACGCGAGGCCGCCCGCCGCCTTCTTCGGCCGAGCTGGCGGCCGCTCTCGTCCCGGCCGCGTTGGGGTCGGCGCCGCCCAGACGCGCTCGCTCCGCCTCGCCTCACCGCTGCCGCCCGCCTGGGGCCGTCCCGGCCGGCGCCCCCGCCTCCGCGGCGAGCTGCTCGGCGACGAGCTCGGCGAGGTCGAGGACGCCGATCTCGGCCGCCGTGCCCGGGCCCCGCCCGGCGTCGGCGACGCCGTCCCGGAGCATCGTTAGACAGAAGGGACAGCCGACGGCGAGGGTCTCGACGCCGGCCTCGACGACCTCGCGCGTCCGTTCGGCATTCACCCGCGTTCCCCGCTGCTCTTCCATCCACATCCGCCCGCCGCCGGCCCCGCAGCAGAAGGTCCCCCGTCCGTGGCGGGGCAGCTCGACGAGGTCGTTGGCGACGGTCCGGAGGACCCGTCGCGGGGCGTCGACGATCCCGTTCTGGCGGGCGAGATAGCAGGGGTCGTGGAAGGCGACCCGCCCGCCCCGCCATCGCCTGTCCGGGGTCGGCAACCGGCCGGCATCGATGAGCCGGGCGAGGGTGACGCTGTGGTGCTCGACCCGATAGCGGCCGCCGAAGTCCGGGTACTCGTTGGCGAGGGTGTTGAAGCAGTGGGGGCAGGCGGTGACGATCGTCCGCTCCGACGCCCCGTAGCGGTCGAGGGTCGCGACGTTCCCCGCCGCCAGGAGCTGGAAGACGTACTCGTTCCCCATCCGTCGGGCCGGGTCGCCGGTGCACGACTCCTCGGTCCCGAGGACGGCGAAGTCGACCCCGGCTGCCCGGAGGCAGGTGACGACGGCCCGGGCGACCCGAGCCGCCCGCGGGTCGTAGGAGGCGGCGCAGCCGACCCAGTAGATGACCTCGACCCGGTCGAGTTCGCCCGCTGCCGCCCGTTCGGCGAGGGTCGGCACCGGCTCGGGGAGGTCCCGGGCCCAGGCGAGGCGTTCGGCCGGTGGGAGACCCCAAGGGTTCGCCTGCCCCTCGAGACCCCGGAAGACCGCGGTCAGCTCCTGGGGGAAGCGACTCTCCTCGAGGACGAGGTTTCGGCGCAGCCCAACGATCTTGTCGACGTGCTCGATCCGGACCGGACAGGCCTCGACGCAGGCGCCGCAGGTCAGGCAGTCCCAGACGGCCGGCTCGCTGATGGCAGCCCCGACGATCGGTCGGGCGAGGTCGGCCGGGGTCAGTTCGTCGCGAGGTCCGTACCGCTCCCGGACCTCGGCCCCGTCGGGGACGAGGGGGAGCTGCGCCTCGACCTCGTCGACGAGGTCCCGGAGACCCATGATGAGCGCCTTCGGGTCGAGGGGCTTGCCCGTCACGTTCGCCGGGCAGGCCGCCTGGCAGCGCCCGCATTCGGTGCAGGTGAAGCCGTCGAGGAGGTCCTTCCAGGAGAGGTCGGCGAGGGTCCGGATCCCGAAGGTCCCCTCGGTCGCTTCGAGGTCGAGGGGCGGCAGGCGGCCGGGCGGATCGAGCTTGCGGAGGAAGACGTTGATGGCAGCGCTGACGATGTGGAAGTGCTTGCTCAGGGGGAGGTAGACGAGGAAGCCCGAGACGAGGGCGACGTGGGCCCACCAGGCGATCCCCAAGCCCGCCTCGAGGGCCTCCGGCGCAAGGGGTCGGAGGACTCCCCCGACGGCGGCCCCGACGAGACCGCCCGGGCGAGGCCCGAAGCGCGCCGCCTCGAAAGCCTGGCTCGCCAGCTCGGCGGTGACGATCGCGCCGATCCAGACGAGGATGAGGACGCCGCTCCGGCTCAGGGTCAGCCGCCGCGGCCGGGTCACGAGGCGCCGCCAGAGGCCGACGCCGACGGCAAGGAGGACGCCGAGGCCGGCGAGGTTCGCCAGGGCCGTCCCCGCCGCCCAGAAGAGCCCCCCGAAGGGCCAGGCGACGACGAGCTCGACGAGGCCGCCGGTGACGGCGTTCGCCGAGCCGAGGGTGAGGAGGACGAAGCCCCAGAAGATGGCGTGGTGCATGAGCCCCGCCGTCCGATCCCGGTACATCCTCCGCTGGAGGATCGCATCGTCGACGACCGACCAGAGACGGCGCGGGATCTCTCGAGCCCGGATCGGCGGAGCGGGGTCGACGGCGGCGAAGACCCGGAGGTGGCGGGCGACGAGGAGTCCGAAGACGACGGCCGCGCCCCAGAAGAGGGGGACGGCGAGGGGCCAGAAGGGGACCCGAGCGAGAGTCTCGGTCACCGGCGACCTCCCCCAGCCTCCCCTTCTGGGCTCGTCCTCGCCGCCCCGGCGAGCCCCGCCTCCGAGGCGAGGGTGGCCGGAGCTCGCCGGCCGTGGTCGAAGGGGCCGGCGAGGGTCTCGAGGGCGTGGGGCAGGACGGGCAGGATCGCCTCGAGGGACTCCCCCGCCCCCTTCGGGCTCCCCGGCAGGTTGACGATGAGAGAGCGGCCGCGCACCCCGGCGACGCCGCGGGAGAGGGCCGCAAAGGGGGTCCGGCGGAGCCCTTCGAGCCGGATGAGCTCGGCGAGGCCAGGGACGACGTAGTCGACGACGGCGAGGGTCGCCTGGGGGGTGACGTCCCGGGGGGTCAGTCCCGTCCCCCCGGTCGTGACGACGAGGTCGAACCGGTCGGTGGCCCCGCGGAGGAGGTCGGCGATGACGGCCTCGTCGTCGGCGACGACCCGTCGCTCCACCGCCCAGCCGAGTTCGGCGAGGCGTCGGGCCACGAGCTCGCCGGACTCATCGGGGCGAAGACCCGCCGCGGCCTGGTCGCTCGTCGTGACGACGAGGACCCGAGGCGTGGCCGGGTTCGGGACTTCTCCCACCGGCCTAGCGCTCCGTCCGCTTCGCCGGCCGGCTCCGGACGCGCCCGGCGGCCCGGCGCCCCCGCGGCTTCTCGGTCGGTTCAGGGGTCGCCTCCTCGGCCGGGCGGACCCAGCGGCCGTGGCGGCCGCCCTCCTTCTCGAGGAGCCGCAGGGAGCGGATCTCGACGCCCCGCTCGACGGCCTTGACCATGTCGTAGACGGTGAGGGCAGCGACGGCGGCCGCGGTGAGGGCCTCCATCTCGACCCCCGTCGGGGCCGTCGTCGCCGCCTCGGCCCGGATCCGGATCGCCGAGGCGGCCCGGTCGGGCGTCGCCTGGACGAGGACGTCGGTCAACGGGAGGGGGTGGCAGAGGGGGATGAGCTCGGCCGTCCGCTTCGCGGCGAGGACGCCGGCGAGCTCGGCGACGGTGAGGACGTCGCCCTTCGGGCCGCTTCCGTCGACGACGAGGCTGAGGGTCTCGGGGGCGAGACCAACGACGGCCTCGGCGACGGCCCGGCGCGGGGTCGCTGGCTTGTCGCTGACGTCGACCATCCGGGGTCGCCCCGCCCGGTCGACGTGGCTGAGGCGCCGGCGCTCGGCCCTCGTCCCGGTCACGATCGACCCCCTCCGCCCCTGGCCCGGTCGCGAGGCCGCACACCACGGTCGCCCTGCCGCTCGCTCGTCGGCAACCGGCTCCCCACCGTCCCCATCCTCAGCGCGGGCTGGATTCGAGCCACCAGAACTCGACCTCCGTCCCGGCCGGGACCTCGTCGAAGGGCTCCGGGACGATGGCGTAGCCCTCGGCCGCGGCCAGGGCGGAGAGGACGTAGCTCCCCTGACCGCCGGCCAAGCGAAGGCGGAGTCGGCCCGCTGGATCGCGCCGCGGGCGGCCCGCCTCGTCTCGGTCGACGACGACCCGGAGGTAGGCGCGCCGGCCGCGACTCTTCGAGGTCGCCTCGACGAGGATGGCCGGCTCGATGCGCTCCCCTCCCGGCTCCCGCCCGAGGAGGGCTCGGAGGGCGGGTCGGACGAAGAGGTCGAAGGTGACGAAGCTCGAGACGGGGTTGCCGGGCAGGCCGAAGAGGAGGACGGAACCTCCGTCACTCCGTCGGGCCGTGCCAAAGGCGACGGGCTTGCCGGGCTGGATGGCGACCCGCCAGAGGCCAACCGAACCGAGGGTCTCGAAGGCGCTCCGGACGACGTCGTAGGGGCCGACGGAGACCCCGCCCGAGACGACGACGACGTCGACGCGGTCGAGGACGTTGCGGATCGCCGTCGTGACGGCCTCGAGCCGATCGGAGGCGACGCCGAGGTCGAGGACGTCGGCCCCCGTCGTCCGGGCGAGGGAGCGAAGGCCGGGCCCGTTCGCATCGGGGATGCCGACGGGGCCGAGGGCTTCGCCTGGGCGGCGGACCTCGTCCCCGGTCACGAGGACCGCCACGACGGGCCGTCGGTGGACCCGGACCGTCGCGACGCCCGCTCCGGCGGCGAGGGCAACCGCCGCAGGCGTCATGACCGCCCCCGCCTCGAGGACGGTCTGGCCGGCGCCGACGTCGCTCGCCCGGGGCCGAACCGAGGCGCCGACGGGAACCGCGACGAGGATGGCGACCCGTGCCGGGCCGGCGGCCTCGGCCGGCTCACCGGCGTCCGCTGCTCCGCCGGCGGGTCCCTCGTCGACGGGGCGGGTCTCTTCTACGGGCACGACGGCATCCGCCCCGGCCGGGATCGGCGCCCCCGTGGCGATCCGGACGGCGGTCCCGGGCCCGACGGCGGCCGTCGCCGGTCGCCCTGCCGGGGCGTCGCCAACGACCTCGAGGACGACGGGAGCCTCCGGTCGAGCCGTCGCGACGTCGACGGCCCGGACGGCATAGCCGTCCATGGCGCTGTTGTCCCAGGGTGGCAGGTCGACGGCGGCCCGGACGGGCTCGGCGAGGACGCGGCCGAGGGCGGCTTCGGTCGAGACCGTCTCGGCCGGGAGCGGCCCCGGGACGGCGGCAAGGACCGCCGCCCGGGCCTCCTCGACGGAGTGGAGCCGGGCGCCGCTCGAGGCGGTCGCCCGGACCGTCGTCTCGCCCACCGGCGGCTTCGCCAGCGAGCTCACCGTCGGCCCTCCGCGACCCGGCGGCGCCAGCGAGCCAAGCCCGCCAGGCCGAGGGCGAGAACGCCGAGGACGAACCCCGCAGCGATGGCGGTCTCGAACCAGAGTCCCATGGGGAAGAGCTGAACGAGGCGCTCGCGGCTCGGATCGAAGGTGTACGTCCCCGGAGCGAAGAAGAGGCGGTGGAAGAACTCGAAGAGGGGGTCGAAGGCGAAAAGAGCGAGGACCGCGACGAGGACGACGGCTCCGAAGACGGCGAGCCCGGTCTTCTCGGCGGTCGACCAGAAGGCGGCCGGGGCCAGGCGACGCTTCTCGACGAGGACGACGCCGACGGCGACGAGGACGGCGCCGCCGAAGCGGAGGAGGACGGTCCGGACGTCGCGGAGGTGGGCCCGCTCCCGCTCCGCCAGGACGGGGGCGCCCCCGACTTCGACCTCGAAGCGGGGTGGCCCGAGGACGACGTCGGCGATGAGCGCGTTCGTGACCCTCCGGACCTCGTCAGGCGGCCAGCCGGTGAGAGCGGCGACGTGGGCCCGCTCCTGGGCGACGGCGAACCAGGCGGGGCTGAGAAAGGGCACGACGGTCAGGCCGACGAGGACGACGACGAAGGCGGCGCCGAGCAGGAGGCTGGCGACGGGATGGGGCTGCTCGACCACGCGACCATGGTAGCCGGGTCGGGCGGCGACCGGTGGCGCGACCTTCGCCCGTCCGCTCGCGTCGATGGCTCGGCTGCTGGCGACCGACCTACTCGCTAGCGAGAGTCCGGGCCTGCTCCCACCAGCCGTCGAGGGTCAGCTCGTCCGGCGGCTCGACCTTCAGCTCCTGGGCAGCCTGGCGAACCCGTTCCCGGAAGCCCTCGAGGTCGAGCTCGACGATGTCGCGGACGCCTTCGATCCCGGCCTGGAGGAGGAGCTCGTGCTCGGCCGGCCCGAAGCCGGCGAGGTTGAGGAGGAGGGCCTCGTCGCGCCACTCGAGGACGTCGTTCGGGGTCGCGTCGACCTGGTCGGCGAGGTACTGGCGTCGGGTCGGCGTCTCGGAGACCTCGAGGAGGAGACCGGTCGTGAAGATCCCCTGGGCCTCGAGGCGGGCGAGGTGGGCGGGCTCGATGCGGGTCAGCTCGGTGATCGACGGCACGGCAGACGGACGACCTCCTTCCAGATGGCGGGATGGACCGATTATCGACGCCCCACCGGCCGGGCTGCAACTGCGGCCTCCCCGCCGACGGGGACCGATCATCAGCTGCCCGGCTTGTCGCCGAAGATCGTGTAGTGCCAGCCCTTCTCGGCCTCCCCCGTCAGCTCGACCATGACGTGCTTGATCTGGGTGTAGTCCTCGAGGGCGTAGAGGCTCATGTCCTTCCCGAAGCCCGACTCCCGGAAGCCGCCGTGGGGCATCTCCGAGGTGATCATGAGGTGGTCGTTGACGAGGACGTGACCGAAGTTCAGGCGCCGGGCGACGTTCATCGCCGTGAAGACGTTCGTCGTCCAGACCGACGAGGCGAGGCCGTAGCGGGTCGCGTTGGCGAGACGGATCGCCTCCTCGGCCGTCTCGAAGGGGAGGACGACGAGGACCGGACCGAAGACCTCCCGACAGACGATCTCGGCCCCTTCGTCGACGTCGGTGACGACCGTCGGCCGATAGAAGGCCTCGGGCAGGAAGCCGGGGAGCGTGAGCGGCTCCCCGCCGGTGACGATCGTCGCTCCAGCGGCCCGGGCCCGCTCGACGAACCCGTGGACCCGCTCGACCTGGGCCCGGCTGATGAGGGTCCCGAGGTCCGTCGTCGGGGCGAAGGGGTCGCCGATCCGGACGGCCTCGAAGAGCTCCCGGAGCCGATCGACGAAGGGCTCGAAGAGCGGCCGCTCGACGTAGCAGCGGGTCGCCGCGGTGCAGTCCTGGCCACCGTTGATGAGGGCGCCTGCCGTCGCGCCGCGGGCAGCGGCCTCGAGGTCGGCGTCGGCGAAGACGAGGAGGGGCGCCTTCCCGCCGAGCTCGAGGTGGACGCGCTTGAGGGTCGCCGCGGCGGCAGCCATGACCGCCTTGCCCGTCTCGGTGTCGCCGGTGAGCGAGAGCATGTCGACGTCGGGGTGGCGAGCGATGGCCGTTCCCACCGGATCGCCACGCCCCGTGACGACGTTGAGGACGCCGTCGGGCAGGCCGGCCTCCCGGGCGAGCTCGGCGAGGCGGAGGGTCGTCAGCGGGGTCGCCGAGGCGGGCTTCAAGACGACCGAGTTCCCGGCGGCGAGGGCGGGCCCGATCTTCCAGATCGCCATCCAGAGGGGGTAGTTCCAGGGGGCGACCTGCCCGACGACCCCGACCGGCTCGCGACGGACGAAGCTCGTATGGCTGCCCGTGTACTCGGCCGCCGCCTTGCCCTCGAGGACCCGGGCCGCTCCAGCGAAGAAGCGGAGGTTGTCGATGGTGAAGGGGAGGTCGGAGTCGCGGCGGAGCTTGTAGGCAGTCCCCGTCTGGAGGGTCTCGAGCCGAGCGAGCTCGTCGGCCTCGGCCTCGATCCGGTCGGCGAGGCGCCAGAGGACGGCCGCCCGCTCCCCCGGCGGGACGCGACTCCAGACACCGGACTCGAAGGCGCGTCGGGCCGCGGCGACGGCGGCGTCGACGTCGGCCGAGGTCCCGGCCGGGACGCGGCCGACGAGCTCGCCCGTCGCCGGGCTCCGGACCTCGAGCCAGGCCCCCGAGCTCGACTCGGTCGGCCGGCCGTCGATGATCATCGGCAGCTCGAAGGTGGAGTGGATCGTCGTCATCGCTCGGACCTCGAACGGAGGCGCGGCGGGAGCCGCGACACGCTACCCTGTCGGTGGCCCGGCGCGGCGGGCCCACGAGCAGTCTAGGCGCCGGCGCCGAGGGCCGCGCTGCCGACGCCTCCGCGTTTCGGGTCGCGGAACGACGCCCACGACGATCCACCTTTCCGAGAGGAGGTCCGGCGTGTCCGAGGTCAACGTCCTCAAGCTCCTCCACGTCCTAGCGGCGATCGTCGCCGTCGGGGCGAACGTCAGCTACGGCTTCTGGCTCCGCCTCGCCGGGCGCGACCGTACCCGC